>Ga0207700_10001011_pt1 | contig 16240 bp, 18 predicted proteins | sample LARL82metaG_FD_184348 | JGI IMG/M metagenome (GOLD analysis project Ga0207700, IMG submission 184348) | Corn, switchgrass and miscanthus rhizosphere microbial communities from Kellogg Biological Station, Michigan, USA - LAR L8-2 metaG... | ecosystem: Host-associated > Plants > Roots >...
CGGTGACAGCTTGGACGAATTTTTAGAGCGCGGCTACCTTGACGAATACGTGCGGAAGTTCTTTGGCGGCCCTTATATTGTGCACGCGTTCAATCCCGTAACCATCCAATCGGGGGGGCGAAACTACGTCCACAGGATTCACAAGGACGTTCGGACTTACTCCAATGGCTTTCGGATGCTTCTAAACATGCTGGTAATGGTAGATCCATTCACTCTTGATAATGGTGCAACGTATATTCTCTCCGGGTCGCATCACGAGGCCACTGCGCCTATCGAGGATTTCTTTTTTCAGCACGCCGAGAGAATCGTCGGATCTGTCGGATCGATCGTATTATTCGACTCCAACGTGTGGCACGCTGCGGGTGAAAATTATAGCGGCAAGTCGAGAACTGCTATGACATTGAGTTTCAGCAGACCCTTCATAAAACCGCAAATGGACTATGCGCGGCTCCTCGGCGCAGAGCGGGGGGCGCGGCTGTCTGATCGCATGCGTCAGTTGCTCGGTTATAACGCGGGTGTTGCAACTGATTTGGATGAGTGGTATCGCCCGGCAGGCTCAAGAATGTATCGTCCCGACCAGGGGTAGCTAATTAACGCTCTTTTCGCTTCCAAGACGACTTATTCTTTCGCCGTTGCCAGTATAGAGGTGAAAATGAACGTGACCGACCCCGTCTCGCGATCGAACAGCAACGCGCCGCGAGATTTCAACAAGGAGGCGGTTGCCACTGGCGAACGCCTCTACAGTTATGACTTCGACAATTTCGTCCGGCAATTTGCGCTCCGGAAATTCGACCCATTTCTACGCCCCGGAGCTGCACTGGAGTTGGGATGTCACGCCGGAGGAATGACGAGGCTACTTCTTGAACGCTTTCCCGATCTGACGGTCGTTGATGCGGCCGCAAATGCGCTCGAGGAGGCTCGACGGCTATTGCCGGGGCACTTGCAATTTGTTCTGGGCACGTTCGAGCAGGTCGTGTTGCCGAAACGCTACGAGTCCGTTTTCATGATCAATGTTCTGGAGCACGTGGATGATGCTGTGGGAATCCTGGCAAGGGCGCGAGAATGGATGACAGAAAACGGGCGTATGTTTCTTGTCGTGCCCAACGCCAATGCCCCCTCACGCCAAATCGCGGTTCGAATGGGGCTAATTTCAAATAATCAAGCAGTCACGGATGCCGAAGCGAGCAATGGACATAGACGAACGTATGCCTTAGACACGTTTTATCGGGACTTGCGCGCTAGTGGATTGAACGTGGAAAGTCTGGGCGGGTTGGTATTTAAAGGCCTGGCAAACTACCAAATCGATAAAGCGCTCGCCGCAGGAATCATTACGCAGGAATATCTTGAGGCCTGCTTTGATCTCGGCAACGTTTATCCCGATCTATGCGCGAGCCTATTTGCGGTATGCAGCCGCTAGAACATCGGTCGGCACAAGCACCGAAACGTCGGTCCGCCATCTTCGTGCGCGGGGACCGGGTGCTTTTGCGCTCGCCGAGGGCGGGCGATCGAGACGAATGGGTGAAGTTGCGCCGAGCGAACTGGCGTCATCTACGCGCGGCGGAGCCAACACCCGAGCCTCGGACTGATCCATGTGGGGATGTTGCGTTTCGCCGCTTGCTAGATGGCGCGTTCACCGACCGCACCCTTCGACTGTTGGTGTGCACATCTCTGGACCAAAGAATCATCGGGCAGATTACCTTTGGTGGAATATCTCGCGGCTGTTTTCAAAGCTGTTTCATAGGATATTGGATGGGGCGCGCGTTTACAGGACAGGGTCTTATGATCGAGGCGTTATCACTCGCCACGAAATTCGCGTTTGCGCAATTGGATCTCCATCGGATTGAGGCCAATATTGCTCCGAGCAATCATGTCTCACGGGCTGTTGCGAAGCGCTGCGGCTTTCGATACGAAGGGCGCGCGCGTCGGCTTCTGCACTTGGCGGGCCGATGGCGCGATCATGAGCGCTGGGCGATTGTCAGGAACCGCTAGTGGCGGCGCTAATCCCAAGGTAAAAGGTAATTCGCAATTCAATCTACCGAAAGAAGAAAGTGTGCCGATACGATGATGGCGACAGAGGGTATTCGCCGCTTTCATCGTCGCGGTCGTGCTGAACGAACGGGTTGGAGTCGTGGATGGACTTCGGGCCTATAACTAAGCGGGACGGACATGCTCATACGCCTTCTTAAGGATATCTATTTCCGTCCTCGGCGTGATCGCGAACAGGCTGAAAAACTGGAAGTCGATGATGCGACCGATTGCGAACGCTGGGGGAGCGCTTTGCTTAGACGCATGTTTGAGCTAATGCATAGTTACGAAGAAGACAATTTTGATGCCGACCGCTACCGAGGCATTGCCCCCAACGCGTTCTTCCCAGAACGTCATGCCTGGAACTTCATGTACGTGCTGAAAAACATTGAGTACTTCTATCAATCTCGAATGCTGTTCGCGGACGAGCCGTCGCGCATGCTATTCGACCAGCTGCTTCTGTTCCGGGTACTCGGTCATATGCATGTGCGATTGCCATTCAACACTCCGAAGAATCGCGAGCAGGTTCTAGCTGCGGAGCACTTCCGCGTGCAGGACACCAAAGACGTGGGTGCGTTTGGCCCTCTGTCCATTTATGACGTGCCAGGCAATGGACAAAATATCCGCATCAAGGGCTGGAGAGAGAACGTTATCTGGACGTTCCTATATCGACAATATGATTTTGAGCGTGCAGGAGTAAGGATCGCTGTAACCCAAGGCGATCGAGTTGTTGACGGGGGCGGTTGTTTTGGAGATACCGCGCTACGGTTCGCAGATATCGCGGGTGACCATGGCCATGTCTACGTATTCGATCCCCTACCTAAACACTGTGCAATCATGCGTGAAGCTATGGCGATGAATCCGTCCCTTGCCAATCGCATAACTATTTTTGCTGCAGGTCTTTCGGACGTGGTCAATGACATCGCGCCAATGCCCGAAGATGACATGATCAATCCAGGAGCGCGTATCGTGGCGGATCAGATGCCGACGACAACCATCGATTCGATTGTGGCAGCCAACAATGTTCCACGAATTGATTTCATCAAGATGGACATCGAGGGGAGTGAACTAGGAGCGCTCAATGGTGCCGAAGCCGCTATCCGGAGGTGGCGGCCGAAACTTGCGATTTCGTTGTACCACCGCCCCGAGGATTTTTTCTCCATTCCCCTCTGGATCGAGGGCCTTGCCCTTGGATACAAGTTATACCTCGACCATTACACAATTCATAGTGAAGAGACCGTGCTGTACGCGACGGTCTAGGCGGCGGTCGCGTGCGTTTCTCTTCGATGCTGGACACTCTCGAAAAAAGGAGGAGCCTAAGTTGCCGTGCTAGGAGCGCGATACCAAGGAAAATAGTCTCCTTTTGGGCTAAGGCCTTCTAAGCAAAGAGCCTCGTAGCGCTTTGAATCGAGAACGGCGCCATATAATTTCGATTGGTGCTTTCGATTAGAAAAGCCGGCTTTGAATAGCGCTAGACCGCCATCCGAGGCATCGTCCAACCCAGCAGCGCCACCCAAATTGATTAATTCACGCGAAAAAGTGCGGATTGTGTAGTCATGCAGTGCAAAAGCCGCACCGTGCTTGTATCCATCTCGACTTGTCGCAGCCAGGTGACTCCAAACAATTCCATCGTGTTGGAACCAAAGGTGGCATGCGACGATTGTGCTACCGAGAAATGCGGCTACTGTCGTCAGTCCGTCGCACCGTGCTAATGCTTCAAAAGACGCACGAGAAAATCGCTGAGTACCAGTTATTTGATGACGCGAAATGAGTTGCTCATACAATTCGGTCCATTCGTCCAATATGTCGAAAAAGCGAACGGTGCGTACCTCAACGCCATGGTTTTCGGCACGACGAATTTCATATCTATGGTGTTCAGTGGGTAAGTAATGACCATAGGTCGGATCAATCAAGTAATGCGTCTTGAACGGGCGCACGTAAGAAAAAGCTTCTCTTAGCGCTATGTCCCCAGGCCCAAAGAGACAGTCGCTGACAAGAATCACGGTAATTACGCCAGCTTGCCGGAGTTGTTCCAGCCCAAGCACCAAGTCACAGTTGCGCGCAAGAGAAGCAATCGGGTACGTACCGATCGCATCGAGAGTATTTTGATCCACTTTGCGTACAATGACGTGCGTGCCCCAAGCCGGGACATACATGGGCTCGCCTATATGTGCGAGGGTTTTCGCGTATGCCAAAGAGGCATACGGATGAACGTCGTCGTTCATCTCAAATATCCACCACAGCCGAATCAGCCGCTACGGTCAGCTTGGTATATGCGGTCCATTGACCAATGTCGAGGATCAGGACAATTCGTTCGGCCATCGGCCACGCGAATACTACTGGAGTGGGCGAAGCGTAATTGTGCGCATCAGGTTCTGAGGTCGATTTAGACGCCTACAGAGACTAGTGCTCTCAGAATAGAAGTTATCGCGTAAATTGTCTTAGTCTCCAGCAAGGATCCTGTCGGCAGAACGATGACTCGTTCGGAAACAACGTTCGTGTTGGGTAGGACCATACCGGCGTGTGGATAAAATGATTTATACGGCTGCATGTTGTGGCAGCCTGGCCAAAAATACTTGCGCGCTCGAATATTCTCGGCATGAAGGACTTCGACGATCCTGTCACGTGATATCGGGAAGTAGGGCGCAACTTCCGCGACGACATACTGGAAGTTGTTCCGTTCCGCTTCGTCGTACTGGAGCACGCTCAATCCGGGAATGGAGCCGATCGCGTCACGATAGCAATGGTAGTTTCGCCTGTTGGACTCGACGAAATCGTCCAGGTCCTCGAGATTGGTGAGTCCCATCGCGGCCGCGACTTCGGTCATCTTCCCGTTCGTCCCCGGGTAGATCACGTTGTCGTAACCCGAGAAGCCGAAATTGCGCATGAGGCGCATTTTCTCGGCGAGCTCGTCGTTGTTGGTGACGACCGCGCCGCCTTCGAACGTATTGAAGAACTTGGTGGCGTGAAAGCTGAAGACTTCGCATTCGCCGAAGCAGCCCAGAAATTTGCCGCCGTGAGAACATCCGAAGCCGTGTGAGGCATCGAACATCAGCCTCAGGTTATGCTCCCTGGCGATCGCCTCGAGCTCCTTCACCGGACTCGGCCGTCCCCAAAGATGAACCCCGATGATCCCGGTCGTGCGCGGCGTGATCATGCGCCAAACCGCGGCCGGATCGACGTTGTGAGTCGCCGGATCGATGTCCGCGAAGATGGGTGTGATTTCCTGCCACTGCAACGCATGCGCAGTGGCAATGAACGTGTACGACGGGACGATGACCTCACCCTTGAGTTCGAGCGCGCGCGTGGCGATCTCCAGCGCGATGGTCCCGTTGCACATGGCAACGCAATGCTTGACGCCGAGGAACTGCGCAATCCGCTGCTCGAATTCCTGCGCCATCGGCCCGTTGTTGGACAGCCAGCCGCTCTCCAGGATGTCGGATGCGCGCTGCAGAAATCGCTTGTGGCTACCGATGTTCGGCCGTCCGACGTGCAGCGGCTCCGAGAACATCGGCGCCGCGCCGTTGATGGCGAGGTCGGCCGCAGACTTGACGACCTTGTAAGCCGGGGACGCGACGTCCTTGACCAGTTTCATCGATGCACCTTCGCCTCCCGAAGGACGGACTTCCCGCAGTTTGGGCTCAGCTGCGCCCGCTGCTCCCGAAACCGCCCTTACCCCTTTGGCTTTCATCGAACTCCCCAACCTCGGCAAAAGTCGCCCGAACAATCGGAACAAGCACAAGTTGGGCCAGCCGTTCCATGGGCTTGAGCTCGAAAGCCGCGGTCCCCCGGTTCCAGCAGCTGACCATGAGCTGCCCCTGGTAGTCCGAGTCGATCAGCCCGACCAGGTTGCCGAGCACGATCCCATATTTGTGACCCAGCCCGGATCGGGGCAGGATCATCGCGGCGAGCCCCGGGTCATCGATGTGGATGGCGATGCCGGTGGGGATCAGTTCGGTCTGCCCGGGCTCAAGTGTCATCGGGGCATCGATGCACGCGCGCAGGTCCATGCCTGCGGAGCCAGGGGTCGCGTAGGCCGGCAGGTGCGGTCTAATGCGCTCGTCGAGTATCTTGAGGCCGATGCTGGGGGTCACCATAACCGAAGCATATCGCGACAACCCTGATGCGAGGTCAGCAGGAGCCAGACAGTTGCACACTTTAACCATCGATCGTATCATGTTCTCCCAAACAGCGATCGATCGGGTGCCGAGATGACGACCGTAACGGTTTCCCCCAAATTCCAGGTGGTCATTCCGCGCGAGGTACGCAAGACGCTCGGAATCAGCGCAGGTCAGAAAATTGAGGTTGTTGCTCTGGGTGACCGCATCGAGTTCATCCCGGTGCGGCCACCAAAGGCCTTGCGCGGATTCATGCGGGGAATCGACACCACCGTCAAGCGTGAGAAGGATCGACTCTGAATCTCGTTGATTCGTCCGGCTGGCTCGAGTATTTCGCCGAGGGCAGGAATGCGGATTTCTTCGCGCCTGCGATCGAAAACACCAAGCTGCTGCTGGTGGCGACCGTCAATTGCTACGAGGTGTTCAAGCGAATCAGCCAGCAGCGCGACGAAAACGCGGCGATGCAGGCGGTGGCTGTGATGCGGCAAGGCACGGTGACCGATCTTTCCGCCGACTTGGCGATCATCGCCGCAAGGATATCGCTGGAGCTCAAGCTGCCGATGGCCGACAGCGTGATTCTCGCGACCGCCCGCGCGCAGCGCGCCACCGTGTGGACTCAGGATTCCGACTTCGAAGGACTCGACGGCGTCAAATACGTCGCGAAACGCTGACACGCGTGCTCATGTACTCGCCAGGCGCGCCGCGATCTCGGTGACCAGCCTCCTCGCCAGAGCGAGCTTGTCCATGCGCGGCAGCGGATGCGATCCAGCATCGTCGAGCAGCGTGACCTCGTTATCGTTGGAGCCGATCGCCTGCTGCGCGCGATTGGCGATGATCAGCGGGACCTTCTTCCGGCGGCGCTTGGCTTCGGCGTTTTCCGCGATGTCGTCGGTCTCGGCCGCGAAGCCGACGCAAAACGGCGGCTTCGGACGCGCCGCGACACGCGCCAGGATATCGATGGTCGGCTCCAGCGTGAGGGTCAGCGCGCCGTTGGTCTTCTTCAATTTCGACGTCTTCGGATTCGCGGGCGCGTAGTCGGCCACCGCGGCAACACCGATAAATATGTCGGCATTGGCTATATGCCCATCGACCGCGCGCGCCATTTCGGCGGCACTGGTCACGTCCTCGCGTGCGACGCTGGCCGGAGTCGGCAGTGCGGTTGGGCCGGCAATGACCGTGACGCTGGCCCCAGCCTCGGCACAAGCTTGCGCCAGCGCAAAACCCATCTTGCCGGAGCTCGCGTTGGTGATGCCGCGCACCGGATCGATGGCTTCCACGGTGGGCCCGGCAGTCAGGAGCACACGCTTTCCGGACAGGACCTTCGGCTGCGACCATGCGATCAGCGCCGTCAGGATCTCTTCGGCTTCGAGCATGCGTCCGTCGCCGATCTCGCCGCACGCCTGATCGCCGCTGCCCGGGCCGAGCACCTCGACGCCGTCGGCGCGAATCTGCGCGACGTTGCGCTGCGTCGCCGCCGCGGACCACATCTGCCGGTTCATCGCGGGCGCGACGAGCAGCGCGCAATCGCGGGCGAGGCACAGCGTCGAAAGCAGGTCGTCGGCGTGTCCATGCGCAAGCTTGGCGATGAAGTCCGCCGATGCAGGAGCCACCAAGATCGCGTCGGCATGACGCGAGAGCTCGATGTGGCCCATGGCGTTGGCGGCGCCGGATTCCCACAGACCCGCAAGCACCGGACTGCCCGAGAGCGCCTGCAAGGTCATCGGCGTGATGAACTGCGTCGCCGCCTCGGTCATCACGACGTCGACCGCGATGCCCTGCTTGACCAACAGGCGCGTCAGCTCGGCGGCCTTGTACGCAGCGATACCGCCGGTGATGCCGAGCACGACACGCTGCAGCGGGTTCGGTTCAGATGTCATCCGTTCGGTCAATACGACGATATCGTGGCGCAGTTTAATATGGCCCGCAATTCGGGGATAGGCCGCGCAAGCCCGCGGCTCCGCAGGCCGCCTACACAGGATCTAACCATGCGCATTGCCGACTGGCCAGAAAGCGACCGTCCGCGTGAGCGATTGCTCAGGCTGGGGCCGGCCGCATTGTCGGAAGCTGAGCTGCTTGCGATCTTCCTGCGTACCGGCATCGCTGGCAGCAGCGCGCTCGAACTCGGGCGCGTTCTCCTGCAGCGCTTCGGCAGCTTTCGTCAGCTCTTCGCCGCCAGCCGGGACGAGATTGCGTCGGTCCGCGGGCTGGGGACCGCGAAGTACGTCCAATTGCAGGCGTGCGTGGAAATGACGCGTCGAGCGCTCTCCGAAGAAATGGGCGAGCGCGATGCCATGACCTCGCCGCGCGCCGTTCGCGACTACCTGCAGCTTTCGCTCGGCGGGCGCCCGCACGAGGTCTTCGTGACGCTGTTTCTCGACGCCCAGAACCGGCTCCTTGGCTGCGAAGAGCTGTTCCGCGGAACGCTCACGCAGACCAGCGTGTATCCGCGCGAAGTCGTGAAGACTGCGCTGCGCTATAACGCAGCGGCGGTCATATTTGCGCACAACCACCCGTCCGGGGTCGCCGAGCCCAGCCGCGCCGACGAGCTGCTCACTCAGACACTCAAGCAGGCGCTGGCGCTAGTCGAGATCAAGACGCTGGATCATTTCATCGTGGCCGGCAGCCAGACCGTGTCGTTCGCCGAGCGCGGGTTGCTCTAATGGCCATTTCACGTTATCATTCAAGGCTTTCGTCAATTCAACCAGTTGGAGCGGGCCATGGCTCGAGTTTGCCAGGTAACGGGTAAGCACCCGATGGTGGGGAACAATGTCTCCCACGCCAACAACAAGACCAAGCGCCGGTTCCTTCCGAACCTGCAACAGCGCCGTTTCTGGGTCGAGAGCGAGAACCGCTGGGTCCGCCTGCGCGTGACAAATGCAGCGCTTCGCATCATCGACAAGAAGGGCATCGATGTCGTCGTGGCGGAAATGCGCGCGCGCGGCGAATCCGTCTGAGCGCGCTTAGATTCTGAAGCGATCGGAGCACTATCATGCGTGAAAAGATCAAGCTGGAATCCTCGGCCGGTACTGGCCACTTCTACACGACGTCCAAGAATAAGAAGCTGATGCCGGAAAAGATGGAGATCAAGAAGTTCGATCCCGTCGCCCGCAAGCACGTCATGTACAAGGAAACGAAGCTGAAGTGACGCATTCGTCCAAGAGCGGGCACGAATGTGCCCACGATTGGAAACGAATGCGTCATCCCCGTGAAGGCGGGGATCCAATGAGACGCCACAGTATCATCAAACAAAAAGCCCGCGAGATCGCGGGCTTTTTTGTCGTTGATTTTCCTGTTGATCGCTACGCGTAGCTTCGCAGCCGCCGAGAAAAACTCTGCAGCGGCGCGATGCCGCTGTTTTCCGCCCGGTGGCACCAGTCCTGCAGACGCGCGAGTAGCTGCTCGCGCGAATCGTTGGAGCGCGCCCACAATTCGGTGAGTTCCTGACGCATCGCATAGAGGGTACGCAACGACTTGCTGCTGGCGAGTGTCGACGCCAGCTTGGCGCGATCGCTTTCGGGCAGCGCATCCTGCTCGGCGTGGAACCAGTGTTTCAGGCGCGACAGGCTCGGCACACCGCTCAGCTCGCCCCGGCGCGCGCGCTCGCGAAGCTGCGCCAGCTCGACGGAGTATTCCTGCTTGAGCGAGCGCGCATAGCTGGTCAGCACAGCGTAGCGGTGCGTGATCACCGCCTGCAGCGTTTCCAGGTCGGCCTGCAGCTTGGCGCGGTCGAATTTGAGCTGCGGCGCCAGCTTGCGCACCTTCGCGAGCCCCATCAGCTCGAGCCCGCGGATGTACATCCAGCCGATATCGAGCTCATACCACTGCGACGACAGTCGGGCCGACGTGCCATATGCGTGGTGGTTGTTGTGCAGCTCTTCGCCGCCGATGATGATTCCCCAAGGCACGACGTTGCGGCTCGCGTCCTCGCAGGCAAAATTGCGGTAGCCCCAGTAGTGGCCGATGCCGTTTATGATGCCGGCTGCCGTCACCGGAATCCACATCATCTGCACGGCCCAGATCGTGGCACCGATCGGACCGAACAGCGCTACGTCGACGATGAGCATCAGTCCGCATCCCTGCCACGAGTAGGGGGTATAGACATTGCGCTCGATCCAGTCGTCAGGCGTGCCGAGGCCGTACTTGGCCATCGTTTCGAGATTCTTGGACTCGTCGCGATACAGTTCAGCGCCCTGCAGCAGCACTTTGCGTATTCCGCGCGTCTGCGGGCTGTGCGGATCGTCGGGCGTTTCCACCTTGGCGTGATGCTTCCGGTGGATGGCAACCCACTCCTTGGTTAGCATGCCGGTGGTAAGCCACAGCCAGAAGCGGAAAAAGTGAGCGACGATCGGGTGCAGATCCAGGCCGCGGTGCGCCTGGCTCCGGTGCAGATAGATCGTGACTGCCGCGATGGTGACATGCGTCAGCCCGAGCGTGACAACGACATAGCCCCACCAAGGCAGCGGCATCAGGCCGTGGGCGAGCAGATCAAGAGGATTCAGGGTCATAGGGTCTTCGGAAATTGGGGGTACGGGGTCGCGCTCTTAGGCGCAACGTGCCTCTCACTATGTGCGGTATTTTACACGCATTGTTCATGCCACCCGCATGCTGCCATAAGACGTTACGAATCAAGGCGATGCCGGAGGAGCGGGCGCAGCGCGCGTCGCCTCCACCCCGGTTTGGGGCAGCTCCTGCCGTACCGGGTCGACGATGTGAACGTCGCGACGCGGGTAAGGGATCGTGATGCCGTGCGCCTTGAACGCCTTCCAGATTGCTAGATTGAGCGCCGAGCGCAGGTTGCCCTGGCCGTTCTCCGGGTCGTTGATCCATACGCCCAACTCGAGGTCGATGCCGCTTTCGCCGAACCGAAGTAGCATTACTGCCGGCGCGACCGGGCCTCGCAGAACACGCGGTTCAGCGAGCGCAATGTCCACCAGCAGACGCATCGCCTGCTCGATATCGGTGTCGTAGCCAACCTGCACCGGAAGCGCGACGCGAACGTCGCGCGAGGTGTACGAATGGTTGAGAACGGTCGTCGTCACCAGCGTCTCATTGGGCACGATCGCTTCGATCCCGTCGAGGCTGCGCACGACGACGTAGCGCGACGTCACCTTGCTCACCACGCCGAAGCGGTTGTCGACGGTGATCATGTCGCCTAGGCGGATCGAGCGGTCGAGCAGGATGGTGAAGCCTGCAATGTAGTTGCTCGCCAGTTTCTGCAGTCCCAGCCCGATGCCCACGCCGAGCGCGCCGCCGAACACCGATAGCACGGTGAGATCGATGCCGAGCATGGGCAGCGAGATGAGCACGCCGACAACGATGAGCAGCGCGCGCACAGCCTTCGAGATGACCGCGCGCACATTGCGGTCGACGTGGTCCATGCGCAGCAGCCATTGCTCGATCAATCCGGAGACCCACAGGGCGATCATCACCGCGAGCAGGATGATGACGGCGTCGCGCGCGAGATCGAGCAGGCTGATGCGCGCCTTTCCTACCGATAGCTCGGCGGCCTCGAGCATGCCGCGCAGGTCGTCCAGAAAGCCGAAGTAATACAGGAGCAGCGCGCCCCAGATCAGGAAGCCTGCCGTGCGCTCGGGCAACGGCAGCGCACGGTCTCGGCCGAAAAGGTTGCGCAACGCGTACACGCTCAACCTGATCAGCGCGAGCGCGACTACCAGCGGCACTGCGATCGGGAGAAACACCGTCGGGGGCGGCAATACTCCGCGCAGCAAAAGAAGCAACGCGAGCGTGGTCAGCGGAAAAATGAGCCGGTTGACGCCGCCGGCGCCCAGCTTCGCCATGCGCGAATCGCCACGCGGTCCGACGTGCACGCGACGATCTATCACCCATCCAATGGCGAAGGCGACCGCGATCGCACCGGCCTCGATCCAGCCGTTGCGGGTCGAAAGCGCCTCCACAATGCTTTGGATATTCAGCGGAGCCAGCATGCTTCGAGTTTAGCGTAAGCGCGCGCCACGCGAGACGCTACGGGCTCGACGTCGGCGCGAAGGACTCGGCGGCCGCGTGTCGGCGCGCCCAGTTGTCGCGATAGGCGCGCGCGACCTGCGGATTGTCGCGCAGCACGATGACGTTCTCGGCATTGTTGCGCTGGGCCGCCAGCGTGTAGTTGTAGCTGCCGGTGATCGTGGTCGCATGCGGTGAGTCGGCGTCGATGACGATCACCTTGTTATGCGCAGCCGCAAAGTTGCCATCGACGCGAACCTCGACACCGCCGGCCACGAGATCGGCAAGCACATTTTGCGGTAATGCGCGGGCCTGCTCGCGATCGGCAACGACGCGTACTCGGACGCCGCGCTGCTGGGCGCGCACCAGGGCGCGCGCGATCGAGCGGTCGGTGAAGCTGTACGCGAGCACCAGCACCTCCTGCTGCGCATCGTCGATGGCGGCGATGACCAATCGATCGATGCGATCGCCTGGCGTGAACGCTAGCTCGATGGTGCCACTGGCGGCGAACGGGTGCGGCGCTTGCGCATTGGCGCCGATCGGCGCAGCAAGGGCGAACAGCAGGGCAGCGCAGGCGCCTTTCATTGCCGCTCGAGGATCGCCGCGAAGAATCCGTCGCAGCCGTGCCGGTGCGGATAGAGCTTGAGGAGCTCGCCGGTATCCAGCGGAATGTGTGCGCGCGCGAGTTCCGCCGCGGCGCTCGCGAGGACGAACTGCGGATGCGCACGCAGGAACGCGTCGATGATCGCTTCGTTTTCCTCGGGAAGCACGCTGCACGTCGCGTAGACCAGACGTCCGCCCGGCTTGAGCAATGTCGCCGCCGAAGCGAGAATGCGCGCCTGCTTGGCTGCGAGTTCGCCGATGCCTTCCGCGCGCTGGCGCCACTTGAGGTCAGGGTTGCGCCGCAGCGTGCCCAGTCCGCTGCACGGCGCGTCGACCAGCACGCGATCGATTTTTCCGGCGAGCCGTTTCACGTGAGTGTCGCGTTCGTTCTGGATCAGCACTGGCTGCACGTTGGACAAGCCCGATCGGGCCAGGCGCGGCTTGAGCTTCGCGAGGCGCGCCGGCGAAACATCGAACGCGTAGACGCGACCCTGCGAGCGCATCAGCGCGCCGAGCAGCAGCGTCTTGCCGCCTGCGCCGGCACAGAAGTCGACCACCATGTCGGTGCGACGCGGCGAGACCAGGAATCCCAGCAACTGGCTACCGTCGTCCTGCACCTCGATTTCGCCGGACTTGAACTGCGCGAGCTGCTGCAGCGCGGGGCGGCCCGCGATGCGCAGACCCAGCGGAGAATAGGGGGTCGGCAGCGCCTCGATCCCTGCCAGCGCAAGCGCCGCCTGCGCGTCCTGGCGACGGGTCTTCATGGGATTGACGCGCAAATCCAGCGGCGCAGGCGTGAGCCACGCGCGCGCGAGCTGATCGCGCTCTTCGGGTGCATACGCCGCACCGAGCCGTTCCCAGAGCCAGTCGGGGAGCTCCGCCTTTTCCGCCTCCGACAAAACGGGCTTGCGACCGCGAAGCTCGGTCGCCCAGTTTCGCTCTTCCGCGGACAACGCCGGTTCGACTTCGCGCAGGCTGAGGCCCATTTCGCGCAGCGCAGCCGCGATCGCGAGCCGGCGCGGCGCGGCGTCCTGCGCCAGCGCGCTGAGCGAGCGTAGCCGGCGCAGCACCGCGAACACACCCTCGGCGACGAAGGCGCGGTCCCGCTGGCCCATCTTCGGATGACGCCGGAAGAACTGGTGAAGCGCGCTGTCGGCCGGCTCGGCGAGCGGCAACACGGCGTTGAGCGCGTCGGAGAGCGCGCCAAGCTGACCCGCGCGCAAGCTGCCCTCGGGGGCTGGGGCCGGTCTCGTGCCGCTCGCGCGAGTCGCGCGCCTGCGCGCATCGGCGCCGCGCCGCGCTGACGGAGAGCGCTTCGCGGCCCGGGGCGGCCTGTCGCCGCTCATTGCTGCGCGACAGTCTCGTCGACGCGAATGCTATCGAGCAGCAGCTCCACGGTGGCGCGCGAGTTCGAAAGACGAACCTTGACCGCGACGTAACGCAGCGACGGTGCGAGCCAGACGACCGCATCGAGCGCGCCGTCCCCGGTCTCGCGTCGCCAGATTTCCGCCTCGACATTGCCGAAGGGCAGCTCGATGGTTTCGACGCCGTCGCGGCGGAAGCTGTAGTGATAGATCTTGCGCGTGGTCGCGATGTTGAACTGCATCGAGTCCGTGTCGGGCGGCGCGAAGTAGAACTGCCACAGCACGACCAGCGGATCGAAGGTGGGCAGTTCCAATGACTCCGACTTGTTGTCCTTCAGGAGTACCGTCAGCGCGCCCCAATCGAACAGCGCGGATTCCGAGCGGTCGCTGTTCGTGCCGGTACGCGCGATCGTGAACGTCGATGGCTGTAATCCATTGGCGGTGATGGTGCCGATGCTGGTCGCACGTCCCTGACCGTGGAAGAACAACGAGGCCAGTCCGCGCGCCTCGGCGACTGTCGAGATCGAGTAGTCGCGGGCGCCGTGATCGAGGCGATAAACCGCCTGCCCGATCAGAAAGCCCTGCGTGCCGAGAAACGCTCGATACGCGAGATCGACGCGCGGCGGCAGAGCCTTCGGAGGAATCGGCTCGGGGGGCGGCGCGGTGGTGACCTCGGGGGAGGGCTCCGGCGCATCAGCCTGCGCCGTGGGCGACTCCGACGGTGGCGCTTCGGCCGGCGCCGGCTCGGGTTCGGGCGCGGGCTCGGGAACCACGCTGGCCGATGGCACCTCGGCAGTCGCCACCGGCGGGGCGCGCCGCGGCTTGGGCCTGGGTTTGGCCACCGGCGCGGCGACGGGGGCGGGCGGAGGAGGCAGTTCGGTGATCGCGACCGCAAGCGGCGGCGTGCTCTCACCATCCTCGGTGATATGCACCGGCCACTGCGTGAGCGCCAGATGCACCAGCGCCGACAGCGCGAGCGCGACCGCGAGGACGCGGCGGGGATCGCGCCATCCCTTGTGCGTCACCATGGCGGTGCTGTCGGGTGTGAACATGATCAGTCGGGCGAGTCAGCGTCGACCTGGATCATTCGGCGAGCGGCACGATCAGCGCAGGAACGTCGGCCCTGCCTTGCTTAACGCGCACCGCACCGCCGCCGATGACCAGCCGATCGGCGCAGAACCAGCGAACGGCGTGCGACAGAATCGCATGCTCGACGTCCAGAACCCGCGCGGCGAGGCTGGCTTCGTTGTCGTCGTCGCGCACGGCCACTGCGCCCTGCGCGACGATCGGCCCGTGATCGACGGTGGCGGTCACGAAATGAACGGTGCAGCCATGGATGCGGACACCGTCCTCGAGCGCCTTGCGGTGGGTATGCAGTCCAGGGTACGCCGGCAGGAGCGAGGGATGGATGTTCATGAGCCGGCCCGCGTAGCGCTCGACAAACGCAGCCGAGAGCACGCGCATGAATCCCGCGAGCACGATCAGGTCGGGCTCGAGCGCATCGATCGCGCGGCCAAGCTCGACCTCGAACGTCGCGCGATCCGAGTAGGCACGGTGTTCCACGACCTGCGTGGCCACGCCTTCGCGCGCCGCGATGGCGAGCCCGGCAGCGTCGGCGCGGTTGCTGATCACGCCAACGAGCGTCGCATCGATCTTTCCGTCTCGGACCGCGCTGATCAGCGCCGCCATGTTCGAACCGCGACCGGAAATCAGGATAGCGACGCGCTTCATGCGGCGCGGACAACGGTCGACGCCGGACCGGGTCCGGCGCGCTCGACCTGGCCGATGAGCATCGCATGCTCGCCGAGCGCATTCATGCGGGCGAGCGCCGCTTGCGCGTCGGCGGCGGAAACCACCAGGACGAAACCGATCCCGCAATTGAATACGCGATGCATTTCGTCAGTGGCGACGTTGCCCTCGCGCTGCAGCCAGTCGAAGATGGCGGGGCGCGACCATGACGCGGCGTCGATGTTCGCGCGCAGACCGTCGGGAAACATGCGGTGCGTGTTCTCTGTCAGGCCGCCGCCGGTGATGTGCGCCATGCCCTTGACGTCGAATTCCTTCAGTAGCGCCAGCACCGGCTTCACGTAGATGCGCGTTGGCTCGAGCAGCGTGGCACCAAGCGTGTTCACGTCATGTGTTCCGGGAAAGGGCGAGCGCAGATCCGCG
>Ga0207700_10001015_pt1 | contig 16210 bp, 17 predicted proteins | sample LARL82metaG_FD_184348 | JGI IMG/M metagenome (GOLD analysis project Ga0207700, IMG submission 184348) | Corn, switchgrass and miscanthus rhizosphere microbial communities from Kellogg Biological Station, Michigan, USA - LAR L8-2 metaG... | ecosystem: Host-associated > Plants > Roots >...
CGCGGGCAAGCTAGCCCGCATCCGTTACATCGACCACGCTGCCGAGCACACCGCGTCTCCGGCGTGAGCAAGCACCGCCAGGCTCCTGCCGAACGCCGACTCTGCGCTTCAAGACTGGCCATGCGCATAAATAGCACGCGGTGCCCATATCAGCCATTCTGGCGCGCAGCTTACGCATCACGCCGCAAAGGGTGCGATGGCGGATGAGAAGTTGCTGGCAAGGCAGAGCCGACGGTTTTACAGACCGCTTCTCCTATTCCTACCACATAGCTATTGACCTGCGGAACGCTAACGTTCAGCATTCGCGGCACCGACGCTATCCGCTATATGTCCGTGCCCGCGGGCATCCGGGCCGCACATCGCACGGACAGCCACGGACGCCGTCCGCAAAATCGCCTGACCTGCGCAAACCAGCAGGAAGACCCTCCACGCAAACGCTGCCAGCCTGCGTGAACCAGGTTCGAGCGCACCGGCGCCGCAGCCCACAGTCAAGACTGACAGGGGTACGCGATGAGCTGAGGCGGTCCACGAGCCAATCCGCAATAAGGCCGCGTTGATTGGAGAGGGCCTCGAACGTGGCGTGGTCCCTTGCGTAGGTGCGGGGGGCAAGCCCGTTCAGCGGCAACGGCGAGGCCGTTGCCACGCGCAGCTCATCCAGGTGGTCCATGCTCGTAGATGACACCGGATGTATGCTGCTCCCTGTGGTCAGCCTGAATCACCATAGATTGGTCCTGACGCCTTTGGGACAAGTTCTACTGGCCGAACGGCCCCATCCCCCCGAGGAGCACAATGGACTCAGGAGATACGGCGCAGCGCAGCCTCGAACATTGGAGCGAGTGGGGCCTTCGCGAGATGGAGAAGTTCTACGCGCTCGCCACGGAGGACTACCGCCAACTCGCGCTCGCTGCTGACTGGGCGGCGCTCCTCGGTGAGCGCGCCCACCAGGGATGGTCGCTCCTCGATGTCGCCTGCGGCAGCGGCAAGTTCCCGACGGCCCTCGTGAGGTTCACCGCGGTCGCATCGCTTCCTGGCGTCGCGTACGACCTTCTGGACCCCTCAGCCTTCTCTGTAGCCACGGCTCGCGCTGCCCTCGCACCTCCGTTCATGCCACGCAACGACCTGGTAATGCCGTTGCAGGAACTTCCCAGCTCCTGCGGCCCCTATGACGTTGTCTGGGCGACCCATGCCCTCTACGCCCTCCCGCCCGACGAACTCGACGTCGCCATGGCGCGTTTTGTATCGGCCCTGGCCCCAGAAGGTCTGGGGGTCGTCGCTCAGGCGACGGGCCGCTCGCACTACCTGTCGTTCTATGACGCCTATCGGGCCGGGGTGCGTGACGCGACTCCTTACACCACGGCCGAGATGGTGGCGGCTTCCTTGCGCACCGCAGGCATGGACGTCTGTGAACAGGTGATCACCTATGAGACGGGAACCAGCGACCGAGACGTCGCCGAGGGTTTCCTCCAGCGCTGTGCCTTCGACGACACCGTGAGCCTCGAGGAGATGGAGGCCGCACCAGTCCTGGGCGAGTACCTGGCGTCATGCCGACGCCCCGATGGGTCCTACGTGTTCAGTAATGAGGTGGCGCTGCTGTGGATGTGAACGCGGAGAGTTCTCCGCTCCCGCCGGCCAATCGTGACAGCGGGATTGACCAGGACTGGGCAGGTGACGATTAGGACTGGTGGGACTGGTACGTCACGCGTGCGGAGAACGATGATGCGCCGATAGCGCTGGTGGCCGGCCCCGGCCTTCCCGACGTGGACCCCGCCGACGATGAGCAACTGCGGGTGGAACTCGCAGCCCCCTACCGACTTGATGCTGCCCAGCGTGAAGCCTTCCGTCATGATGCCTTCAACAAGCTGGCGCATGTGCTTTCGCCTGCGGTGGTCCGCCGACTTGCCGAACGGCTCGACAGCCTGTTGCGGGCTGAGCACGGTGATGATGTGGCGGGTCGCTTCATCGCCCTTGAGCGGCTGTGGCTGCACGACTAGGTGCTGCCGCCTGGTTCACGTCCGCGAGAGTGGTGTACGGATCTTGAACCGGCCCGGCCCGGCGGGTGGAGAAGCTGGCCGAGACGCTCGGCATCAAGAGCCTGTCCAAGAGCCAGGTGTCCGACCTGGCCAAGAGCCTGGATGCCGGGGTGGAGCAGTTCCGGTCCCGGCCGCTGGACGCCGGCCCGTACCGGATCACGATTCCGCAGCCGTAGCCCGCGGCACTGCGCCGGGCCGGTGAGCGTGGCCGCGTTCCGGACCTTCGCAGGTGTGCTGTCATCCGGCTCCGGCACCCAGCAACCGAGCGAATGCGAGTTCAAGCTGGCCACCTTCCAGCAGCTCGTGACCACGCCGACGGTGAAGGAACACCTGGCCAGCAGCTTGCAGAACAACCCGATCTGCGCGCTCCTGACAGCTCGACCGGGGAAGCAGAGTCAGGGACAGAACGGCGGATTTGTGTGTGTCTGATCGCTGCGGACCCGGCCGTCGTCTGTGGCGTACTGCGACCGCTGGCGCGTGTTTACCAGGCGGCTGTGTTGTAGGCGGCGTCCAGGTAGGGGATCTGAGCGGCCGTTATCGAGGCCTGGTGGCCGGTGGTGAGGTTTACCGCCGTTACCCGGTGGGCGTCGCTGTAGGCCAGCAGGTGCTTTCCAGCCGCGTCCACGGTGACGGACAACTCGCTAAGCCCGGGGAAGCGGCCGCCCAGGCGCAGCTGGCCGAGCAGCCGGACCCGTTGGCCGGTAGCGGTGTTGTACTGACTGAGAACCACTGCGCCCGCGTGCGGGGCCGACTGCGTCTCCACGTACGCCTGTGAACCGTTGTTGCTGAGGACCACCCGGAACACGCCGGTGGGCACGTGCAGCACCTTCGTGGCGTGCCGCATCAGCGGGCCAGACGGCGAAGCGGTGGGCAAGACATACGCATTCGTCAGCCCGATCGGGCCAGCGGGGTTTCCGGCCACGAAGCCTAGCCTCGAGCCGTTCTCGGTCAGCGACAGGCTGCCGACTACCCACGGGTGGATGCCGTGGTTCGGGCCTATCCACGTGGTGGTCTGCCGGGTGGCGAGGTTGATCATGCCGGCCTCCTGCGTGGGCACGCACCCGGAGACCGTGAACGCCAGCGCTTTCCCGTCGGCGCTGCTGACGAGCTCCATTAGCTGCCCGGTGACCTGCGGCACGCTCAGCGGCGTCAGCCCACTGGGGTGGCCCCGGCCGTCGATGCTGAACTGGAAGAGATGCGAGGTGCAGGCGGTCGGGCCGAAGGCGGTGATGACGGCCGCCACGAACGTGCGGTCGCCGCCCAGCCTGCTCACCGCCACGAAGTCGTGATACGGCCTGGGCGGCCGGATGGACGCGACCACCCGCCCGGTCGCGGACCGGTAGATGTTCACCACGGTGATCCGCGGGTCCTGCCCCCGCGGTTTTTCTGTGATCCCGGCGAAGAACTTCGGGCCGCCAGCCAGCCCGGCCGACCGGTGCCCTGCTGCGGGCCCTGGGGTGTGGCCGAGTATCCCGATGGTTGCCGGGATGGTGACGGCGATGATGGCGATGGCAGCCGCGCCACCGGCGGCTCCCTGTATGCGGCGGCGGCGGCGGAGCTTGAGCCCTGCCCGCAGCGCGTTGTGTACTACCGGCCCCATCGGGGGCCTGCCGACCAGGGCGCTGTCCAGCAGCCCGCGCAGTGATGTCTCATCCATGCCGGGCATCCCTTGCCTCATGCCGTGTTTCCGTCGGGCGACCGTGGGCGCCGGATTCGGTGGCGTCGCCCAGCACGCCCCGCAGCTTGTCCAGCGCCCGGGCGCTTTGGCTCTTCACCGCACCGGGCGAGCAGCCAAGGACCGCCGCCACCTGGTCTACGCTCAGGTCGGCCCAGTACCGCAGCATCACAACCGCGCGGCCCTTGGGCGGCAGTGTGGCCAGCGCGGCGAGCACCACCACCCGTGTCTCTGGCGCTAGCAGCTCGGCCGCCCGTTCGGGAAGCTCGCTGGTGGGAATCTCCCCGGTGCGCCTCAGGCGCTTGTGCGCCAGGTAGGTGTTCACCAGCGTGCGCGTAGCGTACGCGTGCGCTGTCTCCTGCGCCCTGATCCTGCGCCAGGAGACAAAGACCTTCACCAGCGTCGCCTGAACAAGATCCTCAGCGGTGTGCCAGTCGCCGCACAGCAAGAACGCCATCCCCTGCAGGCGTGATGATACGGCCCCGGCGAACTCGACGAACTCCTCCTCGGCTGTCACGTGACCAGCGCTCCTCTAGGCGGCCGACCCCACGCCGACCAGCTGACGCTCGCAAGGGAAAGATGCCTCAGGCACCACATCAGGTTTCAATCGGTGCCCGAAATCTTCAGCCCAGCCGCCTTACCCGGACCGCGGAGCCCTCCAGCAGCGCCCGTCAGCCTATTCCAGCTGGACTCCTCGACCGGGTGAACCTGCGGACCGCGCCGCGCAGATAAGCAAGTTCTGCGCGCTCTCGGCGGTCAATCCCACGAACCAAGTCACCGACCAGAACGGCGGGGATGCGCGCATGATCAGGGTCGGCCGCTGATCACGTTGTATGAGGCGAAGGCACGCCAGCGCTTCGTTGCGATGTCAGGTGAGGGACACTGGAATGCGATGGTCGGGCCGGCCGTCCTTGGCGAGGATCCAGTGCGAGTCGGCGGTGGCCCGGTAGAGCCGCAGGGCGGCGCCGGGCCGGACGTCCTCGCTCGTCCATTCCGGGCCGCCGTGGGCCACCGAACGGCGGGAGAATGCCTCGATCCCCCGGGCCGTCTCAGCGCCCTCGACCAGCGTCGCGGCGGCGGACATGTATACGCCTTGCCCGGCGCCGATCGCCACCTGCGAGTCGAAGACCACGATGCCCACCTCAGGCCGCACAGCGATGTTGCGGGAATGGGTGACGTCGGGCGAGGAAACCCAGAAGAACTCCGCCAGGTCGATGTGGGCGAAGTAGACCGGCGAGCTCCATGGCCGTCCGGCCGCGTCGGCGGTGGCCAAGACGAGATAGCGGCTGGCCCCGATGATGTCTCGTACGGTCTGCGCAGCGGGGCCGGCGGCGCTCATGTCAGCGGGCCCGGCGGTAGGTGAGGGCGAAGTCGTGCTCCCAGCCGGCTCCGTTGAGGTTCTTCTCCCAGGCACCGCTGATGGTGTTCCCGTCCTCGCTGAAGGTGCCGATGAAGCGCTGCCGGAAATCCAGGGGCGTGAAATCGGGCGACTCCCGCGTAAGCGTCCACACCCCACCGGCGAGTCTCATCGCATACAAGCGCACCACGCCGCGGGAGTCGTAGTAATGCTGGGTGTACGCCCCGGTCTCCAGGTCAACGCTGATGATGCTCAGGCTGTCGGGTGCCCCGGGGACCGGAATCTCGGTGCGCTGCAGAAGAAACTGCCGGTCCAAAGCCCATTCGAACCGGCTGCGGGCGGTTGGGCCGTCCTCAGCCGCGCCGAGCGGCGGCGGCTGATCGCCAGGAAACCGGGCCTGCATGATCCACTGACCGACGAAGATGTCAAGGCCTGCCAACGCGTCCGCCCTGTTCCCGGTCACAACGATCACTCCGCTCTCACGTAACGGCCTTCGTTCCTCTCAGATACTGACCGCGGCGAGCGGGCGACCTCATCGCTGCCTAGGGCGCCCACAGCCCGCCGCCCGTGAAGAACTGTCGTGGCGCCCAGCCGAGGCCAGGGACTTGCCATTGTTGGCTCATGAGCACTGTCGTCTTCCGGTTCAAGGTGCCCGCCCGACGTTCGCGCTGGACATGACCAACGAGGAGCGCGAGATCATGGCGCGCCACGCCGGGCACTGGCGGCCCTTCGCCGCGGCCGATCCGATCGTAACGACCGGGCACGGTTGAAGTCGGGAAGATGCTCAGTGGCTTTGTCCGGCCACGGCCGACCCGCTAGCACACCGGGGCCAGCTGGGCCAGCGCAGCAGATCCGCCCGATCTGCACGCCCGCCAGCCTGTCCGGGTCTGACTCCAGAGCCGCTTATGGCGGGACTGCCGTCGCGGGGGGTGATGGGGCACGGGGAGTAGCGAGGCCCCCGGCGGTGCCGGTGTAACAATGCCCTGTGGACCTTGAAGCGTTCGAGCTGGTGCTGTTGCGCAGGCCGCACGATGCGACCCCCTATCCGGAGGACGTGCTGCAGCGCATCCAGGCTGAGCATCTGGCCTATCACGCCCGTTTGCGTGAGGCGGGCGACATCGTGACCAACGGCCCGGTCAGCGATCAGCCGGATGCTTCGCTGCGCGGGCTGACGTTCTACCGGACCGGCTCGCTGGCCCGCGCCCGCGAGTTCGCTGAGGCCGACCCGGCCGTGCGCGCCGGGAGGCTGAGTGTTGAGATCATGACGTGGTACTGCCCGCCCGGCACGATGAGCCAGCCCGGCCGCACTGTCTCGCTGCCATGACCCGGTGCTCCGCCGCGTGCCGGTGGCTGCCGGAAGCTGCGCCGGAGCGGGTAGAGGATGATCTGTTCGACGTCAGCCCACGGGATGAACACCGGTGAGCCGCGCAGGCAAGCCAGGTTGTCAGGCAGGGTGCCGAGCGTGATGCCCGGGTAGTCGGCGCGAAAGGCGGTCTTGCGGCGGGCTATCGCGATCAGCCCGGGCATGGCCAGGAGGACGGCGATCGCGGAGAAGATCACCCAGGATCGCTAGGACGACCACGGCCGCGGAGATCGGCTGCTGCCACAAAGACGCCCAGGCCAACGGAAATAAGGCCGATGGCCAGGCCAGCGGCGGCCTGGCCGGTCAGCCGATAGCGTTCTTCGTAGCAGCCCGGGTCCGGCGGCATGCCTGCACCCGCGCGAGCTGCTCATGGGTGAGACCCTCGCCGACCGTGCGCTTGAGCGAGAACTGCGCGTACAGGTACTCACACATCAGGCCATGCTCGATCTCGCAGGCCTCGCCCAGCAGGTAGACAAGCTCCTCGGGGCTCTCAACCTGCAGCGGCAGCTCGGCAGTCATCGCGGCCAGCGAGGCGGATGAGCATCCCTGGCCGGGGACCGGCAGCGGGCATGGTCAGGGTGCCCATCAGTTCAAGATGGCCGGAATGATGCGATAGTCACGCTGGAAGACCAGGTTGTGGAGGTCGGCCGACGCCATCGCACGCAAGGTCGGCAACTGTGCCGCTGCCTGCTCCTCATCGAACACATTGAGCGGCCAGTCGCCGGCGGTGCCTGCCTGCAGATGCGGGTGGTGAGCCCCGGCGCTGTAATAGGCGCGGATGATTACCGGATTGATCCGGGCGGCCTGCTGCTCGGGCCACGACAGAGCCCAGATCGCCTCAACGCCTCCACGGTGGCGGCGTATGCCTGTTGCGGTCACCTCGCCGGTGCCGAGGAGCAGGTCTGTGTTGATCTCGTTGAGCGGCTGCCGGGCGTGGGGATCGAGCAGTGTGACGGATGCGGTAAAGAGGCGTTCTTTGTCCTGCCGGGAGATGGCGCCGCCGTGAGTGCCGTCTCGCAGATCAGCGAAATGGCGCAGGAGTTCCGAGGTGTACTCCAGCCGAGAGCGTTCCATGTTGGCTTCCTTTCCCTATAGCGGGGCATGCGTGGCAGGTGCCAGATCCTGGCCTCATGCGCTCCGTCCCGGCACGCCGCTGACGGGGGCGGGGCTGAGGTCGACCCATGCGGCGGTGTCGGGGTGGTCGGGAAGCCGGACAGGATCGGGCTCGGTGATCGGCCCGCCCCCGCCGCTGACCGGCTGGCCGCCCGCCTCGAACTGCATCGACACGCTCACTGCCAGCCGGGCACCGCCCGGCCAAACCCCTCCTGTTCCGTTAGCGCTGTTCTCCTTCCCCATTCGGGTACATCCGCCGTTGGGCTGACGTCGCCGGCGCCCGTCCCAGGCCCCGAGAGAAAGCACCCACGCCAACGCGGATCACCGCTGAGTGGCCCTGTGCTCCTTCGCCGTTCTGCGATCCACCCCTGGCGAGCAGTGTGCGGGTCAAGGCTGGGCGTGCTTCTGGACGAAGGTCAGGGCGGTGTCGGCGACTTCCCGCCAGCCGTGGTCGATGGTCAAGGAGTGCCCGCGGCCGGGGATCTTGACGATCTCGGTGACGCCGGGGTTGCGCTTTTGCCTCGTGTAAGAGGCATGGGCGATGGCCCACGGGACGGTATGGTCCAGTTCGCCGTCGATGATGAGCAGCGGCCCGCGGCCGGGGTTTTGGGTGTCGACCTTCGCTTCGGTCCACGGGTTGAGGTTGGCGGCGGCCGCCTGGAACAGCGGGACACCCGAGCCTGGTACCGCGAATGTGGCGTACAGTTCGTGCGCTTCGGTTTCTGTGACGGCGTTGGCGAAGGCGTACCGGAACTGGTCGTAGGTCAGGGGGATGGCCCGGCCGCGGTTGGCGGGGTTACCGATCACCGGGGCAGACGACTTGAGGGCGGAGACTGGCAGCGGCAGCACGCCGCGGAACGGCGCAGGGTCGATGGCCACCGCGGCGGCGGCGAGGCCGCGGCCGGCCAGGATCTGCGTGATCAGCCCGCCGAAGGAGTGCCCGATTAGTGCTGGCTTCTTCTTGAGTTCGCCGATCACGTCGCCGAAGTGGTCGGCAATCTGCCCGACACTTTTGTGCGCGAAGACCTCGGTGTGGCTGGTCGCGGCCGCGACGGTGTTGGGATCATCGGGCCAGCCCGGCGCAAGGGTGGCATAGCCAGCCTCCTCGAACACCGTCCGCCAGCGATCCCAGCTGGATGGCAGCAGCCACAGCCCGTGGATAAACACGACCGGAGTGAGCTTAGAAGCATTTGTTTTCTTGACCTGCTGTGCTTCGTAGTCGGTTATATCCGACATGACGTTTCCTGTCCTTTCGGTAGTATGGCAGCGCCCTCGGATGCTGCTCTTCATGGACGGCGCAGCCGAGACCGGAGTCAGTGACCCCACCGCGGGTCCTGACCCTGGCAGGCAGGCGTGGGCTCCGCAGGGAGCACGGCCGCCGCGCCCGCAAGCGCTGCGGGATCAGCCGGTAGCCTGGGCCGCGGCGATGATGACGCGGGTCACTGCGCCCGGGTTGGAGATCAGGGACAGGTGCCCTGCCTTGATCTCGGTGATGTGAGCCTTGGCGCGCTGGGACATGAACAGCTGCTCAGCCGGCGGGATCACGTGGTCGGCGGTGCCGATCAGCGACCAGGACGGGATCGTCTTCCAGGCGGGAACGCCGGAGGGATCCGAGCCCGCGCTGAACGCTATCGGGCGCTGGGTGGCAGCCAGGACGGCGGCCTGGCTGGTCGGCAGGCCGTTGGCGAAGCACTGGGCGAACCCTGGGTAGGGCGCATCGGGGCCTGCCTTGAGATAGGTGTCGAAGTCTCCCGCCGGGGCTGCGGGGAAGGGCACGGAATTGAAGGCATTGGCTGAGCCTACGCAGGACCCATGCTGGGCGGCGGTGAGCCCGAAGGCGGTCTCGCCCTGGGCCGGGATGAAGGCGTCGATGTAGACGAGGGCCTTGACGTCGGGGTTGCCGGTGGCGGCGTTGGTGATGACCATCCCGCCGTAGGAGTGCCCGACCAGGATGATCGGCCCGCTGACGGTCTTGAGGAAGTCCGCCAGGGTGGCGGAGTCGTTCGCCAGGCCGCGCAGCGGGTTGGGCGGGGCGTAGACGGTATAGCCGCCGACCTGGAGGAGCTGGATCTCTCCGCTCCAGCTGGAGCCATCGGCCCACGCGCCGTGCTCAAGCACGATGGTGGGCTTAAGGCCGTCGCCACCGGCGGCGTGCGCCGTAGCGGCCCCAGCAGGAGCGATCGGGCTGGCCGAAACCAGCAGCCCTGCGACAGCCAGGACCACGACGATCGGCACGAGCCGCATCCGGGAGAGACGCATGCCTTGGACGATGTTCACTGCGGTCTTCCTTTCCTGCTGCTGCGATGCGGATTGGTGTTGCTGGCGATCAGATCGGACATCTTGGTGTTCGGGGGATGTGCACCAGCAGCGGGCTCGGGTGGTAGCGCGGCGCGTCGCCCCGGCGCCTGGTTTCTCCGGCCGGTCAGCGGGTCAGTGTGATATCGAGCCAGTCGAACATGACCTGGTGGGCCTGGCCCAGGGCGCCGACGTGGGTGTGCTCCCCGGCGCCCTCGGTGCTGGCAGGGTGACCAGGGTGGCATCAGCACTGGTGAGGGCCTTGAGGACCAGTAGCGGCTGGCCCTTGAGGAACCGGTCGTTGTCCGGGTCCATGATCAGGGTGGGAGCGGTGATCTGGTGGGCGACGCCATCGAGGGTGTAGTCCCCGGCCTTGCGGATCAGGTCGGCGAAGGAGCCGACCCCGAAAACCCACATCCCGTTGCGCATGCCAACACCCTCCGCCCGGACGAGCGCGTTCGCGTCTGTGGAATCCCTAGTCGGCACCCCGGCTTTACAGCCTCGAATTCCAGCGGTCTCCTGGGTGCGGAGCCGGTTCTACGAAGACCAAGCGGCTGTCGGCCACGGGCGCAGCGACAGCGCTCCGCGCGCGAATTGAGGCTAGGAGGATTGTTGCGGTCTTGCGCTCATGCCGTTGGCCAGGACTCGGTGCAGCTGGTTGCGGGAGCTGATGTCGAGCTTGGTGAAGACCTTGTGCAAGTGGTATTCGACAGTGCGCGGGCTCATGAATAGCTGGGCAGCGATCTCGGGGTTGGTGAGGCCGTCGCTGGCCAGCCGGGCGATCTGGGTCTCGCGCGCGGTGAGCTGGGCAGGGGTCTCGGTGGTGCGTTTGCGTACCCGCTCGCCGGTGGCACGCAGCTCGCGCGCGGCTCGCTCCGCGAACCCGCCGGCTCCCATGGCGGTGAACATCTGGTGGGCGGTACGCAGTTGCTCGCGGGCGTCAATGCGGCGGTTCTCCCGGCGCAGCCACTCGCCGTAGAGCAGATGGGCGCGCCCAAGTTCCACCCGCAGGCGGGTACGGCCAAGCCGATCGATCGCCTCACGGTAGAGCCTCTCGGCGGTCTCCCCATCGCTCACCAGTGCCCGCGAACGGGCCTCGACGCCGAGCGCCCAGTCAGTCCCACTGGCGCGGGCGGTCGCCGAGAGCCGCTGCAGGGCCCCGGCCGCGCGCTCAGATGCCCCGCTTCGCGTCGCCGCCTCGATGAGCTCGGCCACCGCCCAGTTGGCGAACAGATCGGCAGGCGAGTCCTCGCTCGCCTGCTGCGCCGCAGCCAGCGCGTCCTCATAGCGGCCGAGGCTGTTGCACAGCACTGCGGTTGCCCATTGAACAAAGCTCAGTCCCTGGCCCTCACCCCGGCGCTCCGCGTCTTTCGTACCGGCCTCGATCAGCTCGAAGGCCTCGGCTTCCCGGCCCTGCAAGGCGGCAACCCCAAGGGCCGCATACGACGCGATGCCGCTGCCCGTCGCCTCGGTGACCGACTCCACCTCCGCCACTAGCGAGGCGGCTACAGCGAACTCCCCAGCGAACAGGTGCACCCCCACGCGGGTGCTGAAGGCGGGAGGCAGCGCAGCGAGCGCGCCAGCGTCACGGGCGAGCTCGACCCGGCGGGCGGACAGCAGGTCCCAGCTCCCGTAGTCCCACGAAAGCCCGGCGCCATGGCAAGCCTGCCAAAGCCAGCGCAGCCCCTCCTCCCCCGAGACATCCGCGCTGTTGAAGGAGCTCACCGCTTGCTTGAGCATCGGCACCGCCGCTGGGTAGCCGTCCGTGATTACCAGCGCCAGGCCATCCAGCAGCAGATCGGGCGCGCGCGCAGGCCTCGGCGGCGGGGGCGCCGAACGCGCGGCCTCGGCCACCTCCCGCACACCGCCACCAAGGGCCAGGCGGCCGGCGAACAGCGCGGCGGACAGCGCCTCCAGGTAGGTCTTGCGCGCTAGCTGCACGTCGAGCGGCTCGAACTGCCGGGCTGCCTTCAGCAGGAGCGGGGGTGCGTCGCTGCCATGGCTGGACGCGAACACGATCTGGCCGCGCATCAGGTCCGCCCGGGCGTGCTGGAACTCATCCAGCGGCCCGGCCTCGGCGGTGGCCAGCAATCGCAGCGCCGCATTGAACGCGCCGGCCTGATACTTGGCCTCGGCCGCGGCCAGCGCCCGCTCCGCCCGGCGCGCCGGCTCGAGGGTCAGTGTGGCGGCGCGCTCGAGGAAGGCGGCCGCCGCGGCCAGGCCGCCGCGTGCCTGCGCCCGGCTGGCGGATCGCTCCAGCTCGACAGCGATGCCCTCATCGGGCCCAGCGGTTGCCTGGGCCCGGTGCCAGGCACGGCGATCCGGATCGGTTCCCGGGTCGGTGGCCTCAGCGATGGCGCGGTGGGCGCGGCGGCGGTCGGCGGCCGGGGCCGCCTGGTATATGGCGGAGCGGACCAGCGGGTGGCGGAAGGTGACCTGGGCACCAACAGTGAGCAGTCCGTCTGCCTCAGCCGGGGCAGCGGCGTCCTCTGCGCTGATGCCAAGACTCCCGGCAGCCCGCCACAGCAGCGCCGGGTCGCCAGTGGGCTCGGCCGCGGCCAGCAGGAGCAGGCGCCTGGTCATCTCCGGAAGCGGGGCGATCCGCCGCACGAAACTCTGCTCGATGCGGCCAGCCAGCGGCAGCGAGCCAGCCACCCCGAATCCGCCGGCCAGCTCTGCCGCTGTCATCCCGTGTGGCAGCTCGAGCAGCGCGAGCGGGTTGCCGCCGGACTCGGCGATGATCCGGTCACGGACTCGCTCATCCAGCCGCCCAGGGAAGACTGAGGCCAGCAGCGCCCGGGCGTCAGCATCGGCCAGCCCTGCAAGCACCAGCTCAGGAAGGCCAGCCAGGTCGCCTCCCGGGCCGGGATCACGCGTGCCGAATAGCAAGGCGACCGATTCGGCGTCCAGCCGGCGGCCTACGAACGCCAGCACCTGCGCCGAGGCCTGGTCCAGCCACTGTGCATCATCGACTAGGCACAGCAGCGGCTGGCCGGTGGCCACCTCCGACAAAAGGCCCAAGATAGCCAGGCCGACCAGGAAACGATCCGGCGCATCGCCTGACTGCAGGCCGAACGCCACCCCCAGGGCGTCGCGCTGCGGGCCCGGCAGCTGGTCCAGGCGACCCAGCATCCGCCCGCACAGCTGATGCACCGCCGCAAAAGGCAACTCCATCTCCGACTGGACACCTTCCGCGCGGACCAGCTGGAAATCTGGTGCCGTCTGGGCCGCATAACCCAGGAGCGCGGTCTTGCCAATGCCCGGCTCGCCCCGCACCACGAGGACCCGGCTGCGCCCCGCCCGCACGTCCGCGAGCAGCCCATCCAGGGTGCTGCACTGCTGCCTGCGGCCCCGAATCATCACCGGCGCCCCCTCTTGGCGGCCTCCGCCATCGTAGAACCGGCGCCCCACCCTGCACACCTCCCGGGGAACCAGCGGAAGCCCGGGGTGCCAGCTAGGGATCCCACAGACGCGGCCACCCACCCAGAACACGAAGCAAGGCCATTACCAGCCGCGGCCATAAGCAAGCCGCCCACCGCACAGTTTCATTTTCGGGCCGAACAAGCCGCGGCACCGTACTCGGCGGCCACCTAGCCGCTGGCAGCCATCGGCGGGACACGGCCAGCACGCCAACGAATTGCCCGTTGCCGGCAACATCGATCACAGACGGTGATCAATAACCATTAAGGGTGATCAATCTGAGCAGTGTGGGCAATGGAACGTCTCTACAACCCGTTCCACGAAAGCGACAAATAGGATAGCTACTAGTTTCGAAAAAGCTAAACGAGCTGGGAGCCCCCTTACGGAATCGAACCGTAGACCTTCTCCTTACCATCCGGGCTTTCCCAGGTTCACTGTCCAGCACGTGTCCGCCGGGCCAGCAGCAGCCGCCGACCCGGCCCGTACCGGGAGCTGCGGCCGACCGGAAAGCATGTCGACTGCCAGAGACGGCCCGCGTGAGCCCGGGCCCGGCGAACGGCCGGTCATGGTATCCGCATGCCATTGAGGTTCAGTCCGTGAGGTTCAGTCCGTGAGGCTCAGCCCCGCCCGGCCACGTCCAGGCCGACGGTCAGATGACGGTCAGACGATCTTGCTGCCTGTACGGGCTGGGCTGGGCTGCGAGCATGACGAAATGCTGTGGACGACGAGGCAGAATTCAAGCTCAGCAGGCAGTATGGCGGGGTATGTGTCAAGGAGAGATTCATTAATTCCAGAGACGCGTCCATACAGCCCCGAAAGCACTGGCCCAGCTGCAGCCACCCAATACGGGCATAGATAACGCTAGGTTCTGCGTGCCAGCGCCCGATCGGCATGACCGGACGGAAAGGGACATCGGCGAAAACGCAAACGCCATTTGACCATCGCTTGACCGACCCTGTGATACCTGTTTAAATGCGCGGGAAGCTACACGCGGGGTTGCCGTGATCAAGCACACGGTTCCAGACTCGATCGCCGGGGCCGCGATCGGGAGGTTGCTGCTGCCTCGCCTGGCTGGTACAGCGATTTCCCCCGCGCCGCTGCCGGCGAGTCCTCCAGAGCGCGTCGTATGGGTGGATGGCGGCGACGAAGTCCTCGTGCACCTTGACTCGGTGATGACGCAGATCGTCGGCGCTGCCGTGCTCGTCTCCATCGATCTTGAAACCGATCAGACCGGCCGCACGCCGCTAGTAGTGGCGTTTGCGATCGGCGCCGGCGATGACGCAGGACTCGTGGCCGCGACGGACCAGCTCCCGCGCGGCAACGGCATGCTCGCCGCGCGCTGGGGCGCCGCCGTGCGCGACGCCGCCTGGGGCGCGCTGCTGTCCCTCGCTGGCGACCACGCCGCAGAACGCGGCATGGCCCCGCACAGCCTCTCGCTCGCGAACGGCCAACTGCACCTGACCGCCACCGCCACCCCGCCCGCAGGCACGGCGTCATGGACGTGAGCGCTCTGCTCAGCCCGGAACTGCTCGACGCTGCCCGTGCACTCGGGCTCATCGCTGGCGATGCACTCGATCCCGCCTGGTTCAGCGACCCGCTGCACTACCTCGGCGGCATCGTCGCACAGCCGGCTCAGCGCGCGGCCCTGTTCGATCTGCTGGACCACATCGTGCCGCCAAGCGCGGTCCCCGGTGCGCCGCCCACGGCCAAGTGGCACCCGCTGCTCGGCGACCGGCCGGACGGCAACCTGTTTATCACCGTCGAGGAGTCTGACGCCACGACCCGCATCGGCGTCGCCGGCCGGTACGCCGGCACACGCAGCGGCGCGGCATCGCTCCTCGTCGACGCGCCGCTGGTCAGTGTCACCGGCCCGGCCATCACCGCGATCGCCGGAACGGCGGCGGCTCCGGTCACGCTCACCCTCGCCGTGCCGCTCGGCTGGACTACGCCGGAGCACGCCATCGCCCTGGCGGCCATCGAAATCGCGATCATGGTGGCGCCCGCGGCGTCACCGGCGTCGGCCAGCGCGTCCATCACACTGCGCGGCCTTGACCTGGACGGCAGCGGTCCTGCCGACACGGTGCTCGATCCCGCCAACCTGGGCGTCGGCGGTGCTCGCCTGCTGCTGGGCCTGCTCCACGAGCAGCTGCGCGACGTCACCGGCCCCGCCTCCCATCTGGTGCCGCTCCTCGGGCTGGACGGGGCGACACCGCCGTTCCCGTTCACGACGATCACCCGCGATCCGCGCGCGCTCGCCGCCTGGCTGACCGCGCTCGTCACGGGCTCACCCGCCCCGGCCGACAGCTGGCTCAGCCACCTGGCGGGCCTGCTCGGCGTCCCCGCGCCGACGGTCACCACCGGCGATGCAGGCGCCGCCACCTGGTCAGTGCCGCTGTTCGCCCCCAACGAGTCCTCCACAGTCACGCTGACCCTGACGGCGTCGACCGCACCCGACAACGTCACACCACGCGCCGAACTCGGTATCGGGATCGGCCTGGTCCCGGCCGGGGGCGCGTCCGTCCGCGTCGATGTCACGGCGGCCCTCCTGACGATCCCGCTCGCGGGGGCGGGCGGCCCCGGTTCCTTCACCCATGCCGCGGTGACGGTGAGCGCACCCGCCGACCCATCGGAGCCGCTGATCGCGGCATCGCCCGGAGCGACGTTCTCGGTCGGCTCGGTACATGCCGGCCTCGCCTGGGATGGCAGTGCCGTCTCACCGCTCGTGGAGATGCGCGGCGTCACCATCGCCGGCGTCGGGAGCTTCCCCGTCGTCGACCTGCACAACGCGCTAACGGTGGCCGGTCAGGCCGCCACCGATGCGCTGGGCGCCGCGATCTCCGCCGCGCTCACCAACACCCCGACCGGCCAGCATCTGGCCGCGCTCGCCGGGCTGGTGGCGCCGGCCAGCGACAGCGCGGCGCCGCTAGTCGACCTGACCCAGCTGGTGACCCACCCCA
>Ga0207700_10001017_pt1 | contig 16178 bp, 10 predicted proteins | sample LARL82metaG_FD_184348 | JGI IMG/M metagenome (GOLD analysis project Ga0207700, IMG submission 184348) | Corn, switchgrass and miscanthus rhizosphere microbial communities from Kellogg Biological Station, Michigan, USA - LAR L8-2 metaG... | ecosystem: Host-associated > Plants > Roots >...
GCCGCGCATGTCGGGCGCGACGACACGGAAGCCCGCCGCCGCGAGCGGCTGGATCTGCCGCCGCCAGCCGTACCAGAACTCGGGGAAGCCGTGCAGCAGGACGACCAGCGGCCCCTGGCCGGCCTCGACATAGTGCAGTTGCCCGTCGCCGACCTGGGCGTAGCCCTCACGAAGTCCGCCGAGCCAGTGTCCCTGCCCCTGCTGTTCCATCGCGTCCTCGGTTGTGCTCATTGCTACCTCCCTGGGTTCTACTAGGGATGACGTTAAGGACGTCAGGCACTGGTTCGCCCCCGTGGAGACCACTGGTCCGCGCCGCCCGCAAGCCCCCGTGTACCATGCGGTCTAGTGGGGCCCGGCGTCAGAGCCAGGATCCGGCCGCGATCCGGGCGACGGGCTCGTCCGGGTGCTCGCGGGCGCCGTAGAGGGTCTGGGCGCTGACCCACAAGACGTACCGGCCGAGGTGGTCCGGGTACCGCTCGGTCTTGGCGTTGAAGAAGTCCACCGCGGTGTCCTCGGTCTTCAGCAGCTCCTCGGCGTCCTCCAGGTACTGCCGGGTCTGCGCGATCGTACGGCTGGCGTCGTCGTCGAGACGGCTGTCCTGGTGGCCGCACACGATGTGCCGGGGCGCCAGCGCCTCGACGCGGTCGATGGCGGCCCGCCAGGGGCCGAACCCGCCGACGGCCGCGCTCTGGCCGGTGTACATGTGAACGCCGTTGTAGATCGAGTCCCCGGCCACGACCAGCCCCAGATCCGGGACGTGGAGGACGCTGGTGTCGTCGCTGTCGGTGTGTCCGACCTCGACGATGACCAGCTCGTGTCCCTCCAGGGCGAACCGGTTATCCGGGACGGTCGCCGCGGTGACGGGGGACGGCGGGATCAGTCCCGCATAGAGCTTGTCCCACAGCAGCGGCCGCGCGGCCACGTTGCCGCGCATCTGGGCGATCACGCCGTCGGCGGCGACAACGCGGGCCCCGAACCGCGCGGCGAGCGGCCCGGCGGCGAACCAGTGATCGCCGTGGCCGTGGGTGATGTAGATGTCGGTCAGGTTCCGGCCTTTGGAAGCGACCCAGTCCCCGAGGACACGGGCCTGGTCTTCGGTCAGCCCCGGGTCGGTGAGGACCGCATCCTCGTCTCCGTAGATCAGGGTGCTGGCGGTGGGCGAGAACCGCTTCGGTTCCCCGTTCGGCAGGAAACCGTCCTGCGGCGGCGGGTCGTTGACGAACACGTCATAGGCCAGGCTCATGGGTACTCCTCAGTCGGGCTGTGCCTCGCTTCAGACCTCATGATTCCGAGCCGGGCGGCTCGTCGCCCCCGTAGTAGACCCTGGCTCGTGCGCCCCGGCCCCTGGAGCGATCCGCTAGCTGGTGGCCAGCGGCCGGCTCGGGGGCGCCAGGGCCTCCCGCAGCTGCCGGCGGGAGGTGACATCGAGCTTGGTGAACACCTTGCGCAGGTGCCACTCGACCGTCCGGGTGCTGATGAAGAGCTGGGCGGCGATCTCCGGATTCGACAGTCCGTCCCTGGCCAACCGCGCGATGAGCGCTTCCTGGGCCGTGAGGTCGTTCACGGTGTCGACGGCGCGTTTACGCACGGTCGCACCCGTGGCCAGGAGCTCGCGGCGTGTCCGCTCCGCGAAACCTTCCATGCTCATGGCGGTGAACATCTCGTAGGCAGTGGTCAGCTCGCCGCGGGCGTCGGCCCGGCGGTTTACCCGCCGCAGCCACTCCCCGTAGAGCAGGTGAGCGCGGGCAAACTCGGCCCGCACCCGGGCCTGGCCGAGATGCGCGATGGCGGCCCGGAACGCGGGTTCGGCGTCGTCGTCCTGGCTCAGCAGGGCCCGTGACCGGGCCTCGATTCCCAGGGCCCAGTCGGTCCGGCACGCCTGCGCCTTCGCGGTCAGCCGCTGGAACGCGTCCGCCGCCAGGTCAGGCATTCCCGCTCGCACGGCCGACTCGATCAGTTCCGCCAGCCCCCAGTTGTGGGCCACCATCTCGGTCGGATCGGCGCAGGCGATGCGAGCGGCCGCCAGGGCCTCGTGGTACTCGCCGAGGCCATTGCACAGGACCGCGTGCGAGTACTCGCAGATGGCGACGCCGACTCCCTCGCCCCGGGCGGTCGCCTCGCCCAGCGTGACGCCGATCAGCTCCCTCGCCTCGTGCGCCCGGCCCTGCCACGCCGCCAGGACCAGCGCGCCGTACGGCGCCTCGGCGATCCCGGCCGCCTCAAGGACCGACCCGGCCTCCTCGGCGAGCGCGGCGGCCTCGGCCAGCTCCCCGCAGAAAACGAGGATGGGCGTGTGCGAGCCGAGTGCCAGCGGGAGTTCGCTGAGCGCGCCCGCCTTCCTGGCGATCTGAAGGTGACGCTGCGACAAGACGTACGCACTCTCGTCGTCCCACAGCTCGAGGGCGAGGACGCAGCCCTGCCACAGCCAGCGGAGCCTCTCCCCCGCCGGGTTGGTGTCGCCGCGCAGCCTGGCCAGAGCGTTCCGGCCCACGGGAACGGCCGGTGCGTAGTCCTCGGTGAGAGTGACGAAGGCTTCCAGCAGCAGGTCACCGGCCGTGGGCTCGTCGTCCGGCTGGCGAGGTGCGGACCGCGCGGCCCGGGCCACCTCGGCGGTACCGACGCCGCCGTTGAGCCGGGCGGCGAACTGAGCGGCGGAGAAGGCGTCCAGATAGGTCTGCCGGGCCTGCCGGGAATCTAGCGGCTGAAGGCGCTGAGCCGCGGCGAGTAGCAGCAGGGTCGCCTCGTTGCCCCGGCTTGAGGCGAACGCCATCTGGGCCCTGATCAGGTCGATCTGGGCGAGCTGGAGCTCATCGACTGGTCCAGCGCGCGCGATGGCGAGCAGGGTGCCGGCGGTGCCGAACGCGCCGGCCTGAACGTTGGCGAAAGCAGCCGCCAGCGCGCGCTGGGCCCGCGCCGCCGGGAGCGGCGTCAGCTCGGCCGCGCGCGTCAGGAACGCGGCGGCGGCCGCGAGCCCGGCCCGGGCCTGGGCCCGGTCGGCCGACCGCTCGAGTTCGCCCGCTACTTCTTCATCGGGCCCGGCGGCGGCTCGGGCCCGGTGCCAGGCCCGCCGGTCCGGGTCTACCTGGACGTCGGTCACCTGGGCGAGGGCGCCATGCACGCGTTGCCGGTCGTCGGTGGTCGCCAGGCGGTAGGCGGCCGACCGGACCAGCGGATGGGCGAACTCCACCCGCCGGCCCACCTGGAGGAGCCCGGCGTCGGCGGCGGGCGCCACCGCGGACATCGCGATACCCAGCGCGTCGGCCGCGCGGCGGAACAGAATCGGGTCGCCGAGGGGTTCCGCGGCCGCGGCGAGAACGAGCCGCCGTGTATCGGACGGAAGCAGCTCCAGCCGCTGCGCGTAGCTGTGCTCGATCTTGCCGGTCACCGGCCGGCGGCCAGGCAGCCCGTATCCGCCGGCGTGACCCGCCGCCCGCCAGGTGCGCGGCAGCTCCAGCAGCGCCAGCGGATTGCCGTGGCTCTCCGCGATGATCTGGTCAATGACGCCCGCGTCGAGCGGGCCGTACACGTTGCGCAGCAGCAGCCGCCGCGCATCGCTGGAGCCGAGACCGCCGATCGCCATCATGGGCAGGCCAGCCAGCACTCCGTCTTCGATCCCGGTGCGCGCGGCGCACACGAGCGCGATCCGCTCGGCCAGCAGGCGGCGGGCCACGAAGCCGACGATCTGGGCGGAAGCCCGGTCGAGCCACAGCACGTCGTCGATGATGCACGCCAGCGGCCGGACCTCGGCCGCTTGCGCCAGTAGCGTCAGGATGGCCAGCCCTACCAGGAACCGGTCCGGAGCCGGCCCATCGGCCAGCCCGAACACGGTGGCGAGGGCGTCGTGCTGCGGAGGCGGCAGCTCGCCGAGATGGTCAAGCAGCGGCGCGCACAGCTGATGGAGGCCGCTGTAGGCCAGCTCCATCTCCGATTCCACGCCGACCGCTGATACGACTCCCCAACCGCTAACCCCGCCGGACAGCTGCTCAGTCAGGTAGCCGAGCAGCGCGCTCTTACCCACCCCGGCGTCGCCGCGCAGGACCAGGACCCGGCTCGCGCCCGCCTGGACGTCCGTCATGAGCTGGTCGAGCGCGTCGCATTCGTCACGACGTCCGACCAGCTCGGTCACAGCATGACTCCCTGGGTCTCGGCTTCCGGCGGCATGTCGGAAATGGCGATATCTACGCTTTCAGCAACTCTTATGGAAGTCTCCAACAACGGCACGACAGTTTCCAGAGCGGCCTGCGCCAAGGCGGTGAACGGCGGGCGTAACGGTGCTTGCTGAGCCAGGGCGGTGCGCAACTCGCGGCGGGAGCTGACGCCCAGCTTGGTGAAGACCTTGCGCAGGTGCCACTCGACAGTGCGGACGGACAGGAACAACTGAGCGGCGATCTCCGCGTTGGACAGGCCGTCGCGGGCGAGCCCGGCGATCTGCCCCTCCTGCGGCGTGAGCTCCTCGCGCGGGCCGGGGCTGCGCATGCGCACCTTCTCGCCCGTCGCCAGCAGCTCGCGGCGGGCGCGCTCGGCGAACGCCTCCATCCCGATCGTGGTGAACAGGTCATAAGCGGTGCGTAGCTGCTCACGCGCGTCAACGCGCTGGCCCTCGCGGCGCAGCCACTCCCCGTAGAGCAGGTGCGCACGGGCGAGCTCCGGGCGGAGATCGGTGCGACCGAGCCGCTCGATAGCCGCGCGATACTGCCGGTCCGCGCTGTCGCCGCTGGTCAGCAGCGCCCGTGAGCGGGCCTCGAGGCCGAGCGCGAAGTCGGTGCTGGCCGGCTGCGTCGTCTCAGCGAGCCGCCCGAGCGCATCGCGTGCAAGCTCCGCGTCGCCTGCCCGGACGGCCGCCTCGACCAGCTCGGGGAGTGCCCATGCGGACACCCAGTACTCGAAGGTGTCCGACGTGGCCTGCCGGGCCGCTGCGACTGCCTCCTCATAGCGGGCGAGGCCGTTGTACTGAACCGCAGCCGCCCAGTGGGCGTAGACCGCCACCCCTGTCCCAGCGGCCGCAGCTTGCTCGATCGCGGCGGAGGCCTCGGCGAGCCTTCCTTGAAGCGCCCGGAGCCTTAGCAGGGTGAAGGGCGCGGACCTGCTTCCCGTCGCCGCACCGACGCTGTCAGCCTCGGCGGCGAGCGCCTCGGCAGCCACGAAGTCGCCGGTCCACGCACGGGCCAGGCCCAACGCGGACAGGTAGAGCGGCAGCTCCGCGAGCGCACCGGCATCGCGGACGAGCCGGACCTGCCTCGCGGAGATCACGCTCGCGCCGTCGTTGTCCCACACGGCGTTGCTGGCTGCCGTGGCCATCCAGCCCCAGCGCAGGACGTCCTCCACCGGGAGGCCGGCCAACGCTTTCGCTGCTCGTTGTAGTGTCGGCGTGGCGGCGGCATGTCCGTCGGTGGTCAACAGGGCGAGGCCGTCGAGCAGTAGGTCGAGTGCGAGCGGACCACCCGGTCGCAGAGGAAGGACCCGGACGCTGCGGCAGATTTCGAGGAGGACTCTCCTTCCCGCGGCATGCCCGGCGGCGACGAACGCCGCACCCCAGGCGGTCAGGTAGGTCTCACGCGCGAGCCCTAGGTCGAACGGCTCGAACTGCCTAGCGGCCTTCAGGAGCAACGGCGGAGCATCGCTGAATGAACCCGAGGCGAAGGCGACCTGGCCGCGCACCAAGTCGACCTGGGCGCGCTGGTACTCATCCAGCGGACCGGCCTCGGCCGTGGCCGTCAGCCGATGCGCTGCGTCGAACGCGCCGGCCCGGAAGCTCGCCTGCGCCGCGGCCAGTGCCCGCTGGGCTCGCCGGGCCGGATCGGCCGTCAGCTCGGCCGAGCGCTGGAGGAACGCCGCCGCCGCGGCGACACCGCCGCGAGCCTGCGCGCGGCCCGCCGAGTGCTCGAGCTCGGCGGCGACTTCCTCGTCGGGTTTCGGGGTGGCGCGGGCCCGGTGCCAGGCCCGCCGGTCCGGATCGGTCTCGGCCATGGTGGCGTCGGCCAGCGCGCGGTGCACGCGGTACCGGTCGTTAGAACCGGCCGACCGGTAAGCGGCCGACCGGACGAGCGGATGGACGAACTCGACCCGGCCGCCGATCTCGAGCAGGCCGGCATCCTGGGCGGGGGCTACGGCCGCGAGGTCGATTCCGAGCGTTCCCGCGGCCCGGTGGAGGAGGATGCGGTCGCCGAGCGGCTCGGCGGCGGCGGTGAGGACGAGCAGCCGGGTGTCGGCCGGAAGCAACTCGAGGCGCCGAGCATAGCTCTGCTCGATCCGACCCGCGACGGCCGAAGGCCGGAGCGGGTCTCCCGCCACCGGCTGGCCGCCGCCGGGCAGGCCGAAACCGCCGGCGAACCCGGCGACGTCCCACGTGCGCGGCAGTTCCAGCAGGGCGAGCGGGTTGCCGTGGCTTTCGGCCACGATCTGGTCGCACACGGCGGCATCGATGGGACCGGGAATGCTGGCCAGCAGCAGGGCACGGGCATCGCCGTCGGAGAGGCCGTAGAGGGGAACCTCGGGCAATCCGGCCAGGACTCCGCCATCGGTTCCCGGCCGCGCGGCGCACACGACCGCGATCCGCTCGGCGAGGAGGCGGCGGGCCACGAACCCCAGGATCTGCGCCGAGGCCTGGTCGAGCCACTGCCCGTCGTCGATGATGCAGGCCAGCGGCTGCTGCTCGGCGGCCTCGGCGAACAAGGTGAGGGTGGCCAGCCCGACCAGGAACCGGTCGGGCGCGGCGCCCGAGCTGAGGCCGAAGACCGTGGTGAGCGCGTTGCGCTGCGGGGCTGGGAGCCGGCCGAGGTGGTCGAGCAGGGGCGCGCACAGCTGATGCAGGCCGGCATAGGCCAGCTCCATCTCCGACTCCACGCCCGCCGCCCGCGCGACGCACCAGCCCGCGACCTGGGCGGACAGATAGCCGAGGAGCGCGCTCTTGCCCACGCCGGCCTCGCCCCGCAGGACGGCGACCCGGCTCTGGCCCGCGAGCACGTCGGCCAGCAGCCGGTCGAACGCCTCGCACTCGCGACGGCGACCGAGGAGCTTCAGAGGGCGGGGATCCGGGCTCGTCAGCGGCCTCCGGGCATCGTTCGGCTACCAACCCCCACCGGTACGAGCCGAGCGTACATCTGGGGGTCCAGGACTGGGAACCCCGCAGACCCGAGGGGCAGACCAGGGTTTCTCCGGGGGGCGATGCGGCGGCCGACGCGGAAGAGTGGTTCCCGACCCAGCGAGCGCGACGCGACATCTGGAGGAACCATGGCCGCCCCGATCAACTCGTCGCTTATCCCGCACGGGCGGGACCTACGCGGGCAGACCGTCGTGGTGATCGGAGGCAGCTCCGGCATCGGGCTCGAGACGGCCCGCCTGGCCCGCGCTCACGGGGCAGACCTGATACTGGTCGCGCGTGATCCCGACCGCCTGCACCGGACCGGCCTCAAGCTCGCGGCCAGCATCGCCGCCTTCGACGTCACCGACTCCGGCCGGCTGGGACGGTTCTTCGCCGCGCTGTCCGCTCCCGTCGACCACGTGCTGGTCACCAGCCCCGCCCCCTGCTACGCGGAGCCCCGCGGGTTCGGCGCCGACGAGGCTCGCGATGACGTCGACACCCATCTCCTGTTGCCGCTGCAAGTCGCCAGGAACGCCGCGGGCAAGATCTGCCCGGGCGGTACCTTGCTGTTCATGGGCAGTACCGGGGGCCGCCGCCCGGCGGCGGACGCCGCGCTCGCCGCGGCGCTCACGGCCGCGCTGCCCGCGCTGGTCAAGACCCTCGCGCTCGAGGTCGTGCCGGTCCGGGTCAACCTGATCGCAGCCGGTTCAGCTGGCCCGGCCGACATCGCCGCGCTGGCCGTACACCTCATGACCAACACCGCGATCACCGGCGCGACCGTCGACATCGACGGTCAGCAGCCCGCAGAACTATGAATCCAGCAGAGCGCCAGGACCCTGATTCCTGCACGGCGAAGCCTGGATCGGGAAGACGGCGCTACTGGAGTACCTGATCGCGGCGGTGGCCGAGGACCGCCCGCGGCTGTGCGTCGTCGACGACGCACAGTGGCTGGATCACACCTAAGGGCAGACCCTGGGCTTTGCTGGGCGACCCTGGCTCACCTCATTGACCCCAGAGTGCATCCCAGGGACCGAGCCCAGGGAATGCGACTAGTACGAAACCTGCGCCAGGCGAGCAGGCTACTGGTCCGAGGAGCGCTGCCGGTCATCATCACGCACGGATGGCCCGCCGGGTTGCACACGTCCTCGCTGCGGCTGCCCGTCGAGGGTGAGCTGCCGTCGTTCGCCGGGGCGACCGGGTGGCTGAAACTCTCCGCCGCTGACGCCTGACGGCCTGCGCGGGAAGGTGGTCCTGACGAGCTTCTGGACCTACACCTGCATCAACTGGCTATGCCAGCTCCCCTACCTGCGCGCCTGGGCCGTGAAATACTCCGGCCACGGCCTGGTCGTAATCGGCGCGCATACGCCTGAGTTCGGGTTCGAGCACGACACCGAGAACGTCCGCCAAGCCGTGCAGGACAGGCGGATCGAGTACCCGGTCGCGATCGACAACGATTACGGGGTGTGGGCCGCCTTCGGTAATCACTACTGGCCCGCGCTGTATTTTGCCGACGCACAGGGACAGATCCGGTACCACCACTTCGGCGAGGGTGAGTACCAGCAGTCGGAGATGGTCATCCAGCAGCTGCTCGACGACGCCGGATCAGGGGGCTGGGTCATCAGGCAGGCCGGTCCCGTCACGGACCGCACCTTCGAGATCTCCTTCGCCGGACCCGGCATCCAGGCCTTCGCATTCACCTTCGGCTAGGGCGTTGGTCGCGGCGATGTGAACTTTGCGGGGTTCCGCTGGCCTGGCCGCAGATGTACGCTCTGCCCATGCCGGCCGTGGGGTGATCGCTGAACGATGCCAGGAGGTTGCCGGTGAGTCAGGATCTCCGGCCCCCTGAGCTCCTCGGACGCCGCGGCGAGTGTGAGGTGCTTGACGGGCTCCTGGCCGACGTGCTGGCCGGCCGGAGCCGGGTCACCGTCCTGCGGGGCGAGGCGGGTGTGGGCAAAAGCGCGCTGCTTGGCTACCTGTCCGGGCGGGTCGCTGGCTGGCATGTCGCGAGAGCCGCCGGCGTGGAGTCGGAGATGGAGCTGGCCTACGCCGGCCTGCACCAGCTCTGCGCGCCAATGCTGGATTACCTGGACCGGCTGCCTGTTCCGCAGCGTGACGCGCTTACGACGGTGTTCGGGCTCAGTGCCGGCGCGGCACCGGATCGGTTCCTGGTGGGGTTGGCCGTGCTGACGCTGTTCGCCGAGGTCGCCGAGCGGCAGCCGCTGGCCTGTATCGTCGACGACGCGCAGTGGCTGGATCACACCTCGGCACAGATCCTGGGGTTCGTGGCCCGCCGCCTGCTCGCCGAGCAGATCGCGGTGGTGTGCGCCGCGCGGACTGGGGCCGATGATGCGGTTCTCGCGGGGCTCCCCGAATTGTCCGTCCGCGGGCTGGGCGACAGCGATGCTCGCGCCCTGCTACTGGCCAACGTACCCGGGCCCCTGGACGCCGCCGTATGCGACCAGATTATCGCCGAGAGTCACGGTAATCCGCTCGCGTTGCTCCAGCTGCCGCGTACACGGAACGTCGCCGATCTCGCTGGCGGGTTCGGTCTTCTGAACAGCCAGCCGCTCGCCGACCGGATCGAGCAGAGCTACGTCCGTCGCCTGCAGCTGCTGCCGACCGACACGCGGCTGCTTGTCCTCACGGCCGCCGCCGAGCCGCTCGGCGACCTGGTCCTGCTCCACCAGGCCGCGGGGACGCTCGGGATCAACCTCGCGGCGGCGGGTCCGGCCCAGGACGGCGGGCTGCTCGAGCTGGGCGGGCGGGTGGAGTTCGCGCACCCGCTTGTCCGGTCCGCCGTTTACCACTCGGCCGCCGCGGACGACCGGCGTCGCGTGCATCGTGCCCTGGCCGACGCCACCGCAGCCGAGACCGACCCGGACCGGCGGGCCTGGCACCGCGCCCGCGCCACTCCGAGCCCCGACGAGGGAGTCGCCGCTGAGCTCGAACGCTCGGCTGGGCGGGCGCAGGCTCGCGGCGGTGTCGCGGCGGCGGCGGCGTTCTTGCAACGGTCCGTCGAGCTGACGGACGACCCGGCGCGGCGGGCCGAGCGCGCGCTAGCCGCGGCGCAGGCGAGCTTCCAGGCGGGCGCGTTCGACGAAGCGCTCCAGCTGGCGGCCACGGCCGAGGACGGGCCGCTAGATCAATTCCAGCACGCCCTGATCGACCTGGTACGCGGCCATGTCGCTTTCGCGTCGGGTACCGGCAGCGACGCTGCCCCGTTGCTGTCGAAGGCGGCCAGGCGGCTTGAGCCGTTCGACCTGGAGCTTGCGCGCGAGGTCTACCTGACCGCCTGGCGCGCCGCGGTCAACCACGGGCACCTCGCCGGAGGCGATGTCCTCCCGGAGATCTGCCGCGCCGTGCAGGCTCTGCCGCCACGACCGGGCACTCCGCGTCCTCTCGACCTGCTGCTTGACGGCGTCGCCCTGCTGGGCACCGATGGACGCGCTGCCGCCATCCCGACCCTCCAGCGAGCATCAAGGGCGCTGGTCGGCACACAGATGGAGGACATCCTGCGGTGGGGCTCGGTCTCCACGACCGCCAGCGGCATCGTATGGGACATCGAGGGCATGCACGCGATCTCTGCGCGGCAGGTCCAGCTCGTCCGCGATGCCGGCGTGCTCGCGCAGCTGCCGCTCTACCTCTCCGCGTTGGGTATAGCAACCGCGTGGATCGGCGACTTCGCAGGCGCTGCCTCGCTCATCGCTGAGACCGACAGCGTGGCGTCGGCAATCGGAAGCCCCATTACGTCCCTTACCGGGATGAGGCTCCGGGCGCTGCAAGGACGCGAAGCCGAGGCCTCCACGCTGATAGCGCATGCGATCGGGCAAGCCGCTGCCGGGGGGCCCGAATTGCCGGCGATCCAGGCCCACTGGGCGGCCGCGGTCCTGTACAACGGCCTCGGTCGCTACGAGGAGGCGGCGGCGGCGGCCCGGCAAGCTACTTCGAACACGTTCGAGCCATGGGTCTCTAGCTGGGCGCTACCCGAACTCGTTGAGGCGGCCGCGCGCTCAGGAGACGCCGAGCTCGGACGCGATGCGCTCGAGCGGCTCGCGGAGACGACCCAGCCGGTCGGCACCGACCTGACGCTCGGCATTGAGGCCCGCAGCCGGGCGCTGTTGAGCGACGGGGCGGCCGCCGACGAGCTGCACCGCGAGGCGATCGACCGGCTAAGCCGGACGCGGCTGCGTCCGGAACTCGCCCGCGCGCATCTCCTTTACGGGGAGTGGCTGCGCCGCGAGGGCCGACGCGTCGACGCGCGCGAGCAGCTGCATACGGCCTACGACCGGTTGACCGCGATTGGGATGGAGGCGTTCGCCGAGCGCGCCCACGGCGAGCTGATGGCTACCGGCGAGAAGGTGCGCAAGCGAATCCCCGACACGCGCGACGAGCTCACGCCGCAGGAGCAGCAGGTCGCCCGGCTCGCCCGGGACGGCCTGTTGAACGCCGAGATCGGCGCCCAGCTCTTCATCAGCGCGCGCACAGTCGAATGGCACCTGCGCCACGTGTACGCCAAGCTCGGTATCACCTCACGCAGGCAGCTCCGGACAGCGTTGCCCGCGGACGATCAGCTCACCGGAAGAACCTGAACGCAACATCTGGGCCCAGCCGCCTCGACCTTCTCACCGGGCGCTGGCCGGCAGTTGTATCCGGATGCGGATGCTGCCCTCGGCGACCTGAACCTCGTACACGTCGAGCGGCTGGGTGGCCGGGCCGCTGACCGCGGCGCCGGTGGTGATGTCGAATTCCGAGCCGTGGCACTGGCACATGATCGTCGTCCCGGTGAGTAGGCCGCCGGAGAGAGGGCACGAGCGGCCGGGGCAGGTGCACAGGTCGCCGAACGCGTACAGGCGGCCGCCGGCCCGCGCGAGGGAGATCCGTAGTCTGAGATCGTCCAGGTAGAACGGGACAGCGAAGTTGTCGGGAATCGCGTCGGCCGACCCGAGCGCGCGGAAGGCGTCAGCAGCCACCTCGGTCATGGTCTTCTCCTCACTGGCGGGGCCGGTTCAGTAGGGGTACTCGGGAATGACGTCGGCCTGCCTGGCGTCGAGGCGCAGCTCGGCCGGGGCGCCGGCGGGTACGGCGGGCCGGCGGGGCCGGACCGGGCTGATGCGCTCGTAACTGGAGCCCAGCGGCGGCCTGGTGTCTGGTTCTCCCTTGTTCGGCCATAGCGACATGGCGCGCTCGACCAGGGCCGTGATCGTCAGGGACGGGTTCACCCCCGGGTTGGCCGGCATGACGCTGCCGTCCATGACGTGCAGGCCCGGCTGGCCGAACAGGCGCAGGTAGGGGTCGACGGCCCCGCTGCCGGGGCTGTCCCCGATCGGGATCCCGCCGACGAAGTGCGCCGAGGCACCGCGGTTGATGATCTCGAAGAGCAGCGCGCCCTCGCGGCTGCCCATCTTCTCGGCCAGCCGACCGACGAACTTCTCGACGACCGGAATGTGCACCGCGGGCGCCGCCCCGGCGCCATGCCGGCTCCGCAGCCGCCCCTCGTCCCAGTACAGTTCGATCGAGGTGTCCGTGGTCTGGGAGCACAGCATGATGACGGTCCGCTCGGACCAGTGGCGCGCGTCGTCGAAGGACAGGACCCGGCCCGGGTGTTCCACCAGGTCCTTGATGAACGAGGTCGTGGGGTGCTTTTGCGCGCCGTCGCGGTGCTCGTTCACCAGGTACGCGAACAGGTCGCTCCCCACCCCCCAGTAGACCGGCTCGATGCTGGTGACCGGATCGGGCCAGACGCCGGAGGTGATCGACACCGAGCCGGGCGTGAGCCGGATCTTCTCCGGATCCCGCTCCCACTCCTGGTGGCTCCGGGTGACCGCCAGGAGCTGCTCGGAGTTCGTCCGGGCTCGCTGCCCGAGCTGGCCCGACAGCCCTCTCAGGCGGCCTGCGTGCTGCATGTGGTGCAGGAGCTTGGCCGAGCCGTAGGCGTGCGCGGCCACGATGACCTGGCCGGCGGTGTAGGTGTGATGGTGGAGGTGGGCTTCTCGCTGAGCCCAGCCGGGATGACGGGTACGGACCTCGAACCCGCCCCCGTCGAGGGGTGCGAGGTCGTACACCTCGTGCAGCTCGCGGACCTCGGCGCCGAGCCTCTCCGCGAGGTAGAGGTAGTTCGTCGTCAGCTTGTTCTTGGCGTTGTGCCCGCAGCCGTTGTTGCAGTTGCCGCACGAGATGCAGCCGGTCCGCCTGGGGCCGGCCCCGCCGAAGTACGGGTCGTCGGCCTCGACGCCCGGGCGGCCGAAGTAGACCCCCACCGGGGCCTGGTTGAACGTCTCTCCTCTCCCCATCTCGGTCGCGACCTCGCGCATGTACCGGTCCGCGTCGGTCGGCAGGTAGGGGTAGCGGACGACACCGAGCATCCGCCTGGCCTGGTCGAGATACGGCGCCAGCTCGCCGGCCCAGTCCGTGATGCCCGCCCATTCGGGCGCGTCGAAGAACTTCCGCGGCGGGACGTACAGCGTGTTGGCGTAGACGTGCGAGCCGCCGCCGACGCCCGCGCCGCACAGGACGAGCACGTCGTCGAGGTACTCGATCCGCTGGATCCCGTAGAGCTCCGCGGCGGGGAACCACAGGAAGCCCGGCAGGTCCCACTGGGTCTTCGGGATGTCTTTGTCGCGCCAGCGGCGGCCGGATTCCATCACGCCGACCCGGTAGCCCTTTTCCGCGGCCCGCAGCGCGGCGACGCTGCCGCCGAACCCCGAGCCGATGATCAGCACGTCGTAGTCGAAGCCAGTCATGAGCCGTCTCCCGTCTCCGGCCGGGGCAGTACGTCATCGGCGCTGGCCGGTTCGTTCTGCGGCTGGTGGTTCAGGGCCCGGCGCATTCTGGCTGACGCAGTGTAGATCTGGCGCACTTTCATGATTTCGCCCAGCGGCTGGTGATCGGACGTAACGCGCCACTGGTTGAACGCGAGAGCGTCGCACTTCTCGGAGTTCAGCGATCCCGAGATGTCCTGGCGCGGGATATGCACCCGTCCGACCGTGACGAAGGCGGACAGCTTCTCGGGCCATTCGACCATTGCGTCATTGACCGGCATCGCGTCGAGGTCCGTGCACAGCTGGACCTGCAGATCGAAATCGAATGGCCGTGCTCGCAGATCGCCGGCGAGCGCCGGGCCGAACACGTCCGGTCCGCTGCGCAGGTCGAGTTCGCGGTGGATGACATGCGCGGCGCTGTCCTCGACCGGAGCGACGCGGAGCTTGGCGATGTAGTCGCCGTGACGTACCACTCCCATCGTCCAGTACGTGCTCGCCACCGGATTCCGGACGGGTAGCTGCGCCGCCTTCACGAACGCGAACATCTCCTCCCAGGCCCAGTCCGGCTGCTCGAACGTGCCCCGGCCGGTCAGGAGATCGGTCAGGAGCTCGCGGAACCCCGTCTTGCCGCGCGCCAGGTACTTGATGGAGTCGTTGCCGACCTCCTGCAGGACCAGGTAATGCCTCGCCGTACTGGACACGAAGACCGGGTTATTCTTGAGCACGAGATCGAACGTGGCCGAGTCCGGCTCGTCGTCGACCAGCTTGGGCCCGTCAATGTCGAAGATCTTGATCGCGAAGCCGAGAACGGGTCCCAGTTGCGCGTCCGGGCCCAGGTGGTTCGAGGCGCTGGAGAAGCGGATCAGCGCGTCGTGGCGGCCCGGCCTCGCGTAGATGCCCTGGGCGTAAGGCGCGGGCGCGTTGCCGAGGATCTCCACTTCCGCCCTGGCCACGCCCAGGGTTTTCGCGTGAGCACCGCGTACCGCGCGCCCGCTGCCCTCCCTTTCCGGTGACTCACGGACTGTCTTCTCCCAGAAGTCGATGATCCGCGCCATGTACTCGTCGATTTTCGGATCGATCGTCTCGACCTCGGGTGAGTAGCGGACGAAATCGGGCAACATTTCTCAGCTCTCCTTTCCGAGCCATCTCAATGCCGATAGCGATGGCAGGAAGAAGTACTCGCCGCCGCGCAGCACGTTGAAGGTCTCGATGCCGTGGATGCGGCGCCGGACGGGGTCCTGCGGGATGGTGAAGGTGGCGTCGTCTGGCTGCAGGCCGATATTGGGGTCGCGTTCGGTGCCCAGGTTCATGAAGTTGCCGTCGTTTATCCACTCCCGCTGGAGGAACTCCAGGGTGGCCATCGCCTTGGCGCTGAGGAAGATGAAGTACAGCCCGCGGGGAGTCTCATCGTCTTGAGGCGTGGTGGCGCCGGGATCGTAGGGGGCGCCGTAGGTGGTACTGCGCCGGATGATGCGGTGCACGTTCACGTCGGCGAAGATGGCCATCTCGGTGTCGCGGGGGTTCATCCGCCGCATGTGACAGCCGAGCGGCACCTGCCGGCCGTGCGGGTCGGCGGCGTAGCTGAAATCGTTGTTGCGCTGCGGGTCGGCGCCGAGTTCCGGGTCGTCGCGGTCGGGCGCAAGTGTCAGTGGCGCCCCGCTGCGCCAGCGGCCGACTAGCTTGGCGGCGAGCAGTTCTCGTTCCTCCTCCGTACGGGCGTGCTCGCGCAGGAACCGGTTGAAGGTTCCGACGCGTGACTGGTACTTGCGCAGCCCGGCGTAGGTACCGTTGCGGCCGAGCACGTCCGGCTGCGGCATGGGGAGCAGCGCGCCGGTTTCGCCGGGATAGCCGAGGATGAACTCGCCGGCCTTGATCAACGGTCCCTGGCCGGGCAGAGCGTCGACGCCGCACCCGTCGATGGCGGGCTGGCCGATCGAGTCCTTATAGCCCAGCGGGTTCAGGTCACCGGGCTGGGCGCCGAAGTCCTGCTCCGCCAGGACGGTCACCCCGGGGAAGCCTTCGTACTGCCGCCGTGCCATTTCCATGGTCTGGCGCCAGGCTGGTTCGGAGTCGCTGAAGACGCTGACCCCGAGGTGGACGAGCCCGGTCCCGAACGGCGCATCCCAATGCGCCGGGTCATTCTCCCCCGTGTCGAGGAGCTGGCCGGCTTGCGCGGCCATCCCGGTTCTGAAGGCATCAGGGAAACTGTGCAGCGAGTCCTCAGGCACACCCAAGGCCACCAGGCCGGGATAGGTGATGGCGACCGAGATCCAGGACTGCCCGGCCCGCCACCACCCGGCGGCCGAATCGACGTGCGGAGTCAGCCTGCGCAGGAACTC
>Ga0207700_10001018_pt1 | contig 16173 bp, 14 predicted proteins | sample LARL82metaG_FD_184348 | JGI IMG/M metagenome (GOLD analysis project Ga0207700, IMG submission 184348) | Corn, switchgrass and miscanthus rhizosphere microbial communities from Kellogg Biological Station, Michigan, USA - LAR L8-2 metaG... | ecosystem: Host-associated > Plants > Roots >...
TGCGCAGCAGCGACTGCCCGTCGCCGATGTCCAGATGGCGCAGCAGCCCCCGGGACGAGCGCACCCCCTCGTCGACCACGATCGCCTCCGGCGGCAGCACCTGGTTCAGCTCGGCGGCGACCGCTTCCACGGGCAACGGCTCCGCGTCGGCGGCGCGTTCGGCCTGGCGCTCGCGTTCCCGGTCCGCCCGCAGCGCGGCGAGCCGCTCACCGCGGCCAGCGGTCACGGCGCGGTCGATGGCCCGGTCGAGGTGCGGCGCCAGCGCGCGCAGCGCCGCCGCCGGCGTCGCGACGAGCCCGACCGCCGTGGGCAGCTGCCTGCCTACCTGGGCCGGATCCGGATGGATGTGCACCAGCCGGGCGCCGGCGGGCAGCCGCGGGTGGCGGACCGCCGAGAAGGGGTAGAACATCCGGGCGCCGATGGCCAGCACGAGGTCGCAGCCCTCGAGCACGGCCGGGTCCTCGCCGTACAGGCCGAGGAACCGCGGATCGGCGGTCGGGAACGGCAGATCCGCCAGGTCGGTGAAGTCGGTACAGATCAGCGGCGCCACCAGCCGGTCGGCCAGTTCCCGCAGCTCCGGAACGCACCCGCGGGCCTCGCTGCCCACCACCACGACGGGCCAGCGGGCGGCGGCGAGTTCGGCCGCCGCCGCGGCGCACACCGCCTCGTTGGGCACCGTCCGGCCGTCGGCCCCGCCCGCCCACAGCGCGCTGTTCGCCACCGGCGGGTCCGGCGCGTCGGCGGGCACCGGGTCGCGCAGGAAATCCTCCGGCACGGCCAGGTAGGCCGGCCCAGCCGGAACGGTCATGGCCGCGTGCAGCGCCCGCCACAGGTCGGCGCCGAGCTCGGCCGCGCTGAGGGTCTGGTGGGCCCACTTGGTGAACGGCCGGACGGCCTCCGGTAAGTCCGGAAGCGCGCAGAACCCGTCCTCGCTCAGCACCGTCCGGTCCTTGTGGCCCGCGGTCACCACGACCGGTGAGCGGTCCCGGTAGCAGTTGTAGATCTGGCTGGCGCCGTTCAGCGTCCCCACGCTGGTGTGCAGGCCAACCACGCCCGGCGTGCCGGTGACCCGGGCGTACCCGTCGGCCATCGATACCACCGCCCCCTCGTGCAGGCCCAGCACGTAACGCAGCGTGGCCCGTTCACGCAGCGTCTCCAGCAGGGCCGCCTCGGTTGAGCCCGGCAGCCCGAAGATGGTGTCCACCCCGGCCCGGGCGAGCACATCGGCTAAGACCTCGGCCCCGATCCGTGACTGCTTCACTTTGGCCTCCTGCCCCGTCCGCCCAGGAAAACTTCCGCCACCTCGCGGCTGGCCAGCACCTCAGCCGCCGGAGCCGACATCACCACCTGCCCCCGCACCAGCACCGACGCGGTGTCGGCGAGCCGCAGGGCGGCCTGGGCCTTCTGCTCGACTAACAGCACCGCATGCCCCCGGTCGGCCAGCGCACGCACCTGGTCGGCCAGTACCGATTCTGTCAGCAGCGCGGACAGTCCCGCAGTCGGCTCGTCTAATACCAGCACCCGCGGTGAGAGCATGAGCGCCCGGGCGATCGCAGTCATCTTCCGTTCCCCGCCGCTCATCGTGCCGACATAGCGGTTCAGCCTGCTGCGCAGTGCGGGGAAGATCGCCAGCACCTCCTCCATCCGCGCGACCCGGTCGGCCTTGCCGAGCAAGTATCCGCCCATGTTGAGGTTCTCGCTGACCTTTAACGGATCGAAGACGTCATCCACCTGCGGCACGTAGCCGACGCCGAGCCGGACCAGCTGGTCAAGGGGGCACCCGGTGATGTCACGGCCGTCGGCCAGCACCCGCCCGCCCATGACCCGGGCCAGGCTGAGGATCGCCTTGAGCAGCGTGCTCTTGCCGGCGCCGTTCGGCCCCACCACCGCGACCAGCTGGCCCTCCCTGACCGCCAGGTCGACGCCGCGGATGACGGGGACGTCGCCGTAGCCGGCGACGAGCTGGTGGATGGCGAGCGCCGGGACGGGCTCCGTACCTTCGGCGCCGGGCCCGGCCGGGCCGGCGCGGTGGCCTGCTGGGTCAGCGGAGGGCTCCACGGCGTCAGCCGACGACATAGGCGTCCTGTACTTCCTTACGGGTCCGCAGCTCGGCCATCCGTCCCTCGGAGATGACCTTGCCCTGGTGCATGACCACCACCGTTTCGCACAGGCGCTCGACGACCCCCAGCTCGTGCTCGACGAGCAGGATGGACATCCCGGCGCCGGCCAGCTGGCGGCAGGCCGCCTCCAGCCGCTCGGCCAGGGCCGGCGCCAGCCCGGCCATCGGCTCGTCGAGCAGCAGCAGCCGCGGCCCGGCCATCAGGGCCCGCATCACCTCGAGCATGCGCTTCTGGCCGCCGCTCAGGCGCCCGGCCCGCTCATCGGCCGTCTCGGCCATCCCGAACAGCCGCAGCAGCCCGCGGGCCGCCTCGGTCAGCTCGTCCTCGTCCCGGCGCCACAGCCACCGGCCGGCCGCCACACCTGCCGCCGACTCGCCGCGCTGGCCGGGCGCGGCGACGAGCAGGTTCTCGATGGTGGTCAGGGCGCGGAACTCGCGTGGCAGCTGGAAGGTGCGGACGATCCCGAGCCGGGCGCGGCGGTGAGCGGGCAGGGCGGCCACGTCGCGGCCGTCGAAGGTGATCCGGCCGGCGTCCGGGCGCACGAAGCCGCTGACGAGCCCCAGCACGGTGGACTTGCCGGCGCCGTTGGGCCCGATCAGCCCGGTGATGCCGCCGGCCGCGGCCGTGAAGGTGGCGCCGTCCACCGCGTGCACGCCGCCGTACCGCTTGACCAGGCCGTCCACGTTGAGGATCGGTGCGCGGCCACCGTCGCCCGGGTCAGCGCGGGCGGAGGATGCATCGGTGCGTACAGCGATGATCCCGGCGAGCCCGGCCGACCCGGCGCCGGTGGCGAGGGCGGCCACCCCCGAGTCGGCGAGTGGCGCCCCGGCCTCATCGGGCGGGACTCTGGCCTCAGCGGGCGGGACCCCCGTGTCGGCGGGCACGGCGGACATGCCATGGCGCGGCCGCCGTTCGGGGATCAGCCCCTGCGGCCGGGTGAACACGAAGGCGATGGTGAGCAGCCCGAGGATGATCCAGCCGAGGTCGTCGGCGAGCTGCGGGGCGCTCTCGATCTGCGGCAGGAACTGCACCCCCTGCAGGATGAGCACCGGCACGATGACCACACCCAGCAGCACCCCGGCGTCGTTGCCCAGGCCGCCGACGATGATGGCGGTAAGCAGCGCCAGCGTCTCCACGTACTCCCAGGCCGAAGGCGACCAGCCGCCGATGAAACCGGCCAGCAGCGCCCCGCTCAGCCCGGCGTAGACCCCGCCGACTGCCTGGACGGCCAGCCGCAGGCCCACCACGTTCTTGCCGACGGAGATCGCGGCGTCCTCGTCCTCCCGCACCGCGCGCAGCGCCCGGCCGAGCGGGCCGGTGGTGAACCGGCGCAGCACCAGGTAACCCGCCGTGCAGATCACGGCCACCACCGCGACGTAATACCAGCCCCGGCGGGCCGGGTCGACCGACGCGAGCGGGTTCGGGATCAGGCTCAGCCCGGCGTTGCCGTTGAACAGGCCGGTGTCGGCGCCGACGATCGTAGTGGCCAGGATCGAGATGACCAGCATCACCATCGCCTGGTAGTCGGCGCGCAGCCGCTTCAGCCCGGTGACGCCGATCAGGCAGCCTAGCCCGCAACAGATCAGGGCGGCGAGCGCCACCGCCGCCGCGGCCGGCAGCCGCGCGCCGATGATGTACTGCTGGAACCCGCCCATGGCGGCCGGGGGGCCGAGCGTGAACACGGCGTAGAGGTAGGCACCCGCCGCGACCAGGACGATGTAAGCGAAGTTGACGACGCCCGCCACGCCGAACTCAAGGTTCAGCCCCCAGGCCGCGAGCAGGTCGGTGCCCAGGTAGACGAGCATGACCACGACGTAGTAGGCAGCGGCGCCGATGGTGTGGACCCTCCTTCCCTCAGCCGGCCAGCCGCCGGGCGCTGGCCGTCCCGGCCGCCAGCAGTCCCCGGGGCCGGATCAGCAGCATGAGAATGAGTAGGCCGAACGCGTACACGTCCTGGTAGGCGGGGCTGGTGTAGGCCGCCGCCACCTGGGTGCCCACCCCGACCACCAGGCCGCCGAGCATGGCTCCGTACGGCTGGCCGATCCCGCCCAGGACGGCGGCCGCGATCATGTAGATGAGGAAGATCGGCCCGAGCGTGAAGTCGAACGTGACCGTGGTGATCGCCAGCGCCACCCCGGCCGCGCCGCACAGCGCCCCGGAGATCAGCCAGGTCACGTCGATGATCCGCTCGGTCTGGATGCCGCAGCCGCGGGCCACCACCGGGTTCGCCGAGGTGGCCCGCATCGCCCGGCCGAGCTGGGTACGGGTGAGCAGCAGGTGCAGCGCGAGCATCGCCGCCACGGTCAGCCCGATGATGATCAGCTGGCTGGTGGTGACGACGAAGCCGGCGGCGCGGATGGTGCCGCCCGCCTGCTGGCCGTAGGAGACGGTGTCGGGCCCGGCGATCGCGACGATGCAGTACTGGATGACGATCCCGGCGGCCACGGTGACGATCACCACCCCGACAAAGCCGGTGCCGCGCCGTCGCAGCGGCGCGATCAGCAGCCGGTTGAAGCCCGCCGACGCCACCGCGATCCCGGCCGCCGCGACGGCCAGCGCGGCCCACACCCCCACGCCCACGCTCAGCAGCGCATAACCCAGGTAGGCGGCGAGGGTCATGAGCGCGCCGTAGGTGATGTTGAGCACGTTGCTGATCCCGAACTGCACGGTGAAGCCCACCGCGCCGAGCGCGATGACCGCGCCGGCCGCGACACCGAAGCCCACCGCCTCGATGAACACGCTCATCCCGGGAGCAGCTGCTGGACCTGGGTGCCGGGAATCACCCCCAGCAGCGTGGGGCTGCCGCTGGCGCTGAACCCGGAGGCCGAGAAGTTGCCGGGTGAGTTGTGGAAGGCGTTGAAGTGGATCGGGCCGCCCACTCCCACGTAGTGAATCTGCTGGCCGGCCTTCAGCGCGGCCAGGCCGGTGGCGTAGGAGTCGACGGCGACCGCGCCGGGGACGCCGGCGGCGATCTTGGCGATGTCCGTGTTGTAGGCCGGGCCGCTGGCGCTGTGCGCCATCTGCATGGCCAGGCCCATCAGGTTGATCCCGTCGTAGATGGAGGCGATTACTCCCACCCCGAGGATCGTGGCGGGATCTTTGATCTGCGACGCGCCGTAGACAGCGCTCTTGTAGATGCCGAACGCATGACTGGCCGGGCTCACGTAGCTGCCGACGAAGTACATGCTGTGCGTCACGTAGCCGGCGCCCATGACTTTCTTGACCGCGGAGAAGTACGCCGGTGTGATCGAGTCGGTCGAGGTGATGACCGGCGGCACGGCACCGCCGTTGAGCTGCCGGTACTGGGACAGGAAGGTGGCCGAGGTCTGCGGATCGCCGGCCAGGATCAGGGCCTGCGGCTTCCCGGCGATGACCCGCGCCACCACGCTGCTGTAGGACGACGCGTCGCCCGGGATCGTGATGTTGGTGGTCATGGTGCCGCCGGACTTCCTGACCGCGGCGACCACACCCGGGTCGTTGCCCTGGGCGCCGATGTTGTTCTGGAACACCACCGCCACCCGCCGGTAGCCCTTCTTGGCCGCCCAGGCGACGAAGGCGGCGCCGTTCTGGTCGTCCGACGGCGTCATCCGCCAGAAGTAGGTGTCGGTGGTCTTGTCGTATGCCACCAGGCCGTTGGTGGACACCATCGGGATGCGCGCGCTGTTCACCAGCGGGATGGTGGTGGCGGCGGTGTTCGACTCCAGCCCGACCGCCATGTTGAGGTTGCTGGTGGTGGCCAGGGCCCGGGTGACGTTCGGCACCGCGTCCGCCGGGTCACCGGTGTCGTCGACCAGCGTGCAGCCGACCTTGCGGCCGAGTACGCCCCCGGCCTTGTTCACATCGAGGACGGCGGCGTAGCAGGCACCCGACATGAGGTTGCCGATCTCGGCCGCCGGGCCGGTCATCGGCCCGATCACGCCGATGTTGATGGTGCCGGCGCCGGTGACGCCGGCACTGCTGGTGCTGGAGCTGATGCTGCTGCCGCCGCAGGCGGCCAGCGCGAGCAGGGCGGTCACTCCGGCGGTGGCCGTTAGGTAGCTCGCCCGTGAGCGGGCCGGTAATCGGCGGGCACATCCCCGGAGGCCGGCCCGCAGCCGGCCGGCCGTTAAGCGTGCCCGTGGCCGTGCCGGTGCCGGGCTGATAGCTGAGGCGGGGCCGGGAACTGGAGCGGGGCCGGGAACTGGAGCGGGGCCGGGAACTGGAGCGGGGCCGGGAACTAGAGCGGGGCCGGGTAACTGTCCGGATCTCATCGGGGCTCACCCTTCGTGGAGGCCGCGGGTGGCGGCACGGGGCCGGTCTTGCTGGTCACGCTCAGCCGGACCGGTGTGACGCTGGGTTGTGGTCACAACCGCATGATGCGGCGCAGATTGGCCCCGAGCAATAGCTCCTGGCCGGCCGCGTTCAGGCCGAGTGAGCGGATCGTGTCCAGCACCTCGACCGGCCAGTCCACGCAAGAACTCCCGGGCTGACGCCCCGGAGCCGCCTCCGCACTCCCCCAGCGACCCGTTCGAACGCGCCCCGATAAAGGTCGAGGGCGGGTCGCTCCCTTGGCCCCCAAGAACCGGGACGGGGGGGAGATCCACGGCATGGGGAGAGGGGGGAGGTCCCCGTCCTCGACGGCTCGATAGTACAGCCCCAATTTAGCCAGTGCAGACTAGCTAGGGTATGCACCCCCTCCCGTCCGCGCTGCCTGCCGTCTGGCTGCCGTTCCGCTAACGGTCACCTTGCGGGCCATCGGAGGTCACGGCGTCCCGCCGCGGGAGCCCACGGGCGCGCACGTTCGCCACGGTCGGCACCCGGCAACGGCACCGCCACCAGCGCCCTGGACTCCCCCGCCACGGTTGCGCGATAGTGGCTGCCACGACGATCCAGGGGGTTGGGGGCATGGCGCGTTCGTCTTCTGGCGGGTCCGCCGCGGAAGGCGCGGCGGGGCGGAGGCGTGGGCGGAAGCGGCCTGCCCGGTGTGTATCGGCCTCGGCGCCATCTCCGACCGGGTTCCCGGCCTGGCGGGCCTGACGGCCCCCGACGTCCCCTCGCCGGGGGAAGGCACCGATCCAGCCGCCCAGGAGAGCTAGGTCGGCTCCGCGATCCAGACCCGCAATCTGGTCCGCGAGTCAAGGCGAGCCTTCTGCGCGCCCCGCTACGCTCAGGCCATGATCGTCGACCTGTCGCACGAAATCACCGCCGGGATGATCACCTATCCCGGGGTCGCGGGCCCGCGGCTCGAGGTCGTGACGTCCCGCGCGGCCTCCGCCGCGCGGCTGGGCCCCGGCGTCTCGTTAGAGATCGAGTCGCTGACGCTGGCCGGTAACACCGGCACCTATCTCGACTCCCCATTCCACTTCCACGCCGACCAGGCCGATCTGTCCCGGCTACCGCTCGAGCGACTGGTCAACGTCCCGATGGCCATGGTGCGGGCGGTCGGGCGGACCGCGGTGACGGCCGCCGACCTCGGCGACCCGGGGCGCCTGTGGGGCAAGGCGGTGCTGGTCCATACGAACTGGGCGCGGCACTGGGGGACACCGCGCTACCTGGACCCGGACTGCCCGCACCTGACCGCCGACGCCGTCGACGCGCTGCTGGCCGCGAACATCGCGCTGGCCGGCATCGACTCACTCAACATCGACGACCCGGCCGACCCCGCCCGCCCGGCGCATCAGCGCCTGCTGGGGGCGGACATCCCCATCGTCGAGCACCTCACCAATCTCGGCTCCGTGCCCGACGACGGCGCCCGGCTGATCGCGCTGCCGGCGCCGGTGCGCGGCATGGCATCGTTTCCCGTCCGCGCGGTGGCCGTCGTCAACGCTTAGCCGCCCCCGCCGGCGTTTGTCATGGTCGCGCCGACCACGAGCCTCTCGCCGGTTGGTATGTACATCCGCGACCTTACGAGCGGGCCGGAAGCTGCGAGGGTGGGCGCCTCAGCACCATCATTCGTGCGGGAACGGCAGGGTCAGCTGTGTACCGGGCATCGTTCCGCCTTGGGCGGATCGGTGACGATCTCCGGCACACAGATGCGGAATGTCACCCGCTGCCTGGCGGAGGCGTGCTCTCTTGCGGCAGCTCGCCGAGATCTACCGGACACACCTCGTGTATCCAGCGGCCATCTGTTCGCAGTCGTGCATCCTGGCCCGCGGTGATGACTGCTCCGCACCGTGCACAGACCTGGCCGGGGGCATGCGCCTCGTTGTCTTCCGGATCGAGGTACTCCAGCTCTCGATCCTCGCGATCGTGCTCCATCATCTCGCGCTCGGGCACGTCCTCGCGATCTTGCGGCAGGACACCAGCCTCGGACTGCTGCCTGAGGCGCTCTTCCTCGCCGTACTCGGGCATCATGCTCATCATGCCCCCCGTGTCCGCGATCGCAGGGCGTTTCCCTGGCACCCCAGTCTGACACTGGCGGTTGCCACCAACTCACACCGCCGTCAAGGTAGTGTCCCGGCTCAGGGCGAGGAGGCACCAGATGTTTCGCCGTGCCCGGCCTCCAGCGCGCTGGTCAGCCCTTCGAGGTCTGCCACGGTCACGGTGAGCGCCGAGTGGCCGCTGCGGCGCAGCGGTGATGGCACCTTTTCCGCGAAGTGGATGCATACCCCCGCGCTGTGGTTCGTCCCGAAGCTCAGGCCGTCGTCGACCATGGACGCGCGAACACCGAATGCCGTCCACCACCGGTAGTTCCGGGTGATGTGCGCCTCGGTGACGTTTGCCAGCGGCGTCTTGATCTTGATGAAGCCGAAGGTCGCCAGGAGGGAGCCTTCGTCGGTGAGCGTGACGCCGTCCTTTGAGCCTCGCAGCCCGAAGGGCAGCAGCAACGGCAGATATCGCTTGTCAATGGCGTAAGCGAAACGCCTAGACATTATTAGTCCGATCCCTAGGCGGCAAAACGATGAACGGGTACTGCAACTTCATCACAGTCGCTCACTGTCCCACGATGCCGCCCATGGTGAGCTCGGTGAGGCCAGCCTTGGGCTGGTGAGTGCTCAGCCGAACGGTACTCGGAGGACGCTGGCCGGGTTACTGTCCCAGGTCGCGCTGGAGCTGGCGGGCAGGCCGGGATGCGGCTGGCCGCTGCGCTGGGTACCGCGGTGCATCGCGCACGCTGCTGCGGCTGGTCCTCGGCCTGCCCGATCCTGCGCCGGCATCCTTGCCAGTGGCAGGCATCCGGTGACCGGCAACGAGGGGTACGAACACAATGGATCTCAAACCGACCGGATTTCTGCAGCAGGAGGAGAAGTTATGGAGCCTACGACAGGCAGGCCGGATGCAGACGCCGCCGAGTTCCTCGAGTTCCTCGAGCGGTGTCATGACGCCCTGAGGCAGCACACCGGCGGCAACCCGCGGCCGTATCTTGAACTGTGGTCCCATGCTGACGACGTTTCGCTGATGGGAGGGGTCGGCGGGCACCAGGTCGGTATTGACGAGGTGAGCGAGCTCCTGACCGCAGCAGCCAAGACGCTCAACTACGAAACCTGGAGCGCCGAGAACCTTGTCACCGGTTTCGACGATACGTTCGGTTTCACAGTCGAGCTTGAGCGGCTCACCCGGCATATCCACGGTGAGACGGAGGAAATGAGGCTGAGAGCGACGTCTGTCTACCGGCGAGAGGACGGCGCCTGGAAGGTGGTCCATCGTCACGGTGACAGTCTGATGACCGTCGAAATCGACCCACAGGGCAGACGCTGAGACCGCCGGAATCATCCTCTGAGCAACGTCCAGAAACCTTGCCCTCCCGCATATTCCCCGAGTTGCCGCTGGCTGGCCGGGAGCCGCCGTTTTGGTCCTGCCTCGCCCGGCGGCAGATGCGGGACCCAGCGCCCTCACCGAGGACGACATCGACGAAATAGCGCATCCGGCCGGGCAGCCGGCCCGGCAGGTTCTCTGCTGCCCAGGATCGCTGCCATTAACGGTGGATTGGGCGCTCTGGCCTGGCCCGAGGTGGTCCGGTTACCGGCCGACGCCAGTAGCCGACCGTAGCCAGCGCCAGCAAAATCCCCCACACCAAGAACCACAGGTCCCACACTCCCAGGTGCCAGCGCAACGCCGTCCGGTCCACCCCTCCGGCGGGGTGGACGACCCCTGCAAGGACGAAGGCGGCGGCCGCCACATAAAGACCGCCGTAGACCAGCAGTAGCGCACTGCCCCCCGCGGAGCTAAGCAGCAGCCACCCGCGCGGAACTACCCTCCCCCAGGGCCGGACCAGCGCCAGCGCGAGCAGGCCGCCAGCCACCTTCGCCACCGCGGCCGCGAGAGCGACCAGTACCGGAAGGGCCCCACCGTGGCGGGCGAACTGCTCCACATACCCGCCGACCGTGCTCACCAGGCCATGCCCACCCACGGCCCAATACAGGCTCACCAGCGCGTACGCGAACGCGACGATCGCGGCGGCATACGCCGCGGCGGTGCCTGCCGCAGACCAGCCGATGGGGGGCGGGGCCTGCGCACGGTCAATGCTCGTTCTGCCCATCACGCTCCATTCCTGGCAAGCGGATTTTGGGATCGCGCAGCGCGGTAGTGGTCAGCGCGCTCACGGAGTGGCCTCTTCCCCGCTGCGGGGATCGAGCCGGCGGACTGCGATCAGGGTGAGCCCAAGGTCGCGGACCTTGGCCAGCAGCCCGTGCAGCGCGGGCTGGTCAGTGAGCAGGCCGGAGATGACTGTCTCCTCGCTGTGGCCGCTGACCTGCAGGCCGTCGAACCAGGCGGCCCATCGGCTGTCCAGGACGCCCGCGACGCGGATCTCATACCACGCGGGGCCGCCGGAGGCGGTCACCTCATCGCCCCAGAGCGGGCTGGTCTTAGTGGCCATCGCCTCGGCAGCCGCCCGCGGCTGGGGGCGCCGGTCACGGCGTGTTCCCGGCGCTGGCATCGTTGAGGATGGCTCCGTGGCTGCCGGTCAGCCGGGGCGCGCCGGCGCTGGGGTCCGGGCCCGCGGCCCGGCCCGGTGGCCGGGAACCCGATTGGACGGCAAGAACAGCTCCCACATGGCGGCCTGCTGGCCACCGGGCCCGGAGGGCCGGCGCGGGGCGGCGGATGGTCAGCTACATGGCTGCGGCCAGGGTGGCCAGTGGGCTGGCTGGCGGTCATCAAGATCACCTCGCGGGGACGTTCGGCTTCACTGGGCACGGTAGGAGCCGACGCCAGTGCTGGGCGTCAGCCGAAGGTGTACCTGTCCAGTGGAACCTTCACCGGCCAATGGGCTGGTACCAGGGTGCCGCCTGCCCGGCCCGGTAAACTGATCACATCCAGCGGCGACGCTGGCCCATCGCTGGACGCGCTGAGGAGTGGGTCGCCGATGGCTGATACCCGTGCCGCGTCGGCCGCCGAGGTTACTATTTCCGGGGACGATGTGCTGCTGGCCACCAAGCTGCACCTGCCCCGCCCGCGGCCGGGGTTTGTCCCCCGCCCGCGCCTGGCCGGCCGACTCGATGAGGGGCTGGCACGGGGGCTGGTGCTCGTCTGCGCTCCAGCGGGATACGGCAAGACGGCGGCGCTGGCCGACTGGGCCCGGCGCAGCGGCCGGCCGGTGGCGTGGCTGTCGCTGGATAGCGGTGATAACGACCCGGTGCGGTTCTGGCGCCACGTTGTTGCCGCGGTGGGGCCGGCCAGACCGGGAGCTGCTGAGCGAGCGCTGCCGTTGCTGGGCGCTCCCCCGCCCTCATCGTTCGCAGGCCTGGTGACGGTGCTGGTCAACGAACTGGCCGCCCAGACCGGTGACGGCGAGCCAGTCTTGATTCTGGACGACTACCACCTGATCGACGCCGGGCCGGTGCACGAGTCGCTGTTGTTCTTGCTGGAGCATCTGCCGCCGGGGCTGCAAGTGGTGCTGGCGAGCCGGTCCGACCCGCCGCTGCCGCTGGGGCGGCTGCGGGCCCGCGGCCAGCTCGCCGAGCTGCGCGCCGCCGAGCTCCGGTTCACTGCGGACGAGGCCGCGGCCTTGCTGCAGCGGATAGCGGAAAGGGCGGGCACCGCTCTGTCCGATGCGGACGTCGCCGCGCTGACGGCGCGCACAGAGGGGTGGGCGGCGGGCCTGCAGCTGGCCGGGTTGTCGCTACGCGGGCAGGCGGACCCGGCCGCGTTCGTGGCAGCCTTCAACGGCAGTCACCGCTACGTCCTGGACTACCTCGCCGGGGAGGTGCTTGAGCACCTGGACGAGCAGGTGCGCGATTTCCTGCTGGAGACCTCGGTACTGGAACGGCTGTCGGCGGAGCTGTGCGACGCGGTTACCGGCCGGACCGGCAGCCAGGCGCTGCTCGAGCAGGTGGAGCAGGCCGGGCTGTTTCTGATGCCACTGGATGAGATCCGCGGATGGTGGCGCTACCACCAGCTGTTCGCCGACCTGCTCCGCGCCCGCCTGCAGGCCGAACGGCCCGCCCGGGCGGTGGCGCTGCACCGGGCCGCGGCCGCCTGGCACGCCGAGCATGATCTGGCCGACGATGGGGTGCGGCACGCGCTGGCCGCCGGGGACACAGTGTGGGCGGCCCGGCTGATCGAGCAGCACTTTGACGCCACCTATCACCGAGGCCAGCGGGCAACAATCCACCGGTGGCTGGCGGCGCTGCCCGCCGGCCTGGTGCACACCCGCCCGCGGCTGCTGCTGGTGCAGGCGTGGATGGCGGTGGTCGGCGGCCACGTGGAAGCGGCCGGCGTCGCGTTGGACGCGGCGCAGCGGGCATCCGCTCAGGCCGCCGCAGAGCCGTTCGAGCCATCGGCGGGCCGGGCCGCGAGCATGCTGGCCAACACCCGCGCCGCGATCACCATCGCCCGGGGCTGGCTCGCGTGGCTGCACGGCGACGCCGATGGCGCGACCGCTTTCGCGTCCCAGGCACTCGGTGAGCTGACCGACGGCGACTGGCTGCTGACCTCGCTGGGCCAGCTGGAGCTGGCTCTGGCCGACCGGCTCCGCGGCCGGCTCGATGACGCCGAGCGCGGCTTCGCCGCCAGCCTCGCCGGATGGCGGGCGGCCGGCGAGCGCGGCTCGGCGGTCTCGGTGGGCGACTTGCTGGGCCGGGTCCACCTCGCCCGGGGCCGCCTGGACGCCGCGCTAGGCGCCTTCCAGCTGGCCTTGGAGATCGCCACGGAGCCGGGCCAGCCGGCCCTGCCCGTGGCCGGCATCGCGTACGCCGGCATGGCCGAGGTGGAATACCAGCGCGACGAACTGAACGCCGCCCTCTCCCATGTCAGCCAGGGCATTGCGCGCCTGGGGGCGGTGAACCACACTGCGCCGATGGCCACCGGGCTGGCCCGGCTGGCGTGGATCCGGCAGGCCGCCGGCGATGCGGCCGGTGCGCTGGAGGCGATCGGCGAGGCCGAGCGGGCCGCGCCCAGCCCGGCCGTGACTGGCCTGGTCAATCCCGTGCCGGCGCAGCGGGCGCGGCTGCTGCTGGCTCAGGGCAACGTCGCCGCGGCCGCCCGCTGGACCGAGCAGCAGGGCCTGCGCTCCGAGGATGAGCCCGGCTACCCGCAGGAACTGGAGTATCTGGTGCTGGCGCGGGTGCTGGTCGCGCAAGACCGCCCTGGTGAGGCGCTGGCGCTGCTGGACCGGCTGCTCGCCCAGGCCGTGGCCCAAGACCGGATGGGCGGCGTCATCGAGATCCAGACGCTGCGGGCGCTGGCGCAGGCGGCAGGCGGCGACGAGCCCGCGGCGGTGACTACCTTGGCCGAGGCGCTCACCCTGGCCGGCCTGCGAGGCTACGTGCGGGTCTTCGCCGACGAAGGGCCGCCGATGCGCGCCTTGCTGGGCCGCATCGTCGCCGCCTACCGGGCCGGGCAGCCGTCAGCCGGGGCCATCCCGTTCAGCCACCTGGCCCGGGTCGTGCAGGCGTTCGACGGCAAGCCCACCGTGCCCGGCTCCGCGCCTGCTGCCGCGGCCGGACTGCCCGGCTTGATCGACCCGCTGACCGGCCGTGAGCTGCAGGTGCTGGCGATGCTTGCCGCCGGCGAAACGAACCAGGCCATCGCCAACGAGCTGTTCGTCACCTTGTTCACGGTCAAAAAGCACGTCAGCCACCTCCTGGGCAAGCTGGGCGCGGCCAACCGCACCGAGGCCGTCGCCCGGGCGCGGGACCTGGGCCTGATCCCCTAGCCCCGGCCCCGCCGGCACCGGGGTACCACAGTCGCCGCCGCGAAGATTCCACCCGGCAGGTACACCTTCGGCTGACGCCCTGGGCGGCGCCGGCTCATAGCGTCCCTCACAGAACCTGGCCTGTATCAGCAGGCCGCCAAAGGAGCGGCGCGGACAACCGCACTACCCCGGAGGATCGTTATGCCTGGAAATGAGATAACGGGCGCGGCGGCGCTGGTCACCGGCGCCAGCCGGGGCTTTGGCAGTGGCATCGCCACCGCGCTAGCCAAGGCCGGCGCGAACGTCGTCGGCGTCGCCCGCGACCGCGCCCCGCTGGAGGACATGCGAGCCCAACTCGGCGAATCCTTCACCGCGGTGCCCGCCGACGCGGCCGACCCGGTCGTGGCCGGGCAGCTCATCGACGCCTACCGTCCGGCCATCCTGGTGCTCAACGCCGGCGCCACCCCGCTACCACGGCCGGTCCAGCACCACACGTGGCAGACGTTTAGCCGCAACTGGGACGTCGACGTAGCCCACGTATTCCACTGGGTGCGCGAGGCGCTGCTCGCCCCGCTCGCCCCCGGAAGCGTCGTGATCACACTGTCCAGCGGAGCGGCGCTGCGCGGCTCGCCGCTGTCGGGCGGCTACGCCGGGGCCAAGGCCGCCATCAGGTTCCTCACCGCCTACGCCGCCGAGGAGTCGCAGCGGGCGGCGCTCGGCATCAGGTTCGTCTCGGTGCTTCCGCAGCTCACTCCGGCGACCGCGCTGGGCGCGGTGTTCGCCGCCGCCTACGCCGCCCGGCAAGGCGCAGACGCCTCCCCCAGTGCCGGCGGCCCGGCGCTCACCTCCGAGCAGGTTGGCCAGGCGATCGTCGATCTCACCGGTCCCAGCTGGGACCAGGATGCCTACCTGATCACCGCCGCGGGCCTTCGCCCGCTGCCCTGACATCCCGCCCGACACCGCAGAACCGGAAGGAACAGACATGACCATCGCAGGCAAAGCAGTTCTGGTGACCGGGGCCAACCGCGGCATCGGGCGGGCGCTCGTCGAAGAGGCGCTCAGCCGAGGCGCCGGGCGGGTGTATGCCGGCACGCGCCAGCCGCTGGCCCACCCCGACCGGCGCGTCACGCCCCTGACCATGGACGTGACCAACACGGCGCAGATCCAGGCGGCCGCCGATCAAGTCGAATCGCTCGATGTCCTGATCAACAACGCCGGCATCTGGCTTTTCGATGACTTGAGCGATCGTGCCGCGATCGAACAGCACCTGGCGGTCAACTTCTTCGGCACCTACGCCGTGACCCAGGCCTTCCTGCCGCTGCTCACCCGTTCCCAGGGGACGATCGTCAACAACGTGTCGCTGATGGCCCTCGCCGCCTTGCCGCTCACCCCCGCCTACTCGATCTCCAAGGCGGCCGCATTCTCCCTGACGCAATCGCTGCGCGCCCTGCTGGCCGGACAGGGCGTGCGAGTGCACGCCGTCCTGACCGGCCCGGTCGACACCGACATGACCCGGGGCTTCGACATCCCCAAGGCCTCTGCGGAGTCGGTCGCGCGAGCCATCTTTGACGGCGTGGAGAACGGGGAGGAGGACATCTTCCCCGATCCCACGTCGGCCTCGCTGGCCGGCGGCTGGCGCGACGGGGTGGCCAAGGCGTTCGAACGCCAGAACGCGGCCTTCGTCCAGCCTCAGCCCGCCGCGACATAGCCGGAGAGGACAAGAGAAGGAGACAAACAATGACAGGTCACCAGGTTGCCGGCCGTGAGGAGTGGCAGGCCGCCCGTGAGGAGCTGCTGAAGCGCGAGAAGGAGCACACCCACACGGGAGACGTACTGGCGCGCCAGCGCCGCGAACTGCCCTGGGTCGCGATCGACAAGGAGTACCGGTTCGACGCCGACGACGGGACGCGGACCCTGGCCGAGCTATTCGACGGCCGCTCGCAGCTGATGGTCTACCACTTCATGTACGGGCCGAGCTACCAGGCGGCGGACCCGGTCAAC
>Ga0207700_10001020_pt1 | contig 16161 bp, 11 predicted proteins | sample LARL82metaG_FD_184348 | JGI IMG/M metagenome (GOLD analysis project Ga0207700, IMG submission 184348) | Corn, switchgrass and miscanthus rhizosphere microbial communities from Kellogg Biological Station, Michigan, USA - LAR L8-2 metaG... | ecosystem: Host-associated > Plants > Roots >...
CACCGTCTTCAGCGTCGGCTTCAACCCGACGATCTCCAATTCTTCGCCGACCTTCACCACACCGCGCTCCACGCGACCGGTCACCACCGTGCCGCGGCCGGAGATCGAGAATACGTCTTCCACCGGCATCAGGAACGGACCGTCGATCGCGCGCTTGGGTTGCGGGATGTACGTGTCCAGCGCCTCGGCCAGCTTGTTGATGCAAGGCTCGCCCAACTCGGACTTGTCGCCCTCGAGCGCGAGCTTGGCGCTGCCGATGACGATCGGGATCTTGTCCCCGGGGAATTCGTACTTCGACAGGAGCTCGCGCACTTCCAGCTCGACCAGCTCGAGCAGCTCCTTGTCGTCGACCATGTCGGCCTTGTTCAGGAACACGATGATGTAAGGCACGCCCACCTGGCGGGCGAGCAGGATGTGTTCGCGCGTTTGCGGCATCGGACCGTCGGCGGCGGAGACGACCAGGATCGCGCCATCCATCTGTGCGGCGCCGGTGATCATGTTCTTCACGTAGTCGGCGTGGCCCGGGCAGTCGACGTGCGCGTAATGGCGATTCTTGGTCTCGTATTCGACGTGCGCCGTGTTGATGGTGATCCCGCGCGCCTTTTCTTCTGGCGCGTTGTCGATCTGGTCGTAAGCCCTGGCCTCGCCGCCGAACTGCCTCGACAGCACGAGCGTCAGCGCCGCGGTCAGCGTGGTCTTGCCATGGTCGACGTGACCGATCGTGCCGACGTTGACGTGTGGCTTGTTGCGCTCGAATTTACCCTTAGCCATCGCTGTTCCTTCGTCCGCTAGCTCTTCTTGTTGATCACGGCCTCGGCGACGGTCTTCGGCGCCTCGGTGTAGTGCTTGAATTCCATCGTGTAGGTGGCGCGTCCCTGCGACAGCGAACGCAGCGTCGTCGAGTAGCCGAACATCTCGGACAGCGGCACCTCCGCCTTGATCACCTTGACGCCGACCACGTCTTCCATGCCCTGGATCATGCCGCGGCGGCCCGAGAGGTCGCCGACGACGTTGCCCATGAAGTCTTCGGGCGTCTCGACCTCGACCGCCATCATCGGCTCGAGCAGGACCGGGGTCGCCTGACGCATGCCGTCCTTGAATGCCATCGATGCCGCCATCTTGAACGCGTTCTCGTTCGAATCGACGTCGTGATACGACCCGTCGAACAGCGTCACCTTCACGTCGACCACCGGGAAGCCGGCGAGCACGCCATTGGGCAGCGTCTCGCGCAATCCCTTCTCGACGGCGGGAATGTACTCGCGCGGAACCGTTCCGCCTTTGATCGCGTCGACGAATTCGAAGCCCTTGCCCGACTCCTGCGGCTCCATCTTCAGCCACACGTGGCCATATTGGCCGCGTCCGCCGGATTGCTTGATGAACTTGCCTTCGACCTGCACCGGCTTCTTGATCGCTTCGCGGTACGCGACCTGCGGCTTGCCGACGTTGGCTTCGACGCCGAACTCGCGCTTCATGCGATCGACGATGATTTCCAGGTGCAGCTCGCCCATGCCGGAGATGATCGTCTGGCTGGATTCCTCGTCCGTGTGCACGCGAAACGACGGGTCTTCCTGCGCCAGGCGATTGAGCGCGAGGCCCATCTTTTCCTGATCGGCCTTGGTCTTGGGCTCGACCGCCTGCGAGATCACCGGCTCGGGGAAAACCATGCGCTCGAGCATGATCTCCTTGGCCGGATCGCACAGCGTTTCACCGGTCGATGCTTCCTTGAGGCCGACCGCGGCGGCGATGTCGCCGGCGCGGACTTCCTTGATCTCTTCGCGCTGATTGGCGTGCATCTGCAGCAGCCGGCCAATGCGCTCCTTGCGCCCTCGATTGGCGTTGTAGACGGTGTCGCCCGAATTGAGCACGCCGGAATACACGCGGATGAACGTGAGCTGGCCGACGTAGGGGTCGGTCATGATCTTAAATGCGAGCGCGGCGAACGGCTCGGTGTCGGACGCCTTGCGCGTTTCCGGCTTGCCGTTCTCGTCCTCGCCCTCGACCGGCTTGATGTCGATCGGCGACGGCATGTAATCGATCACCGCGTCCAGCATCGCTTGAACGCCCTTGTTCTTGAACGCGCTGCCGCAAAGCATCGGCACGATATCGTTCTTGATCGTGCGCACGCGCAGCCCGCGCTTGATATCCTCGATCGAGAGGTCGTGGCCTTCGAGGTACTTGTGCGTGAGATCGTCGTCCGCTTCCGCAGCGGCCTCGACCATCTTCTCGCGCCACTTCTTCGCTTCGTCGACGAGCTCCGCAGGGATGTCGCGCAGCTCGTACTTCATGCCCTGCGTCGCCTCGTCCCAGTAGATCGCCTTCATCATGACCAGGTCGACCACGCCTTCGAACTTTTCCTCGGCGCCGATGGGAATCTGGATCGGAACCGGATTGCCTTTGAGGCGAGTCCTGATGTGGTCGTAGGATTTGAAGAAGTCCGCGCCCTGGCGGTCCATCTTGTTGATGAATGCGAGGCGCGGAACCTTGTACTTGTTGGCCTGGCGCCAGACGGTTTCCGACTGCGGCTGCACACCCGCCACCGCGTCGTACACCATGCACGCGCCGTCGAGCACGCGCATCGAGCGCTCGACCTCGATGGTGAAGTCGACGTGGCCCGGGGTGTCGATGATGTTGATGTGGTGCTCGGGATGGTTGTTCTGCATCCCCTTCCAGAAGCAGGTGGTGGCGGCCGACGTGATCGTGATGCCGCGCTCGCGCTCCTGTTCCATCCAGTCCATGACGGTCGCGCCGTCGTGAACTTCGCCTATCTTGTGCGAAACGCCCGTGTAGAAAAGGATGCGCTCGGTGGTCGTGGTTTTACCGGCATCAATGTGGGCACTGATGCCGATGTTCCGATAGCGCTCGATAGGTGTTGTTCTTGCCACGTTGGTTCGCTGTTTGCCGCTGTTGGGTCATATGCGTCGCGGAATCGATCACGTTCGTCCGTCGCCGCTGGTTTGTCTGGTCTCGTCTAGAATCGGAAATGCGAGAAGGCCTTGTTGGCTTCGGCCATGCGATGCACTTCCTCGCGCTTTTTCACCGCGCCACCGCGTCCTTCCGACGCCTCGAGCAGCTCGGCCGCCAGGCGCTGGCCCATCGACTTCTCGCCGCGCTTGCGCGCCGCTTCGCGCAGCCAGCGCATCGCCAGCGCGACGCGCCGCACCGGGCGCACCTCGACCGGAACCTGGAAGTTGGCACCCCCGACGCGACGGCTCTTAACCTCGACCATCGGCTTGGTGTTCGACAGCGCCTGCGTGAACACCTCGAGCGGGTCCTTGCCGCCCTTCTTCGAAATCGACTCGAACGCGCCATAGACGATGCGCTCGGCGACCGACTTCTTGCCCTGGCTCATCAGCACGTTGACGAACTTGGCGACGTCGCTGCTCGAGTACTTCGGATCCGGAAGGATCTCGCGCTTGGGGATTTCTCTGCGTCTTGGCATTTTCTCGTCTTCCGCTCAGTTCCGTTCAGGCTCAAGCAGCCTTGGGTTTCTTGGCGCCGTACTTGGAACGGCTCTGCTTGCGGTCCTTGACGCCCGCGGTGTCCAGCGAGCCACGAACCATGTGATAGCGCACGCCGGGAAGGTCTTTCACCCGGCCGCCGCGGATCAGGACCACCGAGTGCTCCTGGAGGTTGTGTCCCTCGCCGCCGATGTAGCTGATGACTTCGAAGCCGTTGGTCAGCCGCACCTTCGCCACCTTGCGCAGCGCGGAGTTCGGCTTTTTCGGCGTCGTCGTGTACACACGCGTGCACACGCCACGTTTTTGCGGGCTGCGCTTGAGCGCAGGCACCTTGCTCTTCGACACAGGGGCGACACGGCCCTTGCGCACCAGCTGATTGATCGTCGGCATCCTGATTGTCCGTTTCGTCCGCGCGCTCCTGACGAAGCGCGCGCATCGTTTCGCGAAACTGCTTCTGGAAACCGGTCGCGCTGACCCGATTTCGTGACTCTTTTCGTGCGCCGGCTCCAAATCGGAGTTCGGCGACTCTACAACCCACCGCAACCCACTCCACCAAAAATCGCTGCATCAAAAACCAAGTGGCCCAAGCATTGTCTGCAAAGGCCACTCTTATCGCGCCTCGTCCGACAAATGCCCGGTTTTTCAGGACCTGCGGATGGGTACGCCGCCTTGCAACCGGGGGCAGGAACGCTTGCTCCGCGTTTTCCTGGGGTTCTAGGCGAAAAGACTATCGATTTTAAGGGACTAGCGTCATTGTGTCAACGCTCACACCCGCATCAGACGTCGATGTCCACCCAGAGCGGCTGATGATCCGAGCCTTCGGCGGCGGCGTCGATGTGGCAGCTGCGGACGTGCCCGCAAAGCGCGGACGAAACGAAGCAGAAATCGATCCGGCCGCCGGACCCGATGGTCGCGCCGTCGCCCTCGCGATGGCCCGCCGCGACCCAGGCGTCCACGAACCCGCCGAACCGGTTGAGTCGCCCGTACCGCGCCGATCGGGGGCCGACGATCACGTCATACTCCGGCGAGGAGGCCTCGAAGTTGAAATCGCCCAGTAATACCGCCTCGGCCGGCATCGGCGGCATCCCGCCCTCGGTCCACCCCGCGCCGGGATCGGGGTGGCCGCCGCACCAGGCGCCCCCTTCGAGGGGCGCTCGGACATGGATATCGAGCAGCGCTTCGATTTGCGGCAGCCGGGTGCCGGGGCTCAGGTGACTGAGATGCACCGAATAGATGCGCAAGGGCCTTGCGTTCGTGGTCACGATGACCGCCTCGAGAGCACCCTGCTGAATGCTGTGCTGCGTCAGCGTGCCGTATTTGGGCAGCAGATGGTTACGCGACGAAACGATCGCGGAGTGTGACAGGATCATCGTGCCGAACTGCCGACGGCGGTTGACCAGCCGGCCGGCGGCGTCCCGATAACTCGCGTCCATGTCGAGATTGGCGCCGTAGACCCAGTGGTGCTCGGGTAAGTGCGACGCCAGCACGGCAGGGCCGTCGACGCCGCCGGAGCGCTGCCAATGGCGTTCCACCTCCTGCAGTGCGATCACATCCGCGTCGGCGACCTCGCGGGCAATGCGCGCGAGGTCGTAGCGCCCGTCCTTTCCGAGCCCATACTGGATGTTGTAAGTGACGAATTTCATCGCATCCTCAGACGCGTGCGGGCGCGCAGGCGCCGAAGCCGCTTTGCGCGCGATGCAGGACCCTGCCGTGGGAGCGTCCGCGGGCCGGCGTGAGCGCCGCTGCGCGAGGCGCCGTGCTCGCGCTATGCAAGCCGATCCCGGCCGGAACAGCGCTCGTTGACGTGCCGGGCTGCCCGCGAAAGATTCATCAGTTTCCGGCTCGCACTGGCGCGAGTCAGTTCGAGCATCCCGCAGTCGGGCGCCAGAATGAGCTGCTTCCTCGGCAGGTAACGCAGGGCATCGTTGGCTCTCGTCACCAGCGAGTCGACGCTCTCGACCTCATTCTCGCCGACGTCGATCACGCCGAGCATGACCGATTTCGTTCCGATGGCGCCCAGCATGGAAACATCCAGATTGCATGCCGCCCCTTCGATGGAAACGACGTCGAGCTTGGACAAGGCTAGCCACGCCAGCACATCGCGGTAATAGTCCTCGTTCGCCTTGTAGCGGATGCCTTTTCGCTCCAGCGGCTTGTTCGGATAGCCTCGGCAAATATGCACGACGAAAGTCCCCTTGTTCTCCAATCCCGCAAAACAGCGCTCCAGTGCTTCGAGACCCCATGCCTGCGCGGCGTCGGGATAGCGCAGCAGCACAGGATCGTCGAACTGGATCATGCGGCATCCGGCCGCGACGAGCGCCACGACTTCATGATGAATCGCGTCGGCATAATCGAAGGCAAGTCGCCTGCGATCGCCCTGATAATGCTCATCCGCGACACAGTCGGCGACGGTGCTCGGACCAGGCAGCGATATCTTGGGGACCCCGAGAGCATGGCGCTTGGTGAACAGGAATTCGTCCACGAGCATCCGCTGCCCGTAGGCGATCTTGCCGATGACGCGCGGAGCGTCCTGCCGGGTGGTTCCACCCCGCATCGAGATCGACTTGCGGTTGCAGGCATCGACACCGTGCAATCGGTTGACGATATGAAGCACGTAGTGGCCGCGCCGCTCTTCTCCGTCGGTCATGATGTCGATGCCCGCACGGTTTTGATCCTTGATGGCTTCGAGCGCAGCCCTGTCGAGCAGCCCCGCGAAGGTCGCATCCCCGACTTCCTTGCGGCGATCGTCGAAGGCATATCCAAAGCTGTCGAGCAGAGTGCGTCCGTTTCGCCTGTAGACATACCGCGGTTTGGGATAGCTTCCCACGATCGCGGTTAAAACCTTGTCTTGCGGCACGTTCGGCATGACGAGTAGCGGTTACCGCTCAATCCACAATGCGTGCATCGAGCCGCCTTCCGCTCGACTTGTCGAAGAGCATAGCGCTCGCCGGGGCGAAGACCAACGGTACGCTGTCGCCTTCGCGGTGGCTGGGTTCGGCGCCAGGCTCGAGAAAACGAATCACACCCAATGGTGACTCGGCGGCGTAGAGGACCTCGCGTCCCATCGGCTCGACCGAGCTGATGCGCGCAGGCATGCCGCCCTCCGTGACCCGCAGGCTCTCAGGCCGAAGCCCGAGGACCACCGCACCGCGCGCCGATCCTGCGAAGCGGACGCTCGCCTGGTGAAGCCTGATCACGCTGCCGTCGGCCTCGCCCTCCAGCAGATTGATCGGTGGCGATCCAATGAAGCTGGCGACGAACAGCGTGTCGGGCCGCTCGTATAAATCCTCGGCAGCGCCTTCCTGCTCCACCCGGCCGACGTTCATCACTACGACGCGGTCTGCCATCGTCGTGGCTTCGATCTGGTCGTGGGTCACGAGGATGGTAGTCACCCCCAGCTCGCGCTGGATGCGGCGAATCTCCGTGCGCATCGTGAGGCGCAGCCCCGCATCGAGATTCGATAGCGGCTCGTCGAGCAGCAGCAGGTGCGGACGCTTCACCAGCGCGCGGGCGAGCGCCACCCGCTGCTGCTGTCCGCCCGAGAGCTGGCTCGGCCGCCGGTCGAGCAGCATGTCGACGCGCACGAGACCAGCGATCTCACGGGCGCGGCGCTCGGCCTCTGCGCGCTCGACCTTCTTGAAACGAAGGGGAAACATGATGTTGTCGAGCACCGACATGTTGGGATAGAGAGCGTAGGACTGAAACACAATGCCTACGTTACGGCCGCGCGCTTCGACATCGTTGACCCGCGCGCCGTCGAAGGTGATGTCGCCGCCGGTCGGCTGATAGATACCTGCGAGCATCATCAGCGTCGTCGACTTGCCGCAGCCGGATGGTCCCAGCACTGCTACGAAGGCACCGTCGTCGATAGTCAGGTCGATGCCGGCGACGGCGATCGCGCCGCCCCACTCCTTGCGCAGGTTCGAAAGCTCGATTCGCGCCATGGCTTATCCCTTGATTCCCCCGATGGTCATCTGCGTGAGGTACTTCTGGCAGAAGACATACAGGAGCAAGCTCGGCAGAACGTAGAACACGGCGACCGCCGCGACGATGCCGTAGTCGACGCCCATCACGTCGTCCGCCACCCAGAACAGGTACAGGCTCATGACCCAATTGGTGTTCTCGATGAGAAAGGTCCGCACGAAGATGTATTCCTCCCACGCGCGGATGAAGGCGAACACCGCGACGGCGATCAGGCCGACGCGCACCTGCGGCAGGACGACGAGGAGAAATGCCTGGCGCCGTGTCGCGCCGTCGGTCATGGCGCTCATCTCGATGTCCCAGGGAACGCCGTCGAAAAAGCCCTTCATCACGAAAACGTAGAACGGCAGCTCGATTGCCGCCAGCACCAGCATTACGCCGACGATCGTGTCGAGCAGGCCGATCCAGTGCAGCATGAGGAAAATCGGAATAATCAACGTCATCGCCGGAAACGCGTGCAGTACGAGCAAGCCCTGCAGAAAACCGTTGCGCCCGCGAAAGGCGAAGCGCGAGATGTAATACCCTGCCAACGACGCCACGCTGAGGATGATGACAGTCTGCGATACGGCGAGCACGAGCGAGTTGAAGAATGCCCTCCACACGGATGGAAACTGCGCGCCCGACGTTGCTTTCGAGCGCAGCTCCTCGACAAAATCCGCGCGCGTCAGGAAACGAAAATTGGCCAGATGAAGTCGTTCCCCGATGAGTGCGGCAAGCAGCCCGACGGCGATCGCAGTCAACGCCAGTCCGATAACGAGTCGAAGTCCCGCAGACGCAACCGTCATGTGCACAATGCTGTAGACGAGCACGGTCGGCACGATGATCGCGCACGCTGTCCACAGCACATCGCTCGCCACCCCACCGGTGCGGGCCGTAAACGCGATCACGACCATCCAGAAATAAGGCAGGATGATCGGCACCGAGACGACGACCAGGAACACGAGCAACAGCGACTGGGTGCTGAAGCGCGTGCGCCACGTACGGCGGGCGAGCGCACGCCAGTCCGGCTGCCCGGCGGCGGTCGCTGCGTGGCCCAGCAGAGCGTCGTCGCTCATCAATGCACCTCGATGCGCGGCGGCTGCAGCAGCCGGCGCATGTCCATCAATCGCCACAGTGCGAGCGCAGCGATTACGCCGATCACGACGAGGATCAGCGACAGCGCCGCGCCATAGGCGTATTCGCCGGTTTCGAACGCGCGCCGGTACGCGTAGAGCGAGAAGACGGTCGTATCGTAGAACGGACCGCCGCCGGTGATGAGCAGGATGTACTCGAAGCTCACGAGCAGCGACAGCGACTGATGGATCGTCATGTAGGAGATCGGCCAGCGCAGCGCGGGCAGCGTGACGTGGCGGACGATGGAGAGCGGTCCCGCGCCGTCGACGCGAGCGGCGTGGAACAGGTGCTCGGGAATGGAGCGTATGGCCGACGTGAAGATGAGCATCCCGAGCGATGCCCCGATGAAGCCGTTGGCCAGGATGATCACCAGCAGCGGATGATTGTTGCGCAGGTCGATCGGCGGCATGTCGAAGACATGGATCACGATCTGGTTGAGCAGGCCGCGCTCGTTCGGGTCGATCACCCACAGCCACAGCAGCGCGTATACCACCGACGGGCTCATCCGCGGCAGCAGCCAGACGGCGCGGAAAAAAGCGCCGAGGCGCCGCGGCACGGCGGTCGTCACCAGCGCCAGCAGCAGCGCAAAAGTGACGTTGAAGACGCTGAGCGTCGCCACCACGAAGATGAATGTTATGCCGAGCGCGCCGAGCAGCCGCGTGTCGCGCGTGAACATCCGCTCGAAATTCTCGAGCGTGAATTTGCCGAGAGCCAGCGTGCGCCCCATGTCGGTGAACGCCAGGACGACATCGATGATCACCGGGGCTACGAAAAACACGAGCAGCAGGACCAGCGCCGGCCCAAGAAACAGGCCGAAGTTGGTCCACTGTCGGCGAACCTGCGCGCGCGCGAAGTCAGGCATGACAGAAGGTCGACGCTAAGCGAGAAAGGGAAGGTTTAGATTGCCGCTTCCCGATCCCTCGGACACGCCGGCGATCTAGTTCCGGATTACCACGTCCTTGCCCAGCTCGTTGCCGAGCTCGTCGACCACGAAATCCGTCGCCTGCTGGGCGCTGAGGCGCCCGGTCTCGATGCCCTGGATACCCTTGAAGATAATCGCGTTGTATTGGCCGATCTTCGGATGGTTAGGCATGAAGCTGGCGTATTTGAGCATCGGCGTCGCGGCGACCAGCGCCCATCCCTTGTCAATCACCTCGGGCATCGATTGTTCGCCATAGTTGATTGGCGTGTGATTGGTCGTCACCGAATGACGCATGTTGGGATACGGCTGACTCGCCAGCGCGACCAGGTACGCCGCCAGTTCCTTGTTCTTCGATTTGGCCGACACCGCGTAGGCGATCGGGTGCGACAGGTTGGACGGCTTGCCGCCTTTTTTCCCCGCCGGTGCGTTGATCCAGGTGATCTTGTGCTGGTAGTCGTCTTTGCCCTTCAGGTTCCACGCCTTCGACTGATCGGTGACCCGCCAAACGCCGTGAAAAAAGACCAGCGCCTCTTCGCCGGCGAACGACGCCTGCTCGATCGCATCCCACGACATCGCCGTATTCGCGGCGGAAAATGCCTTCTTGTCGGTGCAGTATTTCACCCAGGTGAAGAAATCCTTGAGCGCAACCTTGGACGCCTGCAGCTTGGCGGCTTCCTTATCGTAAGACACCAGCCCGAAGCCTTCCATCATCATCTGAAAGTCCGGACCGGCGTTGGGACGGTGCAGGATGCCGTACTTCACCACGCCCTTCTGCACCGCCTGTCCCGCCAGGTCGCACAGGTCGTACGCGGTGAACTCGCCGGCATCGACCTTGGCCGGCAGTGCGGCGATCTCCTTGTCGGTCTTGCCGAGCTTGCGCAGCTTGTCGTTGTTCAGGAAATACATGCGCACTTCAGAGTCCTGCGGTACTCCATAGCGCGCGCCCTTGTAGCTGACCGCTTGCCAAAGCGGGACGATGATGTCGCCGTAGAGCTCCGGATTCTTCGTGATGTGGTCCTCGAGATTCCAGGCATATCCGGCTTCGGCGAAGGCTCCCGTCCACTCGTGCGCGAGCACGAAGATGTCGGGCCCCTTGTCGACGGCGAACGCCTTCAGCAAATCGAGTGCGTCCTCGTCGTAGCCCTTGGCGTTGGTCTCGTTGAGCTCGATCTTGACTCGCTTGTCGGCCCCCGCCGCGGCGAGCATCTTGTTGAGCGTATCGCCGGCGGCGACGATGTTCCCCGCGCGCAGTGGCCCGGAGCGGTCCGCGCGTGACCACACCTTGATCACTACGTCGTCGGCCAACGCCGACGTGGCTGCTGCGCAGAGCAATGCGCCGACAACGATTCCCGATCGTCCACGTTTCCAGTTCATGTCATCCCTCCAGTTGAATGCGGTCGAACGTCGCCGACGTCTCCGTCGCCGGCGTGGCTTCGAACTCGTCCACGATACGGCGCAGGGTCGCAGGTGTGTTGGTGCAGATCGCGTCGGGACGAAGCGCTACCAGCGCCCGCAATTCGTCCACGCGTTCCTCGTGCCATAGCGTGACGGCCAGCCGAGCCTTGCGCAACCGCGCGACCGCTGTCGCGTCGAGAAGCCGATGCGGATGTGGTGACCGTGCCTCCCAGCACAGATGCACGCCATCGGCCTTGTACGCTTTTGCGAGCCGCACTAGGTCGTCCGCGCCGATCACGGTGCCCACCATCAGCGATGTCGCAATCGACGGCACGCGCGATTTCACGGTCGCGAGTGCCGGGCCATGAAATCCGCCGACCACGGTTCGATCGCGCCACGATCCCGCGGCGATCATATCGCCGACCGGTGCGGCAAAGGCCGGGTCCTTGACCTCGATCAGCAAATCGATTCCGACGCTCGCCGCCCACTCCAGCAGGTCGGTCAGTCGCACCAGGTCCGGTTCCAACGACTCGATTTCGGCCGCGGTGCACTGCGCGACCAGTTTCTGTCCGAGCGCAAGATCGTGCCGGATCACCAACACGCCGTCCAGGGTTCCCTGCACATCGCACTCGATCGCGTCCGCACCGTCGGCGAGCGCGGCGTAGAACGCAGCCCAGGTGTTCTCCGCGTGCAGCGCGCTGCTTCCCCGATGCGCCACCACTTGTGTTCTGGTCATGGGGTCTCCGGAAACGCGCGGCCGCGCACCGTTGCGCGAATGATCGGACTCGCAGGCAGCGTCACCACGGTATGCGGTGAGTCCGGCAGTTCGCCGCGCTGTCTGATGATGCGCATCACGGCATCGGTGAGCAGCTGCACTGGCTGTCGAAACGTCGTCAGCTGATAGGCGGCCCAGGCGGCCTGCGGAATATCGTCGAATCCAATAACCGAGAGATCGTCGGGAACGCGCCGGCCACGATCGAGCCGCGCTGCGTCGAGGAATCCCAGGGCGATGAGGTCGGTGACACAGAACACGCCGTCGATCCCGTCGTCGGCCAGCATCGACAGCGCGGCATCGCGGCCGGTCGAATAATCGGTGGGCCCTTCCTGCCATACGCGGACGGGAACGCCCGCCTTCGCAGCGCGGTCGTGGAAGGCTTCCAGGCGCCCGAGGAGACTCGCGGTGCGCGCGCCGCTCGACACTACCGCAAGGCTACGGCACCCCGCCTGCAGCAAAAGCTCGACAGCGGCGCGACCGCCGCCAGCATGGTCGGTGACCACGGTGTCGACCGCGAGGCCCCGCATGGGCTTGTTGACAAGGATCACCGGCACACCGTTGTTCAGGCATTCCTGGACAATGCGCGAGGGCGGCGTGCCGTTCATCACGACGATCGCCGCCACGCGGTACTCGAGCACGTTCTCGATGAGCGCGCTCATGTCGCGCTGCGCGTTCGCGGCATTGAGCAACATGCACTGGAACCCGTCGGCGAGCAACGTGGCCGAAAGCGTCGCTAGGCACTGCGAATGGAACGGCTGATGAAGATCGGCCGCGACCAGCCCGACGATATTCGAGCGCGCGATGGTAAGGCTCTGCGCGAGCCGGTTGACGCGATAGCCGAGGCGGCCGGCGGCGTCGAGAATTCGCGCGCGTGCTGCGCTCGATACGCTGGCGCCGGGAGTAAAGGTACGCGACACCGCCGATCGGGACACGCCCGCATGTTCGGCAACGTCGGCGGCGGTCACAAACGAACCTCTGGCTTTCTCCTGACCCATCCGTCCAACCTTCGTTTGCACAAGAGTGCGTCGCAGTCTACTCGTTCTGCACGCGTGTGCAAATCAAGGAAACCGCGTTCGCCCTTCACAAAAAATACGGGCGGCTCCCCAATTCGGGGACCACCCGTCCAGGCTCCTCATGAAAACTTGCTTATGCGGCGTCGGCACTGACCTCAGTGGTAGACGTCTCCGCCACCGTGCCATCCGGCGGCAACTCGAGCACCGGCCCCAGCGCCTTCTGTTTCTTGCGGGCGTTGTGGTAAGCCAGGCCTGTTCCAGCCGGGATCAGGCGGCCGACGATGACGTTTTCCTTCAGGCCACGCAGCTCGTCCTTTTTGCCCATGATTGCCGCTTCGGTGAGCACGCGAGTGGTCTCCTGGAACGACGCCGCCGAGATGAACGAATCAGTCGACAGCGACGCCTTGGTGATGCCCAGCAGCATGTGCTCGTAGCTCGCCGGCCGTTTCGCCTCCGGACCGCCCTTGACGCCGCCCTGCTCGAACACCTTGTCGTTCTCGTCCAACAGGTCCGAACGCTCGACTTGCTCGCCCACGATGAAGCGCGTGTCGCCGGCATCCTGCACCTGCACCCGGCGAAGCATCTGACGCACGATCACTTCGATGTGCTTGTCGTTGATCTTCACGCCCTGCAGACGATAGACGTCCTGCACTTCGTCGGTGATGTAGCGGGCCAGCGCCTCGACACCCAGCAGGCGCAGGATGTCGTGCGGGTCCGCGGGTCCGTCGACGATCGACTCACCTTTGTTCACCACCTGCCCGTCGTGCGCGGTGACGTGCTTGTCCTTCGGAATGAGGTACTCGTGGGGACTGCCGTCGAGGTCGGTGATGACCAGACGCTGCTTGCCCTTGGTGTCCTTCCCGAACGAAACCGTCCCGGTGACTTCCGCGAGCAGCCCCGCATCCTTCGGCGAGCGCGCCTCGAACAGCTCCGCCACGCGCGGCAGGCCGCCCGTGATGTCGCGTGTCTTCGACGTCTCCTGCGGAATGCGCGCCAGCACTTCGCCCACCGCCACGTCCTGACCATCCTTGACCGTGATGATCGAGCCGAGCTGGAACGTAATGTTGACCGACTGATCGCCGGTCGCGAGCTTCACCTCGTCGCCCTGCTCGTTGAGCAGCTTCACCTGCGGACGCACGCCCTTGGCAGCGATGCCGGCACGCCGCTTCGGATCGATCACGACCAGCGTCGAAAGCCCGGTCACGTCGTCCACCTGCTTGGCCACCGTCACGCCTTCCTCGACGTTCTCGAACTTCACGCGGCCCGCATACTCGGTGATGATCGGACGCGAGGTCGCATCCCACATCGCAAGCACCTTGCCCGCCTTCACCGCGTCGCCATCCTTGACCAGCATCGTCGCACCGTACGGCACCTTATGGCGCTCGCGCTCGCGGCCATTGTCGTCGTGGATCATGACTTCGCCCGAGCGCGCGATCACGATGATCTCGCCCTTGGCGTTGGTGACGTAGCGCATCTGCGCCGAGAATCGCACCACGCCCGCCGACTTGCTCTCGAGCTGCGAGGCCGCCGCCGTACGCGAGGCCGCGCCGCCGATGTGGAACGTGCGCATCGTGAGCTGCGTTCCCGGCTCGCCGATCGACTGCGCGGCGATGACGCCCACCGCTTCGCCGACGTTGACCAGGTGCCCGCGGCCCAGATCGCGCCCGTAGCAGGTCGCGCACAGACCGTAGCGCGTATCGCAGGTGAGCGGAGTGCGCACCTTGACTTCGTCGATGCCCAGCGCCTCGATGGTCTCGACTTCGTCCTCGCCGAGCAGCGTGCCCGCGTGGAACAGGGTCGCCTGCGTCTCCGGGTTGACGACGTCGGCTGCGACCGCGCGGCCGAGAATGCGCTCGCGCAGCGGCTCGATGACCTCGCCGCCTTCGACCAGCGCCTTCATCGCCACGCCGTTGCTGGTGCCGCAATCGTCCTCGGTAACCACCAGGTCCTGCGTCACGTCGACGAGTCGCCGGGTCAGGTAGCCGGAGTTCGCCGTCTTCAGCGCCGTGTCGGCCAGTCCCTTGCGGGCGCCGTGCGTGGAGATGAAGTACTGCAGCACGTTCAGGCCTTCGCGGAAGTTCGCCGTGATCGGCGTCTCGATGATCGAGCCGTCGGGCTTGGCCATCAGGCCGCGCATGCCGGCAAGCTGCCGGATCTGCGCCGCCGAGCCACGCGCGCCGGAGTCGGCCATCATGTAGATGGAGTTGAACGACTCCTGCTTGACCATCTTGCCTTCGCGATCGGCGACTTCCATCGTGCCGAGCTGGCTCATCATCGCCTTCGCGATGTCATCGCCGGCGCGGCCCCAGATGTCGACCACCTTGTTGTAGCGCTCGCCCTGCGTGACCAGGCCCGAGGTGTACTGCGCCTCGATCTCCTTCACCTGCGCCTCCGACTCGGCGATGATCTTGTGCTTTTCCTCGGGGATCAGCATGTCGTCGGCGGCGAACGAAATACCGCCGCGCGTTGCCAGGCTGTAACCGGCCTGCATCAGCCGGTCGGCGAAAATCACCGTCTCGCGCAGGCCGCAGCGACGGAAGCTCGCGTTGATGATGCGCGAGATCTCCTTTTTCTTGAGCGGCTTGTTGATGGTCTCGAACGGCAGACCCGGAGGCAGAATTTCGGACAGCAGCGCGCGTCCCACCGTCGTTTCATAGCGGGTGATCTTCTCGCCGCGCTCGCCCTCGGCGCTCACAGTGACTTCACGGATGCGCACGCTCACCTTCGCGTGCAGGTCGGCCTGACGCGACTCGTAGGCGCGCGTGACTTCCGCGATGTCCGAGAAGAGCATGCCCTCGCCCTTGGCGTTGACCAGCTCGCGCGTGGCGTAATACAGGCCGAGCACGATGTCCTGCGACGGCACGATGCAGGGTTCGCCGTTCGACGGAAGCAGCACATTGTTCGACGCGAGCATCAGCGTGCGCGCTTCCATCTGCGCTTCCAGCGACAGCGGCACGTGCACCGCCATCTGGTCGCCGTCGAAGTCGGCGTTGAACGCCGTGCACACCAGCGGATGCAGCTGGATGGCTTTGCCTTCGATCAGCACGGGCTCGAACGCCTGGATGCCCAGACGGTGCAGCGTCGGCGCGCGGTTGAGCATGACCGGGTGCTCGCGGATGACCTCTTCCAGGATGTCCCACACCACCGGCTCCTGGCTTTCGACCATCTTCTTCGCGGCCTTTATGGTCGTGGCGAGCCCCATCGTCTCCAGCTTGTTGAAGATGAACGGCTTGAACAGCTCGAGCGCCATCAGCTTCGGTAGCCCGCACTGATGCAGCTTGAGCTGCGGGCCGACCACGATCACCGAACGTCCCGAGTAGTCGACGCGCTTGCCCAGAAGGTTCTGGCGGAAGCGTCCACCCTTGCCCTTGATCATATCGGCGAGCGACTTGAGCGGCCGCTTGTTGGCGCCGGTCATCGCCTTGCCGCGACGACCGTTGTCGAGCAGCGAATCGACGGCTTCCTGCAGCATGCGCTTCTCGTTGCGCACGATGACGTCGGGCG
>Ga0207700_10001021_pt1 | contig 16157 bp, 14 predicted proteins | sample LARL82metaG_FD_184348 | JGI IMG/M metagenome (GOLD analysis project Ga0207700, IMG submission 184348) | Corn, switchgrass and miscanthus rhizosphere microbial communities from Kellogg Biological Station, Michigan, USA - LAR L8-2 metaG... | ecosystem: Host-associated > Plants > Roots >...
CATGCTTCGGCGGACTATCGCAAGCATCTGGCCAAGGTTTACACCATGCGCGCGCTAACGGTTGCTCTTTCGAGGACGACTTGAAGATCAGCGGTTCCTATACGGTCCCAGTTCCACGCGAGCGCGCCTATCAACTGCTGCAAGATCCCGTCATTCTGGCGAAGTGCATGCCGGGCACCGATCATCTCGATAAGGTCGGCGACGACGAGTACGAGATGAAAATGAAGATGGTGATCGCGAGCATCGGTGGACTGTTTGCGGGCAAGGTCCGCTTGGCGGACCAAACGCCACCCGAAAAGTTCAAGCTGATGGTGGACGGTAACGGCAAGATCGGCTTCGTGAAGGGCGAAGGGGTGCTGACCCTGGAGCCGCAGGGTGACTCAACCGATGTAAAGTACGAAGGCGAGGTTCAGGTGGGGGGTACGATCGCCAGCGTCGGGCAGCGGCTGCTGGATACGACCGCCAAGCTGATTATAAAGAAGTTCTTTGAGAAATTCTCGGAAGCTGCTAAGACTTAAAGACAAAAAGGCGCGGCCCGATGGCTCGGACCGCGCCAACCAGAGGAGGAGAAGGTCGTGACTTACGCTTCTCTGTGTAATGAGACGTACGAAAATGTCAGCAGGTTGCCTCGGGTTCGAACCTCAATAAGATGACTACGTTTCTACGGTTTGCGGCTGTTCACCTGCTCATATCTCTTGCCGGTGTCCTGTGGGGCCAGCCAGCACCAAGCCCGCGGCCCTACGGGGCATTCCCCCCGCTGACAATTTCCCCCAGTTCGCTGCCCTACGGGGCATTGGGCAAGAACTATAACGCGCAGCTCACTGCAAATGGCAGCGGCTCCTATCAGTGGTCAATCAGCCAAGGGAGTTTGCCGCCAGGCTTGAACTTGGATTCGTTTAAGGGGAACATCGCTGGCGTCCCGAATGCTGGAGGTACATATTCGTTCACCGTTACAGTAGTGGACACGCAAACCGGGCAAATGGCTTCGGCCAATTACACCGTTGGAATTCTGAATATAACGAACACGTCGCCGTTACCGAGCGGGAGCACGTCGAGTCCTTATTCGGTGACCTTCAACGCCTCCGATGCGCCCTCCGGCTACAGCTATAGTTGGGCGATCGATACGACGCCGCCGGGACTCAATCTGAATCAAGGTACCGGCACCTTGAGCGGTACACCGACCAGTGCGGGCACGTTCAACTTCAACATCACGGTAACGGCGGGATCGGTTTCCAACATTGCGGCACCACCTCCTCCTCTTTCCACGTCGAAGGCGTTCTCCCTCACGATCCAGCCACCGGCCGGTTCGGGGCTGACTATTTCTCCGTCATCGCTGCCATTTGGGGCCGTAGGCAGGGGATACAGCGCCCAGTTAAGGGCGAATGGGAGCGGGTCTTATCAATGGTCAGTTACCCAAGGGAACTTGCCGCCGGGTCTTGCACTGGGCGCCTCCAGTGGAGCAATTTCCGGTACGGCTTCTGGCGGAGGAACTTATCCTTTCGTTGTTTCTGTGATGGACTTAAAGAGCCAGCAGGGCGGTTCGGCTGGATTCACGATTGGCATCCTGAACATCTCAAATCCATCGCCACTGCCGAGCGGGACCACGACGACGCCTTATGGAGTCAATTTCACTGCCTCCGACGGACCGCCCGGCCAAGCCACCTGGTCGATCGATGCACCCCCACCAGGTTTGCAACTCAATGGCAATGTGTTGAGCGGCAATCCGACTCTGAGCGGGACCTTCAACTTCACGATGACTGTGACGGTCGGCGGACTCTCAGGTTCGAAGGCGTTCACTCTAACAATCGGGTCGAGCCTAACGATCACCGATCCGCCGGTACTGCCTGCCGGAGACGTGAACGTGCCGTATGGATACAGTTTCAACGTGGTGGGCGGCCCGTCTCCATTCGGTTGGGGTCTAGCGGGAGGAACGCCGCCGCCGGGGATTATGGCGTTTGATCTATCGGACCCAAGCGTTCGCACTTTAAGCGGCACGCCTACCAGCACGGGGACCTTCAGCTTCATGGTGCAGGTGGTAGATAAAAACCAAAACATCGGGACTAAGACCTTCAGCCTTACGATCAATCCTGCGCTGGCAATTACTACTCCACCTCCTCTGCCGGGTGGGCAAACTGGAACTCCTTATGCGCAGATTATCGCTGTGACCGGTGGAACGCCGCCTTATACTTTTTCGGTGGCTAATGGTCCCCCGGGCATCGCGATCGATCCAAAGACTGGGTTGATGAGCGGGAGCCCGACCGCTGCCGGCAACTTTGCGCCGGTTGTTACCGTGAAGGATTTTGCAAGCCAAGGGGTGCACCCGGGGTCGGCCAGCCAGACCTTTCAACTGACCATCGGGAGTTCCACGGCGCAGGTCACGGTCGCGCCGCAGAGTCTTTCGTTTACGGGTGCAGCGGGAGGTGACTCACCGCCGGCTCAAGCGATCGTAGTGCTTCCGGTTAGTGTTTCGGCAGCTGGTTTTCACCTGGTGATCGATGGCGGGCAGGACGGCTCGCCGGCTCCAGGGTGGCTCACGGCTACTCCGATTAGCGGCAATACGCCGGCGAGATTGGTGGTTCGCGTCAATCAGGGTTCGATGCCGGTGGGGACTTATTCCGGGCGCATTCGCGTGCTGGATACTTCGAACAATCCGACGGATGTGGCGGTTGCCTTGGTGCTGACCAATGTTGCGGCGCAGTTGGAGGCCGCACCCAGGGATCTGCATTACGCCGCGCGCATCCAGGCGCCTGGGACGCTGGAACAGATCATTGTCGTTCGCAATAGCGGAGGCGGCGGACCTTTGAGTTTCACGACGTCGGTGGTAGGCGCGAGCCCCTGGATTGCCAGCGTTACTCCGAATGCGGGTCAGACGGCGCACAATGCACCGGTGTTTCTGCGCGTGCGTGTGAATACACAGGAACTGCAGGTCGGGAGCTATCATGACGTGATCCGCTTTACGGCGCCAGGTTGCAACGCGGATTTGAAGAATTGCGATGTCTCGATCTCCTTATTCGTCGCCAATAGGGGATCGATTCTCGGCGTGGATATCACCGGCGTGACATTCCATGGTCAGCAAGGCGACGGATATTCGCATGCTCAAACGATCAGAGTGCTTAATCTCGGCGATCCGGGCACAATTGTTAATTGGGCCGCGGACAGGCTCAACGGCGAGGGGTTGGTATCTACAAGTCCCGGGAGCGGGACAGCCACGCCGATCAGCCCGGGGACGCTGACTCTGACGCCGAATGCGCCGTCATTGGGTGCGGGCGGGCACTACGAATTGATCCGGATTTCGGCGCCTGGGTCGCTGAATTCCCCGCAATATGTGGTCGTCGTGGTGGATGAGGCGGGGGGGGCCGCGCCCGCACTTCCAGATCCGAACCCAGCGGGATTGTTTTTCACCGTTGCTGCGGGAGGATCGGCGGCTGCGCAGCAAGTGAGCATCAATGCAAGCAGTACATCGCCATTCCAAGTGGCGACGTCGACCACTGATGGCGCTAACTGGCTGAGTGCTAGCCCGGCGTCCGGGAGCGCAGGTCCGATCTCAGTCTCTGTGAACACTGCCAGCCTTACGCCGGGAATCTACAGCGGCGAGGTGGACATTTCTATAACAGGTAACGTGGTCGCGGTGGTTGTGACGCTTGTAGTGAGGCCGGCTGGAACGATTGCGGCGATGTCAGCGGATGCGCAAGCAGCAGGTTGTACGCCGAGTAAAGTTGCACTCACGCAGACCGGCCTGGTGAACAACTTCACGGTACCGGCGAAGTGGCCGGCGGCGCTGATCGTCCAGCTCAATGACGATTGTGGGGCGGCTCTGACGAACGGATCCGTGGTGGCAAGTTTCTCAAATGGCGACCCGCCGTTATCGCTGCGCGGCGACGGCCAAAGTGGAACGTACTCGACCACCTGGCAGGCGGGCACGGTTACGCCTCGCATGGTGGTGACGCTCCAAGCAGCGGCCGGGACATTGCAACCTGCGACCGCGCAACTCACGGGCGGGATCTCGCAGAATCAAGCGCCGGTCTTGGGAAAGGGCGGCACCGTGAACGCGTTCTACCGGACGGCTGGGGCGCTGGCACCCGGGACGGACGCAGAAATGTACGGCACGGGACTCGCTTCGGGAACCGTGTTTACTGGAGCGCCGCCGCTACCGACGCAATCGACTGGAACCTTCGTGTTAGTCGGGGGGCTTTCGGCGCCCCTGATCTATCTCAGCGATGGGCAACTGGACGTGCAGATCCCAAGTGAGCTTGTCCCGACGCAACAGTACGCGATTCTGGTGAGCAGCAACGGTGCGCTGACCTTGCCGGACCAGATTGATGTCGTTCCAGCTGTGCCGGGCGTAGCGAATTTTGGCGATGGCCGAATCATCGCGCAGCACGGTGTGGATTATTCGCTGGTGGATGCCAGCCATCCTGCTAAACCCGGCGAGTTCCTGATCATTTACCTGGTCGGGATGGGCGCGACCAATCCGAGCGTCGCCTCCGGAGCTCCATCGCCGGTAGCTCCTGTCACCGTTCAGCCCAAGGTTATGGTAGACGGCCAGATGGCAGCCGTTCCCTATGCCGGACTCAGCCCAGGCGCGGCCGGGCTCTATCAAATCAACTTCCAGGTTCCGGCAACTGCCCGCTCGGGCGATCTGCCCGTCATCGTTACCCAGAATGGCGTGGCGTCCAACGCTAACACGCTCTCTGTTTCGCAGTAGCTAGGCAAAACGAGACGGACGGTAGGGCGCGAGTTGGGGTTGTGGAATACCGTCGAGGATCTCGATGGAGGCGAATTCCCCAATGACGGGCGCGAGGGTCACGCCGCTGTGCGTCGCGGCGACATAAAGGTTGGGGCAGGCTTCGGCGAAACCAATGATCGGATATTCGTCGGCGGGCATGACGCGGTGGCCGAGCGTCACCTGCTCGATGGTGGCATCGGCGAGGGCCGGCAAATATCTGGAGGCTTCACGGAAAATTTCCTGGGAGTCTGCGATGTCAGTGCTCGCCGTGCCGGCGCCGGCCACGATCTGGCCACCAATGATGATTCGTCCATCCAGCTTCTGCCGGAAATGGACTCCTGAAGCCTGGACGATCCGGTCGATGACTGGGGGCTGTGGTGTTGCGTGAACCAGAATGCCCGGTGCATCTTTCAGCGGGACCTTCACGCCGGCGAGTTGGGCCAGCTGTGGAGAATTCACGCCGCAGGCCAGTACGATCGTGTCAGCCTCGATTGCACCTTGGCTGGTATGGACGGCTCGATCGAAGTCAGTCACCTGGCAAGGATATCGAACATCGGCGCCCGATTGACGCGCATGCTCGAGCAACACCGAGGTAGCGTGAATCGGATCGACTGCGCCTTCGGGCGCTGAAAGGCATGCTACTCCGATCGCGCCCGGCGAAATGTGTGGCAGTAATTGGCGAAGATCGGCCTCGTCTACCAGCCGTGCGTCATAGCCCCATTGCCGATGATGTTGGACATCCGCGCTTAGTTGTTCGGCGTGGGGTCCGGGCGGGAACCAGGCCACGCTGCCGCCCCACTGGAGCTTCAGTTCACCATTCAATTCCCGTTCAAGCCGGTGCCAGCCGGCGATGCCGAGCATGCTGAAGTCGAAATAAGAGCGCGGGCGTTTGGAGAAGGTCGCGTTGAGCCATCCGAAAGATTTGCCGGTTGCGCCGGCGGCTGGATGCTGGGAATCGACGATGGTGACGCGCGCTCCGCGCTTGGCAAGATGGTAGGCCAGCGAGGCACCGAGGATTCCGGCGCCGGCGATGACGATGTGTCGCATCGAGTATCGTTTGATTGTAAGCTGGAGCTGCTGTGGATGCTAAAATGAGTTCGGACTGAATGGAGCGCGCCGGCAAATCCCTCGCGAAATTGAAACTTCCTGACGCCATCTCGCCAGATGATCTGGCGCGAGCGGCTTGGCCGGCGGCCGTTGGTAAACGCATTGCCACGCATGCGGCCGCGAAGTCGCTGGTTCGGGGATCGTTAATTGTGGAAGTGGAAGACGGCATCTGGCAGAAGCAACTGTTCTATCTCCGGTTTCAGATCCTGGCCAAACTGCAGGAAGTAGTGGGGGCTGGAATGATCACCGGCGTTGAATTCCGCATCGCTACCCCGCGTCGTCCGCCACAGCCGGCGCTCAGTCTCAACGCTTCCAAGGCGCTCGACGAAGCCGACGGGATCACCGATCCTGGGATGCGCATCGTATATAAACAGGCGAGGAAAAAGGCATCGGCGTGAAGATCACCGAACGGGAAGTTCGCTACGTGGCCGATCTTGCGAACCTGAAACTGACGGATCAGGAGATCGGGCGGTTATCGAAAGACCTGGACGAAATCCTGACTCACATCGATACTCTGAACGAGCTCGACACTTCCAACGTCGAGCCCATGGCGCAGGTCCTCTACGACGCCGAGGAAACCGCCACGCTCCGCGAGGATCAGGAACGCCCGTGTCTTAGCAACGAAGCCGCTCTGGCCAATGCACCGCTGGCCGGCTCGGGCTATTACAAGGTCCCGAGAGTGATCGAGCGATGAACGCGAACACTACGAGCGTTGCGGGGCTCACCGTCGAGCAGGTTCGCAACGGGCTGGCAGCGCGCGAGTTCAGCGCAGTCGAATTGACGAAGTCGGCGCTGGAGTTTGCGAAGGCCGAGAATCCAAGGACCAATGCCTACCTGCACTTTTCGGAGGAGCGTGCGCTAGCGGCGGCGGAGCGAGTGGACAAAAAGCTGGCCGCGGGTGAAGATCCAGGACCGTTGGCCGGCGTTCCGGTTGCCGTGAAGGACGTCATTATCACGAAAGGTGTGCGCACCACGTGCGGGTCGCGGATGCTGGAACGCTACATTCCGCCCTACGATGCGACGGCCGTGACGCGTTTGGAGCAAGCCGGCGGCGTCATTATCGGCAAGACCAACTGCGACGAATTCGCGATGGGGTCCTCCAACGAAAACTCCGCCTATGGACCGGTGAGGAATCCGGTGGCGCTTGATCGCGTGCCGGGTGGATCCAGCGGCGGCTCTGCGGCGGCAATGGCCCAAGGAACCGCGGTACTGGCCTTAGGGTCGGACACCGGCGGATCGGTTCGTCAGCCGGCGTCGTTTTGCGGCGTGGTCGGTGTGACGCCGACTTACGGCCGGGTTTCGCGCTATGGCCTGGTTGCTTTCGCCAGCTCGCTCGATCATATCGGACAGTTCGGCCGCACAGTGCGCGATGCAGCGCTTTTGCTGCAATCGGTCGCGGGGCACGATGAGTGCGACTCGACATCCGCCTTTGCGCCGGTGCCCGACTACGTCGCACAGCTGGACGGCAAGGTGAAGGGTAAGCGGATCGGTTTGCCGCGGGAATATTTCGAAGGCCTAGCCAGCGAGTCGGGCGATCTTATCGCTAAGGCTGTTGATCTGCTCAAGAAGCTGGGCTGTGAGGTTCGCGATATCAGCTTGCCAGCGACCAAGTATGCAGTACCTTGCTATTACATCATCTGCACCGCTGAAGCGAGTTCGAATCTGGCGCGGTACGACGGCGTCCGATACACTGTGCGCGTGGACGGGGAGACGTTGAGCGACATGTATCGCTCGACGCGCGGGGCGGGTTTCGGAGCGGAGTGCAAGCGGCGCATCATGCTCGGAACGTACGTGCTGAGCCACGGCTACTACGATGCGTATTATCTGAAAGCGCAGCGAGTGCGCGCGCTCATTGCGGAAGATTTTCGAAAGGCTTTCGCGGAAGTGGACGCGATTGTGGCACCGGTCTCGCCGTTCCCCGCATTTAAGATTGGAGAGAAGGTCGACGACCCGTTGCAGATGTATCTGTCCGACATTTACACGATCACAGGCGATCTGGCAGGCATTCCCTGCATGAGTGTGCCGTGCGGGAAGACGGCCGCGGGTTTGCCGGTCGGCATGCAGATCATGACACGACATTTCGACGAGGCGGGCATGTTCCGTCTCGCGGATGCATTTGAAAAAGCCGGTGGCACGGCCGGCTAATCAATCAACACACTCAAGAGGAGGATTATGGCATTCACTGTTCCCCCGCTTCCGTACGCGTTTGACGCGTTGGAGCCTTACATCGACAAACAGACCATGGAGATTCATCACGACAAACACCATGGCGCGTATGTCACGAATTTAAACAAGGCGCTCGAATCGGCGCCGGACTTACAGAACAAGACGGTCGAGGAATTACTAGCCAACAATTGCGCGATCGTCCCGGAAAACATTCGGACTGCGGTGCGCAACAACGGAGGCGGCCACATCAACCACAGCATGTTCTGGCAGATCATGGCGCCCAAGGCCGGCGGCAATCCGTCGGGTAACGTCGCGCAAGCCATCAACAGCACTTTCGGGAGCTTCGATCAGTTCAAGGAAAAAATGAACGCAGCGGGTGTCGGCCGGTTCGGCTCGGGCTGGGCTTGGCTGGTGAAGAGCGGCGGCAAGGTCGAGATTATATCGACGGCGAATCAGGACAGTCCCGTGATGGAGGGCAAATTTCCGGTGATGGGCGTGGATGTATGGGAACACGCCTATTACTTGAAGTATCAAAACCGCCGGCCGGAATACCTCGGCGCGTGGTGGAACGTTGTAAACTGGCCGGAGGTCGAGAAGCGGTTTAATTCGGCTAAGTGACGTTCGGTCGCGGCTTTTAATTTGTCGAACGAAGGAGGCGTATGTATTTCGAGCAGTTCTATCTCACCTGCTTGTCGCACGCCTCCTACATGCTGGGATCTGAAGGAGTGGCGGCGGTAGTCGATCCTCAGCGCGACGTTGAGATTTATCTTGAAGAGGCCGCGAAGAACGGCTTCTCTATCGACTATGTGATCGAAACCCACCTGCACGCCGATTTCGTATCGGGCCATCACGAACTGGCGGCACGCACCGGCGCGAAGATTTATCTAGGCGCGAAGGCAGGGGCGAAATTTCCGCATGTCCCTATTCACGACGGAGACCAGCTCACCTTCGGCAAATGTCATTTGAAGTTTCTGGAAACGCCCGGACACACGATCGAGAGCGTCTCGGTTGTAGTGACTGACCTGGAAAAACCTTCTTGCCCGCTGGCGGTACTCACGGGCGATACGCTGTTCATTGGCGATGTTGGGCGGCCAGATCTTTCCGGCGATATGACGCCTCAACAACTGGCGGGCATGCTTTATGACAGCCTGCATCGAAAACTGCTGAAGCTTCCGGATGAAGTTCTGGTGTTTCCCGCGCACGGCGCTGGATCGTTATGCGGCCGGCAGATGAGTTCGGAAAGAAGCTCCACGATCGGAAAAGAAAAGGCGACCAACTACGCGCTGCGTCCCAACAGCCGCACTGAGTTCGTGAAGCTATTGACCGCCGAACTTCCGGAGCGCCCGGGCTATTTCGCGCTGGATGTCGAGATCAATCGCTCGGGCGCTTCTCCGCTGCAGGAGATGCCGCTGTTGTCTGCGTTGCCGCCCCAAGAAGTCATGGCGCGACGGGATGCCGGCGCGATCATTCTCGATACTCGCTCAGCGTCGGACTTTGGCGCGGTGCACATCCCGGGATCGATTCAGGTCGGATTGGCGGGCCAATACGCGTCCTGGGCGGCGATCGTGCTGGGCCTGGACAAGGAGATTGTGCTGGTTGCCGAAGACCGGCAAAAGGTCGCTGAAGCGCGCATGCGGCTGACGCGGGTGGGCATCGAAAAGGTAACCGGGTTTCTTGAAGACGGGATCGTCGGATGGTCCCGGGCGGGATTGCCGGTGCAGCAGACCTCGCAGGCGTCAGTGGAGCAACTTCACGATCTCATGCTGGAAGATCGGAACGGAGTCCAAGTACTGGACGTGCGGAGAGCGTCGGAATGGCAGGCCGGGCACGTGGAGCACGCGCGCCACAAACCTTTAGACAGCCTGACGTCTGCGCTTAGCGATCTGGACAAGTCGAAACCAGTTGCAGTGTACTGCAAGGGCGGATATCGGAGCGCTATCGCGGCCAGCCTACTGCAGCGTGCCGGGTTCGAGCAGGTGATGAATGTTACGGGCGGATTCGATGCCTGGACTGCCTGTCATTTACCCATCGCCACGAATGAACCGACTGTAGCTGCAACCTGACCTGCAAATGAATGCTGTCCTGGACCTTCGAGGGGTTTCGAAGCATTTTCCCACCCATGCCGCTGTCAAAGCCGTCTCGCTGAGCATCGAGAAAGGCGAGTTTTTTGCCCTGCTCGGCCCGTCGGGGTGCGGCAAGACAACAACGCTGAGGTTGATCGCAGGTTTCGAAGAACCGACCGAGGGCGAGATTCGCTTGAATGGCGCGAACATACATCACCTGAAACCTTACCAGCGGAACGTCAGCACGGTTTTTCAAAACTATGCGCTGTTTCCGCATCTCACCGTGCGCCAAAATGTCGAGTTCGGATTGCGGCGCAGGGCAGAGAATCACATTGATAAGCGGGTCCGCGAGGTGCTGGAGTTGGTACAACTGGCAGGCAAAGAAATCCGGTATCCTTCCGAGATTTCCGGCGGTGAACGCCAGAGGGTGGCTCTGGCTCGATCGCTCGTGCTCGCCCCCGACATTCTGCTGCTGGACGAGCCGCTGTCGGCGCTGGATCCAAATCTGCGCAAGCAAGTGCGGGCTGAGCTTAAGGAGTTGCAGCGACGCGTCGGGATCACGTTCCTGTTCGTGACACACGATCAAGAAGAAGCGCTCTCGATGGCGGATCGTCTAGGCGTCATGAGTGCGGGCGAGCTGCAGCAGGTGGGCACGCCGGAAGAAGTATACCTGCGTCCGAAGAGCCGATTCGTGGCGTCGTTCCTCGGTGCGATGAATTGGATCGGTGACATCGGCGTACGGCCGGAAGTCACGCGCATCGCGAGGGAGCGACAGAGGCAAGACGAGCGATCCAGGCCGGCGACGGTGGTGCAGTCGACCTTTTTGGGAAATTGCGTGCATGTCGAAGCGCGGTTGGCCGATGGCCAAACTGTCGTGGCCGAAGTTTCGCGGCTCACGGAACCGTTCGGAGCGGGTGATGCCGTTCGTGTCTGGTGGGAATCTGACGACGAGCTGAAATTCGAATGAATCGACTACGCGCCTGGTTTCTAGCGCCATCGTGGGCCGTGATGTTGGCGCTGTTCTTGGCGCCGCTGGCGATCATCCTGGCCTATAGCTTTCTGACGCGGGGAACTTACGGCGGCATTTCCCTGCCCTGGACCACGGAGAGCTATCAGCGCCTGGCCGACCCGATTTATCTTACGATTCTGTGGCGATCATTTTGGATCGCCGGCGTGTCCACGGTCTTCTGTTTGATGCTTGGATTTCCTCTGGCCTTGTTCATTTCCCGATCGGGCAAGCGCAAGGATCTTTACCTCAGCCTGGTGATGCTGCCATTCTGGACCAGCTTCCTGGTGCGGACGTATGCCTGGATGTTTCTTCTGCGCGATACCGGGTTGATCAATACTTTGCTCGAAAAGCTAGGCCTGATTCACGGTCCGATGCCATTGCTTTACAATGATGGCGCGGTCATCCTGGGATTGGTATACGGCTATCTACCGTTCATGGTGCTGCCGCTTTATGCGACGCTCGAGCGGCTGGATCGCAACCTGCTGGAGGCGTCGGCGGATCTCGGTGCTCGCCCGTGGGCAACGCTCATGCACGTGATGGTTCCGTTGTGTGCATCCGGCATCCGTGCCGGCGCTATTTTGGTTTTCATTCCGTGCCTAGGTGCGTACCTGACCCCGGATCTACTGGGCGGCGGGAAATCGGTCATGATCGGGAACCTGATCCAGAACCAATTCACCACCGCGCGGGACTGGCCCTTCGGCTCGGCGGTCTCACTGGCTCTGATGGCGGTGGTGATGTTGCTGCTGGCTGCGTTGGTGCGCCGAAACGACGAGGGGCTGTTGTGAAACGTGGCGGTGTTGGGCTGTCGGTGTATGCTCTGGCGGCGTTCCTGTTTCTTCATTTGCCACTTCTGATATTGGCTGCGTTCAGTTTCAACGCATCTCGATTTACGGTTTGGCAAGGCTTCTCGCTGCGCTGGTACGCGGCCGCTCTGCAGGATTCCCAATTAATCGACGCCTCCTGGAACAGCCTGATCATCGCGGCCGTCGCGACAGTCGTGTCCACGATCATCGGAACCTTATGCGCATATGGACTGTGGAAACGGGGTGCGCCGGTGCTTACCGGTTCGCTGTACTTATCGCTGGTGACGCCTGAAATTGTGACGGGCATCTCGCTGCTCGCCTTTTATCAGTGGATCTTTCGTTTCCTGCGCGTGCAACTTGGGATGCACACAGTGATCTTGGCGCACATCTCGTTTTCGATCGCATATGTCGTCATCGTCGTCATGGCTCGATTGCGCACGGTGGATGCGCAGCTCGAGGAGGCCGCCCTCGATCTCGGCGCCAACGAGTGGCAGGCTTTTCGTTACGTGACGCTGCCAGTGATTCTTCCGGGAGTGATTGCCGCCGCGCTGCTCGCCTTCACGGTGTCGTTCGACGACTATGTCATCACCAGCCTGGTAGCCGGCGTGGACTCCGAGACGCTGCCGATGGTGATCTACGCAATTGCACGGCGCGGAGTCAATCCGGTGGTGAATGCGATTTCGGCGTTGATCGTGGTTGGTTTCGGCGGGCTGATCCTGATTTCGGAAAGATTGCGGACCAGGTGAGGCGAAGGCATTTCCTGATGGCCGCGGCAGGCCTGGCTGGATGCAGCCGTGATCGCAGACCCCGCTTGAATGTATTCAACTGGTCGGCATATATCGCGCCCGATACGGTCCCCAAGTTTGAAGCCGAATTCGGAATTCACGTGCGCTACGGGATCTATGAAAGCAATGAAGAGATGCTGGCGCGCGTGATGGGTGGGAATTCCGGCTGGGACATTGTGTTTCCGACAGATTATCTGGTAAAGCCGATGCTCGCGAATGGATTGCTGGCTCCGATTCAGCGGGAGCGGTTGCCAAATGTGGCGGAGCTCGAGGCAGGTTTCCAACAGCCGGAGTGGGACCCGGAGCTGAATTGGTCAGTGCCCTACATGGTGACAGCGGCCGGCATCGCGTACAACCGCAAGCTCAATCCGCCGCCGCGAGCGTGGGCCGATATGTGGGATGAACGGCTACGGAGCCGTATGACGATGCTGGACGATCCGTTCGATACGATCGGCGCCTGCCTTAAGAAGCTGGGGCTATCGGTGAATTCGAGCGACGCCGCGGAACTTGAGCGCGCATCTGTTGAGGCGATCCGGCAAAAGCCGCTGCTGCGAGCGTATTTGAATGCCGAGGTCCGAGATCAACTGGTGAGTGGCGATGTGATGGCGGCGCATATGTGGAACACAACGGCGCAGCAGGCTATGGATTCTTCGAACGATGTCGGCTTCGTGTATCCAAAGGAGGGCTACGCGGTTTATCCGGATTGTTCCGTGATACTGCGCGAGAGCAAGCGGCAGGAGTTGGCGCACCAGTTCATCAATTTTCTGCTGCGCCCGGATATCGCCGCCGCAAATGCGCTGGCTGCCCGGACGACCACGACCAACGCGGGGGCGCGGAAGATGTTGCCGCCGGCGTTTCGCGACAATCCGACGTTGTATCCGAATGCGGATGTGGTGGCACGCGGCGAATGGGCCCGGACGGTGGACCCGGGGGCGCAGCGGCTGCGCGATCGGCTTTGGACCGAGATCAAATCAGCATAAGAATTTGCTGTGCCACAATGTGGGTTGAGAATTCGACCCAAAGCGATCATCTTCGATTACGGGAATGTTCTGTGCCGGCCGCAAGCTTCGGCTGACGTCGCGGCCATGGCTGCGGTCCTGCGCTTGCAACGCGACCGGTTCGAAGAGATCTACTGGCGCCATCGCCTGGCATACGACGAGGGAAAACTCGACGCGGCGGAATACTGGAATTATTTCGGATTCGTTACGCCGGAGCGAATCGAACAACTTAACCGGCTCGACGGCGCCAGCTGGATGCAGGCCGACAAGGTCATGACGGAGTGGGCGGGCCAACTTCGGGTAGCGGGATTTCGGACGGCCCTGCTGTCGAACATGCCCTTCACGGTGCGCGATGCAGTGCTCGCCTCCGAATGGCTGCCGGAATTCGATCAACGGACGTTTTCCTGCGAGTTGCGTATTTCGAAACCATCGCCCGAGATCTACGAACATTGCCTGCGCGGTCTGGGGGTCGCGGCCAAGGATGCCCTCTTTCTGGACGACCGACTATCCAATGTTCAGGGCGCCGAAGCGGTTGGCATGTATGGCCTCCTTTTTACCTCCGCAAGCGACCTGGCAACTTTACTAGCCGACCGGTTCACTCTGCCTGTTCCAGGCACTGCTACCCTGAAAACAGGTGATGAAAAAGACTAGTAACGTAGAGGAACTGCAAGCGATCGCCAAGCAAATCCGCCGGGAAATCGTGGAGATGATCACGCATGCCAAGTCCGGCCATCCCGGAGGATCGCTCTCGGCGGTCGAGATCCTGGTCACGCTGTTTTTTGACGTGATGCGGCACGATCCGCAAAATCCGAAGTGGCCCGATCGCGACCGCTTCATTCTGTCGAAGGGCCATGCGGCGCCGGTGTTGTACAGCGTGATGGCCGAGTGCGGATATACGCCCAAGGATCAGCTGAACACTCTTAGGAAGCTCGGCTCGATCTATCAAGGCCACCCGGATGTGCGGTTCATTCCGGCGCTGGAAGCCTCCACCGGTTCATTGGGCGAAGGACTGTCGCTGGGGATTGGAATGGCGCTGGCGGCCAAGCTGGATGGACGTCCTTCGCGGAGCTACGTCGTCCTCGGCGACGGTGAAATCCAGGAAGGACAGATCTGGGAGGCTGCCATGTTCGGCGGCAATAAGAGCGTCGACAACCTGGTGGCGATCGTCGATTACAATCGCATTCAGCTTGACGGCTTCGTGGATGCCATCATGCCGCTGGATCCACTTCCGGAGAAATGGCGCGCTTACAAATGGCACACGATCGAGTTGGACGGCCATAGCATCCCGGCGTTGCAGGCGGCGTTTGCCGAAGCGGCGGCGGCCAAGGCAAAACCCACGGCAATTATTGCCCACACGATCAAGGGCAAAGGCGTATCGTTCATGGAAAACAACCCCAAGTTCCACGGCACTGCGCCGACCCAGGAAGAAATGGAAAAAGCCTTGATGGAGCTGGCCTAGATGGAGACCAAAACCAAATTTGAACTTAAGCTGGGCGTGGCCACTCGCGAGGCTTTCGGGCAGGCGCTGGTGGAAGCCGGCCGCCGGAATAAGGATGTGGTCGCGCTGGATGCCGACCTTTCGAAATCCACCTACACGCATCTTTTCGCGAAAGAGTTTCCGGATCGGTTCGTGGAATGCGGGATCGCTGAAGCCGATATGATCGCCATCGCCGCCGGCCTCGCCTCAAGTGGAAAGATTCCGTTCGCGGCTAGTTTTTCCTGTTTCGCGATGAACAAGGGCTTCGAGCAGCTGCGGGTTACCGTGGCGTTTCCTAACGTAAACGTGAAAGTGGTGGGCACACATAGCGGTATCTCGATCGGCGAGGACGGGCCGTCGCAGATGAGCATCGAGGATCTGGGCCTGGCGTGCTCGCTGCCCGGCTTCACAGTACTCTCGCCGGCCGATGAAGTGGCGATGAGGGCGCTGGTGCACGCCTCGGTTGCGCACGTTGGTCCAGTATTCATTCGCGCCGGCCGTCCCAAGGCGCCCATTGTCCACGCAGCCGGTCAGCAGTTCCCGATCGGCAAATCCATTCAGTTGACCGAGGGAAAAGATCTAACGATCATGGCACACGGGCTGCTGGTGGCCGAAGCCATTCGGGCGCAGGAGACTTTGGAGTCTGAGAGCATCTCCGCTAGGGTGATAGACATGTACTCCATCAAACCACTGGACCGAAGCGCGATTGAGCGGGCGGCGGCGGACACGCGTGCAATCGTGGTGGCCGAAGAGCACTTGGTGGCGACGGGACTGGGCGTGCGCGTGGCGCAGGTAGTGGCCGAAACGCGGCCCTGCGCCATGGAATTTGTGGGCCTTCAGGACACCTACGCGGAATCGGGCGGTCCGGAAGAGTTGATGAAGAAATATGGGTTAGTGGCGGACAACATCGTGACGGCTGCCAGACGCGTTTTAGGCCGTAAATAGGCCCTTGGGCCCATCGGGAACGAACCGTGGACGGGCGCGGCCGGCTGGCCTGAAAAACAATTCTCTACTTTCTTGTTG
>Ga0207700_10001026_pt1 | contig 16128 bp, 10 predicted proteins | sample LARL82metaG_FD_184348 | JGI IMG/M metagenome (GOLD analysis project Ga0207700, IMG submission 184348) | Corn, switchgrass and miscanthus rhizosphere microbial communities from Kellogg Biological Station, Michigan, USA - LAR L8-2 metaG... | ecosystem: Host-associated > Plants > Roots >...
TTTCTCTGGAAAGGCCGTCGAGGTTACCGGCTACGGCATCGGCAAGCTTCGGGGATGTGGTGATGAAAACGGATAAGGCATCTGGATCGTGCTCGGCCTGCGAGACGAGATCGGCCGCGATGAAGCCGGGGTCGCCCGATTCGCTCAGTACAAGAGCTTCAGTCGGGCCCGCGAGGAAGTCGATGGCGCAATCGAAGGAGACAAGCTTCTTGGCTGTCGTGACGTATGCGTTTCCGGGGCCGACAATTTTATCGACCCGCGGGATGGTCTTTGTGCCGTATGCGAGGGCAGCGATCGCCTGCGCGCCGCCTACGCGGTAGAACTGACGTATTCCCAACATGGCGGCGGCGGCGAGGACTTCGGCTGAAGGCTTGGGCGATACGACCCGGATGTTTTGTACTCCCGCGATCTGGGCTGGGATGACAGTCATCAGCAGGGTCGAGACCAACGGATAACGGCCGCCCGGCACGTAGCATCCGGCGGACCCCAGCGGCAGTGCCAATTGGCCGAGAGAAATGCCGCCACGAGATCGCGTCCAGGAGCGCGGTTTTTGCTGTTGGCAGAAGCGGCGAATATTCGTTGCGGCTTGCGTCAGCGATTTGCGAACGTCGCGCGGAGCGGATTCCCATGCGCTGGTTATCTCCACCTTGGAGACGGCGAGAGGCTGGTCTTTGGACAAGCCATCCCAGCGCACCGCGTATCGGCGGAGAGCAGAGTCTCCGCCGCGGCGGACGCTGGCGATGACGGCGCGAACCTGAGGTTCGAGCGAAGACAGGTTCGTAGCCCGGGAAGCCAGGCGCTGGACCATCCGGGCAGCGCTCGGGCCGGAGAGGATCCGCATCAGAGCACCACCTTGTTGAGCGGGTACTCGACGATACCGGTGGCGTGAGCTTCCTTGAGGCGCGGGATGACGTCCCAGGCAGCGGATTCATCGATCACGGTGTTTACCGCCAGCCAGTCCTCGTCGCTCAGGTGAGAAATGGTGGGCTTTTGAAGCGCGGGAAGCACTCCGAGCACCGCGGCGAGATTTTCTTTCCGGACATTGAGCATCAGGCCGACACGCTCCTGGGCCTCCATCGCCCCCTGGAGCATGAGAGCGAGGTTGTCGATTTTCTTGCGCTTGGCTTGGTCGGCGTACGAGCATTTGTTGGCGATTAGTTGGGTGTTCGACTCGAGAACGGTTTCGATGATACGGAGGCGATTGGCGCGGAGGGAACTGCCAGTCTCGGTCACTTCTACGATGGCATCGGCAAGCATCGGAGTTTTTACTTCTGTGGCGCCCCAAGAGAACTCAACCTTGACGTTCACGTTTCTGCGGGCAAAGTAGTTGCGGGTGACGTTGACGAGTTCGGTGGCGATGATTTTGTTGGAAAGGTCTTCTGCGCGCTGGAAAGGGGAATCGTCGGGAACGGCGAGGACCCATCGGACCTTGCCGCGGCTGCGCTTGGCATAGATCAGGTCACTGACAGTAGCGACTTCGAGTCCGCTTTCGACAATCCAGTCGAGGCCGGTGAGTCCGGCATCGATGGCGCCGTGTTCGACGTAGCGCGCCATTTCCTGGGCGCGGATGAGCAGGCAGTCGATTTCAGGATCGGCGGTAGTGGCGAAGTAAGAGCGGCCATTGGTGTATGCGGGGAGGCCGGCCTTCGCGAAGAGTTGTAGCGTGGCCTCCTGCAGGCTGCCTTTAGGGATACCGATGCGGAGCTTCATACAGTCTCCTTTGTCGCATTCGGCTGTGGTGCGCTCCAGGACAGATCTTCCGTGAAGCAGGAACGCGTACCGCGGTGGCAGACTAATCCCTCGCCTTCGACTTCGACGCGCACTAGTAATGTGTCGCGGTCGCAGTCAGTACTAGCGGAGACGATGCGCAGGCGGTTGCCAGAGGTCTCGCCCTTGGTCCACAGTTTCTGGCGAGTGCGGCTGTAAAAGGTGACGTAGCCACCGGAGAGCGTCTTTTCGAGGGCTTCCTGATTCATGAATCCGACCATGAGTACTTCGCTGTCGGAGGCGTTTTGGACCACGGCGGGAATCAGGCCGCCGAGTTTGTTGAAATCGAGTTCGGAATCCATGTCATTTTTCTCCGGGAAACAAAAAGCCCGCTGAGCGTTTGGCGTCAGCGGGCTGAACTTGCTATGAGTGCTGAATTATCTCAGGTGCACCCCCGCCAACGCGCTGTGCGCGTGATGATGATGGCGGCGGTGGAGATGAGACGACATTTCGTAGTTAGGATATTGTCGAAATGGAAGGCGGTCAACCAGGATGCATGAATTCGAGCAGCGATTTTTTCTATGATCCATATCGATATTTTCGATGGTGCAGACGAAAACCTAAAACCGCAGAGAACGCTGAGGAATCGCAGAGGACGCAGAGAAAGTCGGATTCGTGTACTGCGAGTGGTACCCTCAAGAACGGCGTGCTTCAGAACTCAGCGTGGCTCAAAGGAGATGGCGTGGGCCTAGAGGTCATCGAAGGACGGTATTTGCAGGACATTCTGGATCAGGCTTCTGCGCTGCGGGATACGCTTGCCGGCCTCGATCGACCGTCGCGATTGATGCAGTTGGTAGACAGTCTGGGTCACGGAGACATCCAGCGGGTTGTGTTGACCGGCATGGGATCGTCATTCCATGCGCTTCATCCTCTTCACCTGCAACTGATCAGTTCGGGCTTCGGTTCCATGATGGTGGAGACGTCTGAACTGGTGCAATACCAAACACGGCTTTTGGATTCGAAATCGTTATTGATTGCTGTTTCGCAGTCGGGGCAGAGTGCCGAGACGGTTCGGTTGCTGGAATTGAATCGGCATGCGTCGCCAGTAATTGCGGTGACTAACAATTCTGACAGCACGCTGGCCAACCAATCGCAGGTCGCTCTGGTGACGCGGGCGGGCAGTGAGTACTCGGTTTCGTGCAAGACCTATGTCACGACCCTAATGATGCTGAAGTGGTTGGGGGATGCTCTGTGTGGAGGTTCTGCGGAGCAGAGCCGTCGCGAACTTGAGAACTCAGTCTCGCTGGGCTCCACTTATCTGTCGAATTGGAGAAGTCATGTTGAGGAACTTGCGTCGAGGATGCAGGGAATCAGCGATTTGTTTGTTGTGGGGAGGGGAGCATCGCTGGCTGCCGTTGGAGCAGGGGCGTTGATCGCCAAGGAATCAGCGCATTTCCATGCAGAAGGTATGAGCAGCGCGGCATTTCGCCATGGACCGTTTGAGATGCTGAGCAGGAAGATCTTTGTGGCCGTCTTCTCTGGTGACGACAAGACCCGCGCGTTAAATCAGCGATTGTGCAGCGACATACGGGAAAGCGGAGGCGATGCTGAACTCATCGGGGAGGATTCCGGGTTGAGAAGCTTCCGGTTAGCGGAGTATGGAAGCGACATTCGTCCGATCCTGGAGATATTGCCACTACAGATGGTGACGATTGCGCTAGCAGCTCTGGCTGGTCGGGAAGCAGGCAAGTTCGAGCGGGCGACGAAGGTTACAACGATTGAATAGGAAGTGACAGTGCGTCGAGGGGCTTCCACGTCTCGCAACACCGGCGAGACATGGGGCACCCGCAGTAATGAGCGAGTCAGCGGGCAGGAGCAGTTGCGGTCTGGGCCAGTTGTTTGCGCTCGGCATCCGCTTGCTTCGCAGCCTTGCTGGCTTCGAGCGTGACGTCCTTGGATCCGACGCCAATGCCGACCTTTTTCAGGAATGCGATGGGAGGGGTACCACCTGCGAAAATCCAGACAAAATCGTTGGGTAACTCTTGTGTCTTTCCAGCGACATCAAGAATAACTGTCTCTGGTTTGAACTCGACCGGATTGGAATTGAAAAGAACCTTCACCTTTCCCGACTTGATGCAGTCTTCAATACGCTTGGCGTTGCGCTCTTTGATGCGGCTAAATTGCGCGCTGCGGTAGGAAAGCGTTACCTGGTTGCCTTTCTGATTGGCGAGGCCCATGGCTGCTTCAACAGCGCTGTCGCCGCCGCCGATGACCAAAATCTTTTTGTTGATGTAGTGGTCGGCTTCGATAAGGCGGTACATCACTTTGGGTAGCTCTTCTCCCTTCACTCCCAACTTACGAGGTTCACCGGCGCGGCCGAGGGCGAGAATGACAGCACGGGTACGGTGCTGATTGGTTGCCGTGATGACGTTGAAAATCCCGTCTTCGCCTTTCTGGATGTCCTCTACTTTTTCACCGGTGGAGACGTTGAAATCGGAGCGGTTCAGCACCATGTCCCAGAAGGCGAGCAAGTTCTCTTTCGAGAGCTGCATCTTCTTGAACTTTCCGTACATTGGAAACTCGACCGGGCTCGTCATGACGAGTTTCTGGCGAGGATACTTGGCGACGGTGCCACCAACTTCATCACGTTCGAGCGTGATGTAGTTCAGTTTGTGCTCGATGGCACGCAAGGACGCACTAATTCCGGCAGGTCCGGCGCCGATGATGAGAACGTCATAAACGCCGGGAACAGCTGCAACTGGACGATCTTTGAAGCGGGCGGCGAGGGTATCGACACAATCCCGGCCTTGATTGACGGCATTCTTGATAAGAGCCAGACCACCGAGTTCTCCGACGATGAACATATTACGAATGGTGGTTTCGAACTCGGGAGTGAGTTGAGGCATATCGGCCGCCATGCTGGGGCTGGCCATGACCATGGTGATGGCGCCGACCGGGCACGCATCAGCGCAGAGACCGTGTCCGATACATTTGTGGCCGTTTACGATGACGGCCTTGCCGCCGATCATCGCGAGCACATCACCTTCCGGGCAGACGCTCGTGCAGGTCGCACATCCGATGCAGTAGTTGTTGTTGATGAGAGGGTGCTGCGCCTTGGGCCCGTCCGAGAAGAGCTTACCCTTCTCAGCGGCTTCGCGGGCGCGAGTCTCCCGCTTCTTCAGACTTCTGAGATAGAAGAACAGAAAAAAGAAGCAGATGACTCCGCCAATACCGTACGTAAGAAGGGTATCCATCCACTAAAAATAACCCAAAACGAACTGCAGCCCAATATGCAGCATCGCCAAAACGGCGAAAGCGTAGCTGAAAGGTTTATGAACCACGTGCCAGAGATGGAACACTTTTTGTGAGCGCGAGAGGAAGAGCAGGCGCTTGGAAAGAGCAGCTTCTTCGGCGGCGGCGCGGATCGCTTTTTCGAGTTCGCGATGCCCTGTGCGGAAAAACCCGAAGAACGTGGTGAAGATTTCGCCAGTGCTCACGGCATGACGTCGCAGGCGTGCAACGCCGAACATGCGCACGATGTCGAGAATTATCATATACGGAAGCGCAATGAAAATTGGCAGGCGGTTTACTGTAGCCGCATTGGGCATGCGCAACAACTCGCGTAGAGCTGCTTCCGGCAGCAGTCTCTGCGAAGCGAGCTGCCGGGAAAGGCTTTCCTGCAATTCCTGCAATTCCTTCATCGAGAGTTCGACGGTTGTTACGCGACGCGGTATCTGCGCGTAGAGATAACGTCCGACTACGCCGCTGGCAGACACCGCAAACATGATCCAGAACGCCATGCCGGCGATGCCTTTGAATTTCAGCGTAGAGTGGAACGCGATGATGAAAGGCGCAGTCAGGCCCATGAGGACATGAATATCGAGCCAGTGGCGCGTCTTACCGATCTGTCCAAGCCATGCCCAGTGCTTGCGGATCGGGTAAAGGAAGATTCCGACAAACAGAGCTACGCCCATGAATCCCAGGTAAAGACCGATGGGGCCACTGGGCCGAAGCATATGGTGCTTGGGCGAGAACGGACGGTCCATGGCCGAGAGCTTGTAATAGTCAAAGCCATAGAAAAAGATCGCGAGGTTGGTGACGATCGCCAGAACATAAAGCAGGCGCAGGCGGAGGCGATGCCCGCGATCGGAATCAACTGTTGTTGCGGGCCGCTCGGCAACTCGTACTGTAGCTGTTGCGCTCATTTCTGTATAACCTTCTCTTCCGTGTTTACGGAGAATTTTTTGTAGGCGGTGAACTGATGCAAGTTCCGCCAGTGCTGACGAGGCGTTTCGACTTCGACGCGGGCCTGAGTCGGGAACCAGTAGGCCTGCTTGGAGTCGGCAAACGTCAATGGGGCGAAAACGATTTCGGAGCTGAGGGTCTTCAGCCCGACGTCCTGCAAAGTATCGGCGATGCTGGCCTGAATCTTGATGATCGAGCCCGTCTCCGGATCGATCCACGCAGTGCCGGTCAGTTCAAGCGGATATTCGCGGCCGCGAAGTGCGAGTGCTGCCGGCGTCTTCATGCCAGGAATGTGCTCGAACGAAATTTTTTCGAAAGTGCGACCTGCAATCACTTCTTGTCCTGCCAACCTAAACTTGAACGCTTCAGCATAGAGCGGATGGAAGACCAGGAAGAGGGTCGCGAATCCATTGCTGATCAGCATGGACGTATTCTTGCGATCCTTCTTGGCTTCGTGAAGCGGCAGACGTGATTCCGAAAGACTCAATTCTCCGCCGTTGTTGGCGAGAATCACGAGATAGTCGTAGGCGGAGTCTTCCTTTAATTCTACTTTATCATCCTTGCCCAGCTTTTCCTGGCGAACTTGCTCGGTGCATTTCACGTCAGAGAATTGGTCGAGAAAGACCGAGGTCTGTCCCGCGGTGCGCTCGAGCAAATCGTTGAGGTGCCGTGCTTCAGGAGCTCCGGACTCCGCTGCGAAACAGGCGGTTGCCAGAAGTGCGCCGAAAGCGAGCGTGGAGAGTTTAGCGATGGGGGTCATTCGCGTTTCCTCCTAGTGTCGAAACGGTAGCCAATCGAGAACATGATCTGGTCGTAATCGAGATCACCACGATTGGTTGTGAAATTACTTTGCAGATAGTAGTGAGTGCCGAGGGTGGTTTCGATTGTCCCGGTCAGGAAGCGACTGTGGTTGTTGGTGGTGATGGGGGAGGCGAAGGACTGTTGTCCGAGAAGGGCCTCGAGGCGCAGATGATCGTTTATCTGCCGCGCGAGCGTGACTGACTCGTAGTGGCCGTCGCCGAAAGAGCTGTTGAAACGGGAATAGTGGACGTCGGCACGAATGCCCAAAACCGGTATACGTCCGAAGGTCAAGCCATACATCTGATTCAGAGAAGCTTTCGCATCTCCGCTGCCTGTGCTGCGGCCGAGGGTGGTGCTGACCCATACCTGGCGCAAAACTTCTACGCGTCCGCCAGCACTGAAGCCTTGGAACAAATACTTATCGAGAAGGCTTGTGCCCACCAGCGTTACATCGAATGTGGGAACTTCCCGGAAGTAGTTATAGTTCGCATCGAGCTCAACCCGCTGAACCGGGTTCACCCGAAAGGTGAAGAAGTTGCGTCCCAGGCCGGGGCCCGGAGACGGAGTTACAGAATTGCCTTTGGGGTTGTCGAGTTGTGCCGACTCGTAGATGGCAAAGGTCCGTTTGTAGGACAGAGAGTCTTCCAAAAAGACGAACGGGCGATCCATCACCCACTTCACCATGCTGACGCCGGCACCTGTGGTGGCGCTGTAATGGAAGGCGTTGAAGTCGCCGCCTTCAAAATTGACGAACGCGCCGCCGATGACGCGGTCAGGACTGTAATCCCAAGAGGATGGATCCGGTGTTGATCCACCGAAAATGCCGATCAGAGAACCTCTGGACAGACGTGTGCCGAAATATCCGCCGTCGATGGTATCGAGGCTGGGTGCCCACGGGAGATAAAGGCGGCCAAAACCCGCAACCAACGACGAGTTCGGGTTGTCGTAAGTCATGTTCAAGTGATATGTGCGGTTCAGGGTTTCCTGAAGCGTCTGCTGCGCGGCGGCCGATTCTTTGGTAAGGCGACCACGCCAGTAGCCACTGAGATTCCAGTACGTGCCTCCGATGCGGGTGATATCGCCGCGGAAGACGACTCCTAGATCTGAGCTGTTGACGCTGTTGGCCCCGTGACTGAAGGTTTGGATCGAATCAAACCCGAAGCGTCCGCGTCCGCGATTTACGGAAGGCAGCGGTGGCCGCGGAACTTCCTGGCGTGCTTCTTCATCGAGCGTATCGCCTTCAGTAAAGGAGATGACCGCGGGATACTGGCGGGTTGCGCTCAGAGTTCGCTGTTGTACCAGAGCCTCGGCATCACCGGTCGATAAATAGGCGAGATCACCCACTTTAACGGGACGCTTCGGAGCATGGATGTCGGTGACGGACGAGGTGTCAGCCACGGCGGAGACCTCGAGTTCGGCGACAACGCGTGGGTCGGCGTGGTTTACGCTGTCCCCCTGCTTTGCAGGAAGGTTGTTGTCTTCCACCAGCAGCTTCATGCCTTCTTTCAAGCCCTGGGCGCGTCCGCCTTCAAGATAGGCGATGCCTTCCGCGACGTACTTCACCTTGAAGACCGTACGCAAACTGGGATCATCGCTGCGCGCGATGAGAGTTGAAACAGGCGCTGCTTCCGCCGGAGTCGTAGAGGCGTCGGCGGGAACTGCGGCTGCGGTTGCAGAATCTGTTGGTTCAGGAGCCGGTTGGACGGCTGACGCGGTCTCGACGGGAGCCGGGACAGGCGCTGCCGCAGGTGCAGTTTGCACGGGCACCGGCGCGGGCTTGACGACCGCAGGTGCAGGCGCAGGAGCCGGCGCGACAGTCGCAACTTCCGGTGCCTTTGTTTCGACCTTTGGAGTGACCGGCGCAGGCGTTATAGATGCTGTCGGTGCCGGCGTCACTACAGCCGGAGTCGCGACTGGAGCTGGCTTCGCGACAGCAACCTGAGTCTGGGCAAGCGAACTCTGGCTGGAAGAGTTTCCAGTGGGAGCGGCCGTCGGTTGTGTCTGCGGGACCACCCGGGGTGGCTCAGGAGGATACTTGGAGGCCGAACTCTGAGCCGTCGGATCGAATGCAGGTCCAGTCAGCGCTGGAGGTGGCGCTGGCATGGACTGTGCCGAACTGGCAGACGGATCCTCGATGACCGGTTTGTTCGCATCACGGTGACGGCGGAGAGCTCCAAGCAGATTTCCTGAAGTGGCGGCAACGGGGGCGCCATCACGCGAAGATGCGGTCTTCTCGACCCCTGCGACCGTGAGGATGATACGGTTCCCCTCAGCGGTGACTACGTATGGCCGGACCTCATCGAGATCGAGGACAACACGGGTGACGTAAGGGGAAGTGCTGTGCTGCGCGGTGCGGACCTGGCGCACACCGTTGGCGTGAACGGAGACGTTCCTGGTGTTGTCGAAGCAAATTGTGCCAGGGAAGTCCAATAGGATGCGGTTTGGGTTAGCCGCAGTCTCTACCGCAGGTGTGACCGGTGTACTGACCGTAATTTCGATTCTCAGGTCAGATCCCTGGTGTGACGTGGTCACATTGCGCACCGTTGCGGGTGCGCTGCTGTTTTGTGCTGAAGCACAAGACAACAAAAGTAATACGATCCCAAAATGTCTTTGAGCTGCCATCATTCTCTGCCACTGGCTGGCGCTCCAACTGCCGCCTGAAAAGATTCCCCGTGAGGGACCGGGTCTTTGATCCGGCTGCGGCCGATTAGGGCCGCGCTTTACAACTGTTCATGCTAAGAGCAACTTCCTGGCCAGATTAACGGCTAAGCGGGTTATCCGCCGTTGCCGCTGGAATGACATTGGTAACAATTGATGCTGTTGTACACATAGCCATTGACGTTGGGGTGGCGGAAATTATTGGCATTATTGCCGCCATGGCAGCCCGTGCACTGGAACACCGAATAGTCGTTGGAGTTCGTGTGGCACGTCGAGCAAACACCATTGGCGTTGCCATGGTTCACCGGGAACCGGGTGTACTGCGTGTGATTGAAAGTGGCGCCGGTCCATGCGGTGGTGTTGTGGCAGTTCTGGCACGTAGTCGGGAAGAACTGCGGTTGAGACTTGTGACCGGGATCGGTCGTGTTGTTGTAATCGGTCTGATGGCAACCGACGCATGTCGTCGGTAAGGTCGTGTAGTTGCCGTTGACGTGGCATTCGGTGCACTGCCGCGGCGGAACCGTGTGAGATCCCGTCAGCGGGAAGGCGGTGTTGTTATGGTTGAACGTCGAATCTGTCCAGACAGTCGTGTCATGACAGACCTCGCACGTAGTGGGGAAGCCAGCGGCGGCGTGCGCCGGGTTGGTGGTACCCGTGTAGTCCTTCTGGTGGCACGAGTAGCACAGCGTGCTGTTCAATGAATAGTTATTGTTGACGTGGCAATCCGTGCAGAGCCGCGGCGGCACTGTGTGCGCGCCGGTCAACTGGAAACCGGTGGACGTGTGATTGAAAGTGGCGTCCGTCCACAGCACTGTGTCGTGGCAGGTCTCGCAAGTCGTCGGGAACGCTGCGGCGATGTGGTTCACCGGCGAGGTTGCGTTGTTGTAATCCGTCTGGTGGCACGAGACACAAGCTGCCGTCGTCAGGTTGTAATTGTTGTTGACGTGGCAATCGGTGCAAGCGCGCGGCGGCACGGTGTGGGCGCCGCTCAGCGGGAAGCCGGTAGTGTTGTGATTAAACGTTGCGTTCAGCCAGGTGCTGGTGCTGTGACACTGATCGCAGGTTTGCGGGAAGTTCGACGAGACGTGATTCGGATTCGTCGTGCCCTGATAGTCCTTGAGGTGGCAGCTGACGCAGGCCGTAGTGGTCAGGTTGTAATTGTTGTTAACGTGGCAATCAGTGCACTGGCGCGGCGGAACCGTGTGAAGTCCAGTCAGCGGGAATCCCGTGGTGTTGTGATTGAACGTCGCGTCCATCCAGTTCGTTGTGTCATGACACTGGTCACAGGTCTGCGGGAAGTTCGACGACACGTGGTTCGGGTTCGTCGTGCCCTGATAGTCCTTCAGGTGGCAGCTGACGCAGGCCGTGGTATTGATGCTGTAGTTGTTATTGACGTGGCAATCGGTGCAGGCACGCGGCGGAACGATATGCATTCCGGTAAGCGGGAAGCCCGTGGATGCGTGGTTGAATGTAGCACTTGTCCAGTTGCTGGTGCTGTGACATTGATCGCACGTTTGCGGGAAGTTCGCCGTGACGTGATTGGGATTGGTAGTGGTTTGATAGTCCTTTAAGTGGCAGCTCACGCACGCCGTCGTCGTCAAGTTGTAATTATTATTGACGTGGCAATCAGTACAAGCGCGCGGCGGCACAGTGTGCAAGCCGGTCAGAGCGAAGCCAGTTGTGGAGTGATCGAACTTGCCGTCGGTCCACTGAACCGTGTCGTGGCACTGCTGACAGGTGGTCGGGAATCCAGAGTGCGGCACCGGCGTGGTCGCGTTGTTGTAATCGGTCTGGTGACAACTGACGCACGAGGTATCGGTGATGTTGTAGTTGTTGTTGACGTGGCAATCAGTACACTGACGCGGCGGAACGGTATGAGATCCGGTGAGCGGGAATCCCGACTTGGAGTGATCGAATGTCGCCGGCTGCCAAGCCGCGGTGTTGTGGCAAATGTCGCAAGTCTGCGCGAATCCACCCGCCACGTGGTTGGGATTCGTGGTTCCCTGGAAATCCTTGAGATGGCACGAAACGCAAGCGACGCTGGTCAGATTGTAGTTATTGTTCGTGTGGCAATCGGTGCAAGCGCGCGGCGGAACTGTATGAGCACCCGTCAGCGGGAAGTTGACACTGGTGTGGTCGAAAGTTGCCGGCGACCAACCTGCGGTGGTATGGCAGGTATCGCATGTTGTTGAGAAATTCAACGACTTGTGATTCGGATTCGTCGTGCCCTGGAAATCTTTCAGGTGGCAGCTGACACAGGTCGCGCTATTGAGCGTGTAGTTGCCGTTGGCGTGACAATCCGTACAAGCGCGCGGAGGCACGGTGTGCTGCCCGGTAAGCGGGAAGCCCGTGCTGTCGTGATTAAAGGACGCGTTCATCCAGTTGCTGGTGTCGTGGCACTGGGCGCAAGTCTGCGGGAAATTCGCGCTGACGTGGTTTGGATTCGTTGTGCCCTGAAAATCTTTAAGGTGGCAGCTGACGCAAGCGGTGCTGCTCAGGTTGTAATTGCCACCAACGTGGCAATCCGCGCACTGTCGGGGCGGCACAGTGTGCAGGCCCGTCAGAGTAAATCCGGTGATGGAGTGATCGAACTTGGCATCCGACCACTGCACGGTGTTATGGCAGTTCTCGCAGGTGGTTGGAAAACCGTTGTGCGGCACCGGCGAGGTCGCCGAGGCAAAGTCCTTCTGATGACATGAGAAGCACGCCACGCTCGTTAGGTTGTAATTGTTGTTAACGTGGCAGTCGATGCACTCGCGGGGCGGCGCCGAATGGCCACCGGTAAGAAGGAATCCGGTGGTGGAGTGATCGAACTTGGCGTTCAGCCAGTTATCCGCACTGTGGCAGGTTTCGCACAATGTGGAGAACTTCGCGGTGACGTGATTGGGATTGGAGGTCTTAGTAAAGTCGGACTGGTGGCACGAGTAGCACGCAGTCGACATGGTTTGGAAACGGCTGTTGGCGCCATTCTTATGGCAGGCATCGCAGTCCACGGCTGCGTGAGCACCCGTCAGCGGGAAGCGATTGTTGTGATTCTGAATATCTTTATTCGCGACCTGCCATCCCCGGACGGTGTGACACTGTTCGCAATTTGCGCCCAGTTGGCGACGGTGAACGTCAGCATGGCAATCCTGGCAGCGCTGGCCTACGTTGGAGAAAACCATCTTCACGTGACACTGAGTACAGGTGACCGCGGCGTGCATGCCGCGAAGCGGATAGCGAGTCTGATTGTGATCGAATTCAGGAACAGCGCGGATCGGCTTCCATGCGCTCGCAGTGTGACAGTTCTGACAAGGTACGGCCAGACTCCCGTGAGGACTGTGCGTGCCGCCGGAAGCCTGCGCTCCCGCTCCTTTTGCAAGCAGGAAAAACGCAAGAATCAACAAGAACACGAGTTTAGGTTTTACCCCAGCGCCCATGAGCTGCCCCTTGCTTTCGCTCTCCTACCCACTTGAGAAAAAACGCCGCCGAAGACAGGTTAAAGTTCGGCTTTGCAATTCGCAGTCCAACTAGACTACAGAGTTTTCAAGGTTAGCCAAAAGTTACTCCAGTCGCAGTCCGAAGGTTTGCTTTGGGTCATGTAAGCGTACTACCAATGGGACAGTTCCGGGTGTAACTAATGCCCTTGCGAAGCACTTTTTTCAGTGATTACTACGGTGTATCGAAAACTTAACGATGTACAAAAAACTGACGCCTTAGCGGTTTTGAGGACGACGCGGCGGCTACTCCTTTGAGATATACAACAGCGGAAAAAGGAAGTGGGGTCTCAAAGTTTTAGGCCTAATGGAACACAGAAGTACATGAGGTCAAGGTGCGGACCACGATCAAGAAGGCTTGCTGCGAGGCACCGGGTTAGTGGCGCCATGGCAGGAAACGCAATCCTTCGGCGTGGGTTTGTAGAAGAGCACGGTTTTGGCATTCACAGTCTTCGTCAGCTTGTGACAGTCGCCACACTTAACGTTCTGATGAGCGCCGCGCAGAGGGAACACGGTTCGCTTCTCGTGGTCGAAGAGCGACGGCTTCCACTTCATGCTGTTGTGGCAGTCAGCACAGGGTGTGGTGTCGCCCTTGGCGAACTGCTTTCCATGAATGTCTTCATGGCAATCCTCGCACAGCAACGGTGCGGCTTTGAAATCGACATTGATGAGCTTGGTTTCGAGGTTCGGTGGCTTGTGACAATCGATGCAGGCGGTCGCACGATGAGCCCCGAGCAACGCGAACTTCGTTTTCGAATGGTCGAATCCGGTCAATTCCTTCCACGATTTGGTCGAATGGCAGGCTTCGCAGCCAAGTGGTTTTCCGTCGGCGCGGACTTGCTGCATGCGGTCCTTGAACTGACCTTTGTGAATGTCTTCATGACAACTGGTGCAGTAGAGATTGTTCCAGTGATAAACCACTGAGGGTTCGGGATGGAACTCTTTCGATTCCTTATGGCAGTCGGCGCAAGGCACGGCGACATGCCCCCCGTTAAGGGCGAAACGAGTTGCCTTGTGCTTTACCAGGGTGAAGGTGGACGGCTTATAACCTTCCAGGTTGTGGCACTTGTCGCAAGCATTGAAGTAAGGAGCGGCGACGAACTGTCCAGCGTGGCGGTCCCGGTGACAATCGGTGCACTTATCGAACTTGACCTTATATAGAGTGTCTTTCCCTTTGGGAATGTGGCACTGAGCACATTCCAGCCGCGCGTGACCGCCCTGTAGTGGATACTTCGTGGAAGCGTGTTCCTTCACTGTGAACAAAGACGGCTTCCAGCCCTGCACTTTGTGACAGGAGGAGCACTCGCCGCCATCAGAACGCTTGGCGAACTGCCCATTGTGAGCGTCTTTGTGGCAGTCAGTACATTTGGCGAACGGGATCTGTTTCTTGAAATCTCCGTTGGCATGGCACTTGGAGCACTCGACCTCCGCGTGCTTTCCCTCGAGTGGATATTTCGTCTTCGAGTGATCGAAGCGCTGGCTCACGTTCTGCAGCGAAGTCTTTTTCCAACTGGCCGTAGTGTGGCAAGACGAACAGGCTTGCGGGAAGCTGCCATGATGCGGATCCGCGTGACAATCTGAGCACAGGTTGAAGGGAATGCCGACGTACTTCGGCTTTCCATCCGGACCGTTCGTATGGCACTTCGCGCACTGCACCTGAGCGTGCAATCCGGTCAAGGGATAGCGGGTTTTGCTGTGATCGAACTGGCCGATATTGATCTGCTTCCAGTCGACAAAGTTGTGACACGACTGGCAGGTCGGACCGAGCCGCCCTTTATGAAAGTCTTCGTGGCAAGGAACGCAGGCCGTGGTCAACCCAAGATACGAGCGGTTCAGGTCCTTATCCTTAATGGTTGCGCGTTCTTGCGCCGAGATGTGTGTGGAGCTATGGCACTTGTTGCAGTCGAGTCCCGAGTGCTTGCCTTCGAGCACATACCCGGTTTCGTTGTGGTTGAACGTCTTCGTGTCCCACTTAATCAGAGGAAAGTCTTCGCCGTTGTGCTCGGAGTGGCATTTTGCGCACTCCTGGCTGGAGCCAGCAGGGATGTGATAGGTGGCGTGCAGCCCGCGCTTGGCGGAAAGACGACCGGCGATTTCGGTATGGCATTCCAGGCACTTGAGCGCCGCCTGTCCTCCAAACTTGTGGCAGCTGGCACAGTTTGTGGATCCACTCAACGACTGGTGAGGCCGCGACAATGGGCCGGGAGAAATTTGGGCTGCGCCGAGAGCAGGGAAGAGAAACAGACCGAGCAGCAGGAGAGAGATTCGAAGGGTGACCTGCCAGGCGTACGCCAGTTGCAGCGACCGCGCAGTCAAGGACAAATGTCGAATCAGTCTTACTGTCGTTCTAAAGGGCACCACACCCCTCTCGAGCTCTCATTCCTAATGATGATGCGATGCATTGAAGTCTAGCGAATCAAACTCAAAGCAGACTAGTCACTAAAGGTACACCTAGCTCGGGACAGCGACCCGTACCGTCGAGCTGAAAGGTGCCGAAGCTTACGCGTTCCCCGTCAACGGGATTCGAAACGAGGGGCCCAAAATGGAGCGTCACGGTGATTCGAGTCACAGACTTGCGGCAACGATGCGGAGCATTGTATTCAACGCGCTGTATGTACAAATTGGCGAAGCCCAGCGCCATTTCTTCGAGAGGAATGTGTTCTAGATTCCTGGACGAGGCTTCCCTCGCGCTTTCGCTTTTATTTCGCTATGCATTTCGGAGAATAGGGACAGGACTTGTCGCTTTTTGGGTAAGCATGGTTGTTCTTCAGCAAACATCGGCTTGCGGATGTCGGGGAATATTACGGAGGGGCGTAACTGAGCGCCGGGTCTGTTTCTATCGGTTCTGCTAATGCTTCTGGCCCGCGCGCCGGACGTCGAAAAACCTAAACGCATGGGGCGAATTCTTATCGTCGAGGGCGATCCGAACACGCGGCGGATGCTCGTCTCGAATTTGCGACAGGAACAGCACCAGATATGGGAAGCTGCCGGCGTGGAAGAGGCGCAACGTAGCCTCGCAGCCAACGACTTCGATGTGGTGATCTCGGACCATAAGATGCCCGACGGTCAAGGCCTGACGGTGCTCGCGTCCGCACGCGAAAACGATCCAACGTTACCCGTGATTCTGCTGACTGAATCGGCTTATACCGAAGCCGGAGAGGTGATGCGCAGGGGGGCCTTCGACTTCCTGACGAAGCCAATTCAGCCGGAGGAGATGCGTGCCACTGTGCGGCGGGCTTGC
>Ga0207700_10001033_pt1 | contig 16042 bp, 34 predicted proteins | sample LARL82metaG_FD_184348 | JGI IMG/M metagenome (GOLD analysis project Ga0207700, IMG submission 184348) | Corn, switchgrass and miscanthus rhizosphere microbial communities from Kellogg Biological Station, Michigan, USA - LAR L8-2 metaG... | ecosystem: Host-associated > Plants > Roots >...
GATGATCTCCATGTGTTCCGGCTGCGGGTCGGCGGGATCCGCGCGGCCCCACACCGCGGCGAACTCCGGGCCGAGCACCGACCACGGAACCCGCTGCGGGATCGTGACAACCGGCGTGCGCGGGCCGGGGACGGCCACCTGCCGGGGCCCGGCCAGCTCGGGATACTCGCTGTCCGCCGTTTCCCGCAGGTCTTGCAGCGGGGGACTAGGCGGCACTGTACTGGCTCCAGTCGGCTTGCTCGGCGACCGCGGCGCCTTCCGGGCCCCGCCGGATCTCAATAGAGCGGGTGACGTGGTGCGCGATCACGGCGACCGCGACCGGCTTGCACGCCATGAAGAATTCTGTCCACTTCATGAACGTGGTGGCCTTAGTGAAGAACATGACAATCTGCGGTGACCCGCACAGGATCGGGGCGGCCTTGACCGCGATCTTCGGCGCGGCTTCCTGGGCGATCTGCGCACAGTAGGGGTCAACCAGCCCCCACAGCTCGACGCCGGTAAGCATCCAGAAAAGCGACTTGCCCTGGACATCGCGCAGGACCGCGCGGGTAACCGGCGGGGGGTCCCCGGTGACGGCGGCCGAGGGCAGGCGCGCGGGCTCTGGGTCGTCGGCGATGTTCGCGGCGGCGTCCTCGTAGGTGAGCAGGCCGGGGGCGGCTTCGGCTTCCCACCACGGCACATCAGCGCCGTACTCCTCCTCGAGCCGCCCGGCTAGATCCTCGTGCATGTCGTAGCCGTCATCAGGATCATTCCGGGCAGGTGCGGCGGGCGCCGTCGCAACGCGCATGTTGTGGCCGCGTATCCACTGCTTTCCCTGTCCTACGGGGTTACCGCAGCCGCAACGGCAGGTGTTCATCCGCTCTGACCTCCCGGTTGTGACGTACAGTAACCCTAAGATAACCGAGAGTAGGGGCTAGGATGCCTTCCCGGGAAGAAGCGGAACGCGGCGGCGCCGTGCGGTACCGGACTGTCCGGATCGGGCGGCGGTACCTGCGGGTCGCGGTTGTCCGCAAGAAGGGGCCCCGCGGGGGCCGCACCGTGGCCGGGCCGCCGCGCCAGTACAAGGAGAGTCCCCCTGATGGCACTGACCGCTGATGAGCAGAAGCTGCTCGACGAGCTGACCGCGAAGGCCAGCCAGCCGGACGCAGACAGCGATTATGAGATAGAGATATTCTCCGGCGACAAGGGCGCGCGCATCCCGTTCAGCCAGGGCCGGGCGTGGCTGTTCAAGGAGTTCGGGATCGGCGACCCGCCCGCCGCGCCGGCCGGGGACGCCGGCGACGGCGGCCAGGACCCCGGCGACGGCAAGACCCCCGGCAAGAAGACGCCCGGGGTGCGCGCCGCGGGCTACTTCGGCAAGAAGTGACCGGGCGCCAGACCCTTACCGTCGCTCAGCTTTACGCGCTTGCCCGGCGGGCGGGGCTTCCTCCCGACCGGGCCGCGGTCGCGGCGGCGGTCGCCATGGCCGAATCGTCCGGGCGGTCGTGGGTTACCTCGCCCAACCCGGACGGCGGGACCAACGTGGGCCCCTGGCAGCTCGACACGCCCGGCGGTAAGGGCGCCGGGTACACGGTCGAGGAGCTACAGGACCCGTGGACCAACGCGAAGGTGATGGCGCAGGGCACTAACGGCGGCCAGGACTGGTCAGCATGGCAGACCTACGCCGAGGGCACCTACCGGCAGTTCATGCCCGGCGCGCAGAAGGTCGCCGGCGACGAGCCGGCCGCATCCCAGTCGTCCGGGTCGGGCGGGTCGTGGATTGACCACGTTCTTCACGGGCTGGAAGGACCGTTCAAGGCGCTCGAGGAGGGCGGCAGCTCGGCGGCGTCCGCGGCGGGCGGCCTGATTAAGCTGCCCAAGGGCGTAACGAGCTTTTTCGACTCGGCGGACAAGGTGGCGCAGGGCTTCGTCTGGTTTCTCAACCCGGCGAACTGGGCGCGGGTGATGTCCGGCGTTCTCGGCTTCGTGCTGCTCGCCGCGGGCCTGTTCTACCTCGCCAAAGCGGCGTGACCCGTGGATATCTACAGCCTGCTCGAGCTGCTCGTGCGCGCCGCGCGGCTCGCCGAGCCGATCGAGCGTGACGCCCTCGAGCTGCTCGAGCAGCTCCGCAGGATTAACGCCTTCGGCACGCTGACCGGGATCATCGAGGTTACCGACCACACCCCGACCGGGATCAACTACTTCAACAGGGTTTGCACCCTATGCCATAAGGAGCACGACACATGAGCAGTGTGCGGATGTGCGATCGCTGCGGCAGCGTCTTCAGCGAAAACTCCGAGGGCTGGTCGACCGACAGCCGCACCGTCAACCGCGTCCGCGACGACGGCAAGCGGTACACGGTCACCATGCAAGTGGACCAGTGCGCGCCGTGCGTCGGCAGCCCGGCGCCGGTCGCGCCCCGCATCCCCGCCGAGCAGAACGCGATTACCGCGGCGGCATCCAGCGCCGGGCACGCGGTCCACGCGGACAAGCTCGCCGAGGAGATCCGAGCGGCCGAGGACGCCGACAGGGACGCGACGATCGCCTTGCTGCGGCTCCAGCTCGAGGACGCGCAGGACCAGGCGCGGCCCGCGGCGGGCGGCCTGTTCTACCATGGGCCGGGCTGCCCGGGTCACACGACGGGGCTGCCCGCTGCAAGCTGCCTGACCGGGAGCAGCTCGTGAGGGCCCGGCTCGAGGTCGGCGCGGAGCTGGACCTGCTGTCGCCGGGGGAGCTGGACAAGAGCCTTGACCGGGTGGCCGGGCAGATCACCAAGCACATGAGTTCGCTCGGGGTCAAGTACCGGCGCATACCTCAGCTCTCCGGCACCGCGGCGGGCGGGGCTCTGAACATAGGCGGGGACATCGGGGCCGGGGTGACGTGGAACGGTCAGCCGGTCGGGCCCACGCAGGGTTTCGCGTGGATTCTGGGCCTGGTCACCGTCAACGGGCTCACGAGCGGCGCGGTGCCTGACATCGTGAACCTGTTCATTAACGGGGCCGGCAGCAACATCGCCTGGTGGCAGTTCAACGGCAACAACTTCGCCTATACGTTCGGCGACGGTGAGCTTGTGCTTTACCCGGGCGAAACGTTGTCTCTTCAGAGCGTGGGGGCGTTCGCTGCCACCGGGCGGGTCACGCTTACCGGGTCGGTCCGCTCTCAGGTCCCGGCGGAGAAGCTCGGACGGGCGGCCGACAGGTGAGCGGGATTATATCGCCTTACGCGCTCAACCCGAATGTTCCCGGGGGTCTGTCCCCCGGTGCCATGAACAACCCGATAGCGTCGGTCGCGCCCCTGCTCAACAACGGGCTCGTGACGATCCCCGCGCAGACTTTCGTCGCGTTCCTGTGCACCGCGGGCTCCAGCGTGCGACTGACCACGCTCGGCACCTACCTGCATACCGCGGGCGCCACTCCCGGGGCCGGCGTCAATCAGCTTGCGATCTACTCGGCGGCCGGGGCCCTGCTCGGGCAGACAGTCGACATGACCGCGGCCATGCAGGCGGCCGGACTGTGTGAAGGGGCGCTCACCGCCCCGGTAACCATCGCGGCCGGCACCAACTACTATCTCGCGATGCTGCCGAACTTCACCGGCACCGCCATACAGACACTCGGCTTCAACGGGCAGGCGATCAACGCCGGGCTTCCCATGTCCAACGGCGTTTACCCGTGCCTTTTCACGGGCGCTCAGGCATCGCTGCCCGCATCATTCACCCCCAGCGCGCTCGGTCCCGGCGGGTCCGTCAACTACGTATACGGGCGGCCATGATGACCGCGGCCGGCGAAGAGGACCAGGGCGCCGGGCAGCTCGCCGAGCTGGCCGGGCAGCTCGAGCACGCCCCGGCGGGCCGTCTGTTCAAAGGGCAGTTCAGCGTCTACAAGACGGACGACGGCGGATTGCATGTCGCCTACCGGCTCGACGGCACCGAGACAGACGGACACCTGCCGGTGCCCGCCGCGGTGCTGCGGCTCGGCTTCGCGGCGGCCGCCGGCCGCGGGCCGCTCGCCATGCTCGCCCGGGTGGTAGGCCGGGGGTGAGCTACTTCCCGCTCCCGCAGGTCACCACCACCGCGGCACTCGACGCGACCGGGCAGAACACGGGGAACCTGACGAACGCTTTCAGCGGGACCCAGCTTCCCCGGGTCGCCTGGTATGAGGTCTATCACGCGGTTGTGACGAATATTCCCGCGGGGGCGCAGGCAACGATCAAGATCGGGGCCAAACTGTGGGGGTTCACCTACCCGCTCGGCGGGTCGGAGTGGGACCCGTCGCAGCCGATGCTCGTGCAGAACGGGCAGGAAATCTATTTCCTGTGGTCTCAGTCGGCGACCGCCCCCCCGTCCCTGCCGGTGGTGACACTGTGGCTGCGCTACGATCCGGCCTTGCCCGGCAACCCTCCCCATCCTGGAGTGCAGCTATGACGACGTGGAATCAGAAGCTCATCGGCCAGACCGAGGCGCTCGAGCTGGCCGGCGCCGAGCCGGTGACGTGGGTCCGCTCCGATACCGGCATGGTGCTGCGGCACCTTCCCTGCGGCACATCATGCGGACTGTGGGCGCCTGGACACCAGACCAGCGCGGACGAGATGATCGCCGCGGTGCTCCGTCACCTGGTGACCTATCATGACCTGCCCCTTAACCGGGCAGAACGCGAACGGAGAGCAGCACATGAGCGAACAGGAAACCGTCACCCAGCCGGGCACGCCCGGCACGCCAGAGACGGCGGCCAAGAGCCGGGGACAGGGGATGCTCCCCCTGGTCCTGATCCTGGTCCTGCTGCTGGTGGTGCTGCACCTGGAACGGCGGGCCGCCGGGTACGCGGCCCGGCTGGCGAGACTGGAGGCGATCGAACGTGAGCGACGAGGAACCCCAGGACCAGGCCGAAACCCGGGCCCGGACGATGGTGCTGCTGATGTCGGCGGCGGCGGAACTGGCCTACATGGCGATCGTGATATGGATGCAGCTGCTTCCGGAGCACCGCAAGCAGGAAATCCGGATGCGGGCGGCGGCCCTGCTGCGCAACCTGCTCGAGCGGTCCGCCCGCCGCGCCGGGGCGGCGGGAATACGGGCGGAAGCTGAAACCGGACAGCAGAACTACGCGCTCCCCTACGCTCTGTCCCTGGCGCGCGACATGGCAAGCCACGCCTACGAACGGGCCCGCTCATGAGGATCCGCAAGCAGCTCCCGATCCCGGACGGCGACGACGAGTGGAACTCGCGTATCCGCTGCAACTGGGACCCCTGCGAGAACCCCTCGAGCAACCTACAGCGGGTCGTCATCTGCCACGCGGCGGCGCCGTTCCGGCACAACGGCGGGATATGCCAGTTCTGCGAGATCAAGACGTTCTGCCGTGAGCAGCATAAGGACTTCTGGGCCCGCTCGCACCTGCCCGGCCAGTACGGCAGGCTGTCAGCCGGGGTGAACGGCGTCTACCTGTAGGGGCTGTCATGGGCTGGTCAAACCAGGTTGTCCGCGCGTCCGAAGTGATCATCGGCGGGGCCCCGGACTCACTGTTCGTCTACAACGGCAACCCGGGCCCCGGAGACCTCATCGCGTGGATTGTCAGCCATGCCGGCGAGACTGACCCCTACGGCAACGCGGTGCCCGGCCCGGTGATCGGCACGCAGGACCCGGCCACCGGAGCATCGGCGCGGCTCAACGGCTCTGCCCTGGTGCTGTCTGCCGATGGCGGCGGCGTCACGGCGCCGGGCGCCGTGTCCCAGACACCCGCGGGCGTGGTCGACATCAGCTCCGGCGGTACCTCGCTGGCCGACGCGCAGGGCACGCTGTTCGTGTTCAGCAAGGCGGCGGGCGGCCTCGGCGCCCCGGGCGCCGCGCTCGACGTGGGCATGGGCTTCTACGGCTCGAGCCCGACCGGCGGCCCGCAGAGCTGGCAGCTCATGACGCTCGCCAACGGGTGGGGCAATAACGCATCGTTCGGCCGGGCGTACTACCGGCCGGTAGGGTCCCCGCCCAACAGCCTCGAGATTACCGGGGCGATCACCGGCAACGCGGCTGTCAACGCGGTGTTCTGGATCATCCCCGCAATCTACGGCACCCCTGCCTCGGCGGGCGGGCGGGCGGACGGGACCAACGCCGGCAACTCCGGGTCGGCCGCGGTCACCAACATGCGGTGGGATACCGCGGGAAACGTCAGCATCGCCAACAGCGCGGCCCTGCCCGTGGCCGCGACGTTCTTCATCGGCGGCACGATCCCGCTCGACGCCCCCGCGTAACCCCATCCCCGGCCCCCGCTCGGGGATGGAGCCGGGGCCCCGCCAAAGGCCATTTCAGCGGGGCCCCGGGAGAGCGCGGGCCCGGTAGGGCGGGGATGCCAATACGTGGGGCCCGCGCTTGCGGTCATATCATGCCAGGACCGGCGGGCCCGCGTGCAGTGAATCGCTATACGCGCGTCACCCGTAACGGGCATACATCGTTTCCCGGCGGGCGGATGCCTTGCCCATGATCCGGGCCCGGGTGGGCCGCGGGTGGGACGCGAACCACTCTTTCAGCTCGTCGCTGGCGTACTGGTCGACGCGGCTTTGCGGGCCGGTGAACAGCGACCGCTCGTTGATGCCCTTCTTGTTGAGCAGCACCCCGCCCTGTATGCCGTTCTCGGCGGCCAGCCATTCCCGGTATACCTCGTCGTGGTAGTCCTGCTCGCGCTGCCTCCTGCGCTCGGCTGCGGCCCGCCTGGCATCGCGCCGGTCGACCTCGGCGGCCACCGCCCGGAACCCGGCTTCGCCGCGCGGGCTGTCATCGCGGTAGCGGTAATAGCGGGCCAGTTCCTTTTCTATGTCCTCTTCCGACAGCGACCGCAGGTAGTCGCGGTCAAGCCGGACCGGGAGCTTGTCGGGGTGCGCCTGCCTGTTCTTGCAGCAGGCGTGCGGGCACGGGTGACCGCGCATTGACGGCGGGGTGACCCAGTGGCCTATCTGGTCGCGCGGCTGCCTCACCACGCGGGCGGTAACCGGCCCGGACGGGCCCGGACGGGTGGCCTCGGCGACGACCCGCGCCATTACCGGCCGTCCCTCAGCAGCCTTGCCTCATGGTCGTTGACCCGGTTAACGAGCCGTGCCTGTTCCTTGGCCACCTGCCGGTGGCTGCGGGCAACGTCAGCGACAGTCTTCTCGATCTGGTCGACGCGGGCTATCATCCGGTCGATCTTGACAAGGAACCGCTCGAGCTTGCCGAGCAGGCGCCAGCCCCCCCCGGAGCCGATGATGATTCCGGCCAGGGTGATCCAGTCATGCGGGGTCATCCCGGATCCGGCGGGGGCGGCTACCACTTGGTGTTGCTCGGATCGTTGATCGGCACCGCCCGCCCGGACTCGGCGGCCGAGCGGATAGCCCGCTCATACTCGTACAGCAGCACGGCCAGCACGATCATGGTCAGCAGCAGCGGCAGCGGGTGACGGCCGATCAGGGACGCGCCGACACCCACCGCCACCGCCAGGCCGGCCCCGACGAACTCCGACCGGCGCAGCCGCGCACGGTCAACGGGATCGGCCGCGAACCGGCCTATCGTCATGGTGCTCGGCAGAAGTCCCGCGAGGAAGTTCGGGACTTCCGCGGCGGCCATGATCGCCAGGCCGGCCAGTGCCACCGAATCGGCGTTGTCCATTAACCCGGTCCTCCCTTGCTCCTCGGCTTGAGCGGGCCGGGCACCTTGAGCTCCTGACCGGTGCGCAGGCCGGCACCGGTACCGAGCCCGTTCGCGTGCGCCAGCTCGACGCGGGACACGCCGAACTTTTCCGCCAGCTTGTCCAGGGTGTCCCCCGGCCGCACCTGGTAGGTGTTGGAGAAAATCGGCGGCTGCTTGCCGCCCTTGGCGGCCGGCTTCTTGACGGGCGGCTGCTTCTTGCCCGGCGGCGCCGGCTTCTTGACGCCCCGCGGCGGGGGCGCCGGGGGCGGGTGCGGGGTGTTGCCGGGCGCGGCCGGCTGCGCAGGCTCGGCAGGCTCGGTGAGGTTGACGGTCGTCTGAGACACGTAGTCGGGCACGTCCGAGGCGGGCGTTTCGCTGCCGGTCCCGCTCGTCGACGAGCTGCCGGAGCCCGAGCTGCCCCGACCCTTGAGCAAGTAGTAGCCCACGCCGAGCGCGGTCACGATCGCCAGCCACGCCCAGACCGGAAGCGGCCCGGCGCGGCGGGTCAGCAGCCCGCCGCGCGGCGCGGTTTCCGGCTGCATCTCACTCATCGGCCAGCCCCATCTCGCCGGGCGGGTTGCTCACCCATGCCCAGCCGGTAGTGGACAGGGCATGACGCCCCGCGGACGGCACGGTCTGCCGGTACACCGGGTGAGGGTGCGGCAGTACCGCGCTCATCCATCCCACATCGCAGCCGTGCCGCGCCGGCTTGCCCCAGTCGATCTTGGCGCCTGCCCACGCGGGGCCCGGCGCGTCGGTCTTGCCCGACTGACGCCACGCCGCGACCGCCAGGGCGACCACCGCGGCGGCGCCGAGCGCCAGCAGCACTTGCCGGATCGTCTTGTCCACCGCTCACCGTCCCAGGAAACGAGTCGTGACGCCGGCCTGCCGGCCCCGCTGCCCGGCGGGCATCCGCGGGATGCGGGAAGGCGCCGAGCTGCCCTCGGGGGGGTAAAGCTGACTCATGCTCTGCCCGGCGATCTTGGACGACAGCGGCCGGTCCACCCGCGGCGGCTTCTGCAACGGGATGGAGCCGAGCCGCGCGCCGGTCCACCGGGAGCTGTTGACGGTGTGGCTGTGCCGGCCGTGCGGGACCCCGCCCTTGATCTTCTGCGGCCCGTCCGTGTCGTCTCCCTCGGCGATCAGCGTCCCGACCCGGGCGCCGGACCCGTCGCCCGGAAGCGCGAACCGCTTCGGCGCCGGGGCGCCGGCCAGGCCGGACGGGCCGCGGGCCCCGTACTCGCGGACAAGATGCGGGGTTCCGCCGTGCACGGTCGTCCACGGGTCGCCCTGGTTGCCGAGCGGGTAGGGCAGTCCGCCCGGGTAGTCGAGCATCCCGGCGGGCGCCTTGTTCTGCGCGGCGTGCCCGCTGTCGACGTGCATCGTCATGGTCCGCGCGAACGGTCCGCCGTTGTCCTCGAATGCGGTGTGATCGGTGCCGATCTGCCATGACAGGGTGCGGGAGTCCATCAGGTAGGCGGGCATCGCCGGCCCGTCGTGCTGCGGGTTGGGCACCCCGGAAATCGAGTCGCGGGCAGACAGCCGCGACATGCCGCGCATCGCCATTACGGCACGCTCGCGCAGCGTCATCAGGCCGTCTGCCCACCCGCCGCCGTACGCGGCCCGGGACTGGTCGGGACCGCGCAGATCCGGGGTTGTCGGGGTGATCACGCCCGTTGCCCTGGCCGTGATCGTGTTCGACTGAGCCAGGGCCCCGCTGTCGGCGCCGGGGTAGGCCGCCGGGCGGGCCCCGCCGCGCAAGTCTGACGTGATGTAGCCGTTGCCGGCGGCCCGCGCGGTAGCGGGCCCGGTCAGTCCCCGGGCCCGGCGGCCGAGCAGCTCGGGCCGGGCCGATGGCGTGCGGTTCATCATCCGCTCCAGGAACCGCCGCCAGTGCCGGCGCTGATGACGCCCTTCAGCGCGGACCCCGCGGCGGCGATCAGCTTGGGTCCCTGGCTCTTGGGCCGGACGAAAAGGTAAAAGATGATCGCATACGCGAAGATCACCACCGCGGCCCCCAGGCTTCCCCTCATGTGTTTCCTCCCTGCTGCGCGGCACGTGCCGCTGCTCCGGTTGCGGTCGCGGTCACCGCGGCGAACGCATTTGCTATCGCGATCAGCGCTTGCCCGGCCTTGCTCGAGGGCCGCACCAGCATGTAGACGATCGCCAGGACGATCACCCAGAAAAGGATGTCCAGCGGCTTCACTGGCCGACCCGTTCCCCGGCCGGCTTGCCCTTCGGCGCGGCGGCCCCGGCGAACATCTGGCCGAGCGCCGACCATGTGTCGGTGGCGTTGAGCATCGCGCCGAGCATGACCAGCGCGCCGAACGCAGCCGCTACCCGCCCGGTCCGCTGCCCGTTCGCGCTCAGCGCGAGGATGAAGAAGATCACGCAAACCGCGGTCAGCCGGGTAAGCGGCTTGGACAGGGAAACCGACTTGACCGCCGCTTCCGCCTCTTCCGCCGGGGTCCCGCTGCCGGCGTCCCGGGGCACGAGGAACGGCGCGGCGGCGATGATGATCACGGTGGCGAGGAACTCGGCGATCACGACCCGGTGATAGGTCCCGGCCGACAGGTGCGCGCCGAGCTGCTTCCCGCGCTTTTGCGCCTGCTGCTGAAAGCGGCCCTGCTGCTCCTGGTCCTGGTCCCCTTGCCCGGACCCGCGGCGGGCCGGGTTACCCTTTTTGGCTGCAACCTGCGGTTGCATCCCCTGCTGACCAGCGGTTTTCCGGCCTGCAACCTGCGGTTGCAGGCTGCGGCCCGAACTCCGGCGGCCCGGTGCGGGACGCTGCGGGCCCCGGTGCCGGCCCGTATAGCCTGGCTTCTTGCCGGCAGCGGTCGCTCCGCGGGCGCTGCCGGCCATGGCCGAGCCGCCCGCGGCGGCTTCCGCCCCGCCGGCTTCCACGGCCATGACTGCCACGGTCTAACCTCCGCTGTTGTCGCTCTGCCGATCCTGGCTTTGCTTCTGTAGCTGCTGCGCCTGCCGGGTCATCGCCTGGATGATGCCGAGCACGTAGCTCGGCTTCCCGCCGGGGCCCGCCGGGAGCTGCTCGGGCAGGAAGCTCGTGCCTTCGAACGCTACGTACAGGCACACCCCGGCGAGCCACAGCAGCAGCACCGCGACCGCCAGGACCACGCCCTTGGAAGCCCCGGCGCCGTCGCTGCTGTCATCCGGCCCGGCGCCGGGAGTCTCTTCCGGGTCCACCGGGTCCGCTACTTCTTCTTGCGGCCGAGAATGGACGAGAGCTGGATTGCCGGCACGTAGGACACCACGATCCACGTGATGATGACGGCAAGCAGGATTCCCCGCTTCATCGCTTCCCCTCCCTGTCTAGCTCAGCAGGTGGCGCGACAGGAAGCCGGCCACGATGATCTCGGCAACGACCAGGACCAGGAGGTACAGCACGGTCGGGTGCCAGCCCCCCGGCCCGGACGACAGCCCGCCCTGCGGCGAGCTGACCGGCCCGGCGGCCGATCCGGCATCTGTCCACGTCTTGAACATCCGGGCCCCCTTACAGGTCGATAAGGCTCGGGTCGACCGGCCCCACCGCATAGACCTCTTCCTGGAGCAGCTCCGCGGTGCCGACCGTGCCGACGTTCTGCGACACGCTCTCGACGTTAAGAGCGGTCGAGTTGGCCGTGTACAGCCACCCCTGTCCCTTCAGGTCGCCCGGGTCGTAGAAGCGCGGGAACACGTAAACGCCCGTGTCGCGGGCGCTCTGCCCGTAGCTGTTGTAATGGTCCTGCATCCACCGGAACACCTGGTCCGGCGACAGGTTGCCCAGGTTGCGGGAGTCCTGAGTCCAGGTGATCGGCTCGGTAAGCGCGTCCTGCCGGGCCCCGGCGCCGTCACGGCAGATCCATATCTGCCCGCGCAGCGCGTTGCCGGTGAGCGTCGACAGGAAGTTGTTGTCGTTGCCCGTGGTACCCAGGGTGAACATCTGGTGGCGCGTCTTGGTCTGGAGATTCACGCCCGGGGGAACCCGCTGATTGGGGGTGTTCTCGAGGTCTGTCGCGTCCGGCTGCGCCCACATGTCCGTGTAGCCGGTAACGCTGATCGTCGGCTGCGTGGTGGCGTAGCTGCCGAACTGGCCGTTAGCCGTGCCGGTCGCCGCGATCGTCGCCGAGTAGGTGAACTGAGACCGCGTGTCGGTGTTCTCGAGGCACCCGAGCTGCTGGCGGACTTCGGTGTTGAGGAACAGGGTGTAGGACGGGCCGGTCGCCGCCGCGGGCGCCACGAAGTCATACGCCGACAGCGGATCCTGGAGCCACGGCCGGAGGTACTTCTGACGCGACCAGTACGCATAGCCGTTGATGACATCGAACAGGATTTCCGCGCCGTCCGTGTTCTGCACGCCCATGGCGTTGAAAAGCTGGAAGCCGTGATCGTTGCCGCCGGTCGGGGCGGTGAACGCGCCCACCGGGGCGCCGGTCGTGCGAACCTGCACGCGCAGGCCGCGGATGTAGTTACCGGCGTTGATCGTGCCGGCAAACGCGGTGTTCGTGCTGCCCACCATCAGGTAGCCCTGCACGTTGCCGATCTTGTTCTTCTGGGAGAAAAGATTGCTTACTTCCCAGAACGGGTTAGTTCCCCCGCCTGTGGCGGGCGTGCCGGTGCCGGTACCGCCGGCCACGACTCCAGGTGCAGCCATCGGCCGGCCTCCTAATACTGGCTCGACATAGCGAGCCCCAGGTGCGACAGGTGCGCGTTGCTTGACGCGATCAGGTGGTAGCTCCCGAGACGCCACAGCGTCCCGATGATGAGCACGCACGTGAACACGTGCACCGCGATCTTGAGGTCTTCCACCTCGTAAACCGCCTTTACGCAGAGTTAAGTGAGCTCACTCTACGTCACCGGGTGATGGCGCGGAAGCACCACGCGCGTTATGATCATCCCCACGATGGCGAAGCGCGCCAGGGTTTCCCCCGTTAGGGCGTGGGGTCCAGCGGGCGGGGGAACCCTTGGCGGTACCGTCTCGAGCGTTTTCCGGCGTCCCCCTGGTCTTCGCCGGTGACGCGGAAGGGCCCCCCGGAGATTCCCCCGGAGGGCCCTTCCTACTTAACTCTCGGTACAGGCGTTTACCTGTCACATCCGGCCGATAACCTCACCCCCTTCCCGTATGTTCCCCTCTGCCTTTCCCGGCCCCCCTAGAGCCGGGAAACCTGCCAGCTCCGGCCAGACCTGCCGCACGATCGGCAGCACCGCCGCGACCGCCGCGGACGGGTCGCACTCCGGGCATGGCATGTCATGCCGGACAGGCCGCGGCTCCGATTCGTCGTGCTCGCAGTGCTTGCAGCACAGGTGAACCGCGGCGGGCGCGCTCATTCGTCGCCCCGCGGTTGGGCGGGTCGGCTTTGGCGATCAGCTCGAGCAGCAGCCCGGTAAAGCTGTCCGCATCGCCGCCCAGGAACCGCGCGAGGTCGCCGGTAAACCGGACAACCGCGTCGGCTTCCATGGCACCGAAAAACATCGGTTCTGTCTCAGACTGCACGGAGCATCCCCCTCTCCCGCTCCGACCCGGTACGGTCGGGCACCGCGGCGGCCTCGAGCAGCTCGGCGCGGCGGGCGCGCAGCGATGCCAGCCGGATCACGGCGCCGGCGCCGCGGGCGCGCTGAAGCTCGGCATACGCATCGCGGCCCTTCCCGGCCCGCTTCTGAATTGCCTGGTGGGACACGCCGAGCAGCCGCCCGATTTCCGGGGTGCTGTACTTGCCCGCCCCGGAGTTGGCGCGGAAGATTCCCATGTTCACCGCGTTCACGAACGCTGTCTCAAGGTCGCGCAGGTGCGCCAGGGCCGCGGGGTCGTCGGCGATGCGGTCCCCGAACCCGTTGAACACGCGCATCATGAACGCCACGTAATCGGATGTCTCAGTCTGCCTGCCGCGTCGGTGCCTGCCGGCCATCGCCGCCCGCCTTCCCTGATCCCTGGTTTCCGATACTGCCACTATCCCCGCCCCGCACGGAGATTTTCCGCCACGGGGCCGCCGTGATTTCCGGGTTGTCAAGCGTGATTTCCCGGAAGGCCAGCCCGTCCGGGGTCCGCTGAAACTCCAGCACGGTAAACCCTGCCCAGATGGACCCGAAAGCGCTTCTAGGAAGCGCGGAGAGCGCCCTGCTCACCTGCTCCACCGCGTCCACCATGCGGGATACGCCCATGCTTACCCGGTCGCTGAGATCCCCCGGACGGCGCCGGTAGACCTCCCACCGGGCCCTGTCCACTGTTGCCATCACAATGCCCGCTTTCCCTGCTGTAGCGGTCGCGTAGGGCACGCTCGATCAGGCCATTCTGCGAGATCTTGGTTTCGAACGATTCCCGCTCGAGCTGCTCCTTGATGTCCGGCGGGAGCCGGACCGTCATCCCGTTAACTGCCATGGTCCCACGGTACCATGCCAATCCTGATACCATGGGACCATGAAACCAAATGTGGAGAGGATACCCAGATGACCATGATGTCTGTCGCCGAGATCACCGAGCACGCCGACGAGCTGGCCGAGTCCGCCGAGCAGCTCCGCGCCGCGGTGCTGCTGCTCACCCTCAGCGGGTACAGCCGGCACGCCGCCGGCCAGGCCGAGCCGAGCACCTACTGCACGTGGACCGCGGTCCTGTCCGCGTGCCGCAACGACCAGGACCGCGCCGGGCGGATCATGGCCAAGCTCGCCGGGATGCTGCTGCTGCTCGGCATGGCCCCGCGGACCACGGTTATCACCCCGCAGGGCGAAGCCGGCGAACTGGTCACGGTATGGGAGGCGCTCGCCGACCCCACCCAAACCCAGGTCGTCCTAGTCATGAACCACACCGCGTCGATCCTCGAGCAGTACGCCGCGGGAATGCGCAAGGCGCTCGCCAGGCACGCGGGAGAGCGCTGAAACCACGTCCGGGCCGGACGCAGGAAACCAGTAACCAGAGTGATTTGGATGGGGTAAAGCAATGTCAAAGCTACCGCCGAAAGTGCTCGTGCTCAACGGCAACGAGGTAATAACCGGGTACGGGGCGGTTGTCGACGCCCCGCCGGCCGGCAGAGATGGCGAGGTGCTCGGCAGGATCGCCGGGGCCCTGCGGGACAACGGGCAAGTGTTCCTCACCGATGACCCGGCATGGGACTACCTGATTGATCCGGATATCCGGGGAGACTGGACCGTGACCGGCGGCCCGGGGTGGTACACCGCGCGCCGCGGGGCTTCCCGGCTGCGAATCGGGAAACTCCCGATGATCCGGCCCGGAAACAGCCCGCTTCTGGATGACAAGCCAGACCTGATCGCGATCGCGGTCCGGCACCAGATGTTCGCCAACATGACGGGCGTGCCGTTCTACGGTGACGGCGGCACGGTGTTCAACCTGCTGCTCGAGCAGGCCGCCGGCAAGATCCGGGGCCGTGAGCCGCTCCGCAAGTGGCTCGATGACAAGGCGCCCCGCGTCCGCGAGGACGGCTGGCCGGGCGGGTCGGGCTGGACCGCGCCGGGCAGCGACGGGCGCGGCAAGCTCGAGGTCGACCGGAACGCCCAGTACCTCGCCGGCATGTCCGGGGTCTACGTCCCGCTCGACGCACCGCAGCGGACCGGGCCCGCCAGCTTCGACGCCCGGCGGGCCGGCTTGTGGGAGATCACCGTACCGGACAACCCCGAGCCGCGCCTGCCTCACCCGTGCGGGGCGAAAGCGCAGCCGGGCCGCAAGGCGTGGCACGCAACCACTACCGTCGCCCTGCTCGAGCGGCTCGGCGTCCGGGTCCAGGTCCATGACTCGCTTACCCTCCCGCGCGAACGCTGCCGGCGTATCCTCGATCCGCTGGCAGCGGCCCTGAGCACCGCCCGTGCCGAGCTGCTCGGCAGCACCGACCCGGACACGCTCGCCCTGCTCGGCGCGGTCAAAGACACGTGGACACGCGGGATAAGCCACCTTGATAAATCGCCCGACCGGCAGTGGTACCGTGCCGACTGGAAAGCCGAGTATTTCAGTTCCGCACGGTGCCGTATGTGGCATTCGCTGCATACCGCGGGCACCGTGCATGATATCTGGCCCGTGGCGATCTCAACCGACACGGTGACCTACAGCGACATATCAGCAGGGGCAGCACTCAAAATCGGGACAGGGGTAGGGGAATGGAAAGTACGCCCATGAGCGGCCAGGAACGAGACAGTTTCAATGCGGTACTGAATCTCGCGCTGATCGAGCAGGACGACCCGGACAGTAAGGTAACGATCCGGCTAGGGCCGTTCACCGCTTTTACTCTTGTCGGCGCGCTTCAGCTCACCACGCGGCACCCCGAACTCGCGCCCAAGATGCGGGCGAGAGTGCAGGGAGTCATAGATGACATTATCAAAGCGTTCGAAGGCCAGCCCGCGCACGCGGTGCTCCTGCTCGGCAACGACCCCGCCAACGACGTGCCAAGGGAACCCAGTGAGCCGGAGTAGGAAACTCGCAGC
>Ga0207700_10001034_pt1 | contig 16040 bp, 13 predicted proteins | sample LARL82metaG_FD_184348 | JGI IMG/M metagenome (GOLD analysis project Ga0207700, IMG submission 184348) | Corn, switchgrass and miscanthus rhizosphere microbial communities from Kellogg Biological Station, Michigan, USA - LAR L8-2 metaG... | ecosystem: Host-associated > Plants > Roots >...
CCAGGAGAGCCAGGCATCCGCCCCGGCCAGCACCATTCCCCCCGGTGCCTACCAGCGCGTGCGGATCAGCCGGGTCACGCCGGCGGGCGCCGCGACCGTGGTCACCGCCGCGCTGGGCGCGCTCGGACTGGTCTGGCTGCTCTACGAGCAGATGCTGGCGTTCAGCGGGGTGCTCGGCTTCTGGCTCTCCTGGTACGCCGTGTTCGTGCTGCTGTACGCGTGGATGGCGTGGCAGCAGTGGGGGCGCCGGGAGGCCACCGACAAGGTGGCGGTGGTCGCCGTCACGACCGCCGGCCTGCTCAGCTGCGCCGCTGTCCTCGGCCTGGTCCTGTTCGTGCTGGCCAAAGGCGCCTCCGCCGTCCGGCACCTCAGCTTCTTCACTCAGTCGATGCCTTCGCCGGCCCGCTCAGCCCGCTCGCGGCGGGCGGCGTCCTGCACGCGATCGCGGGCACGCTGGAGCAGATCGCCCTGGGCACGCTGTTCGCGGTGCCGCTGGGCCTGCTCGCGGCGCTGTTCCTGGCCGAGGTCGGCGGCCCGGATGCGCAACCTATCCGGGTCATCGTGGAGGCGATGACCGCCCTCCCCGATGTGATCGCGGGCCTGTTCATCTACGCGCTGGCCATCCTCTGCAGAACGGGCACGTCCCAGGCCACGTCTCGATCCTGTCGAAGTCGTCGCTGAACCGCTGCCACAACCCGACCATGCACGACGGGCAGAACATCCTGCTCAAGGACGCTCCGTACCCGTCGCCGTGCGACAAGCTCGGCGCGCCGCTGAACTGCGTCGTGCGGCACGGCAAGGCCGTCGCTACCGGCGGTGGCGGTGGCGGCGGCGGCCAGGGCTCCGCCGGGCACGGCTCCTCCGCCGGATCGTCGTCCGGCGCGGGTCACGGCTCCGGCGCGAGCAGCTCCGGCAGCGGGCCGGGCGCCACCGCGGCGGCCACCGGGACGACCGTCGGCTCGGTGACGGGGGTGCCCGTCAGCCTGGCTGCCAACGGCCCCAGCCAGTCCGCGCTGGCCGTCTTCAGCGTGGTCGGCCTGCTGATCGTGATCACTCTCCCCCCGGCGCTGCTCGCTTGGCTGCGCCGCCGTCGTGGGCAGCTGCATGGCTGAGACCGAACTGGCCGACAGGCCGTCGGGGACCGCGACGGCCAGGCACGCGCCGCCGGCACCGGCCGCCCGGCGGCATCCCGTGCAGCGCAGTATCAGCATGGCCCTGCTCCTGCTGGCGGGTATCGTGCTCGGTTTCGCCGGGTACCTGTACGTGCTGTCCGGCGTGCAGGAGTCCAGATCGCAGGTTCTGGAGTACGCACGGCTGCGGGGGGAACTGGCGGGTCAGGTGGCGCCGCTCGGCCCGACCGCCCCCGGGTCGCCGGTGGCGGTGCTCGACATTCCCAGCATCGGCGTGCGGAACATGGTGGTGGTGGAAGGAACCAGCCCGGAGAATCTCACCCTGGGCCCCGGGCACTTGCGCGATACGCCACTGCCCGGTCAGGCCGGCGTCTCGGAGATCTTCGGGCGCCGGGCGACGTTCGGCGGGCCCTTCGCAGGCCTCGCCCGGCTACGGCCAGGCGACGTCATCCGGGTCGTCACCGGCCAGGGGGGATCCATCTACACGGTGGCAGCCACGGCCGACAGCGGGCAGACGGTCGAGGATACGGTGCCGAACCGGCTCATCCTGCTCACGGCCGCGTCGCCGTTCATACCGAGCCATTACATCGAGGTCGATGCCCGGCTGACGACCAGGGCTCACCCCAGTCCCGGCGTCGCGCGCGAGATCACCCGCCCGGAATTCCCGCTGGCCGGCGACACCAGCGCGCTCATCTTCACCATCGGGTGGGAGTTCGTGCTCGCGCTGGTCGTCGCGGGTGCTGTCATCGCCGCGGCCCGCTGGTCGCCCCGGATCGCCTACGTGGGCATCGCGCCGTTGGCGCTGGCCGTGCTGTGGGCCTCGTACCACAGCCTGGCTGCGTCACTGCCGAACCTGTACTGATCACCGCCGGCCATGGCGGTGCCTGGCCGGCGCTGCTGACCGTTAGCCCGGGTGCCGGGTCAGATGAACTCAGCCAGGTCGCGCAGCAGCGCGGACTTCGGCTTGGCCCCGATGACCTGCTTGACGACCTCGCCCCCGGAGAACACGTTGAGCGTGGGAATCTGCAGGATCCCGTAGCGCTGGGCGACCAACGGGTTCTCGTCGATGTTGAGCTTGGCCACGTCGAGCTTGTCGGCGTGCTCGGCGGCGATCTCCTCCAGCACCGGCGCGACCATCCGGCACGGCCCGCACCATTCGGCCCAGTAGTCGACGATGACGGGCTTGTCGTTCTTGAGAACCTCGGTCTCGAACGTGTCGTCGGTCACGATCTTGGTGGCCACGTTGATAACTCCTTTTGTCCAGTGGTGGGAGGGAAAGTCGCGGTCAGCTCTCCTGGCTGGCCAGCCAGCGTTCGGCATCGAGCGCTGCGGCACACCCGGTGCCGGCCGCGGTCACCGCCTGGCGGTAGGTGCGGTCCACCACGTCACCGCAGGCGAACACGCCATCGATGACGGTCCGGGTGGACGGCTGGTCCACGACCAGGTAGCCGTCGGCATCGGTGGGCAGTTGCTCGGCGAACAGCCCGCTGCGCGGGTCGTGCCCGATGGCCACGAACAGGCCGCCGGCCGGGTGGATCTCCTCGGCACCAGTGACGGTGTCCCGGAGCCGGACGCCGGTCACCCGGTCCTCGCCCAGGATCTCCGTCACCTCGCGGTTCCAGAGGAACGTGATCTTCGGGTTGGCGAAGGCGCGGTCCTGCATGATCTTGGAGGCCCGCAGCGCGTCGCGCCGGTGCACCACGGTGACATGGCTGAACCGGGTCAGGAACAGCGCCTCTTCCATGGCCGAGTCACCCCCGCCCACCACGACGATGTCCTGCCCGCGGAAGAAGAAGCCGTCGCAGGTTGCGCACCAGGACACCCCGTGGCCGGCCAGCCGGTCCTCGCCCGTCACGCCGAGCTTGCGGTAACCGGAGCCGCTGGCGATGATCACGGCCCTGGCCAGGTAGGTCTCGGTGTCGGTCTTGACCACCTTGGGCTCGGCCTTCATGTCGACGGCGAGCACGTCGTCGGCGACCAGCTCGGCCCCGAACCGTTCGGCCTGCTTTCTCAGCAGATCCATCAGATCCGGGCCCATGATCCCGTCGGGGAAGCCGGGAAAATTCTCCACGTCAGTGGTGTTCATCAGCGCGCCGCCGCTGGTGACCGAGCCCTCGAAGACGAGCGGCTGAAGGTCCGCGCGGGCAGCATACAGCGCCGCGGTGTACCCCGCGGGTCCTGACCCGATAATGATCACGTTACGGACTTCGGTCACGATCTTCGCCCTTCACCTTGCCGGCACGGACTGCAACGGATCCTAGGGCCCGGAGATTCCCGAACGGGCCGGTGCCGGCCACCAGCTTTTTGGCGAGCCTTTCCCGGCGCCAGCCCGGCCACGGCGGGCTCAGCCGGAAGCGGGCAGCACGGCGGTGCTCATGAGCCGGCGGCCCGCGGCCGAGCAGCCGGGGACCACCACCCAGACGTGTCCGGGCCGAGTGCCGGCGGGGGCGCGGATGATGATCGTGGCCGGCTGTCCGCGGTAGCTCGCCTCATCCACCAGGACCGGACGTGCCACGCCGGCAAACAGCCTGACGCAGCCCGCCAGCGTGGTGGGCACGGACGAGGTCGACTGCCCGCCGGATTTGGCGGGCCGGCGGGCCAGCACCGCCTCCGCCTGGGCCACCAGCTGGCCCGGCTCGTAGTCGGTGCCGCTGTGCACGAGCGATACGCCGCCGGCGGGGATCATCAGCCCCGCCCCGGAGGGCCCGGCCGCCGAGTTGCCACCGTGCCTGGGCACGTGTACGCCGGGGGCGAGGCTCGGAAGGCTATGCGATCCCCCGGAGACTGGCGAGTTCTCGGCGCTGTTGCCGCCCTGCAGCAGCCGGGACACGCCGTAGCCGCCGCCCGCGATGACCAGCAGGGCGGCGGTCACCGAGGCGGCGCGCAGCGCGGTGACGCGCCACGGCCGCGCCGGGCGGGTGGAGCGGGGCCGGCTGGGGCGCGGTCCGGCCTGGCCCGCTGGGCCGGACCCTCCGTCCGCCGCGCCGGTCGTCGCGCCCGCGGTGGCGGGGATGCCGTCTGCGGCGGGACTCTCGCCGCGGGCCCGGGCGGCCGACTCGGCGGCCAGCACGGTATCCAGCCGGGCCGCGAGCTCGTCCGGGATCCTCGGCGCCGGGGCGCTGGCCAGCAGGCTGGTTACCGCGGCCAGCTCGTGGTCGAGGGATGCACAGCGGGAGCACCGGGCCAGATGCGCGCGGATGCGGGCCGATCGGCGCCTGCCGAGCAATCCCTCGCGACAGGCGGCGAGGGTGTCGGCATCAGGATGGCCGATCATGGTCTGTGCTCCCTCCTTCCTCTGGTGTCCGCTGGTCGGCTGGCGCGGCCGGGTGGCCCGGGTTGCCCTGACTGGCGAGCAGGCCGCCGGGACGGGCGGCGGCCGGTGCCGGCTTTGCCCCCTGCGGGGGCTCGCCCTGCGGCGGCGGCACGCCCGGCGAAGGTGAGACGCACTCGGCGGTGGTCTGGTTCCGTGGCGGACCCAGTGGCGGCCCGGTGTCCCTGAGGTGCGCCAGGTGCGGAAGCAGCCTGGCCCGGCCCCGGGCGCAGCGGCTCTTCACCGTACCCGGCGACACGCCGAGCACGTCCGCGGCCGTGGCCACCGAGTACCCGAGCATGTCCACCAGGACCAGCGCCGCCCGCTGCCCGTCGGGCAGCAGCCGCAGCGCCGCCTCGACGTCCATCGCCGTGTCACTGGCCGGCGTCGGGTCTGGGGCCGGGCCGCCGTGCCGCTGGCCGAGCGCGTCCAGTGTCGCCTCATCCTCGGTCGGCACCGTCGGCCGGGCGGCCCGGCGGCGCAGCTGGTCCAGGCAGGCGTTCACCACGATCCGGTACAGCCAGGTGGTTACGGCCGCGTCACCGCGGAACTCCGCCGCCCGGCGGAACGCGGAGATCATCGCCTCCTGCAGCGCGTCCGCGGCGTCATCCGGGTCGTGCAGCGTGCGCAGCGCCACCGCCCAGAGCCGGTCGCGATGACGGCGGAACAGCTCGCCGAACGCATCGGGGTCGCCGGCTACGTGAAGACGCAGCAGCTCGGCGTCTGGTCGGCCGCCGGAGGAAGCGGGCCCGAGGTTCAGCCTGTGCCCCGGATGGTGACGTCGTAGATGTTGGCCTGGTACCGGTTGCCCGTCCCGGTCAGCGGCGGCAGCTTGGTCAGCCAGATGACGACGTACCGTCCGCGGACCGGCTTGTTCATCGTGAACGTGTGAGAGCCGCCGATGCCGTTGGCCTGGGCCACCGTAGGCAGCGGCCCCGCGGCCGCCGGGTCCGGCGGCAGGGCCGAGTTGTCCACCTTGATCTGGACGTTGGCCCCCGGCGTCGAGCCGAATTTGACCCGGACCTGGCTGACCTTCACTGGCTTGCCCATGTCCAGGACCAGCCCGGTGCCCTTCTTGAGGTTGCCGAAGTACGGGCTGTCCAGGTAGTAGGAGGTGTGCCAGAAGGTGCTCGCGCTGGAGTCGATGGCCAGGGGCGCGGCCTGCGGGTCGTCCGCGGACGTGGCGCTCACCGGCTTGAGCTGGGTCGCGGCGACTCGGTGCGAAGGCCGCGTCTGGTGGCTTTGCGTGGGCGACGGCTTTGGCCCGCTGTGCCGGTGGCTGAGCAGCCAGCCGCCCACGCCGATCCCGACCAGCACGAGCACGATGATGATGCCGACCACGGCGCTGGTGGTCACGGCGCGCTGTCCCGGGGCCGCGTGGCCGCGCCCGCGCCGCACAGGCAGGCCAGCCCCGTTCCCCGACGGCCAGGAGAAGGGATCGTCATGGTCGCCGGCGGACAGCGGCTGCCCGGCGGCGAAGCCGGCGACGGGTGGCACTCCCGGCCGGGCGGGCGCCGGGCTGACCTCGGTGAGGGCCTGGGCCAGCAGCGCCGGGGTGGTCACCGGCGGCCGGTCCCGGCGGGGCCGCTGGAACAGTGCGTCGCAGACCACGGAGTCGATCGCGGTCGGGACCCCGGCCCGGACCTGGCGGGGGCTGCGGGGCTGGCCCTCGGCCATCGGCGCGGGCGGCAGTGAGGTGCTCTCCAGCCCCGCCCAGTGACCAGTCAGGGTGGCGTAGAGCAGCCGGCCGAGACCCTGGGTGTCGGCCAGGGCTGGTTCGTCGGCAGCGACGCCGGCCAGCGCGGCGTCGATGCCCAGCCCGGTCACCTTCACGCCGCCGCCGGGCGTCCAGTGCAGCGACTGCGGGGTCAGGCAGAGGTGGCAGAGCCCGGCCGCGTGCGCGCCTGCCAGCGCCTTCGATGCCTCGGTGACGAGCGCGACCCCCTGCGCCGGGTCGAGCGGGCCGCCGCCCAGCATGTCGTCGAGCGAGTCGCCCGCCACCCACTCCAGCACGACATAGGCGCGGTCCCCGCCGTCCTCGACGTCGAATACCTGGGCCAGGCGGGAGTCGGTGAGCCTGCTGGCCGCCCTGGCCGCCGTCAGAACCTCCTCGATCCGCGGGAAGTCGGGCGCGAACGTGAGCACGGTAACGGCCCTGGCGAGCGTCTCGTCGGTCGCCTTCCACGCCGCCCAGCCGCCCGCGGCGTTGACCCTGTCCTCAAGCCGGTAACGGTCGGCCAGCAAGGCTCCGGGCTCAGAAGTAAACGTGCTCATACGTCTGCTCGAGAGCGGGGCCAGCCCTCGACTCTCCCTCCGAGCCCCGACAGTTGGCCGTACCGGCGATGCGGTATCTCACGCGTGCTGCACACCATGCTAGGCCGTGAGCGTCCTGATCTGGAGTTGCCGGGGGGCCGGACTGGCAAACCGTTATCCGGCTGTGCGCCGGCCCTGGCTACCGCCTGCGGCGTCCGGGCGGCCTGCCCCGGTGCCGTCGCGGCGGCGGCTGCGGTGCCCCAGCCGCCTGGCCGCCGCCGAACCGTGCGCCGATCGTAGCCATCAGGCCGGCCATCTCCTTGATCCGCAGGGCCCGGGCGAACAGCACGTACAGCAGCAGCCCGCCGCCGCCGCCCACCAGAACGGTGACGAGCCCGTAGGCAAAGCCGGGGTTAAGGACCGCGCCCACGGCGTACTTGATCTCGAACGCGAAGATGACCGGCGGGATGGTCGCGACGTATATCTTGATCAGGCTCCTGGTGATCGCCCGCCCGTCCAGGCTGCCCACCCGGCGCAGCACGAGCCGCCAGGCCAGGACCGCGCCCACCAGGTAAGCCACGCAGTAGCCCGCGGCGAGCCCCAGCACGACGCGGTGGGCCGGCAGCACGTTCAGCGCGATCACGTTGATCGTGATGTTGACCGCCATCGTCGCGACCCCGATGAAGCACGGCGTCCGGCTGTCGTGCAGCGAGTAGAACACCCGCAGCAGCAGCTGGAATGTCATGTAGGGGACGAGCCCGAGCGAGAACACGGCGAACACCTCGCCGATGTAGTTCGCGTGCGCCACCGAGATGCTGAGGTGCGCGAACAGCACCACGGCGAGCGGCCCGCCGAGCACGGCCAGCAGCAGCGACGAGGGCACCACGATCACCGCGGACAGCCTGATCCCGGTGGAGAAGTCCGCCCGGACCCGGGAGTAGCGGCGGGCGGCAGCGTGCGCGGCCATCCGCGGCAGCAGCGCGGTGATCACCGAGATGGCGATGATCGCGTAGGGCATCTGGAACAGCTGGTAGGCATAGCTGTACGCGGCGAACCCGGCGCTCTGCGCGTGCTTCGAGGCGTCGCTGGCAAATCGCGCTGTGGTCAGGAATGTGATCTGCGTGGTGATCACGTAGCCGGACAGCCAGCCCGCCATCCGGCCGATCTCGGCCACCTCGGCACGCCGGAAGCCGAACGTCGGCCGGGGCCGGAAGCCGCACCGCAGCAGCGAGGGGATCAGCGCAGCGGTCTGCGCGACGATGCCCAGCGTGGTACCGACGCCGAGGAGCAGGACCTGGCCGGAGGTGATCGTGACGGGCGTGCGGCCCGCCCCGGCCACGGCCAGGTACATCAGCAGGATGAGGATCACGACGACGTTGTTGATCACCGGCGTCCACATCGGCGCGGCGAACCGGCCACGGGCGTTGAGGATGGCCCCGGCCAGCGAGCTCACCCCGTAGAAGAAGATCTGCGGGATGAAGAAGTAGGCGAACACCAGCATCAGGTGGCGCGTCGGCCCCTGCAAGGCGCCCGCGTACAGATCCACGATGAGCGCCGCGGCCAGCGTCGCGACCAGCGTGATCGCGCCCAGCGCGATCACGCCGAGGGTGAACATGCGCTGGAAATAGGATTCGCCCCGGTCGGGATCCCGGCGGGCCGCGGTAACCAGCAGCGGGACCACGACGCTGGTCAGGATGCCGCCCAGCATCAGGTCGTAGACCACGTTGGGGAGCGTGTTGGCGGTGTTGTAGGCGTTGCCCAGCGCCGCCGAGCCGACGGCGGCGGCGAGAAGCAGCGTGCGCAGGAACCCGGTCAGCCGGGAGACGAGGGTGCCGAGCGCCATCCCGCCGCTGGAGCGCAGCAGGCTGACATCGGTGTCCCCGGGCGCGGCTGGGCGCCGCGGGCCGCGCGGCCCTCCGGCGGGCCGCCGGTACGTCGGCGGCGGACGGTACTCGGGTGCGGGCGGGCGGCCGGGAGCCGCGGATGGCCGGTACGGCGCCGCGGGCGGCCCGCCCGGGCGCGACGGCCAGGGATCGCGCGGGTACGGCCCGGCTGCGCCGTCCGGAGGTGCCGGGTTCCGCGCCGGCTGCGCCGGCCTGCGGGCGGGCGGTGCCGGGTTCCGCGGGAGCTGCGCAGCCCCGCGGTCCGGCGGGGCGGCGGTCCGCGGGAGCTGCCCGGGACCGTGATCGCCCTGGGCCGGGGCCCGCTGCGGCTGCCAGGGAGTCCGCTGCGGCTCCCTGCCGCTGGGTGGCGGCCCGGTCGGGCCCGGGGGCGGCGCGGGGGTGCGGGGCGGCGGCGCCGGGACCGGCCAGTCCTCGGGCTCTCTGGGTGCCCGCGCCCCGTTTCCGGGCTGCGCACGGTGGCCGGGCGGCTGCTCGCCCCGCGGGGAGTCCCCGCGGCCGCGGTCAGCGGCTCGCCCGGCCCCGTGCGTCGGCGTACTCATCCGGATCCTCCGGCGGGTGGTCGTGCGCGAGGTCGTCGCCAGACATGACGCTACCCGTTACGGTCGCCGGACCTGGTGGATCGGACGCGGTATGTCCGGGTTCGCCTCCGCCGCGGCCGTCCCTGCGTCCCCGCCTGACCGTCCGGGCGAACGCGGTGAGCACGAACACGCCCAGCGCCGCGCATATGATCACCAGGGCGAGCGTGCCGAAGCGGGTGGCGTGCACGGACAGCCGGACCAGCGTGCCGGGCAGCGGGTGGCCGCCGGGGGCGAGCAGACCGAGCGTGACGTAGGTCACGCCCACCGTCGAGGCGTGCACGGGCACCCTGACCGTCACGGTCTTGCCCGGCGGGATGGACACCCGGTTGTCGAACGACTCGACGATGAGCCTCTTGTCCGGGGGGACGCGCGCGTGCAGCTGGACCTGGACCGGGCCCGGCAGCCGGTTGGTGATGGATATGGGCACCTTGCCCGAGGAGCCGCTCAGCGTGATCTGGCCCCGGTCGATGATGGAGACCTTCCTGCCCTGAGCGGCGACATAGCGGGCCACTCGCCTGATCAGGGCCTGCCGGGTGCCGGCCTGGTCGCCTCGCCAGGCCGTTGACTCCAGGCTGGCGACCGCGGTGCCCAGGTAGTCGTGAGCCGGCGGGACGAGGATGCTGCCCTGCACGCTGACGGCCTTGTCGAGGCTAGAGACCTGTGCGAGGTAGGACCCGCTGAGTTCTTCCTTACTCACCTGGCGGTTGCGCGGCGGACGGCGGGGCGCCTGCCCGGTGGGATGCTTGACTGCGGCGAGGGCGGCCAGGCTGGTGGGCTTCAGCCACGGCGCGCGCACGGTGTCGCTGAGCAGGGCGCCGGGCAGGCTGGGGGTCGGGTTCCACCGCCGCGGCGGGGCTACCACCAGGCTGCGCGCCAGCTGCGGGCTCTCGGCGACGATCATGGCGGTCTCGGCCAGGAATCGCTGCTGCGTGGTGAACGCCGTGCCGGGCCGGGCCGAGCCACCGGAGCGCAGGATCTGCGTGATCTCATGGTCGGCGAGTAGCACGTTCAGCCGCGTGCCGATGCTCGAGGCGACCGAGGCCTGCGCGCTCGGGGTGTAGTTCGGCGGCGGGGCGGACGGCGGCATCACGGTGGAGTCCAGCACCACCGTCTTCATCCCGCCGTAGGCCGCGAGGTTACCGAGCACGCCCGAGTCGGCGAGCCCGCTGTCCGGCCAGGCGATGTCGCCGGCGGTCGGCAGGTGCAGGATGTGCTGGCCGATCTGGCGATCGGCAAAAGCCCGCTTCAGGTCGGTGTCGAGGCCGACGTGGCTCAACGCGGCGACGTCGGCGTCGCCGTACGGGGTGAAGAAGACCTGCTGCCCGGAAATGGCGTGGGAGAGTTGCCGCAGCCAGGTTTGGGCGGCCGGGCTGCCCCGCAGCGACGTGGCATCGTCGCAGCCGGGAAAGCCGTCGACCTGGTACCGGGTGGTCATGGTGTGCGCGTTCTGGACCAGCGCCGGGTCGAGGGCCCAGGTTAGGTGGGCAGCGGTCGAGTAGCTGGCGCCCGCGGTCAGCAGCCTGCCCAGCCGGCCGTTGGCGGCCAGGCGCCCGGCCAGGGCGTTGCTGAACAGGGAGGGGCAGGCCGCCTGGTAAGGGTGATCGATGAGCGGCCAGATCCAGGCGATGCTCAGCGGCCGCGGCCGCGACGAGGCGCTCTGGCCGGGCCAGAACGGGAGGAACGTCCGGTCGGTGACGGTCTGCCCGGTCCGGTCGGTGACGGCCTGCCCGGTCGCGCCGTTCACGATCTGGGCGGCCAGCGGGTAGACGCCGAACGTTGTCATGCCCACCATGGACGGCTGCAGCGTGGCCTGCCAGGAAAGCTCGCCGCCGGCCGGGATGACCCGGTGCAGTGACACCGCCAGCCCCACCGGACCGTCCGCCGGGAGCTCACCCGCGGCGTAGAGCCCCAGCTCGGTCCGGTTGCTCAGCGGGTACAGCGAGGAGCGCAACTGGACGGACAGGTCCCGCTGAGCCGTCGTTGTGCCGTTCCTGACGATGCCGGTCACCGTCACCTTGTGACCCGGCGTGGCCCACTGCGGGCTGACCGACTCGATGACGACCGACAGCTGCCGGCCTGGCTGCGACGCCTGTCCCCGTGCCTGCTGGTTCTGTGCCTGCTGGTTCTGTGCCTGCTGGCCCAGGGCCGCCGGGCCGGCCGCGATGCTGACCGCGAGCGTGCCCGCGACCGCGCCGGCCAGGCAGACGGCCCGCCTGGCCATCCCGGCCCGCCCGGCTGCCCCGGCGCGCCGGCGCCCGGCCGCTGGAGCCGCGGGTCCGGTCCGGCTCGGCGCGGGATGGGGTCGTGACACGGCTGAAATGCTATTGCCGTTGGCTGAGTGCGGCGGGCTTTGCCGCGCACCCGGCCAGCAGGTCCTGCAGCCTGATGCCGAGCGCGGTACCGGGCTCGCCGGTCGCGGTGTAGACGACCGCCCCGTCGTCGGCACTGTCGGCCAGGGCCTGGTCCACGTAGAGCGGCAACTCGTCGGGCAGGGCCAGCGGTGCGACCAGCCCGGCCGCGTAGCCGGTCACCGAGCTGATTTCGGCCTCGCCCGCGGCGCGGGCCTGCTGCCCGCCGGTGATTTCCCTGACCACCTGGGCCGGCGGGACCGTGTCCGCCGGGACGATCATCGCGACGTACCGGTCATCCACCTCGTACACGCGTACCGCGAGGCAGCGCCGCGGTGGCAAGGCCAGCGCCGCGGGAAGCTGATCGGCCGATGTGATCGTCTGCGGCAGCTGGACGATTTCGTGCCGGACACCGTTCTCCAGCAGCGCGCAGTGAACTGTGAGAACGTTATTCATCAATGCCTCCGGGTCCCAGCGGGACCGTACCGGCCCGCACGGCTGCGCTGCGCGTAGCGTCCGGGCCGCGGTGCCCGTTAAGCTTCGGGCTCCTGTCCCTTCAGGAACCCACCGGGACACCTGCCTCCGCTGATTTTACCTACGCCAGTAACCTCGATGCCCGTGCCGGATTCGAACCCGCTGACCCCAGCGCAGCGCAAGGCCGCCGCTGAACTGCTGAGGCCCGTCACGCGTCGCCTGGATGACCTGGCCCGCCTGTTCGCCCGCCGCGGCCACCAGCTGGCGCTGGTCGGCGGCCCGGTCCGTGACGTGTTCCTGCGGCGTCCCTCCCCCGATCTCGACCTGACCACCGACGCGTCGCCGCAGCAGGTCCTGGAGATCACCGCCGGCTGGGCGGACGCCAGCTGGACGGTCGGGATCGAGTTCGGCACGGTCGGCCTGCGCAAGGGCGACGACACGCTGGAGGTCACCACCTACCGGAGCGAGCGATACACCGAACGCTCCCGCAAGCCTCAGGTGCGCTACGAGAACACCCTCGAAGGCGACCTGGGGCGGCGCGACTTCACGGTGAACGCCATGGCCGCCCGGCTGCCGTCCGGGGAGCTGGTCGACCCCTTCGGGGGCCTGCGCGACCTGCGCGAGAAGGTGCTGCGCACGCCGGGCACGGCGGAGGACTCGTTCACCGACGACCCGCTGCGCATGCTGCGCGCGGCCCGGTTCGCGGCGCAGCTCGGCTTCGAGCCGACCGCCGAGGTCACCGACGCGATGACCCGGCTGGCCGGCCGGCTGGAAATCGTGTCCGCCGAGCGGATCAGGGATGAGCTGGAAAAGCTCATGCTCGCCCGGGACCCGGTCCGGGGGATCAAGCTCATGGTCGACACCGGCGTGGCCGAGTACGTGCTGCCCGAGGTGCCCAGGCTCCGGCTCGAGGCCGATGAGCACTTCCGGCACAAGGACGTGTACCAGCACTCGCTCACCGTGCTTGCGCAGGCGATCTCGCTCGAGGACCGGTACGGGCTGCACGATGACCTCATCCTGCGGCTGGCCGCGCTGCTGCACGACATCGGCAAGCCGCAGACCAGGTCCAAGCTGCCCGGGGGACGGGTCGCCTTCCATCACCACGAGGCGGTGGGCGCGGGCCTGGCGCGTGAGCGGCTGAAGCAGCTCCGCTTCCCGGCGCCGGTGGTCGAAGGCGTGGCGAACCTGATCTTCCTGCACCTGCGGTTCCACGGTTACGGGTCGGGTGAGTGGACCGATTCCGCCGTCCGCCGCTACGTCAGGGACGCCGGCCCGCTGCTGACCCGCCTGCACGCGCTGACCAGGGCGGACTCCACGACGAGGAACAAGGCCAAGGCCGCCTGGCTGGCCCGGTCCTACGACAGCCTCGAGGACCGGATCACCGAACTCGGCCAGCAGGAGGAACTGGCCAGGCTGCGACCTGACCTGGACGGCAACGAGGTCATGACCATCCTGGGCGTGCCGCCAGGACCCGCGGTCGGGGCGGCGCTGAAGCACCTGCTCGAGCTGCGCATCGAGTACGGCCCGCTGGGCCGGGAGCGGGCCACTCAGGAGTTGCTGCGCTGGGCGGCGGCGGAGGGGCTGACCGCCGACGGCGAGGGCGATCCGTCCGCGGGGCGCTGACGGCTGAGCAGCGAGTACGCCACGGCCGTTAGCACGTAGCCCGCACTGGCCGCGCCCACCAGCGCGTACGACTTGCCGTCGAAGGGCATGAACGCCGCGCTCACGGCCGCGCCGATCACGAACGGCACGTTGAACAGCAGGTCGTAGAACGAGAACACCCGCCCGCGGAAGACGTCGTCCACCTCCCGCTGGATGATCGTGGTCGCGGTGATGGCCACGGACTGCGCGGCGAGGCCGAGCGCGAAGCTGATGAAGTAGAACGGCACCTGCCGGAACGTGACGCCCAGCGCGCCGCACACGATGCCGGCCACCAAGAGCATGATCGTGATCAGGCTGCCCTGGGGCAGCCGCGGACTCACGATCGGGGTGATCACCGCGGCGGCGCCGTAGCCGATCGCCGCGGCCACGATGACCAGGGCGAAATGGTTCAGCGCGTTGTTGGCGCTCGCGTGGTAGAAGTAGTTGCGGTACAGCAGGATCGACATCAGGAACAAGATCCCGTACATCATCCGCTGGCCCGCGGTGGCCAGCAGGGCTGCGGCGGCCCGGTGCCGTCCCAGCACGTGCCGCGCCCCCTCGGCCAGGCCGACCGCGACCGTGCCTAGTTCGGTGATCACCCCGGTGCGCTGATGCCCGCCCGCGGGCTGGTCGGGCCCGAGCACGTTCCGGTGCATGGTGGCTGCGACCGTCCCGGCCACCAGGTAGCAGGCGCCCGCGGCGAGGACAGTCACCGCCGAGCCGCCCCGGCCGCCGCCGGTGGCTAGGTGAACGCCCAGCCCGATGAACCCGCCGATGAAGCCGGCGATCGTGCCGGAGGTCGGAGCCACCGAGTTCGCCATCACCAGCTTGTCCTCCGCCACCACGTGCGGCATGGCGGCCGACAGCGAGGACAGGAAGAACCGGTTCACGCCGAGCACGGCGAGCACGCCGGCGTAGAGCGGCACCCCCAGGCTTCCCGCGGCCACCAGGGCGGCGGTCAGCGCCACGAAGACACCGCGGACCAGCGCCGACCAGACCAGGATCTGCCGGCGCGACCAGCGGTCGATGAACACGCCGGCGAACGGGCCGATCAGCGAGTACGGCAGGTAAAGCACCGCGAACGCGCTGGCCGCCGACACCGGGTTGGGGAAACTCGTCGCGTTGAAGAACACATACGCGCCCAGCCCGGCCGTGAACATGCCGTCCCCGGCCTGCGATATCAGCCGGGTGCCGAACAGGCGGCGGAAGTCGCGCTCGGCGAGCACCGTGCCCAGGTCGGCGAAGAACGACGATCGCGCGGGCCGCCCGCTCGGGCCTGGCCTCACTCGGGCCGCGGCCAGCAGGTCGCGTACACCCGCGTGAAAGCCCACACGTTCAGCCTACGGGCTGGGCCGTCGGCTGCCGACAGTCCCGATCTGGGGAATCAGCGGTCGATCTCGCCGCGGATGAACTTCTCCACCCGGTCCCGGCACACGTCGTCGCCGTACTGCTCGGGCGGCGACTTCATGAAGTACGAGGACGGGGAGAGCACCGGGCCGCCGATGCCGCGATCCTTGGCGATCTTGGCGGCCCTGATCGCGTCGATGATGACCCCCGCCGAGTTCGGCGAGTCCCAGACCTCGAGCCGGTACTCCAGGCTCAGCGGCACGTCGCCGAAGGCCCGCCCCTCGAGCCGCACGAACGCCAGCTTGCGGTCGTCCAGCCAGGGCACGTGGTCCGACGGGCCGATGTGCACCGCGGCCCGCTCCATCTCGTGCGGGATCTGCGAGGTCACCGACTGTGTCTTCGACACCTTCTTGGTCTGGAGCCTGCTGCGCTCCAGCATGTTCATGAAGTCCATGTTGCCGCCGACGTTGAGCTGGTAGGTGCGCTGCAGTTCCACCCCGCGGTCTTCGAACAGCTTGGCCAGCACGCGGTGCGTGATTGTGGCGCCGACCTGGGACTTGATGTCGTCTCCGATGATCGGCACACCCGCCTGCGTGAACTTGTCAGCCCAGACCGGGTCGGAGGCGATGAACACGGGAAGCGCGTTGACGAACGCGACGCCGGCGTCGATGGCGCACTGGGCGTAGTAGCGGTCGGCCTCCTCCGAGCCCACGGGCAGGTAGGAGACGAGCACGTCGGCCCGGGTGTCCCTGAGCACCTGCGCCACGTCCGCCACCGGCTCGTCGGACTCGGTGATGATGTCGCGGTAGTACTGGCCCAGCCCGTCCAGGGTCGGGCCGCGTTGCACGGTTACTCCGGTGGGCGGCACGTCGCAGATCTTGATGGTGTTGTTCTCGCTGGCCAGGATGGCGTCGGACACGTCCTGGCCCACCTTCTTGGCGTCCACGTCGAATGCGGCGACGAATTTCACGCTCGAGACGTGATACGGACCGAACCGCACATGCATCAGGCCGGGCACCCGGCTGTCCGGGGCAGCGTCGGAGTAATACTCGACG
>Ga0207700_10001035_pt1 | contig 16038 bp, 10 predicted proteins | sample LARL82metaG_FD_184348 | JGI IMG/M metagenome (GOLD analysis project Ga0207700, IMG submission 184348) | Corn, switchgrass and miscanthus rhizosphere microbial communities from Kellogg Biological Station, Michigan, USA - LAR L8-2 metaG... | ecosystem: Host-associated > Plants > Roots >...
ACCATTCGTGTGATTGCGAGGCATCCCCGGCCAATTACAATCGCAACGTGGGCCAATAATGCAAAAACGCCACCTTCTCCTAGGTATGTTGGTTGTGGGTCTCCTTTGGCATGTTGCGCTGGTCGCTCAAACGGTGACGCGCGACGCAGGCGGAGGAGCGACCGCACCGCCGGTTAGCATCGTGTTAACACAAACGGCATCGGATACCTTCGTCTTTCAAGGAAGCGCTACACCCTCCGCGGGAGCGTCCATCGTTTCATTCACCTGGAATTTTGGTGACGGCACTACAGCTATCGGTCCAAACGTCTCGCACCGTTATTCGGTTGCCGGTCTGTACAAGGTGATTCTGACGGTCGTCGATAGCCGGCAGATTACTACTTCTGCCGGCACGGTGGCACTCGCCACAACTGGCGATAACAACTCAAACGCAACAGGCTCGACCTTGCTGGGCATCGACCTTGTGACTCGCGGGACGAGATTCGAATTCTACGCGCGCAGCACGGCCTCCTTCAACGGAACGCTCGACCTCTGCTCGTGGAAATTTGGCGACGGCGCGACGGGCTCTGGTGCCATGACTGCGCACTACTACACCGCAGCTGGAACCTTCATCGTGGTTCTTACGTGCCCCGACAGCAAGGGCGTTCTCGCGACATCGACGAAAACGATCACCGTTTCACTCGGTACCTCGGCGGTAACTGCGCCGCCGACCGACCAAATCGCATCGAGCGCGAAAAGCTCAGATACGTTCGACTTCAGTGTGGTGCATACGAATATGAGAACTAGCACCACCGTTGCATCCTATGCCTGGAATTTCGGCGATGGCAGCACGGCGTCGGGCGCAACGGTTTCGCACCGGTATGCGACTTCCGGCACTTATACCGTTACGCTCTCTGAGGATGCAGGCGCCGGGGCCGCGAGTGTTGCAACGCAAACTGTCACGGTGACGAACAACTCGTCCCCGACTGCCAGCATAATCGCCACCGCGACCGCTCCAGATACTTACACGTTCAGCAGCACGGCCAGCGCAGCAGCCGGCGCGACCATCGTGGCGTATAGTTGGGACTTTGGCGATGGCGGCACCTCATCGGGCTCGACCGCATCACATCGTTACTCGGCTTCCGGCACGTACACCGTTGTTCTTACCGTGTCCGACAGCAAGGGCGCGTCCGGTACCGCCACGAAAAGCGTTGTTGCGACGGCTGGCGCGTCGCCTCCCTCGGTCACGATTGGCGCTGCCCAGACAGCTATGGACACGTACAACTTCACCGCCATTGCCACCGCATTTGCCGGTGCAACCATTGCTTCGTACGCATGGAACTTCGGTGACGGCAGCACCGGCAGCGGTGCCGCCACATCGCACCGCTATTCGGCCTCGGGCACGTTCAACGTGGCGGTTACCGTAGTCGACAGCAATGGAGTTTCGGGCAGCGCAACACAATCCGTCACTGCGACCGTCTCCGGACCACCGGGACCGCCGATTTCCAGTGGTCGCGTTCGCCCAGGCTACGGAGATACGAATTGGCTCAACGCCAGCACGGCCCTGCTTGCGCCGTGGGTGAACGGTGGCGGGGATTGGTTCGACAAGAATGGGGTGTTCAATGGACCGACGCCGACGATCCTCGTGCCGATCCCGACGAACGCGCCTATCTCGGTCGACATAAGCGGCATCGATGGTGACCTGCTGCTCACGGGAATATATGGTTGGGGCAATCCGCTGATCGATGGCCAACCGGCGATCGGCTTCGGCATGAACAGCTCCTCGGATCAATCCCAGCCATTGCCTACGCATTGGAATGATCCGGGCATCATCCTGAATCCCGCACGCGGCAGAGTGCTGACGCTCACGCCTGTCGCCAATCCTCTTGGTCAGACATTGCGCATCGACAAAGTGGCGGGTCCGACCGTTAACGACTATCCCAATTACGTCGGCCCGTCGAATACCCCTGACGTGTGGTCGCTGGAGATGATCGACGAAGCGACGATTCGAGCGCGTACGGCGGGAGGCGGGCGCATCGACGATCCCTTCGCCTATGAACCGCAATTCGGTGTCGAAGCCAATGGGTTGAAGTATCTTCGCACCGCCATCACGCCCTCGAACCAGCGCGACATCTCGTGGCGCTTGCCTTACCCGCCAACGACGGCTGTGCATACGAGGTTCTGTATTTACCTCGAGGATGATATTGCCGATGGCATGACCGAGCTTGGGGTCAAGTTGATGGCCGGTGCCAGCAACGAGGTTGTTGGACCTACCCAACCCCTGATTGTGTATCGCATCAATCACGGTCATCAGTCGCCAAACAACCGTGGCGTCTATGCGTTGTACGACTATTTATACGACGCGGAATCAGGGCCGAGCTTTCCGGAGGGCCACTCGATCAATGCCATGGTGCGTGCCGGCCAATGGTCTTGCATCGAGCAGGCGGTTCGTCTGAACAGCGGTAAAGGCGTTCACGACGGCTACGGGGAGCTGTGGATCAACGGCCATTCGGTGTGGTCGACAAATACCGCCTACTACCGTGACGATGGCACGACGACGCTGACTAATTTCTTTGCCAATCTCTATCATGGCGGGCTAGGGTACCCGAGCGCCGACATCCACTATCGCATCGCCAAGCTGGCTGTAAGTTCCACGTACATCGGTGTGCCACAAGAGTTGCTAGGAGTGTCGCCACCTTCACCACCCTCGCACCCGTCAGGCAGCCTCCCTGCATGGCGGCGGGCCCTGACGCAAAAAGACGTATGGGGCGTGGCGACGACAAATACATTTCACAATGCACCGGGAAACGTTGGCGGGGCAGAAGACCCGCAAATCAACATATGGAACGGAGCTGCTGCTCACGGCGGCAACGTCTATTTTGGTCTTGGGGGTGGTCACAATGTCGGTGAAATCAATAGCATGTGGGTACTTAATCTGAATCAGGATGTGCCATCCTGGACGAAATTGAATCCGGGCAGCGATCCGCGAGATCAGCGCGATGGTTGGCCGTATGACTTAGCGACTTATACAGGTGTCGAACTCCCGGCCACCCGGCACACGTACTTCACACCGCAATGGTTTTCAACTCCAGACGGGCATGGGCGGGCAGCATTCTTCCTCAACGGTGGGAATACGTACCCAACCGATGGGTCCGGTGGCAAAGGTTTTATTGACGCCTTTGACCCGGTCACCAACCGATGGGACCCGCGCGGCACTTGGTCGGGGGTTACTCTCCTGCCAAACGACATCGCGTGGGGCAGCCCCACATGCATGGACCCGCGCACCGAGGACGTTTGGATTTACGCCAGCGGGTACACCGGGAACATGTGGAAGTGGACGAAGGCAACAAACAGTTGGCAGAACTACGGCCCGCAGGCCGGTATGCCGCAAAGTTGGTGGTACAAGCCTAGCCTGATCGACGGCACACGCGACCGCTACATCGTGTTGGCGGTCAGCGGGAATCAGTTTGGCGTCATCGATGGGATCAGTAACCCGGCAAGGATGGTGGCGCGTGCACAGACCGTTGTACCGCCTGCTGGCGCCTCGTGGACCGGAGACTACGGCATGCTCGTGCACGACACGATCAACGATCGCTATCTTCTTGCAATGCAGTGGTCTGACGTTAACGGGCCGCGGCAAAGCGTGTTCGCCATCAACCCAACGACTTGGGTAGCAACATATGTAAATGAATTACCCTATCCAATTCTGAATCTCGCCAACGGGATTATGGGGCGATTCGCGTTTCATCCAACACTCGATGGGCTGTCGTGGACCCCACACAGCGCATCGCCGACCTATTTCATGCCGTTGAGGTAAGAGTAGATTCCAGAGCGGTCCGGCGCAATTGGAAGTGGCCCAGGGTCTGTTTCAGAAGCCTTCGGAAATGGAAATTTCCGACTTCTTAACGGTTCGTCGGTGTCCGCTCGCTCGGCCGCATGGACACCCTTGGAATGCGTAGATTCCACCCCCGAGCGGACGCATGCAAGCCTCAACTTGACGCGGTCTACTGAATTCCCGAGGCATCTTTCGCGAAGCCGGGCCGCATCGTGGACTGGCGCGACTCCTGCGATTCGACTGCTGACTGTTTTGTGTCAACCATCAGTTGCTCGAGCGCGACAAGCAGAACCAATTCGAAGTAAAACACATCCCAATAGCCGATGTTCACTGTGATTCCGCCCACCAGAAACCCCACCATGCTCACCTGAAGCGCGCGCGCCAGATCGGCGCGCCATTGGTAGGGGCCGGGCGGAGAGCCTCGAATGATGCGTGTCCCGGTGCGCCACATAAGGAACGCCAGCAGAAGGAAGAGGGCCAATCCCACAAACCCGTGTTCTCCCATCATCTGGAAATAGATGCTGTGTGCGGCATGGACATCGAGTGGGTCAGGCGCGTAGCGGGCAAACACATCCGACTCGTAGATAGCGAATCCGCCGCCAAAGATCGGCCGGTCCTTGGCCAAATTCCAGGCCATGTGCCAAGCGTTGTAGCGCCCCTGGACAGATTGATCTGGATTGTCAGACGACGACGAGATCGTTGCCATGCGTTCCCACCATGCATCAGGCATCGCAGCCAGCATGACGGGAAGCGCGAGCGCCATGAGCCCGATGAGCAAAAAGCGCTGGCGGCTTTTTGCTGCAAGGAACAGCAGCATCGCCGAGATCGCTACGAACGCGCCACGCGAATAGCTCGCGAGGATGGAACCAACACACAGCAATATCGAGGCGAGCATCGCAGGTTTGATCCAGCGGCGGGGTGCGTGTTGATAAAAGTAAGCCAGAAGAGGAATCATCATGACTAGCGCGACCGAGATGGCGTTGTTGTCTTCGATCTGGCTCTCGGGGGGACCCCATACTTTGAATTCGCCACCCGTAAGAAAGGCGAACACTCCCCCTTTGATGCCGAAGAAGGCAACGCTCATTACGAAAAGCCATACGAAGATAGTTATTTGCCTTTCGCTTCGCACCGCCGCCAGCGCGACCAGCGTCATCAACAGCGTCTTCGAAATACGCGACCACATGTCGTAGCTATAACTGACATGAATCGCAGTCAAATACGTGACCGTCATCCAGATCGTAAATACAATGAGCGTGATTGTGGTGCCGTTAACTGGAAATTTGACCTTCTTGGGCGCGAGTAGGAGACTCAGCAACGTAGCGATCGCGGTGAGCATTGCGAACGGAAAATCGTACGAAAAGCCCCACGTCAATCGATGCGGATTCATGACGCTCAGCCAAGTCCACAGAGCGATGCCGATGAACGGTTCGAACAAGGCGAACGGGAGGCATCCGAAAACGATCAACAATATCAGTACGTCGCGCATATCTATTCGGCTGTCACCGTTGTGAAGAACTCATCGCAGATCTATTCGTGCCACTGACCAACCGCCGTCAGCTTGTGTTTTAGTCCGTCCAGCGGAAAGCCGAAAGATTTTGCGAGCTTCGCTTCTTCCAGCGCCTTCCCAAACTGCTTTGTTTCGAAATACGCGAGGCCAAGATCGTAGTGTGCATTGCCACTCTGCGGATCCAGTTTGAGCGCGGTATTGAAATCCTGGATCGCCGCGTCGTACCGGCGCTGCATCGTGAAATATACTCCGCGCACGATCCAGACGTTGACATCGTCCGGGCGGAATGCGACTGCCCTTTCGAGGAAGCACGCAACGGAGAAGATGGAGCCCTGTGGCTTATTCGTCTTGTCGCGTTGCCCAAGGCGAACCATCGCCAAAAGTGCACGGGGATCATTTGGGAAAGCGCGAAGGGTGTAGCCGATATCGCCGCCGAGCGTCGATGTATTTCCCTCCTGAAGTGTCTCGACTTTTCGCGGAAAGTGGGTACCTTCAACCAGTTGCTTCTGGAAAGGCGTCGCCGTTCGGTAGTCGAAAGGGCCGTAGGCGTTCTGAAACGGGTCTCCACAATCATCGAGGTCATCGTTGGCGGGGTTAAGCGCAACCGCAGGCGAGGCGCATCCCATGAGAACGAGAAGGGCGCAACCGACGTATCGCGTAAATGCGGACCTATTCTGCATAGCTATCTCCTGCAACTCCTTCAGCGCGTAGACGATGCGATCTTTTCGCCCCGGAGCCGCATTTCACGCAGGGCGAGCCAATTGGTAATGGTATAGACGCCTTCCCATTTCAACCGAAGTCGGCCGGCGTCGACGTATATCTCGCGAATGTCAGCGGGCATCGCTGCTACGCCTCCGGCCTTGAGCCGGGGAGCGAGTAGCTTGAACTCATAGCGGCGTCGACCATAGCGCACCATCCGCTTCCAGTAGGCGAGCCAGTCCGACGGCTTCAGCAGACTGAACGATGCGAAGACAAAGCCTGCCTCTGGACAGGGCACGATGTACTTGGGATCCATGGGCTTCCTGGGATTCAAGTCCCAACGCGCCAGGGCCCCGATGACTCCGTCGTCGCCTTCGAGTCTCAGAGGAAGCCGAACAGCCATTTCCCGGCAGCGATCGACGAAGCGCCCACGAAGCGCGTACAGGTTAGCGACGAGTCCGCGGTCGCGTAGCAGCTCTTCGCGATCACGGCGCATGCTGCGACCGGAGGCGGGAGGAGCACTGACGGCGTTCGCATCCTGTTGTTCCTGCATTACTCGGTGCATCGCCGAAAAAGAACCCGGTTTTACCTGCGCGTCCCCGTCCATGAAAAAATAGATCTCATTTGCGGGGCAGTCGGCCGGCACGGTGTCATGGATGAAAACATTCCAGGCATTGCACTTGTCGCCAAGTTGGATCGAAACCAAGTGGACGCGGGAATCCTTCGCGGCGTGTTGTCGAACGATGTCCTCGGTCCGGTCCGTGCAGCCGTTGGCCATCACGTACACCTGCAGAGGAGCGCCTGGATCCGACGCAAGGATGCTGTCGATGCATCTGCCGATGTGGCGCTCCTCGTTGTGAGCCAGCACCATGACCGGCCAGCATCGTTGCAACGACTCGCTCATGAATTGCTCGTCTGGAACGGCAGGTACGCCGCCACGTCTTGAAAACGCCCAATATACCGCCCTGCAGCGCGGTATACGAGCCCTGCAGACGGGAACAGTGCTGAGTTAGTCACGTTGTAACATACCGACGCTTATCGTTCAGACACCGCGCGGGCAAACAGCCCGGAGGAGTGTTGCAGTGTAATTTGTGCCGAGCGGCTGGAGCGCAGCACATCATCCCGCGCCTGCAACCACTGCTCCAGCATCAGCAGCAGCCACACCATTTCCCCATAGTACCCTGGCGCTTCGGACAGTTTCTTATCGAGCAGTTCGCCAACGAATGAGGGCCGTACTATCCCTCTGGATGAAACGCGTTGAAGCGATTCATGCACCATATCACGCAGGCGCGCGTGCCGTAGCATCCACGCCCCGAATGGAAGACCGAAGCCGTGTTTCTTCTTGCGCAGGATCTCGTCGGGAAGGAAACCGCGCAGCGCCTCCTTGAAGAACCAGCGAAGCTTCAGACGTTTCAGCTTCCAATCCGGAGGAATCGATAACGAAAAATCCGTCAGCGCCCTGCCAAGGAATGGGTAGCCGGCGCTTATACCCGAAAGGTCCGTCGCGCCCCGAACCTTGGGCAGGTCGCTGTCGGCCAGCGTGTATTTCCAGTCGTAGGCAAGCATGCGATTCACTAACGATGTCGCGCTGCACTCGTTCCATGTCTCTCGCTGCTGCTCCTGAGGCCGTTGCCGTGCAACACTGAGAAGAAAATCCGGCTCGAACAATTCCTTCTCACCTAGCCGGCTCAGGAGGTTGAATGTATCGAGACGGTCTGGCATGTCCACGCTCGAGTGGCGCACGTATCCGCCAACCTGCTTGAGCCCGGGAACCCGACGAAACATTTCCCACTGGGTGGCCGCCGGTTCGAGCACAGTGCGGCGCAATCCTGCGGGGAGGGCGTGATAGAGCTGGAAAACCTTCTGCATCGCGTAGCGGGAGTTCCCGCCGAAAAGCTCATCGCCGCCGTCGCCCGCAAGCAGGCGCGTGCAGCCGCCTTCTTTTGCCTTGAGCGCACAGTAGTACGCGGGAAGCACTGAAGAGTTCCCGAATGGCTGATCGTACGACGCCGCGACTTTTGGAATCGCGGTAACGAGGTCGTCGGGTGTTAGGTAATACTCATGGTGCTCCAAACCAAAATGGCGTGCCACCGTGCGGGCGTATTCCATCTCGTCGTAACCCTCGGCTTCGAAGCCGATCGAGTAGGCCTTGACCGGCCTGCCGCGCAGCTTCGTCAACATGCCGGCGACGGTCGAGCTATCCGTACCGCCGCTCAGGAAGCAGGCAGTCGAGGGCTCGTCGGCCTCGTCCTCGACGCATTTCTCGACGATCTGAACGAACTGCTCGATCCGTCCTTTGAGATCGCCGTCCTCGTCCTCGACGAAGATGGGTCGCCAATAGGGCGCCGTGCTGCATGCCGTCCTGGAAGCGGTCACCTGGGATGCAGGCTCGACGCGACGCACGTCGCGGAAGACGGTCTGCGGAGCGGGGATGACGTGAAAATAGAGGTAGTCGTACAGCGATTGCGGATCGATATCGTGCGTCGCCTGAGGAACGTCGAGCGCGGAATCGCTGAAGCCAAAGCGTCCCTCGGTCCAGCGATAGCATGCTGTCTCGATCGAAAAGCGATCGACGAGCAACCTCGCGGTCCGGAGTCCGAAGTCCAGCATCAATACCGCGAACCCTCCGCCCACTTCGTCAGCCATCCTGTCGGCGTAGAGCGCGTAGCGCTCCAGCCAGCGAGCGGCTTCTCCACGGGTTGACGATATTCGCGCTGGCCGCGCGCGACCCCACGCCAGCGCAAGCTTGCCATCGGCGAGCGCGATGTCGGCGAGCGAAGGGTTCCAGTGAATTTCGACGCCAGGCAGCTTCATGACCGCCAGATCGCCTGCCATCTCGACCCGCGGCGTGGTCTTCGGCGGCGCGGCGAGCTTGGCGAAATCGATCAAGCCTTGGCAGCGAAGCATCGGGTTTCCATTGTGTGACCTGACCGAGACCATGAACAGCGATTCCGCGTTTCGAGTGCGACCGGGGCAATGAGGCTACACGAGCACTTCCACGACCGGAGGATGGCTCAGAAACCCCTGCGGGCTCGCAGTAGCGCCATACGCACCGGACTGGAAAACGACGACCAGGTCACCAGGCTGCGCGACGGCGAGCTCCATCTGGTCGGCGAGCGTGTCCAACGGCGTGCACAGCGGGCCGACGACGCTCGCCTTCTCGCGCGGCCCAGCACCCACCCGGTTGCCCACGGCCACGGGATAATTCTTGCGAATCACCTGCCCGAAATTGCCGCTAGCCGCCAGATGGTGGTGCAGTCCGCCGTCGGTGACCAGGAAGACCTGGCCGCGCGAAATCTTTCTGTCCACGACCCGGCACACGTAGATCCCTGCCTCTCCGACGAGATAGCGCCCGAGCTCTATGACGATTTGCGCATTGGGGAGTTCATTGCGCGCGCGTGCGACGATCTTGCGCAGGTTCTCCCCGATGGGCCCCAGATCGAGGGGGGCTTCGCCCGGGAAGTAGGGGATACCGAATCCTCCGCCCAGATTGAGGGCACGAACCGGCGCCGGTGCTGCTGCAGAGAGCTTCAGCGCAAGCGCGTACGATTTATCCTGCGCCTCGCAGATCGATGTGGCGTGTAAATTTTGCGAACCGGCGAAAAGATGAAACCCCTCGAAGGCAAGCTTCAGCTCGCCGATTCGCTGGAGCAGCGCGGGAACCTCTTCGACATCCACACCGAACTGCTTCGCACCTCCGCCCATTTTCATGCCGGAGGTCTTGAGCTCGAAATCGGGGTTGATGCGAACCGACACGCGGGCCGGCAGGGCGAGCTCCCGGGCGATTCCAGCCAGCAGCTCCACCTCGCGTTTCGACTCGACGTTGACCAGAATGCCCGATGCGACCGCCTGGGCGAGTTCTGCCTCCGACTTGCCCGGCCCCGCGAAACTGATTTCGCCAGGATCGGTGCCGACGTCGAGTGCGACGCGCAGTTCCCTGCCTGAAGCGACGTCGACGCCGTCAACGCGGCTTGCCATGTGCGCGACCAGCGCCGGCATCGGGTTGGCCTTCATCGCGTAATGAAGGCGGATCTCGCGCGGGAGCGCCGACCGCAGGTCCCGCACCCGGGCATCCAGCAGCTGGCGATCGTAGGCGTAGAAAGGCGTCTGTCCGACCCTCGCCGCGAGGCGGGGCAGTGCGATCCCTCCGACCACCAGGCAATCATCCTGCACGATGAACTGACTCATCGTGGCGTGGCGCGGAAGCGTCGCATTCATGCTCTGGTCCCGACCGAGTCTTCCTCGTAGCGGCTGGCAAGCGTCTTGCGGTCGATCTTTCCATTGGGGTTGCGGGGGAGGGGAGCCTGACACGCAACTATTCTTGCCGGGACCATGTAGGCCGGCAGACGCTGCCTGCATTCGGCCATCAGCATGTCGACATCGAGCGCATCGCCGCCAAGGGGTGTTGCCATGACGACAATTGACTGTCCGAGCGTGGGATGATCGCTTCCGAACGCAGCGACTTCGCCGACAAGTTTGGTCGCGTAAATGGCTTCCTCGATCTCGGTCGGACTTACGCGATACCCGGAAGTCTTGATCATCTCGTCCTTGCGTCCGACAAAGTACAGAAACCCGTCCTCGTCCATGCGCACCGTGTCGCCCGAAAAGACCGCCAATTCAGGCACGACCATTCCCGGCTTGCGCCCGCCAACGCCGACGGGCAGCGGCTTGTAGCGCTCCGCGGTCTTCTCGGGATCGTTCCAATAACCCATGCCCACCAGAGCGCCTCGATGAACGAGTTCGCCCTGCTCGTTCGGGGCGCATGGAGTGCCGTCTGGACGAAGGACGAGTATCTCGGCGTTGGGAATCGCCTTGCCGATGGAATCGGGACGGCGATCGACGTCTTCCGGCGGCAGGTAGGTGGAACGGAATGCTTCGGTCAGACCGTACATCAGATACGGTTTCGTCGACGGCAGTTTCGATCTCAGCAGCTTGAGCGTTTCCAGCGGCATGCGGCCGCCGGTATTCGCGAAGTAGCGCAATCGCCCTGAGATGGATTGGGGCCACTCGAGCTGCACCAACTGAATGTACAGCGGCGGCACTGCAGTGAGGCCGGTGACGCGTTCGTTCACAAGCGCATTGATGACGTCTTTGGGTAGCAAATAGTTGAGCAGGGCGACCTTGGCGCCGGCATGGAATGCCGTGGTGAGCTGACTGAAGCCGGCATCGAAAGAAAGCGGCAGCGCCGCGAGCAGAACGTCATTCGAATCATTTTCCAGATAGGAGGCAACGCTTTTTGCACCCGCCACCATGTTGCGATGGGACAAAACTACGCCCTTCGGCCTGCCGGTGCTGCCCGACGTATATAAGATCGCCGCCATGTCGGTGTCGATGACCCGATGGCCGTGCTGGTCGCTCGCATTACAGACATCGGCCCAACGATGCAGGTGGCCGGTACCGTCGTTGGGCGACGCTGCACTGTTGCCTGTCAGAACTATGTGGCTCAGGTCCTTGCAGGTGGTTAGCACGTCCCGAAGATTCGCATATCGCTCCGTCGAGGTGACCAGGACGGCGATATTGCAGTCTCGCAAGATATAGGCGACCTGTTCAGGTTTGAGCAAGGGGTTTAGCGGGACGAATACGCCTCCCGCAGCCGTGGCTCCAAAGGATGCGATCACCGTCTCGAAGCGTTTATCGAGATAGATTCCGACGCGTTCCGCGCGGCCCAGTCCGAGCGCGAGCAAGCCGCGTGCAAATCCAGCAACTGATTGGTCGAGCGCTTCATAGTCCAGCGTTTCGCCGCCAGATGAGAGTGCGGGGGCTTCAGGATGTCGTTTCGCCGCGAAACTGACCAAGTGGTGCAGGAGAAAGGCTTCACGCATCGTTTGTTTTCAGCGAGCAACCGCGCCGCCGCGCTGATGACCGCTGCGTTTGATGGCGAACAAGGTTGTTACAGGCGTAAAGACGTAGCCGATGAAGCGTGTGAGTGCGGTCGACTTTGCAATCGTCAGCGCGAGCTTGCGAATGCGTGTCAGCGTGGACTCGTCGACCATGGCGAATCGATCGAAGCATTCCATGCCGCGAGTAGACAAATACGCCGAAAGCTGCTCGCTGGTAAACCAGTGAACCGCGGGATACTTTGCATGGTTAACCAGGCCGGGGTGCGTGGTGACGGCGAGATGCTCGATCTTGTGTTTGATGAATGCGGGATACCAGCTGTAGCCCGGTAAGTTGAACTCCTGCTGAATTGGACAAAGCCGGTTGGTAGTGCTCAGATACAGAAGGCCATCGGGTTTCAGCACGCGCACGGCCTCATCAACGCAAGCGTGCCAATCGACGACGTGCTCCAGCAGCTCCGGTAGCAGGCACACGTTCATGGAGGCATTGGCAAATGGCAGATTGGTTGCCGTGCCCAACTCGAAAGTAATCGGAAGCCCCGCCTGAGAAGCGCGTTGCCGGGCGAGTTCGATCAGCGGACCGTTAACGTCGAGTCCATGAACTTGATGTCCATCCTCGGCCCAGAGGCGGCATTGTGTGCCCGCGCCGCAGCCGATATCCAGCACCTGCAGGCCGATGATAGGGATTCTGTTGCGTTCCGCGAGTCCGAGCAATTTTTCACGCGTTCTGCGAAACCTTGCAAGCGTTTCCTCGGAAGCGCTTTCACGTTCGTAATACTCGAAGAAGTCAGGATTGGACTCGTGATCCAATTGGGGCCTTGAGTCAAGGCGGTTATGATTTTCGGACATGCGAGGGCTGGCTATTGGGCTGGCAGTAACGCTCTCGCCACCGTGTGTTCTATCGCCGCAGCCGATGGACATTGTCGAAGCGCTGAAGTATATCAATAGTGGCCCAATATGGATTTAGCTCATTTCTAAGTAGCTTAATTGGAAGGTCGTGTACAACTTGGGAAGTGAAAGGCGTATGCGCTGGCGAATTCACCCGGTTACCAATTTCTTGAACCAGGCGTCCGTTTGGGACGCGTTGAACCTTGGAACAGGGGACCTGCCGTTCCTGCGCACAGATTTCTTGCTGCCCGCGTTGGATGAATTCGGGACCGGCCGAGAGTTTCTGGCCGTGGCGGACGAGGGCGGAACACCGGTCGCCATGGGTATCTTCAGTCGTGTGCGGCAAGGTTTCTGGGAGACGTTCCAGCCGTCGCAACTTCCGCTCGGCGCGTTCGTATCCAAGCGCGGCCTCCGGCTCGATGTGGCGCTCAGCGCACTCGGACAGGCGTTACCAGGTGTGGTGCTTGGTGTGGCATTGACGCAGCAAGATCCCGCGGTCAGCCAAAAGCCGCCGACCAGCGCAACGCTCGAGACTCTCGATTATGTTGATACAGCGTGCATCCGCATAACGGGCACATTCGACGAGTACTGGGCATCGCGCGGCAAGAACCTGCGTCAAAACATCAAGAAACAGGTCGCGAAATTGGCTCAGGACGGCATCGAAGCAAAGCTCGAGCTCGTCGACGATCCGGCTGAAGTTTCCCAGGCCATCGTCCAGTACGGCAAGTTAGAGAGTGCAGGCTGGAAGGCCGAAGGGGGTACCGCTATCAGCCCTGACAATGCGCAGGGGCGCTTCTATCGCGCCGTCTTCGAGTCGTTCTGCAATAAGGGATTGGGAAGAATCTACCGATTCTCCCTCAATGGGCAAGTCGTTGCGATGGATCTTTGTCTCGTCGGCGGCGGCGCACTGGTCATTCTCAAGACGACGTACGACGAGTCTCTGAAATCAATTTCGCCGGCTTTCCTGATGCGACACCGTTACGTGCCGTTGATTTTTGCAGAGAAAGGCATCGATCGCATTGAGTTCTACGGCAAAGTGATGGAGTGGCACCTGCGTTGGACCGAGGAAGTGCGCACCTTGTTCCATGTCAATCACTACCGTTGGCGGTGGGTCGCGGCAGTCCGCAAAGAAGTCCGGCGAGCGCAAGCCAGGTCGATTTCCGTCGCAAGCAAATGCTGAATAGATCTGCCAACGGATCAATCCGACCTGCCGCAGCCCCCCGTCTGTGGCCGCACGTTGTCGTATTCAGTGTGCAGTTCTTGCTCCTGACCATAACACTGCCGTTGAGCGAGATCTGGAGCGATAAACCGCTTTTTCACATCGATGCTGCGTATCACTGGTACAGCATGAAGCTGGCCACGAATCTCGCGGCGACGATGAACGTTGTCGGCTACGACCCATTCTTCGCTGCCGGCGACGTTAACGGCATATTCAGCGATCCCAGTGGAAAAGTACCTGCGCTCCTGGCAGCTATTTTCTCCCCGACAATAGACGAGATCCAACTCTACAAGTTATACGTGCTTGCGTCGTCGGTGATCGCGCCACTCATGATTTCGATTGCTGCCTCGGCACTGCGTCTTTCGCCGCTTGAGGCGTTGGCCGCCGGGATATTGGGGATCCTGCTGTGGTGGGTTTCATATATGCACTGGTACTCCACTGCCGGCTTGGTCGCGTATGCAACGAGCTGCTATCTCGGAGTTCTCTTCGCCGTTCTATTTATCCGATTTCTCGAGGGGGGCGGCGGTAGGTGGGCACTCATCGGACTTGGGCTGCTTGGTGCAGCTGGGTTTTTCTTGCATCCGCTATTCCCAATACCGGTGGCTGTTGTGATCGGTGCATACCTGATGCTGCACTATCGGCTCCTTGGCTCGCCAAGGTCACTGGCGGCGCTGACCGTAGTCTCCGTACTGAGTGTCCTTCCGAACTTGGTATGGCTCTATCCAACATACCGTAACTATAGTTACCCGGTGGACGCTCACGTCCAGGCGCTGGTGGACGCCAATTTGATCTGGCAGGAGCTGTTGGGAAGATTGCACATCGCGCATGGCTCAAAAGTGTATTCGTTGATTTTGGTAGCGTCATTGTGGGCATGCTTTAGGCCGGGCCGTGCGCACAGTCGCCGTTTGTGGCTTGCCTTTCTTTTCGCCGCGATCTCGCTTCAGTTGTTGGCATATTTGGGCGCCGCCATACCATCGCTTGGCAACATTGAGCCAAACAGGTTTGCGGTTGCTGGATATCTCTTGTTGTGTATGCCGGCCGCGAGGGGTTTCACCTCGATGGCATCGGCTTGGACCCGGCCTGGCTACGGGCCGGGGCAAGCGTTTGCCGCAGTCAATATTGCCGTCGTTCTGGTTATCGGAGCCGTGTTAACGTGGGAGGTCTGGCGCGAGGTGACGCCCGGAGCGCAGGGTCGATACGGTGCGTCCCCACCGCAGGTCAGAGCTCTCGGCGAGGACTCGCTCTGGCTAATAGAATGGCTCAAGCGGCGCGCCGGCGCGGACTCGCGCGTGTTGTTTGAAACTTCCCTCGGGCGCGTCCATGACCAGGCCCACATGGCGGGCTATTACGCATATCAGACGCACCAGGAATTCATCGGTGGACCATATCCATTCCAGCACTTTGCAAGCTTCTGGGATGGGCGAGCATTCGGCAAGCCGATCTCCGACATTTCGATCGACAAAATGGCAGAGTATTTTTCGCTATACAACATTGGGGCAGTCGTCGTGTATTCAGGGGCGGCCAAGCGTTACTTCGATTCGATGCCTGGCGTGCATCGCAGCGACGATCACGGCATCCTGCGGTTGTACACGGTTGACGGAGATCGGTCATATTTCACGCGCGGATCTGGTCATGTAAAGGAACGCGATCACAATCATTTGCTTATCACCGACATCATCGGTTCGGAAATCGTGCTCAAATATCACTACGTGCCCGGGTTAGCAACGGATCCGCCCACACAACTCGACAGCGTACGTTTGCTCGACGACCCAATGCCGTTTATTCGCATTGTCAACGCGCCACGTAATCTACGCATATATTTCCCCTGATCGACTCGTATGGCCCGCACAGTGGTCTACAGCCGCATGGCAGTTGTGATCGTGATCGAGTTCCAGGTTGAGAAACTAGATCAAAAATGCATTAGACTTCATGCGAATCACAACTACCCTACGGGAGTCTCAACTTGGCAATGCAAATTGCGCTTGCTGGCGCAATGCAGGCGATTAGTTAAGGATGAGGATCTCACCTGATGATCACCGAAGACGTGGTATTGGGAAAGGACGTTCAAATCTTCCAG
>Ga0207700_10001041_pt1 | contig 16016 bp, 13 predicted proteins | sample LARL82metaG_FD_184348 | JGI IMG/M metagenome (GOLD analysis project Ga0207700, IMG submission 184348) | Corn, switchgrass and miscanthus rhizosphere microbial communities from Kellogg Biological Station, Michigan, USA - LAR L8-2 metaG... | ecosystem: Host-associated > Plants > Roots >...
TAAGTTCTATTCGCCGCCTCGACCGGATCTCCAAATGCAAGCCCCTTCCGAGCCTTTACCTCGACGAACACGACTGTCCCATCTCGCTCGACCACGAGATCGATGTCGCGGTGGCCACTCCGGAATCGGCGCTGTACCACTCGCCAACCCTGTCGCTTGAGCCACCGCTCCGCGATCCGCTCGCCCAGCTCGCCGAATTCCTGCCTGGCCGCTGACATGGGGCCAAGCTATGGAGACGCGACGGGGACTCCGTCACCGAAATCGCGCGACTCGGGACGATCGAATGCGTGAGGGGGACGGGCCTACCAGACGACCCGCGACAGTGCGCTGACCAACTGGGCGCCGCCCAGCGTTGGGACGTCGAGTGCGCTCCGCACGACCTCCGGGTCGCGTTTCGTTACCCAATACAGTCCGCGCGCCGCGTCGGCGTGCACGGCGACGACCCAGCAGTCGAACGTGCCGGCCGGAACCTGAATCCGATCCTCACCGATTACCGCAAGGCGGACAGGGACGATGCTCGTGTTGCCGAGCGTAATCGAGAGAGCGGTCGTCGAGTCCTCCCACGCGGTCTGCAGCGGCAGAAGCCGCAACGCCGTCTCGAGCATCGCCGAGCTGATCATCGTTCCACTCGGAACCACCGCGACGATGGACCGACGGCCGGACGGCGCGGCGGTGGCACCGAACGCCGTATCCCCGCGGAATTCAGCGCCGAGCCGCGCCAATCCTTGCGCCGAGCTCCAATGCAGAGGGCGCAGTCCCGTGACGTCGGTGATCAGCGAGTCCGCCGACGGGATACCGTCGTTCGATCGCGTCTCGAGGAGGAGCCACGCCGGCATCGCGTTGTAGGTCGTACGTGTGGCCGAGATCGTCCGCGAGCCGAGGACGGTCGTCGTCGAGTTGCGTTCGAGCGTCGTCTCGTAGATGAATTGACCGGGACGCAGCGCGCCCGCATCCAGACGGAAGTGGTGCTGGGTCGTATCGGACACGGGCACCTGAGCCGCAGCCGACGTCGCGAGCGTGAGCGCGGCAAGCGCGCACAGTCCGTTACGTACGCGGTCCACAGATTCGATCCAGTTCGTCGAGCCCGACCAGCACGTCGCGCGGCTTGGAGCCGTCTGGCGGGCCAAGGACGCCGACGGCATGCAGTTGATCGATGATCCGGGCGGCGCGCCCGTATCCGACTTTGAGACGACGTTGGAGCAGCGACGTCGAGCCCTGCTGGTTCTGCACCACCAACTCGGCGGCCTCGCGGAACAGCTTGTCCCGATCGGACGTGTCGACACTCTCACCCTCGGCTTGTCCGGCCTCGAGGGCCTCGCGTTGACGCACGGCCTCGAGAATGTCCGGCTCGACGTCGAGCGGTTCCTCGAGCACGAGGCCTTGAGCCGCGAGCGCCGCGCGCTTGCGCTCACGCACGCCCTTGTACCAACCCATGAGATTCTCGGTGTCCTCGCTCGACAGATAGGCGCCCTGCAAACGAGCCGGCTCCGACTTGCCCGGCGGAATGAACAGCATGTCCCCGTTGCCAAGCAGCATTTCGGCGCCGGCGCCGTCGATGATCGTGCGGCTGTCGATCTGCGATGCGACGCGGAACGCGATCCGGCTCGGGAAGTTCGCTTTGATCAAACCCGTGATCACGTTCACGCTCGGGCGCTGCGTGGCGAGGATGAGGTGGATGCCGATGGCGCGCGCCTTCTGCGCGAGCATCGCGATCGGCGTCTCGACTTCGCCCGGAACGGTCATCATGAGGTCCGCCATCTCGTCGATGATGACGACGATGTACGGAAGGATGCTCCCCGTGTACGTGGTCGCCTCGAACGCGACATCGGGCCGCTTGGGGAGCTTGAGCGGTGAATTGTCCTCGACCCGCTTGTTGAACTCCTGAATGTTGCGACAGCCGTTTGCGGCGAGCAGCTCGTAGCGCTCCTGCATCTCCATCTTCGCCCAGTTGAGCACCGAGGCCGCGTCACGGTTATCGGTGATCACCTTATGGCGCAAGTGCGGGAGCGTGTTGTAGACCGACAGCTCGACCATCTTCGGGTCGACCATGAGGAAGCGGAGCGTTCGCGGCGTGTGACGATAGACGAGGCTCGTGATGATCGTGTTCACGCAGACCGATTTGCCCGAGCCTGTCGCACCGGCGATCAACAGGTGCGGCATCTTCGCGAGATCGGCGATCACCGGCTTGCCTTCGAGATCCTTCCCGAGCGCGATCGGCAGCGCGGCGCGCGCCGTTTGAAACTCGCGCATCTCGATGAGCTCGCGAAACGACACGATCTCCGACACCGGGTTCGGGACCTCGACGCCGACGGCGCCGCGTCCCGGAATCGGCGCGACGATGCGGATCGACGCGGCGCGCATCGCGAGCGCAAGGTCGTTGGAAAGATTCGCGAACTGTCGGACCTTCACCCCCGGCGCGGGCTCGATCTCGAACTGGGAGACGACTGGTCCCGTCGTGCGGCCAACGAGCTCGCCTTCGACGCGGAACGTCCGCAGCGCGTCCATGAGCTTGAGGCCCATGTCGTCGAGCTCGCGTTTGCTCGCCTCGATGTTCCGGCGTGGAATCTCCGTCAGAAGCTCCGGCGTGGGCAGCTCATCGCCTTCGCCCGGAACCTCGGGGTGCGCCGTGGCCTCGATCGCCGCCGCGATCTCCGCGTCGTGCTCGGCGGCGGTGTCGGCTCGCGAACGTTTCTTCTTGCGCTTGGAGTCGGCCGCGCCGGACGCGTTCGCGTTCTCTAATGGCTCGACGTCGCCGTCGACCATCGCCGCCGCGTCGAGCCCCGGCATTTCGTCCGGCGACGGCGCGAGCGCGAGTGCCAGTTCGCCGCCGGCGTTTTCGCCCGGCTCCGCCTCGCGCTTTCGTCGTCGTTTGGGCGAGGCCTCGGGCTCGCCGGTGACGACGATCGCCGCAGCGACCGGGGGACGATGTCCGATCAGCGCGCGGACCGGGTTCCAGGCGAGTGTCGCGGCCATGAGCACCGACGCTGCGAGCGCGACGACGATCCATGCCCCGAATGACCCGAACCATCCGCGCCACCACGACGCGACGAATTCACCCCACAATCCGGCCGCGAGGCTCGGCAGTCCGGGCGGCGGTGGTGCGATCGAGAGCGCGAGCGCGACCGGAAGCAGGACGACGACGCCGGCGAAGAAGATCATCCACGACCGGTCGGTATCGGACTCGAGTCGGCCGAACAAGCGCAGTGCATGAACGGCCGGGACGAGCGGAATGAGGGCCGCCGCCGGCCAACCGAAGAACCAGACCAGCGGGTTGGCGAGGATTCGGCCGACGACGCCGACGCTCGCCTCCACACTCAGAGGTGCACGCTGTGCCAACGCCAGCGCCGCAAAGGCACCGACGAGGAAAATGGAAAACAACAACAGCGCGATTCCGAGGATCTCGCGCTTGAGAGAGGAACTGCCCACGGTTTACCGCTCGCGGTCTGGTCCGAGCTTGGTGATCTGTCGATCCTGATACAACGGGACGACTGGGTAGGAATCCACGGTGGCGCACGAAGTGAGGTCATCGCCGAACCCCGCCTCGCGCAACGCGCGGCCGTGCTCTGATGCATCGAACAGTCCGAGGACGCGATCGCCGTACTTGCGGTCGATCAGCACGCACGACTGCGCAGCATCGTTGAGCTCGATCCCGGCCAGTCGCTTCGAGATGTTGTAGACGTATCGCCCGGCGCACCCGGCATCTTCGAGCGAGAATTGCCGATCGCGTCCCGCACACACCAAAGTAACGTCCGCGCCGCCGCGCAGGGCGGCGCGCATCATGGCGAGCACCACGGTGTAGTTCACATACGACGCGATGACGACGTCGCGCGCGCCCTGGGCTGCGGCGATCGCGGGGGTGCCGTTCGTCGTCGCCATGATGATGGTTTTCCCTTCGACCGCGTCCCGCGTGAAATCGCGCGGCGAGTTGCCGAGGTCGAATCCGGGAATGGGGAGCATCCGGCGCTCTCCCGCGAGGCGGACGTCGGAGCGTTCGAACGCCTTGGCGGTGCGGACGACGTCGTCGGAGTTTTCGAGCGGAATCACCGCTCGGGCGCCGTTCGCCAACGCGGCCGCGATCGTCGTCGACGCACGCAGCACGTCGATCACGGCGACGAGACGTCCGGTCACGTCGAACGGCGCGAACGCGGCCCCGCCGAACACGACGTCGACGCGCACTACACCGGCTCCTTGAGGAGATCGGTTTCGCGCTCGAGAAACTTGGTGTCGACTTCGCCGGCGATGAACCGCGGGTTCTGCATCACCCGGGCGAGAAACGGAATCGTCGTCGTCACGCCCTCGATGATGAAGCCGTCGAGTGCCACGTGCATGCGAGCGATGGCCTCGGCGCGATCGCGTCCCTGGCAGATGAGTTTCGCCAGCAGCGAATCGTAATACGGAGGTACCGTGTAGCCGTCGTACACGTGTGTGTCGAGGCGCACGCCCGGTCCTCCGGGCGGATGGAACGCGAGAATCTTCCCCGGCGACGGCTGGAAGTTGCGCGCGGGGTCTTCGGCATTCACGCGTACTTCGATCACGTGGCCGCGGAGGGCGGGCAGCTCGGAGACGCTCAGCTCTTCCCCCGCGGCGACGCGGATCTGCTCTTTGACGAGATCGATCCCGGTCAGCATCTCCGTCACCGGATGCTCGACTTGGATGCGCGTATTCATCTCCATGAAGTAATACGAGCCGTCTTCATCGAGCAGCATCTCGATCGTGCCTGCGCCGACGTAGTCGATCGCCTTGGCGCCGGCCACGGCTGCATCGCCCATCTCGAGCCGCATCGCCGGCGTCACGGCCGGACTGGGCGCTTCCTCGATGAGCTTCTGGTGGCGACGTTGCACCGAGCAATCGCGCTCGCCGAGATGGATGAGATGGCCGTGTTTGTCGCCGATGATTTGAAATTCGATGTGCCGCGGCCGGGCGAGATACTTCTCGACGTAGACGTCGCCGTTGCCGAACGCGGACAACGCTTCGGACCGCGCGAGCTGGAAGGATCGGGCAAAATCGTCGGGATCGCGCGAGACGCGCATGCCCTTCCCGCCTCCGCCGGCCGCCGCCTTGATGATGACCGGAAAGCCGATCTGCTTGGCGAAAGTGAGCGCCTCGTCGACGTCGTCGACGGGCCCCGGCGTGCCGGGAATGATCGGCACGCCGACGGCGGTCATGGCTTTTCGCGCCGCGGCCTTGTCGCCCATGACGCGGATTTGATCGGCCGTCGGTCCGATGAAGGCGATCTTCGACGCCGCGCAGATGTCGGCGAACTCCGCATTCTCGGCGAGGAAGCCGTAGCCTGGGTGGATCGCGTCGGCGCCGGTGATTTCGGCCGCGGCGATCAGGCGTGGAATGTTGAGGTATGATTCGCGCGCCGGCGCGGGCCCGATGCAGACGTCGTCGTCGGCGAAGCGCACGTGCAGCGACTCCCGATCCGCCTCGGAGTAGACCGCGACGGTCTGGACGCCGAGCTCGCGGCACGCGCGGATGACGCGCAGCGCGATTTCTCCGCGATTGGCGATGAGAACTTTGTTGAACATTACTTCGCGGTCGAATCGCCCTCGAAGCCGGACCAGGAGGTATCGCTGGTGCCGGCGACGCCCTGGACGCGCAGGGCGAACTCCGCCGGACTCGTCGCGTAGAACATGGCGCTCTCGTACGAGACGACGCCGCGCGAGTAGAGTTGCATGAGCGATTGGTCGAAGCTCTGCATGCCGTACTGCACCGCCCCTTCCTTGATGAGGTCAGGGATGTTGAGGGTTTTCGCCATGTCGCGAATGTTGTCGCGGACCGCGGCGGTGTTGATCAACACTTCGCAGGCCGGGATTCGTCCCGCCTTGTCCGACCGGGGGACGAGGCGGAGCGAGATCACGGCCTGGAGCGCGCTGGCGAGCGAGAAGCGTACTTCGCCCTGTTGGTGGGGCGGATAGAACGACAGCACGCGATTGATCGTCTGCGTCGCGTCGACCGTGTGGAGCGTCGAGAACACCAAATGCCCCGTGTCGGCCGCCTTGAGCGCCGTATCGAGCGTTTCGAGATCTCGAATTTCGCCGATCAGGATGACGTCCGGATCCTGTCGCAGGACGCGGCGGAGCGCCTGGCCGAAGGTGGCCGTGTCGGTGCCGATCTCGCGCTGGTTGATGTGCGAGTTGATGTCGCGGTGCAGGAACTCGATCGGGTCCTCGATCGTGATCACGTTGGCGCGACGATTCTCGTTGATGTGCTGGATCATCGCCGCGAGCGCCGTCGATTTGCCGGAGCCCGTGACGCCGGTGACGAGGATCAGCCCGCGCGGCTTGAGCGCGACTTCCTCCAGCACCGGCGGCAGATTGAGCTCGTTGATCGTGCGCGCTTGGTACGGGATGGCGCGCATCGCGTAGCACAAGGAGCCGCGCTGCTGGTACACGTTGACGCGGAAGCGTCCGATGCCCGGGACGCCGATCGCGAAATCGCACTCCTTCTCTTCGGCGAATTGCTTGACCTGCCGCGGCGTCATGAGCTGCTCGGCGAGCGCCTTGAGATCCTCCGGCCGCAGCGGCTGATGCTCGAGCGGCTCGAGCTCACCGTCGATGCGGATCGTCGGCGGACGCCCGACCTTGAGGTGCAAGTCGGATCCGTTGCGCCGGATGAGCTCCTGCAAGACGGTCTTGAAGCTGATGCCGGCTGGTGTGGCGGGGGCCGTCAGCGCGGCGGTTTCGCCGGCGCCCTGGGTCGGATTAGCCATTGGGATCGATCTTGAAGAGCACCTGACCATACTCGACGGGCTGCGCGTCCTCGACGAGGATTTCGCGCACGATTCCCGAATATTCCGATTCGATTTCATTCATGATCTTCATCGCCTCGATGATGCACACGATCTGACCTTTCGCCACGCGATCGCCGACCGCGACGTACGCCTTCGCACCCGGTTCCGGCGATTTATAGAATGTCCCGACCATCGGTGACTTGACCTCGAGCCCCGCAGGCTTCGGCGGTTCGACCGGCGCCGGGACGTCGCTCTCGCTGACGGGCGCGATGCCCCCCGGCGGCGAAATGCGATTCGCCGCGATCGGCGCGATCGCCGGCATCGCCATCGCCGGCGCCATCTGCACGGCGCCCCGCTGCTGCGGACTCTTGGAGATGCGAATCTTCATCCCCTTGTCCGAAGTGATCTCGATCGAGTCGACGGTCGACTCGTCGATGATCTCGATCAGCTTTTTCACATAGCGTAGATCGATCATAGGCCTCTAAAGAGTGGCACCAGCGCGGTCACCCGAGCTCGATCAGCTCGCGGGTGAACGTCGTGAGGATTCTCGGGCCGGTCGGACCGAGGAATACGTCATCCTCGATGCGGACGCCACCCCACCCCGGTCGATAAATCCCCGGCTCGATTGTCACCACCGCCCCTTCGGCCAGCGCGCCATCGGCCGTACGTGCCAGCCGCGGCGCCTCGTGCACCTCCAACCCGAGACCGTGGCCCAGACTGTGACCGAAGAGGTCGCCGTACCCGCGCTGCTCAATGTAGTCGCGAGCGATGGCGTCGGCATCCCGGCCGGTCATCCCGGCACGGACGCGATTGGCCGCGTTCTCGTTCGCGACCCGCACCACGTCGTAGACCTCTCGCTGTTCCGGTTGCGCGACGCCGACGACGCAGGTGCGCGTGACGTCGGCGCAATAACCCTCGGTCTCGGCGCCAAAGTCGAGGAGAAGAAAGTCACCGGACTCGATGCGCCGACTCGAAGACCGCGCGTGGGGGAGTGCCGAGCGCGGGCCGGAGGCGACGATCGACGCGAAGGGAAAGCCCTCGCTGCCTTCGTCTCGCAGTGCCTTCTCGAGGACACCCGCCACCTCGAGCTCCGTCATGTCGGCGTGGACCTGCGGCAAGGTGCGGGCGAGCGCGCGCGTCGCGATCCCGTTCGCGGCCTCGATGAGCGCCAGCTCGCCGGCGTCCTTTCGCTCCCGAAGCGTCTCGACGAGATCGACCGTCGGCCGCCACTGCCAACGCCCTCCAGCCTCGAGCAGCCGCTGAAAGTCCCGGTGGAGCACGTGCGCCGACTCGAATCCCGCCACATCCAGGTAGGCCAGCTGACCGAGCTGCTGCCACAAGCCGGTCCACAGGCTTTGCGGCTCGATGGTAATGCGCGCGAAGCCGCCCACTTCTTCGGCGATTTGCGTCTGGTAGCGAAAGTCGGTGATCAGGATGACGTCGCGGGGCGTGACGAACAACAGCGCGCTCGAGCCGGAAAATCCGGTGAGGTAGCGGATGTTGGGCAGGCTGGTGACGAGCAGCCCGTCGACGTGCGCGGCGGTCAGCCCATCGACAAGCGCCGCCAGGCGACGCTGGCGCGGGTCAGACACGCGCCGCGATCGTCCGAGTCAGCCCGCGCAGCGCGAGCTCGTACCCGTAGGTGCCTAGTCCGCACACGACGCCGACCGCCGCGGGCGCGAGCATTGAATGCCGGCGCTCCGGCTCACGCGCGTAGACGTTGGTCACGTGCACTTCGATGAATGGAACGGCGATCGCCGCCAGCGCGTCGCGAATCGCGATGCTGGTGTGGGTGTAGGCGCCGGCGTTGATCACCACGCCGTCCACGCGGCCGCGAAGCGCGTGAATCGTGTCGATCAATTCGCCTTCGCCGTTGTGCTGCGCGAACTCGACCTCGGTACCAACCTCGCTCGCCACGGTGCGCAGCGTGCGCTCGACGTCGGCGAGTGATTCGCGACCGTACAGCGCCGGTTCACGAGTGCCGAGCAAATTCAGATTCGGTCCGTTGAGGACAGCGATTCTCACGTCTTTTTGAGTCCGTTGAGCCACGCGTTGAACTGGGCGATGTCGTCGGTCCCTTCCGGGGATCCCGGCGCGGCCTCCGGAGCCGATTCGCCCGTGGGATCGCCCATCTCGTCGGCGAAGAACTGATCGAACGAAAACCCGTTCGCACCGCCGCTCTGGCGTGGCGGGGTGCCCGCCTTGAAGACGTGATCGAGCGACAGCTCATCGGTGGCGCGATGTGCGGGCGTCCCTTCCAACGGATTCGAATCCGAAGGTGTCGGCTCGGGCGCTGTTTCGGCGAACGCCGCGGCGAGGGCATCGGCCGCCGCCGTGTCCGACGCCGACGCACTCGCACCGGAGAAGAGCGCGTCGATCGAGCCGGTGATCGTCTCACTCGCTCCAGGCGTCAGGCGCGTCTCACGCGGCCGCGAGTCGGCGTCATCCGACGGGTCAATGACATGTTCCGCCGAACGACGCCCGCCGTTTGCCGGCGTGCGAGAGATCAACCCCATCAAGAATTCTCTAATCGTCGGACCGCCGTACGCAGCCGGCGCGGAATAATCGGCGTGCGAAGCTGCCGGTGTTCCGAACAGTCGGTCCTCGATCGCACGAAGTCGCTCGCGCAGCTCGGGCTCATCGGGGCGCTGATCGACGAGTTGCCGATAGATGTCGAGCGCCGAATCCAAGTGACCCTGCTGGATGTACAACTCGGCCATCGTTTCCGTGACGAACGCCTCCGGCGGCTCCGGAGTGATCACGGGAATCGGCGGCGGCTCGTGCATCACCGCGTCGAGATCGTGGGGGACCTCCGGTTCGGGCGCAGCACCTTCCGGTACAGCAATCTCCGGCGCAGCCTCGGCATCGGAGAGGCCGCGCCAATCGAGTTCGTCATCGCGTTCGCCCGGCATGGCGGGGGGCTCGCTCGCGGCCGCTGCGTCGGCGACATCGGCATGCGCCGACGCTCCCAGCTCGAACGAGTCCGCGTCCGCTATCGACAGCTCGGCGATCGAATCCTCGAGTGTTTGCGAGGTGGCGCCTTCAGCATCGGCCGCTGGGCCTGCGCTCGCCGACGCGGGTGGCAGATCGAAGAACGCCTCGGTCTCGAGCACGGGCACGTCGTTCGGCACGCCAGCGATGGTCCCGGCTTCGAACGTCTCCAGCCCATCGAGTGACACGGCGTCGGCGTCATTCGGTGTTGACGGGCCTGACTCGGGCGCCAGACCGAGGTTGATATCCGCGGCGGGCTCGATATCGGGCGCCGGTGCCGGGCTCGCCGCCGCGACGGCGAATGGGTCCACGTGGAACGGCTCATCATCCGTCCCCAAGGTGAAGCCGCCGGAGATCGTCACATCTCCGTCGAGCCCGACCGGTGCCGCCTCTTCCACCGGCGGCGGCGCCTGCGACGAAGATCCGCTCGAGACCCCTCCGATGGAAAAGTCGTCCAAGTCGAGCAAGTCGTCCTCGGCTGTCGCGGCGGCCGGTGCCGGATGCGATGGCGGCGCCGACGGAAGGGGCGGCATGTCGATGTCGCTCAGGTCGCCGGCCATCGACTCGTCTGGCACGCGATTGCCGAATTCGAACGCACTCGGGATCGCTTCTTCGCTCTTTTCAATCTCGTCGACGAAGGCATCGCGACGTTGGTCGACGTGATGATCGTCACTGCTGCCGTCGACGACGGTCGTCGCCAATGGGGTCGTGCGCACCCGTTCGGCCGGCGGCGCAGCGGCAGGGTGCGCGTGAGGAAAATCGGAATCGATCGACGAAAGCAGTTGGGTGATCTCGTCGTTGCGCGGGTCGGCGTCGAGGACGCGTTGATACCAGCCCCGCGCCCCGTTCGGATCTCCGGCGGAGCGGGCAATATCGCCCAGGTGGCGCAGCGCGATCAGGTTTTCCGGATCGAGGGAGAGGGCGGTCTCGAACACGGCCTTGGCGTCGTCGCGCCGGCCGCTCTCGAAGAGGGCCTGTCCATACACGATGTGGCCGCTCATATGGCCGGGCTGTTGCGGGAGATATTCCTCGCAGAGGGATATCGCCTGCTCGAGATCACCCGATTTTCGGTACTCGTTCGCCAAGGGCGCGAAGTACCGGCGCGGATTTTCCTCGAACTTCTTACGGAGCTCGTCGATTCGGGCGGAAGTGCCCATTGAATGCCCTCTTTTCGGACACGCGACGGAGGGCCGAAGCCCGGGACGGACGAATGCGCATAATACACAGCGCTGACGGCGTGAGTCAATCAGAAGTCACACCCTCACTTGATTTTAGCCCGTGCCGGGCTCTAACTTCACGAGCTTGTCCCGCTGGTTTTTTCCTTCCCTCCCGCACTACCGGAGTCTGGTCCTGTGCTGCAACAGATGCGGAGCCTGGCGAAGTACGTGTGGCTCCTCGTGGCCCTCGCCTTCGTCGGCGGCTTCCTTCTCTATGAAACGTCCGGCCTTATGGGCCGGACCCCTGTAACGGCCACGACAGCGGTCGCCGTCGTCAACGGGCAAGAGATCCCCTACCGAGATTTCATCGCGCGCGTCCAGAACGAGACACAGACCGAACAACAACGGTCCGGACGCACGCTGTCACAGGACGACACCCGCCGGATCGAGAACACGATTTTCGATCAGATGGTGAACGACGTACTGTTGCAGGCGGAATATCGCCGACGCGGCATCGTCGTGAGCGACGACGAAGTGCGTGAGTTTGCGCGCTACGCGCCGCCGCCCTGGATCACCAACGCGCCGGACCTGCAGACGAGCGGGCGCTTCGACCCCGACAAGTATCAGCGCCTGCTCGCGAGCGCGCAGGCGCGCCAGACCGGACTGCTGCTGCAACTCGAGGCGTATTATCGCACAGAGATTCCACGCGAGAAGCTGTTCGATCAGATCGCGTCGGGTGTCTACGTGACCGATGCGGAGCTGTGGCGCTCGTGGCGGGATCAGCACGACAGCGCGCAGGCGAGTTACGTCGCATTCAGTCCCACAGCGGATCCGGCCGCCGCGAAAGCGATCTCCGAGAGCGATCTGCGCGCGTACTTCGACAAGCACTCGACGGAATTTCAGAACCCCGGGCGCGCCACCGTGTCCGTCGTCATGATTCCGCGCCGAATCACCGCGGCCGACACCGCGGCGGCGCGCACCAAGGCGCTGCAGCTGCGCGACGAAATCACGAAGGGCGCCAAGTTCGAGGATGTCGCGAAGCGTGAATCGAGCGACTCCGTGTCGGGCCACAACGGCGGCGACCTCGGACGAGGCGCGAAGGGTCGATTCGTGCCCGAGTTCGAGAAAGCGGCCTACGCGCTCAAGGTTGGCGAAGTGTCGCAGCCCATCGAGACGCCGTTCGGCTTCCATCTCATTCGCGTGGACGAGCACAAGGGCGATACGCTCGCGCTGCGCCACATTCTCGTTCCGATTCAGGCCAGCGACTCGAGCGCGACGCGAGTCGACCGAGAGGCCGACTCGTTGTCCCGGATGGCGGCTGCGGCCGATCAGGGCGCGAAGCTCGACACGGCGGCGCGTAAGCTCGGACTCACCGTGTTCAGGATTCAGGTCACCGAAAATGACCCGGGTGTGTTGAACGGTCAGATCGTCCCGAGCGTGAGCGCGTGGGCCTTCGGCGGCGCGAAGCCGGGCGAAACGAGTGATCTGTTCGACGACGAGAACGGATACTACCTCGCGCGGCTCGACTCGATCAAACAGGGCGGCGATGCCAAGTTCGACGACGTGAAGGATCTCGTTCGCGAGCGCGTGGCGAAGCAACAGGCGATCGACAAGCTGGTTCCGCCGGCGCAGCAGCTGGCGTCGGCCGCGGCGGCGAGCAATCTCGAGACGGCGGCGAAGGCGGACAACAAGACGGTCCAGCAGACGCCGATGTTCTCCCGCTCGTCGGTCGTGCCTGGCCTCGGCCAGTTCAGCGAGGCGGTGGGGGCGGCGTTCGCTCTACCCGTGGGCGCGGTGAGCCAGCCTGTGAAGACGTCCGATGGGGTCTACGTGTTGCGTGTCGACAAGCGCATCGTGTCGGACAGCACGGCATGGGCGGCGCAGAAGGACACGCAACGCGCATCGCGCATTCAGCAGCTGCGACAGCAGCGCATTCAGATGTACTTGCAGGACATTCGCAAGGCCGCCAGGGTCGACGACCGACGCAAGCAGATCAACGCAGCCGCGCGGCGCCAGGACGTGGCCACGTAGCGCGACGGCCTTCGGACGCGAGAAAGGGCCGGGAGCGATACGCTTCCGGCCCTTTCTGTCTTCAGATCAGCCGCTTGGGCTCGGGACGAGCCTCTTCTTCCTCGCGACGGATGTTCGTTGCGTCGCCGGACGGCAGTCGATCGCTGGTGCGGGGTTCGCGGAACGGCTCCCGGATCTCGCGGTCGGCGTCGCTGATATTCTTCTTGAACTCGCGGATGCCTTTCCCGATCGAGGCCCCGATCTCTGGAACGCGCCGGGCGCCGAACAGCACCAGCACGATGACCAGGATTACGATCAGTTCGGTGAAGCCGAGATTACCGAGATTCATACCATCTCCTAGAAAAGCGAACGAGCGATGAGGTAGGCCACGAGCACGCCGACGAGGCTGAGCAGCGAAACATCGAGCGCGACAGGGCCAATGGCAAACTTGATGAGTACGAGGTCGATACTCAATGGCCCGAGCGTCGGCGTCACGCCGGCCGTCAGGAATTGCTTCGCCGCACCGCCCGGGAAGAACATCCGAGCCGCTTGCTGCATCGCCCCACCAACGATGAACCCAATCGCGAGCACCAGAGCGTGAAACCCCGGCCGGTGCTTGGATGATCCACGTTGTGCCATTCCACGTTGTGCCATTTAGAACCGCCGATCCATGACGTAGGCAATCGCGTCCGTCAGCGCCGACCGGACTGGAGTCTCTGGTAGGACGCGCAATGCCTGTTCCGCGTCATGCGCGAACTGCTCGCCGCGCTGGCGCGCGTAGTCGATTCCCCCGGCATCCGCAACGATGGCGATCACATCGGCGAGCAATTCGTCGCCGGGCGCTTCGGTCGCGAACAGCTCATCGATCCGGCGGCGGCCGGCGGCCGACGCGTGCGGCAACGCCGCGATCAACGGGAGTGTGACTTTGTGCTCCCGGAGGTCGAGGCCGCCGGGCTTCCCTGTCACGGACTGGTCCGCGGTGTAGTCGAGAATGTCGTCGGCGACCTGGAACGCCATGCCGAGCCGGTCGCCGTACTGCGCAAGCGTCTCGCGAAATTCCGGCGCGCCGCAGAGCGCTCCACTCTCACAGGCGCCGGAAATGAGCGACGCCGTCTTGGCGCGGATCAGATGGCAGTATTCGTCTTCGCTGAAGCTCAGCGCATCGACCGCCGCGAGCTGGCGCATTTCACCGATCGTCAACTCGTTCGCGACGTTGGTGACGATCTCGAGAATCTCGAGATCTCCCATTCGAACCAGCGCGGTGAGCGCGCGTGAGTACAAGAAGTCTCCCATGATGACGGAGACCTGGTGGCTGAACAGCGAATTCACCGTCGGCAAACCGCGGCGCAGCACGGAATGATCGACCGAGTCGTCGTGCACGAGCGTGGCCAGATGCATCAGTTCGACGACCGCCGCGAGGGTGATCGAGCGCGACTGCGGTCCATCGGTCGCCGCGCTCGCGAGCAGCGCGAGGGTCGGGCGGAACATCTTGCCGCGCATCTGGAGCAGATGGCTGCTCACCTCGCGGATGATCGGCAGGTCGTCGGTCACGATATGCTGCATCGCGCCGACCACTTCTTCGAGCCTGTCACGAATCGGCGCCTGAATGTCGCGCAGCGCATCCGTGGCGGCCGTTCGCGGCCGCAAGACTGCCCCACTCATCGCGCGACCCGTTCGAGTTCGCTCATGCGTTCCGTGATGTCGCGGAATTGAATATCTAGGACAAAGACGCGCTGGTAATATCCGAGCGCCTCGTCCGCCTGGCCTTGCGCTTCGGCGGAGCGACCCAACCAGTATAACACACCGAGTAGTTGATCCTCGCTCGCGTGCTCGGCGAGCGCGCGGGAAAGGATCGACGAGGCAAGCTTGAACTGGCCCTTGTCGAGGAAGCACTGGCCGAGCGCTTCGTACGTCGGGAGACGCGTCGTCGGGCCGGCGAGCGCCTTTTGGAATTCGGCGATCGCCTCGTCGACGAGGCCCATTTCCTTGTACGCAATCGCGAGGTCGTAGTGACTCTGGTAGTCTTCGGGGTCGACGTTTTCGGCGACGCCTTGCTTGAACTTCCGCAGCATGTCGGCGAAGTCGGCCTCCTCGTCACCCGTCGGCTCCTGCTCGGCGACCACCATGCGTGTGTCGCGCGGGGACTGATCGTCGCGAAGCCAGTCGCCGAGGTTGATGAAGCCGCGTTCGTGCTTCGCCCCCGAGACGCGTTTGGGCGGCGGCGCGTGCGCCTCCGCGGGGCGAAGCGTCGGCACGCCACTGGATGCCTCGGGCGGCGTTACCGTCGGCGGGGCAATCGTGTCGATCGCGGCGCGGGCGCGCGCCTCGTCGGGCGCCAAGTCGAGCACACGTTGGTAGACGGTTCTCGCCTTGTCCGCCTGGTCCGAGCGCAGCAACGAATCCGCGAGTGAGACGTACGCCTCGATCAGTCGCAGCCGATCGTTCGTGCGGAACGCGTATTCGACGCGCTTCTGATGATGCCGAACCGCGTCGGGCTCGATGCGCGCGATCTCCTCAGCGAGCGCCGAGGCGAGGTCGAGATCGCCCGCGCGCTCGGCACCCGTCATCGTCGTTTCGAGTTCTCGAATGCCGCCCTCGCGATCCCCGGCCTCGAGCATCGCCTCGGCAAGCGTGCGTCGAAGGGCCCAATCGTCGGGTGCCTGCTCGACGCTGGCTTTGAGCCGCTCGACCGAATGCGCCGCGACCGTCGTCGCGGGGTGCGCGATCGCCGGCGTCGCCGTGATCACGAGCTCGTCGTCGTCGAAGGCGTAGCTCTGCGTGATGCGGTCGTCGTCGAAGAGCGGCGCGGTCGATGCCGACGGCGTATTCGTCACCGGCTCTTCGAGGCTCGCCTGCTCGACGAGATCCTCGTCGACGAACATCTTCTCGATCGGCGCCGAGACGCGAGGTTCCGACGGCGGCTCGGGAGGCGTCGGGACGTCGACGTCCATGAGCTCGAGTCCATCCGGCGGCGTGATCGTCGACGGACGCTCCGGGACGGCGCGGACCGGAATCGCCGGGGTCATCAGCGCCGACAGATCGAAATCGATCGTCGCCGGTTCCGTCTCTTCGAGCTCCGTGTCCGGCACGACGAACTCGAGCTCGCCCGTGTCATACAGGCC
>Ga0207700_10001044_pt1 | contig 15973 bp, 12 predicted proteins | sample LARL82metaG_FD_184348 | JGI IMG/M metagenome (GOLD analysis project Ga0207700, IMG submission 184348) | Corn, switchgrass and miscanthus rhizosphere microbial communities from Kellogg Biological Station, Michigan, USA - LAR L8-2 metaG... | ecosystem: Host-associated > Plants > Roots >...
GAAGAGTTATTACAGGACTGGACAGCTTCTATAAAAATCGGATTTCAAGAATAGGCTTGATCGGAGTCAAGCGCCGTTCGGCCGGTATCGCAGCCGGATCGGGCGCCGCTGCCGTCGGGTCCTCCGTCGCCCTTTGCAGCAGGATTTCTGCTTCCGGGGCAGGGAGGGAATTCCTCAGCTGGTCAATATAGTGCTGATGGACCGGGATCAGAGGCCCGATGACAGCCTGATCGCTGACCATGGTCAGCTCTCCATCAGGACCGGCAAGCAGCGCCCTACCTGATTCTCTCATGAGGAAGAAGTTCTCGACTATCAATCCCTGCTGCTCCGGCGTGAAATCCCAGAAGGACTTGCGCGGATCCGCGATGTAGATGTACGCAGAATTACGGGCCGAAGGGACGCCGCTGAATGCTTGGCGGGCGGGCGTTCCTCTGGCTGCCGCTGAAATCCCTTTGGCGACCGCGGCGCTAATTGCCGCAATCTGCGGCCCCAGAGAGTAGGAGACGTAGCTAGTTCCGCCGTGCTGATATTGCCATACGTGAGTCATTTCATGAATGAAAGTGTGCCTCATGTACTCGATCGGCAGCGGACTGGACCCGGCGGCTGCGGAGGAGTCCACAGTGAAGAAGGACGGGACGCGGATCACATTGCCCACTGTTCTGAACCACAATGCTTCGGGCGCTTGCACGAGACGGACTCGTGAGTAGTCGATGCTGTCGCCGAATACGCTACGCGCTAGCTGGATCTCCGTCGGCGTGAGCCGCGTGCTCTGTACCCCGGACATGACCTCCGTCTCCTGCGTGATGGCCTCCTCGATCACAGGTGAGCGCACCCGGCCGGAATATGGACTTGCAAGCTGCCTGTGGATAGCCCGTACTCCCGACCTTCTGACAACCGGCGTCGGCCCTCCAGCCGAGATAGATTCCGTGACCTGGTCTGCTTCACGTTCTGCGGGGTCATCGGGGCGGCTTACCTCTAGCTGGTTCGCATCTGTGTTATGGGCTAGTGATGCTTGCTGGGCCACGTGCACCAGTTCGTGGGCCAGGAGTTGCTGACCGGCTATAGTCCCCGGCTGCCATTGTTTCTCACCGAGGATAATATGCTGCCCGACCGTGAGTGCTCTGGCTTGGACGGCTGCCGCAACTGACGCCGCCTGTCCGCCCACATGTATTCGTACGTGACTAAAGTCGAGTCCAAGCATTTCGCTCATCGTGGATCGCTGAACTGAGCTCAGCGAATGGGCGGGGGAATTAAGTACCTCCTCGACGGCGGGCGCAGGTGTGGCCTTGCCTGGACGTGCGGGATCAGGGGACGGCCGGAGTGGCCTTTCAAGCCTCATCATCTCAGCCATGGTGCCCGCCGATTGGAATTGGCACGGTCACGGGAAGCGCGCCAGACTGGCCGTGACGGCCTGGCAGCGGGCGTAGAAGTCGGGGTCTTCGGAGCGGACTCGGGCGGCTAGGCGGGCCATGGTCCCGGGGTGGTGCTTGGCGTCGCCTAGGAGGTGGGTGTAGCCGTGTCGGCGGGCGTACTGGGGGTTGTACGCCTCCACCTGCGTCGGGAACAGGTAGCGCACCGACAGGCCCCTATGCGGGGAGTGCGGAGCGAAGCGGTGGTAGGCGGCGTAGGCGGTGAACAGGAACTGCTCCACCGTCGGGTTGACGTCCACCCCATGCGGGACCGAGGCCCAGGCGGCGGCATGGCCCGGGTTCAACGCCAGGTCCAGTGCCGAGCGGGCGTAGTACCGGGTGAAACACGAGTCCGTTCCGCCGAAGATTCCTAGGTTTGCCTCCGGGAAAGTCCGCATCGACTGAGACCGGATCCATCGCCATTCAACCGGCAGCGCCAGGCCAGCGCGAAGAAAGGCGTCCTCGATAACGAGGGGGCCGCCCCACTTGTCGACCGGGAACTCGTCCAGGTGCTGCGCGAAGACCGGGGCGGTGACCAGGTAATCGGGGAGTGGCCGCCACAGGAAGACGTCGGCGTCCAGGTGGACGAACGACTCCTCCTGCATGCTGTAGGCGAGCAGTTTGCCCAGCATCCACAGCCCCGGGTCCGCGTCGTCCAGCTGGTCGAGCGCAGTGGAGACCTCGCCAAACCGCAGGCCGAGGGCATCGACGAGCAGCGCGCGACCGGGCGTGTCGGTGATGAGTACCGTGTCCGGGTAATGCGACCGCGCCAGCCGGACCGACAGGCCCCAGGCGAGCAGGTGATGCACGGGCGAGCACCACGGCCAGCCCGTTCCCGCGTGGAACGGCTTGCTCCAGAACGACCAGACGGCGCGCATTCGAGAACCTCCGCTGCCTCAAATGGGGGTGATCGGCGCGGTGGTGACCGTGAACGTGGCCGTCTGGGTACTATCTCCCAGCGGGCTGGTGGCCGCCTTCAGTGTAGCCGTGATGCTGAACGTGCTCGTGGTTCCCGGTGCCGGGCCGGAAGCGACCGTGACTGGGAAGTCTCCCTGCGACTGTCCCTGCCGGATAGTGACGTTTGCCGGAGCCGGGATGCTCGCAACGGTCCCAACGCCGCCGCTGTCAGAGGAAAGCGTGAGAGCAATCGTGACGGTGGCGGCGGCTGGGCGGGACAGGCTAACGGTCCCTGTCTGGCTGACGTATCCCGTGACTCCCGGTGCCGTTACCCCGAGGAACGCATCGTTGTTCCAGATATCGGCATAGTTAGCCGTGAGGCTTGGGTACTTCACTGATACGGAGGACAGGACAGGAGCAGGGGCTAGGTAGAACCACGATTCCAGGTCGCTCGACGTCGAGCCGTCTCCGGACGGGAACCGCAGGTCGACCCGCTTAGTCGTTCCGTCCTGCCGGGTTCCTGGCTCTCCAAAGGCTCGCCCGTCGAGGTAGATCGGCCCGGCCGCGCCGACACCGAAGATCACCTGCCCAATGATCCGGACGCGGACCCGGGCGAGCCTCCCGGTGTCCGCCCCGATGGAGGCCTGCTCCTCAATGACCGCCGCGTCCGAGCTGTCGGACGGCGGCACCCAGGTCACGGCTTGATCGGCGACGGAGATGTGGGAGTCGAGGATCTCGACGGACCGGAAGGTGGGGGACGGCCTCATCGCGGCCGTTCTCCCCGGCTGGGGCTCAAGTGTGACAATGAAGTTCCCGCCATCAACTGGGCCAGTGATCGCCTGGTCGAGGGTAATGGTCAGGCCGCTTGCCATCAGCTGATCCAGCGTCATGATGTCGTCGTTGCGCCAGTTGATGCTCTTCACGTGGACAGCTGTGGCTGGTGGCATTAGGACCGTCAGCGGACTGAACGTCCGGCGACAGTCCTCGGCGACGAACTCCCCGTGCAGGAACCTGGTGACATCACCAGGCACATCCCCGGGATCCTGCAGTCCATGCCCCCCGCCGACAATCGCCATCTCGGGCACGACGCGGGCCGCGATGCCTGGCTCGGGAGCGAACATGGGATTGGCCAGGATCGCACCACCCGGCGCAGGCACCTCGACGATGACGGGCGGCGGTTGCCCGGGGACCGGGACCGGTACCGGGTCGACGTGGACCGGGCCGGGGTCGGCGGCGCCGGGGTCGGGGCCGGCCGGGACTGGCTCGCCAGGTGCCGGGGCATCTATCGGGAGCTTGATCGCCCAGTGCACGCTGGCCAGCGGTGCCTCATGGACCTGCACGAACTCCGGTGGCTGGGCGGCGTAACCGCCGTTCGCGCCCGGCGGCCAGTCGAGTCGCCCGCTGGCGGTGCGGCTGGGGATCGTCCAGTAGTCGCCCGGCTGGTAGTCGCCGGGGCTGAACGTCACCTGGACCCCATTCTCCAGTTCAATCGGCGTCCCGGCCGTGATCGCCACCCCGAGCTCCCCGGCCGCCGGGCCGGACTGGTCCCACCGCCGGACCCGCGCGTTACGGCTTACGTCGAGACTGTTCACCGGGACCGGGGCCGACAGGGTGAGTGTCAGGTTCTCCTTGTCGGTGCGCTGGATCCGGTAGAGCGTTCCGGGCGCGTTCGGTGTCAGGCCGAACTGGTAGCGGTCGTCGGTCAGCTCAACCCACTGGCCCGGTGAGAAGCCGAGGTTGACGTCCGGCCCGAGCGAGTCCACGTGCACGACATCCCCCGCTCCCCGGATGGCGGTAACAGCAGAGACGACCGAGCCGTTCTCCCGCGACCACTTGAACGTTGCGCCACCCGCGCTGCCGCCTCGGTGGATCTCGACGCGGTAGAGCTGGTTTTCGATACCCCGGTATCCGGCCGCCGGTACCGGATCGCAGCCGCAGTCACCTAGCGCCCCGCTGGTGCTTACCGTCAGCTGGCCCGGCGAGCCCGGCCGGGTGCTGACGGACTTGTACATCAGCGGGCAGAACGGTCCCGGCGCCTTGGATAGGTCCACCGCCACCAGGCGGGCGATCACGCGCCATACCGTTTGCAGCCGGGCCGTCGTATCCGCTTGGCCGAGGGCCGGCTCACGCAGGTCTGGGTCGTCCAGCGCCGTGACGAGCCGCTGCCACGCCTGGAGGTACACATCTAGGCGCGCTTTCCGGCTCCCCAGCTTGCCCAGCAGGCTCGCGACGCCCGCCGGCGTGACCAGGAACCGCTGCTCGTCATACGACAACGGCTCCGGGTTCTCCACCACCAGCCCGTCCACGTAGTACCGCCCGGGTCCGATCATGATCTTGCCGTCGGACACCGTGATCCCGAAGCCGCAGTTCCCAGCTGGCCCGCCAAATTCCCCGATCACGTCGGCGGCCTCCACCTGCCCCATCGACTCGTCGATGAAGCGCTGCTCGTTCCCGTCGGCGTCGAGGGCAACCCGGCCCTGCTGCTGCAGCACCGACGTGTAGCCCTTGCCCGTGTTGCGCTGGATTCGGCTGAAGTCCCCTCGCATGCTGCCTCCTTTCTCCTAGCCCTAGTGAGATCGGCCCCGTCAGACCAGTTCCGCGCCGATCCCGGTGAACCCGTAGCCCGCCTGGCCGTAGCCGTAGTCACCGTCGGCCGCATGTGCTTCCGCTGGGGCGGGGGCGCGCGACGGGTGCAGGAACACCCCTGCCTCCATCCGCGCGGGCAGGTACTCGGGCGCCCGGATCTGCACGTTCCGCACTGCCTGGGTCTCCTCGACCTGGTGGTAGACGCCGAGCTGCGACCCGTTGTCCGCACCCGTCCACACCGCCATCGGGCAGTCACCGGACAACAGCAGATAAGCAGGATCGCCATAACGAACGGTGATGAATCCGGGATCCAGCACCGCCTCGGATGCTGGGTTAGGCGGGAGGCACTCATACCTGCGCGGCGTGATCGAGTCCGCGGGCAGCGAGCAGAACCGCACGCACCCCGCCTGCGTACGGCTCGCCCACACGGCCGCCAGCCACGGGTCGGCGGCGCCGCGCCGCGCCCGGACGATGCTGTTCGACGCGAACGTGATCGTCCGGGTACGGACCTTGCCGATCAGCGTGCTGTCCTCGACGTGCAGGTCCGCTCCGGCCGACGCGAGGTCGGGTCCGGCGACCGCCACGTAGTACGGCGACGTGGCGTCGACGACGCTGCCGGTGATCCGGAGGCTGCCGGTCTCGGCCACCGCGACCGGCCCGCTGATCACCTGGTTCAGGCTGACAGACGCGCCTTCGACGCTGACGACGACGCTCGGCTCGCCGGGGTGCATCGGGTCGCCGCCGGACAGCAGGCCATGTCCAGGGACCAGGGTCGAGTCGCTGATCACGATGCTGCTGGGTGCGTCGCCGGAGACTAGCAGCCGCCCGGCCAGCCAGATCCCGCTGAGGAGCAACTGCCCCGCGAGGGGGACCGTGCCCGCCGCCGGGGCCGCATCCGCGATCCCGATCACCTCGATGTCCCCGGTGATCGCGGCGAGGGATTTGTTCCAGGAGACGGCGTTCCAGTCGGGGGCCGCGGGTTCGGCCTGGCCGGCGACGAGCGCCAGGCTGGCGCCCGACGGCAGCGAGATGGCGGCCGTCCCGGTGAGGCCGGCCGCCAGCGACGTGAACCCCGGCACGACGATGACGCCGACCAGACCGTGCCTGCCGACCGCGTACCGGTTCCACTCCGTGACGGCGCTGTCCAGCGTCGGGTAGTCGGCCGACCCGACGACACCGAAGAAATCGGGGTGATCCGGCAGCACGCCCAGCAGCGATGAGGTCCGGTCGTAGGGACCGCCGCCGATCGCCGCCGGGAAGCCGTACCAGTAACTGACCCGCAGCGACGCGGGCACCGGCACGTCGGCGGCGAACAGGATCCGGCCCCGCTCGGGGTCGAGCCCGATCTTCCCAGGCGGCACCGCGCGCCACGTGCCGTCCGGCTGCGTAACAAGGTCCGCGCAGCACACCGCGTCGAGCCCGACGGGGATGCCGTCGGCGATGACCGTGATGGCCCCGGACGCGTAGAAGCCGGAGAGCTCGGCTCGCGTGATCGGCTGAGGGACGTTGTCCCGCGTCAGCAGGGCGGTGAACGACGCCGGCAGCCGCCGCGGCGAGAACAACGGTACGTCGTTGCCGAGTGGGCTGAACTTGTAGCGTCCGCCGCCCGCGCCGTCGACCGGGAACGCCGGCGCTGCGGTCACCTCGAACGCCTGCCAGCGCCACAGGTGAACCGCCACGTCGGGGATGTTCGCCCGCCCGCCGCCATGCAGCGCGATGTCCAGCGGCGTCGTGTCGGGTGACGCCGCCTGCCGTGCCCGCGGAGCGATCCGGCGCACGTCGACGGTGCGCCTCGCCGCCACGTCGAACGGGCTGTCCGCCAGACCGTTAGAGGAGGATTTGGAGAGCAGGCGAAGCCCTGGACTGTTTCGCATGCTGACTGTGGCATTGTGCCCGAGCCGCGGGTACCGCATGCTCTGCGTGGTGATCAGCAGCGGGAATTGCTCGACCACCATGGCGGCCCGTCCCGACACGTCGATGGCTGCCTGCTGCAGCGCGATCTTCGTGCCCTTGCGCCGCCGGTAGCCGATGGTGTTCGCGACCTCGGCGCGGGTGTCGGTGACCGCCGCCAGCTCATAGACCGAGTTGTAGCCGATCAGGTCCCCGATGTACGGGATCACCCACGGGTCGCATGTCTCGATGAACTGGTCGTCGTAGAGCTGGCGGATATTGTGCGCGACGATGTCCGACTGTGCCGCCAGCACCCCGAACAGTGCCCGCAATTGCCCGCCGGCCGCCGCGTCGCGGGTCCGGTAAAAGGCGGGCAACAGCGCGTACAGCTGGTCCGCGTCCACGCTCACGCCGACCACCTCCCGAGCTGGCCCTGGGTCGCCGGGTCCAGCACGAGGAGCTCGGCGCCGACCAGCGGCCCTCCGCCGCCGGGCGACCGTGGGGCGCTGGCCCGCAGCACCGTGGCCCCTGATGGCGGGGTGGGCGACGTCCCGCTGCGCCGGGGCCCCCGCAGCCGGATGGCTTCCACCCCGGTAATCCCCTGAACGATCCCGGTGATCTCGCTGGCTGTCACCCCTTGCCCGAGAGCCCGGTTGCCGAACGCGAACGCGGCTGATACTTCCTGCCACGCCTGCGCGAGCACAAGGGACGGGTCATGGGTCGTGGTGTCCACGGCGACGTCGGCCGTGAAGGTGAACAGGACCGGCACGTAGGCGGCGACGTGCAGCGGCATATGCGGGTCTCCGTACTGCCGCAGCGAGGCAGCCAGCGACGTGAGCACAGGGTCATCGGGGGCGAGGACGGCCCCGTTCGCGCCGGCGACGGTCAGGAATACCCCGCGTGCACTGCCGAGCCACGTCCACGTCGCGAGGGCCTTGGCGATGCCGGCGAAGCCGAGCGCGTAGTCCTGGTAGTCCTGAAGCGAGATGACCCGGCCGATTGCGAGCGTAGGCAGCGGCGTGCTCGCCCGGATCTCCTCCGCTGTCGCCGGGTCGGCGGCACCGGTCGCCGGGCTGGGGTTGGTGACCGACGACAGTCCCTGCGGGCGGTCCAGCGCCTGGCTGAGCTGACCGGCGGCGACCATGCCGGCGGCGCCGATGCCCTTGCGGTAGACCGCCCGGATATTGGCCTGCCCGGTCGGCGGCCGCCCGCCGCCTGTCCCGTCACCGAACTGGACGACGACATGCCCGGTCGGATCCGCGGAGGTCGTGAACACCCGGTCGGCCGGTCCGGCGGTGAGCAGGTCCGGAGCCTCTCGCCAGCGCAGGTTGTTGACCCATATTTCTAGCGTCGACAGCGCGCCGGATGGCACCGCGGCCGTCAGGTAGGTAAGTGGCGCCTGCCTGAGCGTGAACGTGAGCGCCGGGTTGGCCGCGTCCCCGGAGCCGAGGATCTCCTGCGTGGTCTCGCCGTGCGTGGCGAGCACGGCGTTGGCGTTGACCCGGACGGTTGCCCGGTCGTAGATCCGGGCTAGCGGGTCGGCTAGCGTCAGCGTGGTCAGGTCTCCGGCGGGCGCGACGTCCTGCGCGGTGACGGCCTCGCCCACGACCGGGTCCGCCGGGCCGGCCGGCCTGAAGTCCGGGGCCGGGCTGTCCGCGGGGACCATGAGCGTTCCGGGGGTCCCGCTTATGGTCGTGACGGCCCAGGTGGCGTCGTTGGTGGCGGGGTCGATGACGGGCGGGAAGGCGTCGATGAGGAACTCCTGGCCGGCGGCCGCCATCGATTCGCCCGCTGCCCCGGCTGGCATGAATACCGCGTCGGGCCCGCCGTTGGCTCGCAGCCGCAGCCGCTTGCCCGACACCCCGAGTGGCTGCCCGGGCGTGATCTGTTGCCCCCCGGCCACGATGACCGTGGATCCGACGACCGGGAAGAGCATTCCCGGCACTCCCGGAGTCGGAATCGTAGGGTTTGGCATCCTGCGAGCCGTCGGCCTTGGGAGCGGTATCCCCCACCCGGGGTAGTCCCGCGTCAGATCCCAGTCAGTCAGCGGCAGCGGTGCCCCGGTGAGCGGCTCAGTTTGCACGTACGCGGTGACGTCGAGCGTTCTCGGGATGAAGGTGCCAAGGTCGTCCTCTCTATATGATGGGTAGCCGTCGCTGATCCCCTGCCGGTTGCCCACCGTCAGCAGGGTGACCCGTGACATGAGCGCGTACCGGGCCGGGGTGGTGTCCCGGGCGTCGCTGATCGTGTAGACGGCCCCGATGGTGTTCCCGAAGTTATCTGGCATGGTCAGCGCCAGCCATTGCGGCGTGCCGCCGGGAGCCAGGCCCGGATAGGAGGCGTCGAGGGCGACCTGCGGGGTGCCCTGCCCGGGGTACTGATAGGCCCAGTGCGGGTCGGTCGGCTTCTTTCCGGGTCCGCCCGGCCAGCCGGGGAAGAGCGAGGCGTTCTCCACCGGCAGCGTCAGGGGGCTAGGCGCGTTCGCGCCGTACAGCGACACCTTCTTGCGGAAGACAAAGACGAACGCATAGTCCGTGAGCAGCGACCTGTCCCAGGTGACCCAGGTGGCCTTCGCCGCGTTGTCCTCGGATACCCCGGTGACATGGTGGAGCTCCACTTGGCTGCCCGGGTCTAGCTGCCCCGGCTCCCCGGTCGCGGCCCCGGTGAACAGCAGCGCATCGCCAACATGGATGCCGGTGGTCGTTCCCTCGAGCCAGGTGGACATATCACCGGCGGACAGCCGCCACGGCACCGTCGTCTGGGCGGGCAGCGCGCTCCAGCCTGCCCGTGCGGTCAGGTCGGCCGAGGTCTCGAAGACCTGCGGCGTCTGCCCCGGGCCGGGGACGCTCTGCACCCGGGTGCCGGCCGGGATCAGCACCTCCTGCGGTGACCCGGGCACGGCTGACACGGTGAACGCGAGCGTCGCGGACGCCGCGACGCCGGGCGACGGCGCGTAGCCGATGAGGGCGGCCAGCTCGGTGACCGACCGCTGCCCGACCGCGGTGCGCAGGAACGCCTCGTTGGCCAGCCGGTCGCTGTAGAACGTCAGGATGTCCAGCACCACGGCCCAGGAGTCGATCAGCGCGATCGAGAAGTCCGCCGGGTCCCGCGTCCGCAGCCCGGCCAGCGGCGGGAACGCGGGATCGGACAGCGCCGCGAGCATGCTCTCGCGGAAGGTGGCGTATCGGCCCGCCCGGTAGCTGACCTGGCCGAGCGCGGGCCGGTTGGTGATGGGATCCGGCGTCATTTTCCGCCGTCCATGGTCAGGGTGAACAGCCCGTGGTCGAGGTGATCGGGGTCGTTGTCGCAGCGCGGGATCTCCAGCCGCCCCAGCGTGATGAACCCGTCCGCCGCCCCGTCTACCCAGGGGCGGTCCAGCCGCGACAGGGTGGTCAGCGTCACCGATGCGACGCCCTCGACGGCCTGCGCGGTGGCCACCAGCCGGCTCGCGTAGATCGTCTGGCCGAACGTGAATCCAGCCGGGTCCAAGATCCCGTCCGATCCGGTGAACCTGGTCATCAGTGCGGCGTACACGTCTGATTGGAAGTACCCGGCGGCCACGCAGATGGCCAGCTCGATCCGCAGGCCCACGATGATCGCGGCCTCGGTGGCGACGTCGGTGCCCAGCATCCGGAGCCGGTCCATCGGCTCGCTGACGCCGGGCGCGGCGGCGTCCGGATCCACGCTCACGAACGAGGTGTACCAGCTTCCGGTCCAGCGCAGCGTGCCGCGCGCCTGGTGGACGCCCGGCAGCAGGGCGGCCTGAAGGCCGTAGTCGTCCTCGGTGACGCAGCGGGCCTGGGTCTGGAAGGCGTATGGCGCGAACCGCCGGATGTGCTCCATGGGCTCCGGGTCCACCCCGCTGGTGACCGGGAGCGGGTTGCGGACCCCGGTGATGACGTGCACGGGGAAGGGCGTACCCGGCGGGACGGGCGGCGCGAGGACGGCGTGGCCCAGCGCGTCCCGGCCGACGTTCCCGGCGGTGCCGCTGCCCACCCGGTACCGGGCGGTGAGCTTCTGGCCCGGATCTGGCCGCGCGCCGTGCTGGCCGTCGCCGAACCGCAGGCAGACGCTTCCTTCGCGCTCGATCTCGGGCACGAAGCGCGGGTCCGCTCCGGTGCTCGTGAGCAGATCCGGTTCGGGCGCCCACGTGGTGCCGCCGCCGGTGAGGATGATCGCCGGGGCCGCGAGGCGGGTGTCGGGGGCGAGGAACGCCGTCGCCGACGCGAAGTCGGTGAACGGGACGCTGAACGTCAGCGGCGAGCTCGCCAGCCTCGGATAGTACGGCTCGCTCGCGGGCACCGGCGGCAGCTCCTCGCCGTCGATCCACGTCCCATGGTCGGCGAACACGACGTTGCCGCGCGCCACGCTGACCCCGGCGATCACCGTCCCGCCGAGCGTGACGCTGAGATGGAACGGGAACCGCGGCGCGTCCGCCGCCTTCCAGTTGATCCAGGTGACGGGGTCACCGGTGAGCGGGTCCGCGGCCAGCCTGACGTCGTCGAGCAGCACGGCGCAGCGGTGCGCGGGGTCGGCGTCCCCCGGGACGCCGGTGCCGGGGCCGAGCACTTCCTCGAAAACCAGGACGTCGCCTGGCCGCAGGCTGGCCCGATGCCCGGCCAGCGTCGCCCCGGTCGCTCCCGCTGGCAGGGTGAAGTTGTCGTCGCCCCAGGTGTAGAAGGGGATCGCGTTCTGCTCGGCATGGACGGTGGCATCGCGGAGGGCGGCGAAGGCCGGGACCGTTCCTGGGAAGAGACTGGATGCGGCGGCACCGGTCAAAGCGGCGGGCAGTCCGGGGGTCGCGGGGTAGAAGAGCGTCCCCGCGGGGAGGAGCTGACTGTCGGCCGTGGTCGCGATGGTCACAAGCATCCGCGCGTTGCAGCCCTCGCCGACCCGGTAGTCGACCAGCCGGGCGTGTCGCCGCAGTGAGATCCGGCTGCGGGCGGTGCCCAGGTAGGACTCGGTGCCGACCGCGTCCTGGGCGTAGCTGAGGTGGTCGGCGGCGTAGGCGAGCGTCTCGGTGAGGACGACGCCGAGGTCGGCGGCGTGCCGCTCGGTCCAGTCCGGGACCAGGACCGCGAGCCGGTCGAGCATGACCTGGCGCAGCCCGTCGTAGTCTCGCGCCAGGTAGTTGATGTCGGGCGGGGCGGGTGGCGCCGAAGGGGGCGTGACGGCCGGGCGGCAGTCAGCGTGCGATGGGCAGCCGGCCTTGAACGAGAACGTGACGCTGGACAGCACCGGGTCGATACCGTCCGGCGGATCTGGGATGCCTGGCGAGCCTGAAGTCCCGGCCACAAGCGTCAGCGTGTACGGCGCGAACCCGCCGGTCCGGTTCAGGTCCACCACGATGACCTTGGGGTCGGGCGCTGTGGCGGGGGTCACGTGCGTGGCGGCTACCGGTACCGGATCGTCGCCGGTGATCACGATGTTCTCACGGGTGAGCGGCAGACTCGTCGCGTCCTTGAGGAAGGTGATCGACAGCTGCGTCCCGCCGCCGATCGGGCCGAGTACCTCCAGGTAGTCGATGCCGTTGACCGGCGCCGCGCTGGCCTGGACAAGCGCGCGGCGAGTGGGCTGGCCACCGGGATAGATCACCGCGCCCCCGCCCCGACGGTGAAGTCCTGGGTGACCTGCTGCTGGGAGGCGATCACGGTGTAGGCGACGGTGACCTGGAGCACCGACTCCTGAGCGGTGACCGTGACCGACTGGACCCGGATCAGGTCCGGCAGCCACTGCTGCAGCCCCGCCTGGATCGCCTGCTGCTGGACGGCGGCGAGCACGTCAGAGCTGGGCTCGAAGACCAGCTGGCCGGTGCCGCTGCCGAAGGTCGGCCGGTTCACCCGCTCGCCCGGTGCGGTGAAAATGATCTGTTCGATAAGGCCGACGATGTGCGCCCGCTCATCGGCCGCCCGCGCGGTGCGGCCGGTCGCGTCGAACCCGTAGGGAAAGCCCAGGCCGGGAGAGGTCATGTCGCGGTCACCTTCTGCTGGGTGACGGTGACCTGGGCCGGCACCCCGTTCGGGAGGCAGGTCGCCATGCCGGTGCTCAGCACCAGCGGCTGCCCGCCCGAGGTCACCCGGGTCGTCCCGGTGGACCACTGCGCGGTGGTGCACGGCGGAATGGATGCCGAGGTAACTCCCGGACATCCGGAGATGGTCCACGGGTTGCTGGTCGTGGCGGTCGCTGACCCGTTGATGGTCACCCGCGAGTTGGGCACCGACATCTGGGCCTGCCCGCCATGCGTGCAGATGACTGTGGCGCCCTGCTGGACGAGGTTTCCCGCCATGGTCAGCTCACCTGCAATGCGCCGTCGTTAATGGAGACCGACGAGCCGTTTAGCGTGATCTTCGCGCCCTGGCCGTTGTCAATCGTGATGCCGGAGTCGGTGACCGTGATCTTCGCGCCGCCCGACGACTTCAGCTGGATGCCGCCCTCGGCGCCCGCCATGTCGCTGATCACCAGCTGGTTTCCCTCCTCGGTCTGGATGACGACCTGCTGCGTGCCTGGGCTGCCCTGGCTCGCCGCGGTCGGCATCTCCTCCGACGACCCCCAGAAGCAGCCCGTCCAGACCGGGTAGTCCGGGTCGCCCTGCTCGAACTCGACCCAGACCAGCGAGCCGACAGCGGGCACGACAAAGAAGCCCGACTGGTCACCGGTGAACGGCAGGCATGGCAGCGCCCAGGTGGCCGGGATCTCGCCCGCCACGTCGGGGACCTGGACCTGGAGCCGCCCGGTCTGCTGCGGGTCGTTGTTGTCGGTCACCGTGCCGCGGTACTTGCCGTAGAACTTCGTGTCATAGTGGTCGTCCATGGGTTCCCGTCCCTAGTAAGGCGCCGTCGGGACGACTGGCAGGTTGGCGATCAGGGCGTTCCGCTTGAGCACGAAGTCCTGCTTGTACTCGCCCGGCTTGAGGTGGTGGGTGACGCTGTCCACGTAGTGCAGGCCGTCGAACGCGACCCCCGCGCCGCGCACCCCGACCAGGCTGCGTGCCCGCAGTACCTGGCCGTACCGGTCCACGTCAAGGGAGCCGTTGCCGGTGACGACGTCGGCGTGCTTCACCGCCTCGGCGACGCCCAGCATCACCGCCTCCGCTGGCGTCCGCTTGGCGGTGCCGACCAGTTTGGGGAACTGCTGCGGTGGCGGGACGGCCAGGCCGAGAGCCGGGTTGAGCGGGGTGACCGACGGGATCGGCACCTCGAATGTCCGGCCCGTGTCCGGGTTGAGGATGTACACGACCGGCCAGGCCGCGCCCTGCGGCTGGTAGCTGAAGGTCAGCTTCTCAACGTTGGTCCAGGCGTCCATGTTCACGTTCAACGCCGGCTGCGGTGGGCCGACCCGGACCTGCGGGCCGAAGTACGCCTGGCTGCTGCCGGGCACCGTGCCGGGCGCGAAGTAGAACACGTACCCGGCGTCGCTGGCGAGCTTCCTGACGTAGGCGAAGTCGGTGCCCCGCTGGGTGGGCGCCTGCCGCGTCGGATCGGATGCCTCCGAGCCCGGCACCGGCATGACCTCCGGCGCGATCCCCAGGCAGGAGTACTGCGCCAGGATGGTGGACACCCGCGAATGGGGGGCCTGCCCGGGGAACTGCGTCCCGGTGTTGTCCTGCAGGTCCATCAACACCGACAGGTCGTGCCCGGTGACGACCAGCTTGGCGGACCCGCTCGCCGCGGCGGGCTGGACCTCGTGGTGCTCGATAACCCCGTCGACGAGCACCTGCGGCAGGCCGCCGGTCGTGACGACCAGGATTACCCGCAGCACCGGCACCGGTGAGTCGCCGGCCAGCAGGAACAGCGTCTGCAAGGCGGAGCGGTCGGCCAGCGTGAAGGTGAGCTGGAACCCGCTGCGGCCGGTCGCCGACTCGGTCACCTGGGCCGATTCGAGCGCGTCGATCACCGGCTTGGGCACCGGGGCCGCGTACACCGGGCCGGCCAGCAGCGTCAGGTACAGCGGCCCGCTACCCATTGCGCGCCCCCGGCGGGATGGCGGCCAGGACCGGGATCACGATGGCCTGGCCGGCTTGCGCGGTCAGCTCGTCGGGGTCGGTGACGCCGTTCGCGTCGCAAATCATCCAGTACAGCGCCGGATCACCGAGGAATCGCTGGGCCAGATTGTCCGCCCGGTCCCCGTCGGCGATGACGTAGCTGACGGTCGAGGAGTAGACCGACGACTGCGGGATGAGCCGCCGCGCGAGGTACTTCACCGGCGAGCCATCCGGCAGCGTCAGCTCCTCGACGCCGGCGCCGTAGTACCGGCTGCTCGGGGTGGCCGGGCCGCCGGTCCCGCCGGCCGATGCGATCAGGGCCGACAGCGCTGGGCCCGCCCGTGGCCGGCTTCCCGGTGACTGGCTTGCCACTGGCTGGCCCATGGCTACGCGCCCCGTCCTGGGGCGAGCAGGGCCATCGCTTCCTTAGCGAGCTGATAGGCCAGGTAGCGGACGCCCGCCTGGGAGGTGAAGCCGACGTCATCGACGTTCAGCACCCGCATGCCGAGCGAGACCTTGGCCCGGATCGGGTTCAGCCTCGGGTCGAACGCCTCCTCGGTGATCGACAGATCGGTGATCCGCACCGGCGTGACCCGCTGGGCCCCCCAGGCGAACACCGTCAGCGGCGACTCCATCGGCAAGATCTCCAGGGTGCCGCGCTGCGACAGGCTCTCGTTCGCCAGCAGCGTCCGCGAGGTCGGGTAGACCAGCAGTTCCAGCTGCGAGAGCTGCGGCGCGATGCCGTAGGTCACCGCGACCGGGTCCGGCGGGCTCGCGCCGAGCTGGTCGGTCGCGTCGATCTCCACGTCGGCCTTGATCGTCTCGATGGGCGGCCCCTTGAGGCGGAGCACCTCCGTGCGGTCTGGCTGCTCGCCGATTGCCTGCGGCTTCAGCGACCGGGTCAGCGAGTCCGGGTTGTACTGGAGCAGGATCGTCGCCAGCGGCGCCCCGGTCGCTGGGTCGAAGGTCAAGATCGCGCCCTTGCGCAGCACCGGCGAGACGCTAGGCATGCCACGCCCCCGCCTGCTCGGCATCCGGCTGCCCCAGCAGCGCGTCCACCGCGTCGAGGATCGCCTCGGCGGCCCGCAGCGCGGCGGTGTTTGGCGCTCCTCGGCGCAGCAGCTGCGCGCGCAGCTCGCCCGCGAACTGGTCGCGCCGCCCGGGGCTGTAGTCATGCAAGGTCACCCGCCGGATATCGATTCGGAACGAT
>Ga0207700_10001047_pt1 | contig 15925 bp, 17 predicted proteins | sample LARL82metaG_FD_184348 | JGI IMG/M metagenome (GOLD analysis project Ga0207700, IMG submission 184348) | Corn, switchgrass and miscanthus rhizosphere microbial communities from Kellogg Biological Station, Michigan, USA - LAR L8-2 metaG... | ecosystem: Host-associated > Plants > Roots >...
ATCTGCCCTTGGCATCAGTCACGGTGAACGTAAGCACCACCATATCGACGTTCACGCTAAAGTGGGTAGGCACCTTTTCCTGGGCAGGAAGCACTTGCATCCAGGCAAAAGCTACAATGGCGGGCGCAACAAGTCGTGTGATCGTTGGCACAATCTTCCTCTTCTGGTGCAATGAGCTCTGAGCGCGAGGCGCAGTAAGAAGAACCCCGTTTCCCCCCAGGGTGTGCTCACTGCGCCGTCAGCGGATAGTGGACAGCAGGATCAACAAACGAAATGGGGTTTGTTGTCCGGCCGTTCACTACCGAGACCCGATCCAACAGCTACTTTTGTAATTGCGCCGATGCGGCTGCGTCGGAGCTGGCCGAGGTGGAGTTGCCGCCAGGGGCATAGAGGCGGATGCGCACGCGGCGAGCCAATCCGCGCAGTTCCTGCTTGCTAGCGTTGGGATTGAAGGCTTCCACTTCGGCAGCCAGCAAGTCGGGCGTCTGTTCTTTGCCCAGACCAATCAACGATATGCTCTTCAGCGGAACGTTATTCTGGACCAGGTAGCGCGCAACAGCTTCGGCACGCCTGCGGCTGAGCGTCAAGTTATAAGAGGCCGGGCCGATGTCGTCGGTGTAGCCCAGCACCTCGATGAGGGAGCGTGGCGTGGCCGATGCCTTTTGGATCATCAGGTCAAGGGCGGCCTTGGCCTCATCGGTCAGTTCCCATTTGTTGAAGCGGAAAGTCACGTTGCCGCTCTCCACCATGGTGTAGTTAAAATCGTTGGCCAGTTTCACCAGCTCGGTGGAATGAGCAGCAAGGACCGCGCCTCCGGCTTGTATAGCCGAAGAGTTGGTTTGGGCCTGCTGCAGCGCTTCGCCGGCGGTTTCGTTGGCTTGTTGGGCCGTGGCGGCGACCGCGGTCAGCTTGTTATCGGTGCTGGTGACGCGTTCATTGAGATATGAAATCTCGCCCTGCTGTTTCTCCAACTTCTGGTTGGCCTGGGTTTGAACCTGGCTGAGCCGCTGGTCTACCACATTGATCTGCTTGCCGACATATTTCTTGGTGGCACAACCGGAGGCAGCCAGCATCAACAGCATTGACGCCGAAGCGATCAAGATACGATTTGGTCCGGAACGTTTCATAAGTTCTCCATCCTCGGCTTTACGGGGAGAGCAGCTGCGATCCGCAAATTACAGATCACGTCCGTAATGCCGTATTACCGTCGACGTCCAGGCTTCCCATTGGATGCAGATTCTGGGGATGCATCGGCTAACTGTTCGCTAGCCGGTGATTCCTGTCCACTGCGGGCGGACTGGGATGCGATCTGTGCATCGTGGTTGCAAAGGGTGTCGCCGCCTCGAATACCGGGGTCCTATTAAAAAGTTGCGAGGCCCAGCCGAAGAGTTTCGACGTAAGCCGACCCGCAGCTACATAAAAAATCCTAAGCCGAATATCACTCCGCGGCGTCATGATACTGCCGGTCAAGCTGAGATCAATGACACTATCGTTCAAACGCACGCTGCGCAAGTTGTTTCGGTGCTGCTACTTGTTCGCTGCCACCTACATCTGTGCATACGGACAACAGGATTCTGTTTCGCCAACAGCACCATCTAGTGCTGGCACGTCGAATGCAACCAGTCCGGCCGATTCGCAACGAAAGATGGATAAGCGAGCCTTCGGGGTCGTTCCGAATTACAAGACAACCGACGCCTCTCTGCCATACCAACCCATCTCTTCTAAAGAAAAGATGACCATCGCTGCCAAAGACTCGTTCGACTGGACGTTGTCTCTTGTGGCCGCGGGCTACGCAGGCTTGGGCCAACTCACGAACCAAAACCGTCAGTTCGGACAGGGCTTGGCCGGATATGGAAACCGCTTCGTAAGAAACTATTCAGACCAAGTGATGGGGAACCTGCTAGTCGAGGGTGCAATTCCTGTCCTGGTGCACGAGGACCCGCGCTACTTTCGCCGTGGCCAGGGCACTTTCTGGAGTCGAGTCGGCTATGCGACCTCTCGGGTCTTCGTGACCCGAAATGACTCTGGTGGCTCGGAGTTTAACTATTCTGAGCTGATTGGCAACTCGCTCGCAGTCGGGATCTCCAATTCGTACTACCCAGGGAGCAGAACTTTGGGCGGCAACTTTCAGAAGTTCACACTTCAATTCGCTACTGACGCTCTCTCAAATGTATTAAAGGAATTCTGGCCGGATGTAAAGCACAAGCTGCCATTACAGCACCCGGACAACTGAAAACGATTACGCTCTGATGGATGGAAGATGAAACAATTACTGTTCGTATTAGCCTGCTGTCTCGTATTAGCTGCTCAACAAACCAAGGACAAAGAAAGCAATATTGAACACTGCGGCCTGGGTTCTTCTCACGACTGCCATTGCGTACGGCATAGCCACGCCGTCCAAGACGCATATTTGGAAGCATGTCGTTTGAATAGTAAGACTGACAAAAACATGCAAGAGTGTATGGCGAAGGCGCCTGCTCATTGCGATATCGTCGATCATGACGACAGAAACGCAGACGAAGACGGGGCGGACGATCAAGACTCGGGAATGTCAGACCGCTGCCAGATGATGTGCAAAAAGCACGATTGTCTTTGCGATGATGGCCCCAAGTGCCACATCGGGCATGACGCGAGGGAGCACGAACAGAAAAACAAGACCGCAAAGTGATCTGCAGGGTCGAGCTGAAATGAGGCAATGCGACGCTCATACGCGTTGCCTGCGAGTTGGTCCTCTGGTTCTCGCTGCCACCTCCTCCGTGAGCACGAGACCGGGTGGCCCGCGGTGGCCGCCGAACCAAAGAGTCGGCGGCCCCGCAAAGGGATGATGATTGGTCCCCCGAGCCTAGCCGATCGCTTGCTCTGGGATGTGAAGAACTTTATTTTGAAAGCCATGTTTTTTTAGCCGGTACGCGAACGCCCTGCGGCTCATGTTAAGAAAATGGGCGGCGCGAGTCTGGTTACCTCCGAACTTTTGCAGGGCTTGAAGGATCAGTTGCTTCTCGACCGCCTCAACATCCAGCCCTGCTTCCGGAAGAATCACTGGCAGGAACTCACCGCCCGGACGACCTTGCTTCAAGAATTCAGGAAGTACGTCGAGCGTGACCTCAGAAGTCCCGCTGAGAAGAACGATCCGTTCAATTGCATTCTCCAACTGACGCACATTTCCAGGCCATTGATAATTCGAGAAATAGGGGAGCAGTTCGGGTGGCAGTCTGAGGGTGCTCAGCCCATATTTCTCCTTATATTTTTGAGAAAACTGATGAACTAGTTGAGGGATGTCTCCCGCGCGTTCCCGCAAAGGTGGCAAATGAATTGGAACCACGAGCAACCGGTAGTAGAGATCCTCCCGAAAGGATCCATCCTCCACCATTGTTTCCAAGTGTCGGTGCGTCGCTGCAATGATTCGCACGTCCACTTTGGCAGGAGCCGTAGCGCCGATTTTTTCGATTTCCCTTTCCTGGAGCAAACGGAGTATTCTGACCTGTAATCCCAGGGGCATCTCGCCGATCTCGTCCAGAAATAGTGTCCCGCCGTCAGCTATCTCCACTTTCCCCTTCTTGTGAGCTATGGCTCCCGTGAAAGAACCCTTTGTATAGCCAAACAGCTCCGATTCCAACAATTCCCTCGGGATCGCGCCACAGCTCACGGTTACAAACGCCCTTTCTCTTCGAGAGCTACGATGATGGATTGCTCTTGCAACCAGCTCCTTTCCGGTTCCAGTCTCGCCGAGAACCAGCACTGTGGCATCCGTCGGCGCCACGCGAGCTGCTGTTTCAAGGGCACGTCTCAGTGAATCGGAAGAGCCTATGATCTGCTCAAAACCATCGTTGTGGTACGGCCGGTTACGCTTTTCCGCTTCGTTCATCAGCCTGCCGTGATTTAGGGCGCACTTCACTAGTGCACTAAGTTCAAAGCCATGAATTGGTTTGGTGATGTAGTCATAAGCTCCCGCCTTCATCGCGTTGACGGCGCTCAGAATCGTTCCGAATGCGGTGACCACGATAACGGGAATGCCCGGAAAGTCGACTTGAATTTGTTTCAACAATTCAATCCCGGACATGCCCGGCAACTGCAGGTCGGTGATTACGAGACTTTGATGGGATTGCTTTAAGATCTCGAGTGCCTGCTCAGCATCTGCGGCTGATGCCGCCAGGTACCCCAACTTCTCGAGTTGCAGCTGTACGATGAGCCGAAGGCTCTCATCATCTTCCACGATCAATAGAGGTTCAGCGTTCATGTTGCGGACCACCGCTCATCTTTCGAATCAGAAGGCCGTGCGTGCCTGCCGGAATTTGCAGGTACCTACGCACGTTGCAGTCATAACACGATCCGCACGCGACAAGGATCCACTATTGCCGAAGCTTCACGAGCCACTCTTCAACTTGTTGCCGGTCAAGACCATCCGCCGGCGATAAACGCAGGTAATCCTCCAGGTGCTTAACAGCATCTTGGCGCCGGTCGCTCTCGGCCAGGAGCTCTGCAGCCAACAAATGTGCTTTCGGGATCTCGGCCGCCGCGCGTTGGAGGTTATCGAGCGCCTCTTGTTTGTTTCTGCCTTCGGTGACCAGGCTTATCCCCAGCACATAGCGAATCTTCAAGAGGCCGGGATCTAGCTTCAATGCGCGGCGTGCCATTTCCCCAGCCTCGTGGAAGTGCTCCAACTTGCACAGAACGATACTCAAATTGGCCGCCGCTCCAGGGTGCTCGGGCACCAGATCAATCGCTTTCTGGAATTGATCGGCGGCCTGTTGGAGCTGTCCAAGTGCCGCGTAGGCGATGCCAATGCCATTGAACGCATCGGCGTATTCAGGATCGAGTTTAACTGCTTTTTGGAAATGATCCAAAGCGTTGGTCTTATCTTTCTTGGCTGAAGCTATAGCGCCTTTGCTGAACTCCTTTTGTGCCTCTGCCGGAACTTTGTGCTGGAGTTGCCGGATAGAGACTGTCGCTTCGCTCGATCGCGCGACCTTTGGTCTGGCGGGCATTTGAATGGAGAGATTTTGGTTGTCACCGCTTATGAAGACTAGTTCTTGATACACAACCGCACCGGCGGCACCCGTGAGCTTCAACTCATATTGGCCCGGTGCAACGCCATGAAACTCGAATCCTCCATCGGGTTCAAGGTTCGTGCTGATAGCGCCGGCGTGCTGTGGTGAAAACAGTTCTACCGTTAACGACCCGACGATTGGATTGTCGGAGGAGACTTGTCCCCGGACGACGCCACTACCACGAGCGCCTGGGTAGGACGTTCCGTCAAACGACGGATTTCCGCGCCACTGGGCAACGCCTGTTGCGACGAACATAGAGATCAGGCCAAGCAACCAAATGTGTTTCCGCATATTTCATCTCCACTCAGGGTTTTGCCCCGCGAATCAGAAGGTTCTATTGATCCCCACCCGGATCACGCCGCTGGGTGAATAGATGGGTGGGCGAACAATGCGGACTTATTTGTTGGGGTGACAGCATCCCCGCGTAGACCTGCCGCGGATGGTCGGGGAGAGTGCGAAGGTTCAGAAATGGTAGCGCACCACCGCTATCAGCGTCATCAGGCGAATAGAAGGACAATTTCCGCGAACATCACGGACATGATCAAGATGTCCATTCTCGGTCTTACTCTAGACACGGTTCTGGCCCTCTCTATAGCCGGCCAGCCGACGAAGCCTGACGAGCAACCAGTCATCATCCGCCTTGATGTCAACCTAACTCTGTTGCATGCTGCGGTAATAGACCGCACTGGTCAATTCGTTGCTGGCCTCGCCAAAACAAACTTCCAATTGTTCGTGGATGAGACTTCGCGCCCTATTACTGTGTTCGAGCCCGACGATGCGCCCGTCGCCGCGGGCATCCTGGTCGATAACAGTGCCAGCATGACTACTAAGGGTTCCCATGTCATTGCAGCTTCGCTCGCGTTCGCTCGGGCGTGCAATCCCCAAGACGAAATGTTTGTAGTGCATTTCAGTGATCAGGCTCGCCTTGGGCTGCCGCCTGACAAGCCATTTACCGGCAGCATCTCAGAACTTGAGACGGCGTTGTTGGCCTTCACGGCCGAGGGGACAACCGCCCTTTACGACGCGGTCGCAATGGCGATCTCTCATCTTCGCGAGACAAGGCTGGAGAGAAAAGTTCTGCTTATTATCAGCGACGGCGGGGATAACTCGAGCCATGAGAACCTTGCTACCGTCCTGCAGATGGCTCAGAAAACCGGCGTCATCATTTATTGCATCGGCATCTATGACGATGAGAATCGAGACCGAAAGCCACGCGTGCTCACCGAGTTTTCCGAAGTCACCGGCGGCAGAGCCTTTTTCCCCATGGAGCTGAAGGATGTCACAGGCGCGTGCATCAAGATCGCCACCGACATTCGCCGGCAGTACACATTAGGGTTCGAGGGCCAGGAGGACGGCGAGTACCACCGCATTAAGATCACAGCGCAAAGCCAATCGCATGGCGATCTAAGAGTTCGGACGCGTGCCGGCTACTTTGCGCCCAGGCCGTAGAATGCTCGACGACGAAAAGTAAGTCTTTTTGGATATCCGAGCATCTTGAATAACGCAGACGCAAAAGCACTGTTGTAACCGCGACCAATTCGCGCGGGCGTTTTGCCCTAGGCCATGGTAGGCCCTATGGTTCGTGCTGAGGCGGCCAGCGCCGGTTCAGAAGGAGAATCGAAATGCGTCCAATCGAATCCGACTCATCGTCCACTCCGAATGATCGGGAGTTGAGTCGAAAGATTCTTACCATTAGCCCAACGCTGGAGGACCACGACGCCCTTCGCCGCATTCTGCAAGAGCCGGATTGGAGCATCAAGTGTGCCTTCTCATATCAGCAAGCACTTGCGTGTCTATGCCGGGATCGCATGGATATCATTTTGTGTGATTGCCATCTTCCGGATGGCGCCTGGAGGGACATCTTGAGTCACATTGCTGCAATGACTCAGCCACCCTCGGTCATCGTCATGTCAGCAACGGCTGATGCAAACCTTCGTGCGGAGGTTCGTACCTTAGGCGGATACCAATTGTTATCTAAACCCTTCCTCCCGGAGGAAGTTGAACGCGTGGTTAGCGCCGCCTGGCAGGAAAGAGTGGAGACTGGAGCGCTTGTCCCGGCGTAGTTCGAGCGGCAGCTTAGGCGAAGTATCAAAAATAACCGCAACCGCAGGACCGAACACATTCACATGCGCTGGTGTTGACCGCTCTGGTTCTGGCGAAGGAAGTACGAATCTAAGACCACGTGTGCTCCTGCTGGCACCTGCACTCCGGCCGAATACCGGTAACGAAGACCAGTTTGTTGAAAGATGTCGCGCTCCTGCAGTAGTTCACGGCGGAACATAGGCTTCAATGCGAAATTGAGATCAGCACCAAAATCCCCATGCCGCCTGTCACTAGGTTGTTAAGGAAAGACGAGCCAAAACTCTCCCTGGGTGTCAGTCGCGGCATTGGCGCTGCGGCCGGCTATCAGAACTGTCAAAAAGAACAACAACGCTAAACGCTTCACCTTCTTGAGCTATGCGAGCGATGCTCGACCGTGATAGCAGAGTGCTCGACAACCGCTCCCTGGCGCAGAGAGAATGTTGCCGAGTATTGCCCCTTAACGATGTCGATTAGAACAGCATCGTGGGCGCCCTCTGTTGCGTAATAGTCCTTTAGCTTTGCTCTCAGCCGCCATGCCTGGCTGCGCACGATGGTGTCTGTCTTTGGATCGTAGTCTGGAGGACGGCCGAAGACGGATACACCGATGGTTGTTTCTTTCAGATAGTGCGCATTACCATCCAATGTCGTTTCAACGAGAAAACTGAGAAGTTGAATGAGCTTCTCGGCGCGCCCCATAGTCCTGCTTTTCGCGATGCGATGGAGGGCGCTCCATACGTCGGAAGAGGCCGGTATACCAGGTGCATCCGTCAGCTCCACCGGCTCGGACTCGGCACGGTGCTTTGCGGTCTGCAGATTTCTTGCCACACTTCAATCGATGCGCTTAAGGCATCAGAAGCGCTAGGAAATGTTTCCAACCGGGTCTTTAGTCGCGCAGGATCATCGTTAGGAGAGAGGGATGGACGCGTAACCCCTTTTCGTAATCAATGAAGCCTAGGCGCCGGAACTTGTTCATAAAAAAGCTGACGCGTGGCCTGGTGGTGCCGATCATGCGCGCCAGCGTCTCCTGACTCACGGGAACAACTTCGGGCGTCTCGTCTTTGCCAAAATGAGCGAGCAGCACCAAAAGACGCGCCAGGCGTTTTTCGCTCGAATTGAACAGTTGATCGACGAGATCCTCTTCTATCCGTGCATTCCGCTGAAGCAGGTATGTTATGAAGAATTCCGCAAAGTCGGGATTTTTTCGTATCGTGATCAAGATGTCCTTCTTCTTGAATGCCAGCACTGAGCAGTCGACAAACGCAATAGCAGTCTCAACGTGAACAGTCTGTCCCGCTAGGCTTCCCTCGCCAAAGAAAGAACCTGGTGGAAGAATCGCGATTACCGCTTCCTTGCCCTGTTTGGAAACGACGCCTATTTTTACCCGTCCTTGCTGAAGATAAAATACGGTATCGGCGCGGCTACCTTGGCTGAATATGATTTCTCTTCTCAAGTATGTGCATAACGTGGCGACGACACCCGCCTGATCGAGCAGTGTTATGGCATCGGAGGCTTTCCTAGGTTTCTTCTCGTGTTCGCGCGTCGATGGCACTGACCTCTCCGGGGAGCAAAACTTAGATCTGGTGCAATCTAACGGCCATAACCTTGCAAGCCGCGTTCCCAAAAGGCGCAGGTGGAAAATCTTTTTAACCGAAGGGTTTGGCGAAATCCTAGCGCTAACCCCCGGCCACGCCGGCTTTTGTCTGTCCCTATCTTTTCAGATAGGAATGTGGGTGCCCCGGTGTCCCAAAACTGCCACCTGGGACAACAAAGGAAATCGGTGGGAACTTGGTTCACTTTTGGACAGACACTGATATTTCTTCTAGCCCATAATTGGTGTATGCGCACCCGCGTCGTCGGGAATGGGTCCTCTCCCGGGTCGGGATCCCGGCTTGAGCAACAAGATCTAACGCTTAAGTCTATTGATTCTAAATATGATACAGCCACCCAACCGACGACCGAGGGATTTTCCTCAGCAATTGCGGACTATTGCGACCACTTCCAGTGTGTCGCTGATTCGGCACAGCAGATGATGTGGAGGTTTGGTGCGGATGGCCAATGCAAGTACTTCAACCGAAGTTGGCTGGAGTTTCGTGGCCGAACGGAAGAACAGGAGCGTGGCGTGGGATGGATGGAAGGTGTGCATCCAGAGGACGTGAAGCGCTGTACCACCTCTTTTTCGTGTGCCTTTGAGACCCGGCAGCCATTCCATTTGGAGTTCCGTGTCAAGCGCGCCGACGCTTCGTATGCGTGGATCCACGCACATGGAGTGCCGCAATACGTTCTCGACGGAAGCTTTGTTGGATACGTCGGCCTACTCGAAGAGACCAGAACGGAAGACTCGGAATCGGTAAGTCCTAAGCGCGGAATCCAGGCCTCGCAGAGTTCTGGACAGGTACTCTGCCAGCTTGATGACAGTTTGAAAAGATCATCATCTACTGCTCTGACGCCATCGCGCGGAAAGCGTCGAAAGGGAAGGACATCGGTTTCTGTTAAAGCTTTGCTGGAGTGCTTGGATATCTCTATCACTCCCATGGTGGTCGTTAACAACACCGGACGCGCCGTTTATTGTAATCGCTCTTTTGACGCGTTTGCCGCCAAGACCTGGCCCGCTGGCAGAACTGGCATACCTTCGAACCTCACTGAGTGGCCTAAGGTTGCCGGACAGTCGAGTTCGCCGCGCAAAACGGATACATCCCACACGAACTGCGCACCTGAGGTTCAGGCGTGGCTAGATTCCGATTCGATTACACGCGCGCAGAACATCCGTGTTTTCGCGCAACCGCTCTCAATCGGCGAAGATGAACTGACGGCTTTTTCCGTTGTAGATACGAGCCATGAGAATCGAACCCAGTTGCTGGAACGCGCTTTCTTGCATGATCTCGTAAATGCGGCAGGTAGCATCCAGATGTTGATTGATCTCCTGACAACGGATACGTCACGGCAAGAAAGGGTCGAGTATGTTAAATTGCTTCAAGTGAGTATCAATCGGCTTCTTGCCGAGATCTACCATGAAAAAATGATGCTCGACAGCTCTGGCCTCGCGACGTCTGCGGTCAACGTGCACGAGATTCTGACAGCGCTCGCGGAATACTACAAGAATCAAACGTTAGCGGGGCACTGCCGCATCGAAATTGAGGAAGGCGCCGTTAAATCCATGAATGTGTTGGGTGACCAGGCGGTGGTTGTCAGGGTGCTAGACAATATGGTCCGGAACGCGATTGAAGCCAGCAGCCACGGAGGAGTCGTCACTTTGGGTTGCCGCCAGATCGATAGCGACCTCGAGTTTTGGGTTCATAATCCGAACAAAATATCTGAAACCGTTCGCACTAAGATCTTTAAACGATCGTTCTCGAAGCCGAGAGATAAAGAAACCCAAAGCTACGGGGCTGAGATACTCAGTGAACTTTGTGGAGGAGCAGTGGCGGTTTCCTCCGATCAAGAATTCGGGACCAGGTTCTCGATTCGTTATCCGGCGGCGACTGAAGCTGTTGGGGCACAAAAGCGCTACCGCACCAAACACGCCTCCTGATTGCTGATTCTGTTGCAGGCGCCCACCAGAAAAAGCCGCTGGCCTGGAAAGACCAGCAGAAACAATCATCAGCCTAATGAGGATTGTCCTTCAATGCTGCGAAGTTGATGTGGCGGCGTTAGAGCTGATTTATTTTCTTTTCTGTCCGGATGCGTGATGCGCTTACGAGAGATAGCGCAATCTCTCCGGCAGAGCGGCTCCTCGCTGCGTCAGACTGACGTACCCGGACGCGCCGCAGTGTCTTAATACTCGCTGGCGTAGCTCAATCCGAGCGCGGAGGAGACGTGACTTTGCCGCTGAAACAGTGATTCCGAGGCGATCGGCAACCTCTCCGATCGGCAGCTCTTCAACATCACGCAGCAGGACCACATTCCGCAACAGCGCCGGAATGCTACGGATTTCCCGTTCCAGAACCTCACGTACCTGGCGGTTGCCCGCCTCTCCCTCCGGATCGAGTCTCCAAGAAGGTAGGTCGATACTGCCACTGGGATACCCGGGGATGCCAGCGTCCAAGTGCAAGAAGCGCGCCCGCCTTCTGGAACGAATGAACATCAAGCACTGATTCACTACAATCCGAGCCAACCAGGTTAAGAACTCAGCGTCGCCCTGATACTGATCGAGGTGCTGAAATGCGTTCCAATAAGCATTCTGCGCCTCGTCCTCCGCGTCGCCCCGGTCCCGCAAGATTCCTGATGCCAGGCCCACACACCAATGATGATGCCGTCTTACCAGCTCTCCAAATGCTTGCTTATCACCCTGTCTGGCGGATTCGACAAGATCCGAATCGCTATAATCCTGGTTTATTCTTTCACCCATAGCGCCTCCATGTCCTCGCGGCTTCGCTACGCTAAAGGCATTTACTCTGCCGCTCCAGTCTCTGGGCGCAGTCTGATTCTTTTCAATCGAGTACGCTACTGGCTCTGTAGACTGGGGCAATTACCAGTGCCTCATATCGGGCAGGACCTATCTAACAGGCGTGTGCCAAATCGGGCAGGCCTTAAGCGGCCGGCGCCAGGATCTCTAGCTCTGGGCTGGCTGTGTCTGCCAACGAAAGATTTAGGACACGAACACGCTGCCCTTCCTGTAATTGTTGCAAGATGGTTTCTATTCCGTTTCTAAAGCGCACCGCGTCTCTGTAGCTAAATTCGGAGGACGTGATCTCCGTAAATGTGACTTCCTCTACCCGGCGAATGCCAAGCTGGTCTTGAAGTTGTTCCGGAATATCGCGCAGCAGGAGCCGGGCGCCTGGAGGGATGCAGACTGCCGGCACGGATTTGCTTCCATTGGGTGCCGCAACGATTTCTCCTACCCGCGAACAGAATTCGCTTAATAGCGACCGAAGACTCTTGCGTCGCACGGTTAATGCAAGAGAAGCTCGTCGCAAATCCGAGACCGACGCCAGACCCTTCGCACCACTCCGGAATCGGTGCACCACCAATTCTTCGCCTCCTGTGGCTAAACGGTTTGGAAAAGACATCAATGAATAGTCGCACATGTGCTTCACCCTTTGAACAATTCGACAGGCCTTGTCTGACTGGCGCTACGCTTTTCACGCGCAGTGGAAAAGATGCTTACTGACGTGGATGGTTCTACAATCTTTTTGAACCAATCCTCCGCGAGCGGACCGCGCCTAGTATGGGCCTCAGATCGCCGTGTAGCTCACTTGTTCCCTGCAGTCGCGGAACTGAATTCCTGTTTCGACGTGCCGGGAGCGGATTGCTCTTTTTCTATTCCGTACTTCGCGATGCGATAAAGGAGAGTCTTACGGGTGATGCCGAGATACTTGGCGGCCCGGCTTTGGTTCCATCTGAACTGGTGCAGAGCTTGAACGATCAAATCTCTTTGGATTGCGTCGAGGTTGATGCCTTCTGAAGAGCCGGAGGACTGCGTAGTCTCTAATTGGCGCTTGGCGGGCCGCAAGAATTCCGGCAGATCGCTTAAAATAACGTGATCGCCGCCACTGAGAACGACTACGCGTTCGATGGCGTTCTCCAGCTGCCGCACATTGCCCGGCCAGCGATAAGCACTGAAGTAAGGAACGAGTTGGGGCGGAAGAAATAAATCGGGCTTCCCGTGTCTTTGTTTGGACGCCTCAAAGAAGTAATGCACAAAGTCGGGTATATCCTCGACCCTGTTGCGCAGTGGCGGCATCTCAATAGGAACGACGGCCAAGCGGTAGTACAAGTCTTCACGAAAGTTGCCAGCAGCGACCAGCGACGTGAGGTCACGGTTCGTGGCTGCGATAATCCGCACGTCCACTCTTGTGGGCTGGACCGCACCGATCTTCTCCACCTCCCGCTCCTGGATCAATCGAAGCAAGCGGACTTGTAGTTCCGGTGGAAGCTCACCAATCTCGTCCAGAAAAAGAGTGCCGCGGTCCGCCATCTCCACCTTGCCCTTTTTATGTGTGACGGCGCCCGTGAACGCACCGCGCACGTGACCAAATAACTCCGATTCCATCAAATCCTTTGGGATCGCAGCGCAATTTATGGTGACAAACGGCTGTTCTCGGCGCAGGCTGTTGAAGTGGATGGACTTTGCGAGGACCTCTTTGCCGGTTCCGGTCTCGCCTTGAATCAGTACTGTCGCGCTGCTTGGAGCCACACGGGCTGCCTCATCCAAGACACGCAAGAATGACTTTGAACGACCAATGACGTTGTCGAATCCATACTTCTCGTCTAGGTTCCTCCGTAGCAGACGAACTTCTGCGATCAACTGGACACGCTCCAACACTCGGTCCACCAGGGCGCTTAGCTCATAAAGGTGAATCGGCTTGGTTACGTAATCGTAAGCGCCGAATTTCATGGCTTCCACTGCCGTCACGACGGTTCCGAAGGCGGTGATTACCACCACCTCGGTCTCCGGATACTTGGCGCGGATCGTCTTCAACAGTTCCAAGCCTGACATCCCCGGAAGATGAAGGTCGCTGATGACCAAGTCCTGGGGCTCGTCCTCCAGAATTTTGAGTGCCTCGACTGCGTCGGCGGCTGCGGCGGTCGCACACCCTTTCTTGGCGAGATGCATTTGAGTAACGCGACGAAGGGTGTCGTCGTCCTCAACCACGAGTATTCGTCCGCGCGTCATGTTCTCTACTCAGATCCCGGTGAGCAGGGCAAACCGAAAAATAATTTATGAGTTTCGGCCTATCGCTCTTCTTCGTTCAGCGCTACGTGGCGTGCTCCAGTATACTGTGGCAATTGAGTGCCAAAGTCAAGACCTTTCTTGGCCGCAACTCCCGCACCACATGGTGGGTAAGGGGGAGCAAAACTTGGCCCGCGGCTTCGAAGAATTCTGGTAACTTCTGCTGAGTGGCTGCGCTCAAAGCATGTAAAATCGACAACGCTGGAGAAGGCACGAAAATAGTGTGCTACAAGAATATCATATTGCGTCAAAGAACTCGCGCACGCGACGGTCCCTTTAAGGTTCATTTCCTTGTGATGCCGAATGTTACAGCCTACGTTACGGAAAAGATGGCCCCGGCGATTCGTTCGTCGGCTAAAAGAAAATTTCTTCCACCCAGTGACCAGAAGCCCGCATCTAGATTTCCACTATGGATAGAGCCCGGGACGATCTTTCTCTCGTCTCCCATCGTGTTTCAGCCTCTTGCGTTAGGAGTGCTCACACGCCCAAGTCAGCATACCGGATCAGAGACTCTATTACGGCAGTGATTCGCCAAGGGGCTAGCGAAAGATTCAAGAGCCTCAATGGCGGTTCTATTTTGTTCCCAATCTCCGGACCCGATGCGGCAGGAATGATCGAGGCACGGTGCGAAAATGACTTTGTGTTCGTCTTCGAACGTGATCTTGACGAGGCCTCCGAGCGGATCGAGATCGAAGCGGCCAGCGCGGCTTGAGAGCGGATCTTACTTCGGCAAGGAAACCTTGAACGCGACGCCGCGCTCATCGTTCAGGCGCTGCGAAAGATCTCGGTCGATTAAAACCAGGCTGGCCTGATTCAGGCCGTACTCGGCGCTGATGTAATGCAACGTTTCAGCATCCGTCCAATAACCCAGTGCCTGCACAATGCGATGATCCTTGAACGCGATGAGGTAAATCGTTGGCCGGTCGTCATGAGCGACTTGTGACCTGGGGGTATTGACTTGCGCGTTAGAACACCGCTCCGGGACTTGCGGTGGTGCGGGAAAACTTTGGTTGATGATCACTGGTGGCGTGGGGATCGGATCGATCATATGTGGTATTTGGTTCGGATCGCCTGGCGCATAAACTCCCGACCGATCGTCGGTGTATCCCGAATCGTAAACTGGCGAAGCCAAAACCACATTAGGGCTAGGCTGCAGATCGGTCGCTGATGGCCGTGGTGATCGGAAGAAATGGGGCCCCATAACACCACCAGGAGGCGTGGCCGGCGCATGGCCAGTGCCCGGAAAGAGAACGTTCCCGTATCCACCGAGGGACCAATATTGGCCCGATCGCCTTTGGCCGAACGCCGCGGCGGGAAGACTAAGAAACGTCACCGCGAGGACCAGAAACTTCATAAGCCCTCCCTTCGGACCACTTACGTCAACTAAGATCTCCGGCAGGCCCGAGGGGATCTATTTAATCCCAAACCTTCCTTTTTTCGTAATGCCGGAGCAGCCCCAAGAAGACTGGAAAACTAAGGCAAAATCGCGTCGGCCTTCATCGCCGAACATAGCATGACCTCGCAGGACGATGGCGAGCGAGTGCTACATGAGTTTTTTCCGAGTTGTAACAGGAACCGGTTTGGTAAGTATGAATTTCCCTCAACGCTACAAAGCGGACATCGTGAGCGCGGTCGAGAGCATCGACTTGGATAAGGTTATCGAAATAATTGAATTGTTCAAACAGGCCAGGACGCATGGTCGCAATATTTTCGTTTGTGGCAATACTCGGAGTGCCTCAGCGGCATCGAGGGTCCTGTGCGACATGGTGACGCGCTCCAGCTTCGAACGGCCGGCGCGCTTCCGGATACTGGCTCTGGATGACCGGACGCCGGAGCTGGATGGTAATGGAGAAGCGGGATGCATGGAACGACTACTGGTCGAGCAACTAAAAAACTTTGCCGAACCCGAGGACGTCGTGGTGGGAATAAGCGCCCCGGACAACTCCCTTCCGATACTCCGGGCGTTGGAATACGCCGCCTGGATAGGCTGCAAAACGGTCGCGTTTACAGGACTCGATGGAGGCAAGCTGGCCTCACAGGCGAATATCGCAATTCATGTCGGTTCGACCCACTTGGGTACTGTTGAAGACACGCATGTAATCATCTGCCACATGATCGGGAGCTA
>Ga0207700_10001051_pt1 | contig 15884 bp, 13 predicted proteins | sample LARL82metaG_FD_184348 | JGI IMG/M metagenome (GOLD analysis project Ga0207700, IMG submission 184348) | Corn, switchgrass and miscanthus rhizosphere microbial communities from Kellogg Biological Station, Michigan, USA - LAR L8-2 metaG... | ecosystem: Host-associated > Plants > Roots >...
TTTGAAGCGGACGACTTCACGGTGCATCCTTACGGAGAAATGGCTGTCGTCAACTTCCGCCTGATTGCGCATAACGTAGAGAATGGCAAGCCGACGACGGCTTACTATCGCAACACAGGAACTTTCTTAAAGCGCAACGGCAAATGGCAGGCCGTGGCCTGGCAAGCGACGAAGGTGCCAGAAAAGCAGTAATTAGTATCTAGTAATTAGCAAACCGAATTCATGGCGACTACTCAACAAAAGGATTATTACGGCGCGTTAGGCGTCAAGAAAACTGCCTCGTCGGAGGAGATCCGCAAGGCCTTCCGGAAGCTCGCGCGCAAGTACCATCCTGACGTAAATCCCAACGACAAGAAGGCGGAAGAGAAGTTCAAGGAAATTTCTGAAGCCAATGACGTGCTGAGCGATCCCAAGAAGCGCAAGATCTACGATCAGCTTGGCTTTTACTCAGACAATATCGATCCGGCAGCAGCGGAAGCTTATTCGCGAGGCGGCGGGTTTGGCGCAGGTGGATTTGGAGCAACGCCTCCGGGCGGCCGAGGCGGCCAGGGCTTCGACTTTAGCGGTTTTGATTTTTCTGATCTTGGCGGCGGCGCAGGCGGTCGGTCGAGCGGTGGCGGCGGCTTCCGCGATATTTTTTCCAGCATTTTTGGCGGCGGGCGCAGCGGCGCTGCGACCGAAGAAGGGCCGGAGCGCGGCACCGATCTTGAATACCAGGTGAATGTTGGCTTTTGGGACGCGATCCGCGGCGCGGTGATGCGCCTGAACATTACGCGGCTTGATACCTGTACCAACTGCCACGGCAGCGGCGTGGTGGGAACGCCAACCACCTGTCCGCAATGCCATGGCAGCGGACAGATTACGCAATCCGGCGGCGGGATGAAATTCAACGTGATGTGCCCACGCTGCCACGGCAGCGGCAAAGTGCAGCCTCCGTGCCCGGTGTGCCACGGCGAAGGGGTGGTGGAACGCGCAGAGCCGCTGGAGGTCCGCGTGAAAGCGGGCACGCGCGACGGACAGCGCATCCGCATTGCCGGCAAAGGTAATGCCGGAACGCAAGGCGGCGCAGCGGGCGATCTCTACGTGATCATTCGCGTGGGCGAGCATCCGGTGTTCCGCCGCGAGGGCGACGACATTCACGTCAGCGTCCCCGTTGCCGCGTGGGAGTCCGCATTGGGCGCCAAGATTGAAGTGCCTACCATCGACGGGCGATCGCAATTGAAGATTCCGCCGGGAACGCAGAGCGGCCAGAAGCTGCGTCTGCGGGAAAAAGGCGTCCCATCAGCCACGCGCGAGGACAAACGCGGCGATGAGATCGTGGAAATCAAAATCATGGTCCCGGCGGCGCACGATCTGAAAGCGCGTGAGCTATGGCAGGATTTGCAAAAGCTGCATCCGGATGATCCGCGGGCGGAGTTGTGGAGCAAGGTTTAGCAAAGCAAGGTGTAGCAGAGCAACGTGTAGTGCTGGAGACAGCACGCCTGCGTCTGCGCGAGTTTGTGCCGCAGGATGCAGACGCGATGCTGGCCGTGCTGGGTGATCCGGTAGCGATGCAATATTATCCGGCGCCGTTCGATCGGCAGGGCGTTGCAGAGTGGATCGGCAAGAACGTTGGCCGCTATCAGCGCGATGGATACGGGCTGTGGGCCATGGTGCTGAAAGATTCAGGCGAGCTGATCGGCAACTGCGGCTGCATATTGCAGGAAGTTGAAGGCACGAGCCACATCGAAATCGGCTATCATGTGCGGCGTGATCTTTGGGGCAACGGCTATGCCACGGAAGCCGCCCGGGCGTGCATGGAGTACGCATTTGCCAAGCTTGAGGTCGCGCGGGTGATTTCGATGATCCGTCCGGAGAACATGCAGTCGCGCCGGGTGGCGGAAAAGAACGGGCTGACGTGCGAGAAGGTTATTTTCTGGCGTGGGTATCAGCATTGTATTTATGCAAAGGGCCAAGGCTGAGATAGTTCAGGGTTACCGCTTTTTCAAGGGCTATTATGTTCGGCAATGTACCTCAGCGGCTAAAGCCGAAGGCATATAAGCTCATACCGCAGGCCTAAAGGCCTGCTCCACCCCGCTGATCGGAAACGGCCATCGAGGTGGATGCAGTTTCGGCATAAGAATGTTATGGCAGCTAAACGCAAATCCAAGGGCGCTTACATGATCTCCTCCGTGGCGGAGATGTATGGCATCCATCCGCAGACGCTGCGGCTCTATGAGCGTGAAGGATTGCTTAAGCCCTCACGCACGGACGGGAACACGCGACTTTACACGGAAGAAGATTTGCAGCGGCTGGAGTTTATTCTGAACCTGGCACGCGATTTGGGCGTGAACATCGCAGGCATAGCCATTATTTTGCAGATGCGTGAGCGCATGGAAGACATGAACCGCAAGATGCAGGAGTTTGTCCGGTTTGTGCAGGATGAAGTCGCGTTCCGCGCCAGCAATGCGCACGCCGATCCCAGCAAAGGTGCAATCATTCCGCTGCGCAAACCTACCATCAACGTGGCGTCGCGCGATCGTAAGAGATAGGCTCAGCCAGCGAGCAATACTAACGCCAGTGATCACCCGTAAGAGCAGCCGAACATTCGATCAGAAAAACCGCAAGCCCTTTGGGGTAATCTTGGGGAGTGCTGGTTTCAGACTTTGATTTCCACCTCCCAGAAGAGCTAATCGCGCAAGAAGCGCTTGCGGACCGCAGCAGCTCCCGGCTGCTGCATCTCTCGCGGTCGAGCGGCCATTTTGAAGATCGAAAATTTACTGACTTCACCAGCTTGCTACGTTCCGGTGACCTGCTTGTTCTAAACAGCAGCCGCGTCTTCCCCGCGCGGCTTTACGGACGACGCGCCGGTTTGCACGCTCAACCGCTCAGCTCCCGGAATCCCGCGTCGCGCGATTTTCTGCATGGCCGAGTTGAAGTCATGCTTACGCGCCAACTGGGGCCGCTGGAGTGGCAGGCGCTGGTGCGTCCGGGCCGGAAGATTGGAGTAGGCGAGAAGATTTTCTTCTCTGCGGAAGATTCGGTCATCAGCTCAACTCTCGGCAAAGCGGGATCGGGAGCAGTGGTTGAGCGCGCGGGGCCGGCCACGTCTGCAGCAATTCCGCAATTGACTGCTGAAGTGGTTGCTCGGGGCGAATTCGGCGAACGTGTTTTACGTTTTGATCCGGTGCGCGATTTTTTTGCCGTGGTGGAAAAGTTGGGACATGTGCCGCTGCCGCCGTATATCGCGCGCGAAGACAGAAAGGAAGATCGCGAACGCTACCAGACTGTTTATGCCCGCGCGGAAAGCACCGGCAGCGTGGCCGCACCAACCGCAGGGTTGCACTTTACGCCGCAGATCCTTGCGGACATACGCAGCCGCGGGATTGAGATCGCCGAACTCACGCTCCACGTGGGCCTGGGGACATTTCAGCCGGTGCACGTAGAGAAAGTGGAAGAGCACAAGCTGCACCGCGAGAGCTATTTGATCTCCGAGGCTACCGCGGAGCAGATCAATCGCGCATTGGCAGAAAAGCGGCGGGTGGTTGCTGTTGGCACGACCACTGTGCGAACTCTGGAGTTTGCGGCTTTGCAAAATTCTTTGAGTGCAGATGGAACAGCGACCGTAAGCGCCGGATCAGGCGAGGCCGATATCTTTATCTATCCCGGATTCCAATTCCGCGTGGTCAGCGCCTTGCTGACGAATTTCCATCTGCCAAAATCCACGCTGCTGATGCTGGTGGCGGCGTTTGCGGGAAGAGAGCATGTGTTGCGAGCGTATGAACATGCGGTCGCGGAAAGATACAGATTCTTTTCTTATGGCGATTGCATGTTTGTGGAGTGAAATCGCCATTCACTTTTCATGAGTCCGCGCAGTGCTTTGTGAATCGTGTCCCACGCGCGAATCGTCTAACCTTGTAGATTCAAATTGCTTCTTTCTCCATAAAGGATTCATAACAGGTTGCGATCCCGGCTCTTGGTCTTTGTCAGCATCGTACAGGCGATTCTTTTTTCAGCGCACTGGTTTGTGTACGCCACGGCGGCGCACTTCTGGGGCGGCGCGGCCGCTTCATGGCCCGTCAAGCTGGCATTCGCGCTGCTTTCCATGAGCTTTGTGGCAGCGTCATTGCTGGGCTGGTATTCATATCGGCCTCTTGTGCGGTTCTTCTATCTCCTCGCGTCGCTCTGGCTGGGATTTGCCAGCTACTTTCTGCTGGCCTCAATTGCCAGCTGGATCATTTATGGCGTGAGCGCAGTTGGCGGCTTACATTGGCCGCCGGCGCGGATCGCCGATGTAACATTTGCCGCCGCGGTTGCGGCAGCACTTTATGGATTGCTCAATGCCGCGTGGCCGCGCGTGGTACGCATCACAGTGTCACTTCCCAACCTTCCTGCGCACTGGCGGGGACGAACAGCGGCGCTGGTCAGCGATCTTCATCTGGGACATGTGCGGAATGGCCGTTTTGTGCGACGGGTAGTAAACAAGTTGCTCACGCTGCAGAATGACATCGTATTTATAGCGGGCGATCTTTACGATGGCGTGGCCGGCAACTTTGAAAAGCTGGCGCGGCCGTGGGCAGACCTGGTTACGGATCCTCAAGCGGCAGCGCTGGGCGTTTATTACATTGCGGGCAATCATGAAGAGTTCTACCGCAATGCCGAATATCTGCCGCCGCTGTTGCTGGCGGGTGTCCGTGTCTTGAACAATGAAAAGGTTGAGGTCGATGGGCTGCAGCTGATTGGCGTGCACTATCGCGACGCAGTCAACGCCGACCAGTACCGCTCAATACTGCAACGCATGAAGCTCGATCGCGGACGCGCCAGCGTTCTGCTGCTGCATGCGCCGGTGCGCCTGCCCATCAGCGAAGAAGAAGGAATATCGCTGCAGCTCTCCGGCCACACACATGGCGGGCAATTCTTTCCGTGGACATTGATCGCCCAGCGGGTCTGGAAAAAGTTCATCCACGGGTTGCAACGGTTCGGGGCCTTGCAGGTGTATACGACCTACGGTACCGGCACGTGGGGGCCACCGTTGCGAGTGGGCACGCGGCCGGAAATTGTGGTGATTACGTTCCAGTGACGCCGCTCCCGGGCCCTTCATCATCCCTGCGAAAAAGTTTTATTCGATCCTGACCTTGACAAAGATTATATAGGCATAGATAATCTAGGCCTTGGAAGACAACGCTTAAAATTTCTATCTATGGCTAAAAATGAAATGCTTCCGGGAACGCTCGGCATGCTGATCCTACGTGTACTTCAGCCCGGGCCGATCCACGGCTATGCCATCGCGCAGCGCATCCACACGCTCTCAAAAGAACTGCTGCAAGTTGAAGAGGGATCGCTCTATCCCGCGCTGCAGAAGATGTTATTGAAGGGCTGGGTCAAAGCTGAGTGGGGCATCTCTGAAACCAACCGCAAGGTGCGCTTCTACAAACTGACGGCTGAAGGCCGCAAGCAACTGCAGTCAGAGATAGAAGACTTTGACCGCATCCTGCAGGGGATCCGCTCGGTAATGTCCCGGGCCTGAAGGAGATCTTATGGGCGAGTTTTTTCGTCGTGTTTATTATCTGCTGAACCGGAGCAAGCTGGATCGCGACCTGCAAAATGACATCGAGTTCCACCGCGAGATGCTATCAGCGGAATCACGCAAGGACTTCGGCAACCCAACGCTGATGCGCGAGCGTTCACGCGAGGCCTGGGGCTGGGGCTGGCTGGATCGGCTGGCACAAGACCTGCGCTTCGGTTTCCGCCTGCTGAAGAAATCTCCGGGCGTCACCTTTACCGCCATCATGGTGCTGGCGCTCGGGATTGGCGTGAACGTCACGGCGTTCAATCTTGTGGACGTAATATTTTTCAAGCCGCTGAATGTGCGCGATCCGTACTCACTGGTCCGCTTCTCGGGAAAATCGCCGACGAGTAATTCCAACGTGATTTCTTACCCGGCAACTGTGTTCTATCAGCAAAGTGCGGCGCTCTCCGCGGTAATGGCACAGACCAGCACCCGCGTGACGTTTACGGAAGAGACAAACCAGGAAATCCGCGCCAGCGTGGTTACGGCCAATTACTTCAGGGAACTTGGAGGTTTGGCCGCTTACGGCCGTTTCTTTGATCCAAAAACAGATGACACTCCAGACGCGGCGCCGGTGGTGGTGCTGGGCTACAATTTTTGGCAAGGGCAATTTGGCGGCGATCCTTCCGTGGTGGGCAGAACCATACGGCTCAACCAGCATCCCGCCACCATCATCGGCGTGGTTCCGTTCAACTTCATCGGGCTGGACCCGGAACATGGCGAGACGGACGAAGTCTGGCTCATCATTTCGCGTCTCGGATATTTCGTTCCGGACACCAGGATTCTCACTGACCTTGACGACGGCGAATCGGGCGTTCACATGTCGGCGCGACTCAAGCCTGGTATTACGCGGCAGGCAGCCGCAGCGGCGCTGGAACCCCTCTCACAAGAACTGGTGCGCCAATATCCAGACAAGCTGCCAAAGGGATACCACCTGGTGCTGTTTCCTGGCGGCTATGTTGAGGCGCTTGATCCCGCTGATCTTTCGTTCCTGCCAATGTTTGGATTGTTTGCAACGCTGGTGCTGCTGATTCTGGTGGCGACCTGCAGCAACCTGGGCAACCTATTCCTGGGACAAGCGGTCACGCGCGAGCGCGAGATTTCAATTCGCATGGCGCTGGGCGCGACGCGCCGGCGCATCATCCGCCAGTTGATGACGGAAAGCGTTTTACTGGCTTTGCTGGGAGCAGCAACCGGGCTGTTCATGAGCTGGGCCATCTCCCGGCCCATGGTGGCGTGGCTGGGAGGCCCTGGCAGGCTGGATCTTGCTCCGGACTGGAGGACCATTCTCTTTGCATTTGTCATCGGCGGGCTCGCTGCGGTCCTCTTTGGGCTCTCACCGGCGCGGCAAGCTACCCGTCCGGCTCATAAGGCATCGCGCGCGAGAACTATTTTTATGGCGGCACAAATCGCGGCAAGCTGTGTCCTGCTGGTGGTGTCTGGTTTGCTGGTGCGCGGATTGCAGCGCGCTTACAAATATGATCCTGGTTTTGACTACACGCACGTGATTACGGTTGATCCGCAACTCTATGCGCATGGTTACGAGCCAGCCAAGGCAACCCAGTTCTTGGACGAACTGCAATCGCGGCTGCGGCAACTGCCTGGTGTTGAGGCGGCTTCCCTGGTACGCAATCCCCCTTTGGGCAACCGCGTTACCATGCAGCGCGCCCATGACGACATCAAGGTCAATATCCACCAGAATGAAATTTCACCGCACTATTTTCAAACCATGAGCATTCCGCTGCTGCGAGGGCGAGACTTCATGGCCAATGATCAAGGCGTGATCATCGTCAGTGAATCCTGTGCTCGTGCCTTGTGGCCGGGAAAAGATCCTCTGCAGCAGACATGGAAGCTGGGAGAAAAGAAATATTCCGTGATCGGCCTGGCAGGAAACGCGCGAACCACAGCGCTGCGCAACGGCGATGACGCCCAGATCTATATGCCCACGACCAGCGCGAACGTGAATGCGGCCATCCTGTTGGTGAAGACATCGCGCCCGCCTGAGAACCTGGTGGCAAATCTGGGAGCCCTGGCTCGTGCGATTGATCCGGTATTGAGTCCGAACGTGCAACCGCTGAAGGCCATCCTGACGGAGAGACTGTCCGACTCAAAAAAGATGACCGGCGTGGTAGGCGGCATGGGAACGCTGGCGCTGGTGCTGGCCGTGCTGGGGCTTTACGGCGTGGTGGCTTACAACGTGTCGCAAAAGAGGCGAGAGATCGGCATCCGCATTGCGCTGGGCGCCAATTCATCCCAGGTGGTGCAGAACATGGTGGCCAACTTCTTTCTGCCGCTCAGCATTGCCATGGCTGTAGGACTCGTACTGGCCGCGCTGCTCTCCGGCATTTTGCGCCAGTTCCTCTACGGCCTGAGTAATTTCGATCCGCTCAGCTATCTGGGCGCGGTGCTGTTGCTTGCGATTGTCGGAGGGCTGGCTTCACTGCTGCCAGCGCGCCGTGCCTTGAAAGTGAATCCGATGGAAGCGTTGAGATGCGAGTAGCAATTCGTACCAATCTCCTCTGCTTCCCCCTTTCCTCCGTGTTGCAAAGGTTTTTCGATGTCATGCCACTGCGCGAGTTCAGGACTACAGGAAAGAGCGGTGCTTGCTCTATACTTATCCAGCATGCCTGCTTACAAACGCATTCTGCTCAAGCTCTCTGGTGAAGCGCTGGCCGGGGACAAAGGCTTCGGTGTCGAGACCAGCCGCATTCACGCCATCGCCGCGGAGATCAAGGACGTCAACGATCTGGGCGTGGAAATAGCGCTGGTAGTCGGCGGCGGAAATTTTTTCCGCGGCGTGGCTGAGCAGGCGCGCGACATGGACCGCGTCTCCGCCGATCACATGGGCATGCTGGCCACAGTGATTAACTCGCTGGCGCTGCAGGACGCGCTGGAAAAACAGGGCGTGCACACCCGCGTGATGTCCGCGCTGGAAATGAACCAGGTCGCGGAGCCGTTTATCCGGCGGCGCGCGCTGCGCCACATGGAAAAAGGCCGCGTCGTGATCTTTGCCGGCGGCACCGGTAATCCGTATTTCTCCACCGACACCGCGGCTTCACTGCGCGCCATGGAGATCAAGGCTGACGTGATCATGAAAGCCACCAAGGTCAACGGCATTTATGACGCCGATCCCAAGCTGGTAAGCACCGCGACCATGATTGACTCCATCAGCTATCTTGACGTGCTCAAGCGCGGCCTGCGCGTAATGGACGCCACGGCAATTTCTCTCTGCCAGGAAAACAGCCTGCCGATCGTGATTTTCAACCTGAATGTCCACGGCAATATCAAGCGCGTGGTCACGGGTGAAAAGGTGGGATCTTTAGTCTCCGCCTAAGAAGATCCTTCGCTTCGCTCAGGATTTCGCCTGCGGGCTCCCGCTTCGCTCACGCCCGCAAAACGGCTCAAAGTAGGATCGCTGGTTACGGCGTAGCGCGACAGCGATCAGCAATCAGCATTCAGCACTCAGCCCTAGAACATCTGCGAAAACCCGTGTGATCCGTGCGATCCGCGCACTCAGCGGTAGGGTTTTTCTGATCAGTGAAAATCCGTGTCATCAGTGTGATCAGTGGTAAGGTTTTCCTCTATCAAAAATCAACTCTGCAATCTCGCATCTTGCCGTCTGATTCTTGCGGCATGGAAGAGCGTCGGCACATCTTTATGCCATGTGGGCAACATCAGTGACATCGCCAGCCCCTGCAGATTGCACAAGATTCCCCAGGCCAGCGTGAGGTCCAGAAACCAGTTGTCCCAGCCAAAGCCCAGTAGAGCGCACATGGCCGAGGCCATCATCAAGCCCCAGATCTTTGAAAGCACGGAGTGATAGCTGGCATGGCGTCCATATTTGATGGCGGCAAAAACGTGTTGCGTTATTTCCGCAACTGCCAGGCCGGCCAGCAGAATCCAACGACGTTCAAACGCAGCGGGATAACGCAGCACCGCCACCAACAGCACGCACATATAGAAAAACGTGTCTGCTCGCGTGTCCCAGCGACGAAGTGTTTCAGTGTCAAGCTGCCAGCGCCGGGCCAGCAGGCCGTCAAAAACATCTGACAGCAATGCCAGCCCGATGCAGCTCACCAGTAAAACACCCTGCGGAGAGAAGAAGCTAAGCACAATCATCCCCGGGCCAAGCGCAACACGTGCCAAGATCAGAAACGCCGGCAGCCTGAGCTTCCAGCCGTCCCAATCGCGGGGCATGCGCTTGGTCCAAAGCCGCGCATGGACCAGCGCCTGAGACACCGCTACACTCACTGTCGCCCTGCGGTTTGACCGCAAATACCGAAGCGCCAGCAATGCTAAAGCGCTTGTCTTGATCATGTCTGCCTCCGGCCCGGGAAATCGGAATGCACTCGATTTTCCGGCCCGGCCATGCCGGCAGCAAGCGGCAAAGAGCGGCGAAAGACTTATGTCATGGAATGCCGCTTAGGTATTTCGTGGAAACTGCCAACGCAGGTCTGCTCGGCACAATGCTTTCAGGATGGCCAGTGGCTTTGCACAAAAAAGCAAATCTCACCACGGATGAACACGGATGACACGGATTTACAAACTCAAAAATGGCCCTAATTGAACCTTTTTGATCCGTGTAAATCGGTGCTATCAGTTTTATCCGTGGTAAGGGTTTGGGTTCTGGTGCAAAGCTGTGGCCAGTTAATAAAAATCAGATGACCCGTGAAATCAGCTTGAGAAAGAACCCGAGTAACAGGAGAATGAATCCGCCAACGAAAAGTCGCGGCATCCATGACCTGCTCTTGCCTGTGGCCACCAGAGAGATGCACAGCGCTATCAACCACAGGAATAGGGCAAGTTTCAGGATCACTGAGGTGGATTATACAACCGGCAAACACGCGACAGTGATCTGTTTCACCTTCTCAACAGCGTCTCCTCCGGGTCCAGCAAAATCTGTTTCGTGCTGGCCGGGGCGGTTACGGTGAACTCCGTCTTGGCGTCGTCAGCAAAGACGAATGCCAGAAAGCGCGATTTACCCTCGGCGTCTACGGCGTAAAGCGGGACAGCGGTGACCATGTCCTTGGCGGCGTGGTCTTGCAGAATGGTTCCGGTTACTTTGAGCTTGTGCGCCGCGGGCGTCATGTGAACGCCATCGAGCATAAACTGCGGGATGGAGTCGCCGTTGACCCAGCTATCAAAAAACCAGTCGAGCGACTTATGGCCTTCATACGCTAGTGAATGCGGCATTACCTGCTCAAAAGCGCGCTGCAAATCGAGCGTGGAAATTTTATGGTTGGGCGCGGCGGCCAGCAGACCTTTCAGCGCTGAGAAAAATACCGCGTCGCTGTCACCACCGCCGGCTTCACGCAACATGGTGCGCAGCATGTGGATGAGCCAGGTGCCGCGGCCATAGAGCACGCGCTCATAGGCGTCTGGAAATTTCGACGATGTAAGCCGATGTCCCAGAGTCACCGGCCCGGCTTCCGCGATGATTCCGTTTCGCGTTTCGCGCAGCAGTTCACCGCGATAGTAAGTCAAGGCCGTCCGCATGTCGCCGGGATGTTGCTTTTCCAGCAGCACAAGCGCGCTGTAATTGGCCAGCGCTTCAACAATCCATTCGTCGCGATAGCTGACCCAGTCCACCGCGTCGCCCCACCACTGGTGCGCGGTTTCATGCGTCAGCATCAGGCGGCTGAGCAGCAGTTCTACGTAAGGATCGCGGACGCCCAGTGCGCGGCGCTCGTCGGGCGTGAGAAATGCCGTGCTGGAAAGATAGATCAGCCCCGGCCATGACTGGCTCAACATCCCGGGAAGCTGCGTGATCTCAAGGTTGAGATAGGGAAATGGATCCAGCTCCGACGAAAGAAATTGGACGGTGTTGGCGGCCTGGTCGGCAATCTGCTGCGTTTCACGCGTGGGATCGGGTTTCTTGCCGGCGCGCGCCTCTGCGCCTGCCAGCGACTGTTCCACAGTCTTCGCGCCGTAAGCGTGGATTTCCACCGCGCCGGAAGTAGCGCTGGCGGCAACGAATTTGCCCAGGTTGAATCCAGCTCGACCGATAGGCTTGCTGGTAACAAAGTGCGTGGTCCGCTTGCCTTCCGCAACAGTGCTGGAAACTTGTTTGCCCGTGCCCACTACCTGCCAGTCACTGGGGCATTCAAACGTGATATCAAAATTGCTGAACGCCGGACCAACATTTGGATACCACGTGCCGCGCGCGCCGACGTAAATCACGTCGCCACCGGCATTGAACATCACCGGCCCGGAATATTTGAACTGCAGTTTTACCGGACGGCCTTTTTCCAGCGGCTCAGGCATTACCACGCCGATGAGGTCATCGCCGCGCCGCGAGAGATCGCTTCCGGAAATAGCTTCATTCTGTATGTACTCCGCCGACGCGCCGTTCACGCGCACGTCGGTGAGCCTGAGATAGCGTGAAAGCTCCAGGATCAGCGTTCGCTGGCCGGAGCGTTGCGGGATGAGAGTAAATTCAGCTTCAGCACTCAAATCGGTAGGAGGCTGTACGTTCACACGCAGCTTGTAGTCAGAGACTTCAAAGTTCGCTCGAGTTGCCGGATCTTCCTGCCCCGAGGCTTCACGTACCGAGCGCATGGGAAAAGAAGTCCACGTGTCATAGTAAGCAACGTTATTGACCACCGTAGCCTGGGCCACACTGATTTGCTCGGAGCCGTTGCTATCAAAGAACACATCGATGATTCCCGCTGTAGTTCCTCCAATCCGCAAGTGCAAAAAGCTTGCAGCCGATTGCGGCGCGCTCGTCATCACCTGCAGAATCGGCAGCGCATCTCCGCGCGCGAGCATCAGCGCGGGCTGTTGCCAGCGAGTAACAAATTCCTGCGCGTCTTCGGCATGGCCGCGCAGGCCAGCGCGCAGATCGTTCACAATTTTGTCATCGGCGAACCTGAAATATGCGGACTGGAAACGCTGTTCCAGCACGGCTGAGCCGGTAAACAACGCCAGGGACGTCCGCTCGGCGCGGTTAGGAGGCACCAGCAGCACTTCACCCACACCTTCAAACATGGCGCCGGTGATACGCCCATTCACTTCCCGCACAAAACCAATCGTGCCATCGCTAATGGAGATGTGCAGGTCTTCCATCATGATGGAAACCTCGCGCACATGGTAAACGTCTTTGGCGTCAAAAGTGGGATTGAGCAGCTCACGGTAAAGCGCCACCGCCCCGGACTGCGCCGGCACCGCCTGCCCCCAAGCGGAAACATTCCCCAGCGCAAGAGCTAAGCTGAGAACTAGTACCTTCGTCACTCTTAAGATAAAGACCCGCTTCATAGACATGCCATAATCGCTTAGACTTTTCTCAATTGAAATCGATTATTACATTTTGTGCTTTTGCCCTGTTGTGCGCCGCCGCTCACGCGGACACAATCGTGTTGAAAAATGGCGACCGAATCCAGGCTGATTCGGCGCAGGAACGCAATGGCCGCGTGGAATACACGCTGGGCGACAACACGATGACCATTCCCAAGTCCATCGTGGTTCGCATTGAAAAAGGCCCGGTTTACGCGCCAGCGCCGTCAAGCGTGGCAGCCACTCCAGAAGCACCGCCGGTTCACGCAGAAATGGCCAGCTCAGGAGATTTGATTTCCCGCGTGATCCGCAATGGCGTGATCGATAGCTCGGCTATCAAGGCCATTGAGCAGGAAGGCGATTCGCTGCGTGCCGCCGCCGCTAATTCGATTGCCGCCAACTTTGAGGAGAAGCGGCTGAACTATTCCGCTGCCGCGCGCTATCTCCAGGCTGCCATCGGCTTCCTGCCCGATCACGGCGTGCTGCTGGAAAATTACGCTTCGGTTTTGCTCAAGCTGGGCCAGCCCGCCGACGCGTTGCTTCGCGCGCAACAGGCAGCGCGGGTCAGTCCGCAGTCGGCAGACGCGTTTCTGCTGCTCGGATATGCCTACTACAAGAATGATCATGACCGCGAAGCCATTGCCGCGTTGAAAAAATCCCTGGATCTCCGGCCAGACGATAAGACGCGCGATTTGCTGGAGCGCGTGGAACGTGAATCCAAGACGGAGGCCGATTTTCGACAGCAAGAGAGCAGCCACTTCACGCTGCGCTATGAAGGCTCGCAAGCGCCTGATGCGCTGCGCACTCAGGTGCTGGATGCGCTGGAAGCCGACTACCGCGATCTCAGCAATGATCTTGGCTCGTCGCCCAGAAATATTTTCGTTTCACTTTATACGGACCAAGCTTTCTTTGACGTGACGCACGCCGCGGCCTGGACTGCGGCGCTCAATGACGGCAAAATCCGCATTCCTATCTCTGGAATAAAAGCCGTTACGCCGGAGATGGCCAGCGTTCTGCGCCATGAGCTCACGCATTCTTTTGTCGCGCAGATCACGCACAACCGCGCTCCGGTCTGGCTGAATGAAGGCGTGGCGCAGCTTGAACAGGGCTCCACCACGGGCGCAATCGGCCCGCGACTGGCTGCGCTTTATGTTTCCGGCAGGCAGATTCCGCTCAACCAACTCGAAGGCGGTTTCAACGATTTCAGTTCTGCGGAAGCCTCGGTTGCCTACGCGGAAAGCCTGGCTGCCGTGGAATACATCCGCGCGACCTATGGCCTAAGCGATCTGGCCCGGCTGCTGCAGCGGCTGGGAGAAGGACAAAGCGTGGAATCTGCATTACGCACCACCGTCCATGCCGGATATGCGGAGTTGGAAACCGAAATCACCAACTATCTCAAGAAAAATTATGGCAGCTAAGCGCGCGGCTATTGGCTGATCACGCGCAGTTCAACTTTCACTCCGCTGTCCAATTTTACTGTGCGCTGCATGGAGACGATGGTTTGCGCGCCGTTTGCTCCGGAGCTAAGACTCAATCCATCAATATCGGTTGGCCCGGTTGGCGCAATTTCCCGATCGCGTGATTTCATCCCATCGCCCAATGAAGGATTGGTCCTCCGTGGCGCATTTGGTCCGGTTCCCTGCGGTGAGGGATGACTTCCTTGCATGGGTGTTTGCGCGGAATTGCTCATGGGAGAAGGCCCTTGCGGCACATCAAAGACGGGCCGCTCGGCCGCACGAATCGCCAGAAGCTTTGATTCAAACGGCACCTCACCTTCCTTTGTGATGACCTTATCGAAAACGATTCCCAGCCGCGATTCGGGAGTGTCTTTGCTGTGAATCTGGGCTTCAGTCACGTGTCCCAGCAATTTGGAGTCATGCCGAACCACGATTTTTCCATGGGCCAGAACATCGGAAACCAGCACGGCCGTTACCGGATCACCGGGTTTGGCCTTCTTGGCGTCTACTGCTTTTGTCAACTCGCCATAGAGGATGGAGCCATTTTCCAGGCGAGCTGTCGGCTGGGCTGGTGCTGATTGGAGCGCAGAGGCCGCGCAACCAATACTCAGTAATCCTGCGATCAGAAATACTTTGACACTCTCCATGTACGGCTCCCAATGCCCGGTCAGCTATAGGTGAAATTGAATTTTGATTGTGGTGTCTACATCCACCGGTTCACCGTTCAATATGAATGGCCGGTATTTCCATTTGTTCACTGCTTCAACTGCGGCCTTGACCAAAATGGGATCGCCCTGCACAACCTTGAGGTTAACCAGGTTTCCCTTAGAGTCAATTGTGGCATTCAATAAGACATCGCCCTGTATTCCTTGCTCCTGGGCTTCTCTTGGATAGTGCGGCTGCACATCGTGAGTTTTGAGGCTATTCGCGACGCCCGATGACACGCGAAGCCGTTTCGGAGCCGGGCTATCCTGTGCCACGGCAAACGCCGCCAGGGCCACCAGGGCCGGTATCGCCAGAAATCGAGTGATTTGCATGGCAAGTATGCTGCGGCAAACCACCCGCCCTGTCAACAACATCTATTTAAGTGTCTTTCTGATAGCATCTCCCCATGAAACGTTTGCTCATAATCTCCGGGATCATCGTAGGCGTACTCCTCCTTGTCATCATCGCCGTTCCGTTGTTCATCAATGTCGATAGCTTTCGTCCTGATCTGGAGCAGAAGCTTTCCGCCGCGCTCAACCGTCAGGTGCATATCGGCAAGCTCGATGCGTCTTTACTGAGCGGAGGCGCAAGCGCCAGCGACATTACCATTGCCGACGATCCAGCTTTCAACAAAGGCCCGTTCCTGAAGGCGTCTTCGGTAAATGTTGGCGTGCAATTGATGCCGCTGATCTTTTCCAAACAGCTCAAAGTCACGTCCCTGACGATACAGAAGCCCGATATCACGCTGCTGAAGAATGCAGCCGGCAAGTGGAACTACTCCACGCTGGGCGCAACGGCGCAGAAACAAAAGACCCAGCCTGAGCCTTCAGGAAAAGCGCCAGATGTTTCGGTCGATAAATTTGAAATCTCCGGTGGGACCGTCCGCGTGGGCCACAGCAGCG
>Ga0207700_10001054_pt1 | contig 15856 bp, 14 predicted proteins | sample LARL82metaG_FD_184348 | JGI IMG/M metagenome (GOLD analysis project Ga0207700, IMG submission 184348) | Corn, switchgrass and miscanthus rhizosphere microbial communities from Kellogg Biological Station, Michigan, USA - LAR L8-2 metaG... | ecosystem: Host-associated > Plants > Roots >...
TTAGCTGGATTCTGGCCTGTGCGCTGCGGAGCGGCAACCGGCCTCGCCCGCGTTCGTCATGGGTGGCGCACCCATGACCGAAGAGGGTGCCCGGAGGAATGGGACGATCCCGTCGCTGCTGGCGGGCCGGCGCTGGGCCATCGTGTGGACGGTCCCGCTGGGGTCCGCTCCCCGGTCCCGTTTGTGGTGGTTGTGGCAACGACCACATAAGAGTGTCGTGGTTGTGGCAACGACCACAAACGCCGCGGGCCAGCCGGTGCCTCAGCAGTCACCACGGCACCGGCTGCCACACAAGCCCCGCACCGCGCCGGACCCTGGGCATCGTAACGTCCCTTGCAAAGGAAGCTTTCGAAAGATAGCTTTGCATTCATGGCGACACGTGACGCTCGATCCGTCAAGCGCATGACCGACCCGCGCGCGCTGCGCGCGCTGGCGCACCCGCTGCGGCTGTCCCTGCTGGGGCTCTTGCGCACCGAGGGACCGCTGACCGCCACCCAGGCGGGGGAGTTGCTCGGCGAAAGCTCCGCGAGCTGCTCCTTCCACCTGCGGCAGCTGGCCAAGTACGGCCTGGCCGAGGAGGCCGGCGGCGGCAGGGGCCGGGAACGGCCCTGGCAGGCCACGGCCATGCTCACGGATGTGCCCGCGGTCGCCGACAGCCCCGAGCTGGCCGCCGCGTCCGGGTTGTTCCGGTCGATCGTCGCCGAGCGCTACTACGACGAGATGATGGCCTGGCTGGAGGCCAGGGCGGACGAGCCCGAGGAGTGGCAGCAGGCGGCGCTGTTCGGGGACCTGTTCCTGTACCTGACCGCCGCCGAGCTGACCGAGCTGGGGGAGCAGGTGGACCGCCTGCTCTACCGCTATCTCGACCGGGCGACCCGGCCAGAGCTGCGCCCGCCGGGTGCGCGCCTGGTCAGCTACATCCACGTGGCTGCCCCGCACCAGGGGCCTGGCGGGACCGGGCGCGGGCCGGCGGCCGGTGAGGAAGGCCGGTGAGCGCGGCCACCACCACCCGAGCGCAGCCGGCTGCGGGCACCAGCACCGGCCGGGCGGCGGACCGGGTGCGCCGCGGCGTGATCGCGCGGCACGTGCCCGCCCTGCTCCGCGAGGCAGGGTTCCGGCGCTACTGGTGCGGCCAGACGATCTCGATGTTCGGCGACCAGGTCTCCTCGATCGCGCTGCCACTGGCAGCTGTGCTCACGTTGCGGGCGACCCCGGCGCAGATGGGCCTGCTGGCCGCGCTGGTCTGGCTGCCGAGCCTGCTGCTCGGCGTGCATGCCGGGGTGCTGGCGGACAGGTTCGGCCACTGGCGTGCCCTGATGATCGTGGCCGACGCCGGCCGGGCGGTGCTGCTGGCCAGCATCCCGGCCTGTTACGCGCTCGGCGTGCTCACGATCTGGCAGCTGTACGCGGTGGCGCTCGGCACCGGCGCGTTCAGCGTGCTGTTCACCGTCTGCCAGCCCACGCTGTTCGTCTCGCTCGTCCCCGGTGACGCCTACCTGGAGGGGAACTCGCTCCTGTACGGCAGCAGGGCGCTGTCGTTCACCGGCGGCCCCAGCGCCGGCGGCGTCCTGGTCGAACTGCTCGGCGCGCCGTTCGCCGTGATCGCGGACGCGCTGTCGTTCCTTGGCTCGGCGTTCTTCCTCGGCCGGGTCCACGTGACCGAGCCGCGCCCCGAAGCGCCGGGCCCGGGTGCGATCACCGCGGGCGCGCGGTTCATCAAGGGCTCGCCGGTGGTCCGTTGGTCCCTGCTGTCGGTGTCGCTGATCAACTTCTTCAACTTCGCCTTCTTCGCGCTGTTCGTGCTCTACGCCACCCGCTCGCTGCACGTCCGGCCCGGCCTGCTCGGCCTGGTCCTCGGTGCCGGGGCGATCGGCGGCGTACTCGGTGCGCTGGCCACCAAGCGGCTGTCGGCACGGTTCGGCACCGGGCGGCTCTACACCGCGTCCTGCCTGGTGTTCACCGCGCCGATGGCGCTGGTGCCGCTGGCGGGCGGCCCCGAGCCGGTGGTCCTGGTGATGCTGTTCGCCGCCGAGTTCGTCTCCGGGTTCGGGGTGATGGCACTGGACATCTGCATCGGCTCGATCTACGCCGCGGTCGTGCCCGACCGGCTCATGTCCCGGGTCATGGGCGCGTTCCAGGCGGTCAACTACGGCACCAGGCCGCTCGGCGCGCTGACCGGCGGGTTCCTCGGCACGGTCCTCGGGTTGCGGCCGACGCTGTGGATCGCCGCGATCGGCGGGATGGCTGGCTTCGCCGTCCTGCTGGCCTCGCCGCTGCCGCGGTTCCGCCTGCCGTCAGGTTCGTGATCGCGGCGTCCTAGCGGCCATCTCAACGCTCTCGCGCTGTCCGAGAGGTTAGGGTCGGCGAATGAGCGATGACGTGCGGAGCCCGGCGCAGTACGCGGCCGACATCGGCGCGGCAAGGGAGCGACTGGTCGCCTTCGCCGAGGGCTGCTCACCGGAGCAGTGGCGGGCCGCACCGCTGGCGGGCGACCCGCGGCCGGTCGGCGTCGTCGTGGATCACGTCGCGCACGCCTACGACTACATGGGCGGCTGGGTGCGGCGGATCCTGGCCGGCGAGGACGTGGCCGTGGACGGGACGACGGTGGACGCGCTCAACGCCGAGCACGCCGTCGCGGCGGCGGCGATGACACAAGGCGAGGCCATCAAGCATCTGCGCAGCAGCGGTGCGGCGTTCAGTGGCCTGGTGGCCGGTTGCTCCGCCGCGGACCTGCAGGCAGGGGACGGCCGGGTAGAGCGTTTCGCCCAGATCGCGACCAGGCACCCCGACGACCACCGTGCCGAACTCGAAGCCGCGCTAGGCATCTGAGTCTTTCCGGCACGCCTGGGACATGAACGGCCATCCAGAGATACAACAGTCGCTATACCGCGATATGCGGACAGGGCTACAGTCTGCGATGAAGCATCATTCACCACAGTTGTCCCGGGGTGTGGTCGTGAAAATCAGCAGGGGAGCGTGGTTGTGAAAATCAGGAGCAGAGTCGCTGCCGTCGGATTCTCTGCGGCAGTGGTGGCCGCCGGGCTGGTCTTGCCCACGGTCACGGCCGCGGCGTCGCAGACCTGCGGCGGCACCGGATCGGTGACGACAGTCAATGGCAAGCTGGCCGATGGAGCGGCCTTCAAGCTCCAGTGCCCGGCGGGCACCTGGAACGGCACGCTGTTCCTCTATAGCCACGGGTATGTGGTGCCTGGCACCAACAACCCCGCCACCGACGTCGGCGACCCGGCCACCGGCGCCTGGCTGCTCAACCACGGCTACGCGCTCGCCGGGTCGTCCTACGCCACGACCGGCTGGGCGATCCAGCAGGCGCTGCCCGATCAGATCAACACGCTGAACAGGTTCGACGGCACGTTCTCCCAGCCGACCCACACCATCGCCTGGGGCCACTCGCTCGGCGGCATCATCACCGCCGGCCTGATCCAGCGGTACCCGAACCGGTTCAGCGCCGCCCTGCCCATGTGCGGGGTGCTGTCCGGCGGCGTGGCCACCTGGAACACCGCCGCGGACGCCGCGTTCGCGTTCCAGCAACTGATCGACCCGCAAGTGCAGGTGGTGCACATCACCAACCCGGGCGCCAACCTGACCGGGGCGATCCAGGCCGCGGCCGCGGCGCAGCAGACCAAGCAGGGCCGGGCCCGACTGGCCCTGGTCGCCGCGCTGGGCGACACCCCCGGCTGGTTCACGCCGCTGTCCCCCGAGCCCGGACCGAAGAACTACACCGCGCAGGAGGCCAACCAGTTCGAGTGGTTCAGCCAGGTGGATGGCCCGTTCATCTTCGCGCTGCGCGCCGAACTGGAGGCCCGGGCCGGCGGCAACCCGTCCTGGACCACCGGCGTGGACTACACCACCCAGCTCGCCATGTCCGCCGACAGTGCTGAGGTGACCGCGCTGTACAAGGCCGCCGGGCTGGACCTGAGCGCGGACCTGGCAACGGTCCAGAACGCCACGCAGATCACCGACGACCCCTCGGCGGTTCAGTACCTGGAGCACAACGTCACCTTCGACGGGAAGATCTCCATCCCAGTGCTGACCATGCACACCACCGGTGACGGCCTGGTGGTACCGGAGAACGAGTCGGCCTACCGCACCGTGGTCCACCACGCTGGCAACGCCTCGCTGCTGCGGCAGATCTTCGTGCACCGCGCCGGGCACTGCGCGTTCACCCCGGCGGAGACGATCACCGCCGCGCGTGTCCTGCTGCACCGGCTGTCCACCGGCCACTGGACCAGCACGGCGACCAACCCCGCCAGCCTGAACAAGAGGGCGGCGGCGCTCGGCCCGAAGTTCAACATCTTCGAGTCCAACGGCCAGGTCGTCCCGACGGCGCCGGCCTTCATCCACTTCACCCCGGCCCCGTACCTGCGGCCGTTCAACCTCGGCAACCCGATCCCGTGATCGGCTGACCGGCAGGCTCAAGACGAGGTGAGCCGGCCCGGCCGGCCGGGCCTGATGGCCCGGCCGGCCGGGCTTCGGCTTGCTTGGGCTGGTTCTGGCTAGAGGGCCGGATGCCGGTCCGCCCAGGGGGCGGCCTGCTCGAGCTGGCTGGCCACCCGGATGAGCAGGTCCTCCCGGCCGTAGCCCGCGACCAGTTGCACGCCGACCGGCAGGCCGCTCGCGGTCCAGTGCAGCGGCAGGCTTATCGCGGGCTGGCCGGTCATGTTGAACTGCGCCGTGTAGGGGATGAACCCGGCGATCCGTGCGCCCTCCTGCTCGGGCCCGGCGGCGGTGAACCAGCCCAGCTCCGGGGGCGGGGCGCCCACGGTCGGCGTGACGAGCAGGTCGTGGCCTGTCCACCAGTCCGCCATGCGCCGGGACCACATGCCCAGCCACTGCCGGGCCCGCAGGTACGCCACCGCGGTGAGCGCCTTGCCGGCCCGCCGGTAGTGCGCGTTCCGCGGCTCGATCTCGGTGTCGGCGATGGAGCGGCCGAGTATGTCCTCGAACGCCTGGAGCACCGTCTCGGTGTCCGCGGCGATGATCGTGTTGAAGTGCCCGGCGAATCCGGACTCGAACATGGCCGCAGGTGACGATTCCTCGACGTGATGGCCGAGCGACTCGAGCAGCCGCCCCGCGGCGCCCACCGCCTCGCGGCAGTCCGGATCCGCGGAGTACAGCGCGCCGGACGGCCGGTCGAGCAGCCCGATCCGGAGCCGGCCGGGGTCGGCGCCAACCTCCGCGCGCAGCGGGCGCGGCAGCGGCGGCGCGTAGTACGGCTCGCCCGGCATCCGGGCGCTGATCACGTCCAGGACCCCGGCCGCATCGCGCACCGTCCTGGTCAGCGCCCCATCGGTGACGCTGCCGGCCCATCCCTCGCCCGTCAGCGGGCCCTGGCTCACCCTTCCCCGGGTCGGCTTGAGCCCGACCAGACCGCACTCGCTTGCCGGGATGCGGATCGAGCCGCCGCCGTCGCTGGCGTGCGCCACCGGCACCATGCCGCTCGCCACCGCGGCCGCCGACCCGCCCGACGAGCCGCCGGCGGAATGACCCAGGTCCCACGGGTTGCGGGCGGGCGGGAAACTCATCGCCTCGGTGGTCACGGTCGTGCCCAGCTCGGGCACGTTGGTGCGGCCAAGCGGGACGAACCCGGCCGCCAGGAACTGCTGCGCGAGGTAGGACGTCACCGGCCAGGGCAGCTCCCGCAGCGGCCCGAGGCCCATGGCGGTCACCTCACCCGCGACGAAGCAGCCCAGGTCCTTGAGCAGGATCGGCACGCCGCGGAACGGGCCGTCGGGCAGCGTGCCCGCGGCCTCGGCCCATGCCTTGTCGAACCTGGTCCGGATCACCGCGTCCAGCCGCGGGTTGACCGCCTCGATCCGGGCGATCGCCGCCTCTACCAGGTCCTTCGGGCTGACCTCGCCGCGGCGCACGAGGTCGGCTTGCCCGGTGGCATCAAGCCAGGTCATATCGGTCACGCATGGCACGCTACCGCCCCGGCCGCGGCGCTGGCCGCCGAGGGTGAGCGTTACAGTGACGGCACGCGAGGAGGACCAGATGAACTCACCGCAGCGCGGGCCTGGGGAGAAAAGCACACTGGCCCAGCCAGACGGCACGCCCGGCGGCGCCCTGGGCTCACGGTTCGTGGGGACCGAGGCGTTCCACGGCCGGGATCCGGACACGGCTGCGCTCTCCTGTATCAGCCGGGCCACCCCGACCAAGTGCCAGGCACGCACCAGGCTTTACCGGAACGGGCAGCTCGAACTCGAGGGCTTCCCGGTCGCCGATATCAGCGACCATCTGAATGACCAGGGCGTCACGATCTGGCTCGACCTGCGCGATCCCGACCCAGACGACCTGGGAGTGCTAAGCGAGGAGTTCGGCCTGCACCCGCTGGCCGTCGAGGACGCCGGCAAGGAGAAGCAGCGCCCCAAGCTCGACCGGTACCGCACCCACCTGTTCCTGGCCGCCTTCGCGGTGAAGCTGGACACCGGCACCGGCCAGCTGGCCGCCAGCGAAGTCGACGCCTTCATCACCGACCGGGCGCTGATCACCGTCCGCAAGGACGACGGCCTGGACATCGACGCGGTCGTGGACCGCTGGGACGCCGATGCCGACCTGGCCAAGTTTGGCGTCGGCTACCTGCTGCACGGGCTGCTCGACTACATCGTGGACGGTCACTTCGAAGCGGTGCAGAGCCTGGACGAAGCCGTCGAATCGCTGGAGGACGATCTGTTCGCGGACGCCCCGATGAGTCTGCAGGTGCAGCGGCACAGCTTCGAGCTGCGCAAGAGCCTGGTGCTCCTCCGCCGGATCGTGATCCCGATGCGCGAGGTCGTGAACTCGCTGATGCGGCGGGATTTGCATGTCGTGGCCGACGAAATGGTGCCTTACTACCAAGACGTCTACGACCACGTGCTGCGCGCGGCGGACTGGACCGACAGCCTGCGGGACCTGGTGACGACCATCCGGGAGACGAACCTCACCATCCAGGGCAACCGGCTGGGCGTCATCACCAAGAAGGTCACCAGCTGGGCGGCGATCATCGCGGTGCCGACGCTGGTGACCGGGTACTACGGGATGAACGTGCCCTACCCCGGGTTCAGCGACAAGGTCGGCTTCTACGCCTCGGCCACCATCATGATCGTGGCTGCTGGCCTGCTCTACTACATCTTCAAACGGAAGGACTGGCTCTAGCGCTGGACGGCGGCGACCCGGCCGGGCTCACCCGCGCCGCAGGCTGGCGGCCCATTCGGCGACGCTGGTGACCTCGGCCTGCCGGGGGAACACCTTGTGCAGCAGCACCTGGTGCACCTCGGGATCGGCGTCCAGGCAGCCGTCCGCCAGCACGGTCAGCCGGTAGTCCAGGTCGGCGGCCTGGCGCAGGGTGGACAGCACCACCCCGCTGGTGGCGATGCCGGCCAGTACCAGGTGCTCGGTGCGGCGGGCACGCAGCAGCACGTCCAGGTCGCTGCCGGCGAACGCGGAGACCCGGCGCTTGGTGACCACCGCTTCGCCGGGCGCGGGCGCGACGGCGGCGGGGATAGGGATGCCCGGGTCACCGTCGGTGAACCGGCCGGATCCGGCGATTGTGGCGAAGCTCTTGTTCCGGTCGCTGACCTCGGGATACCCCGGGCGAAACGCGACGGTCACGTAGCCGACCATCACGTCCGCGGCGCGGGCGGCGGCGATCGCGGTGGCCAGCCGGTCCAGGTAGCCGCCGTCGTGACCGGCGAAGCGGTCCACGATGCCCTGCTGCACGTCCATGATCAGCAGCGCCGTCGATGTCATGGGTGTCCTCCTTGCCGCCGGGGACAGCCTGCCAGATGAGGCCCGCGGCGTACCGTACCGGTATGGCGACTGTCGAGGATGCCGCCCGGGTGGCCACCGGCCTGCCCGAGGTCACGGTGGGTGAAAGGCATGGCAACCGGACCTGGTTCGTTGCGGGCAAGGCTTTCGCGTGGGAGCGGCCGTTCAGCAAGGCGGACATCAGGCGGTTCGGCGGCCAGGCCCCGCCGGACGGGCCGATCCTGGCCGTCCGCGTCGCCGATCTGGGCGAGAAGGAGGCCATCCTCGCGGCGAACACGGCCGCCTTCTTCACGATCCCGCATTTCGACGGGTACGCGGCCGTGCTCATCGAGTTGCGGAAGGCCCCGGCGAAGGCACTGCGCGAGGTGATCACCGACGGCTGGCTGGCCACCGCCCCGCCCAAGCTCGCCGACCAGTTTTTGCACGGCTAAGGTCGGCCGTGATCATGACTTAGCTGTTGTTATTGGCACAGCAAAGTCATGATCACGATGCCCTGCCGCCGGTGCGGCGGGCGCGTGGAAGGGAGGCTGGCCGATGCCAGCGAATTGCCTGCGTCCCCGGCCGCTCGGCTCGTCGGGCATGGAAGTGTCGGCCATGTCCCTGGGCTCCTGGCGCACGTTCGAGCACCTGCCCCAGGGCACAGGCTCAGCGATCCTGGCCACCGCCGCAGGCGAGGGCATCAACTTCTTCGACGACGCCCGCTACAACGACGAGACCGGCCGGGCGCCACTGCCGACCGGGTACTCCGAGGTGCTGTTCGGCGAGTTGTTCCGTGCCGCCGGGCTGCGCCGGGACGAGGTCGTGGTCGCCAACAAGCTGTGGTGGGAGTTCTGGCCGGAGCAGACCGCCGCCGCGGAACTGGACGGCTCACTGTCCCGGATGGGCTTCGACCACGTGGACCTGATCTACGCGAACCCGCCGCCCGACGGCCTCCCGATCCCCGACATGGTGGCCGCCGTGGGCGCGCTGCTCGACGGGGGCAAGGCGCGGGCGTGGGCGATGGTCAACTGGCCGGCCGCCCCGTGCGCCGCGGCGGTGGCGGCGGCCGCGGCGCAGGGCGTGGCACCGCCGTGCGCCGTGCAACTGCCCTACAGCCTGGTACACCGCTCCTGGGTCGAGGACCCCGAGATGACTGAGGCGCTGCACGCGGCGGGCGCCGGTGTGGTCGCCTCGTTCTGCCTGGCAGGCGGTGTGCTCAGTGGCAAGTACCTGGCAGGTGCCACGCCGGGCCGGGCCGCGGCGACCCTCGGTGACCTCCGGGCCGCCCGGGCCGTCGCGGCAGCGCCTGACCTGGCCGCGCTCGCCGCCGCGCTGGGCACCACCGCGGCCACCCTCGCCCTGGCCTTCCCCTTCACCAACACCGACGTGACCAGCGTGCTGTTCGGGGCGACCAGCCCGGAGCAGGTCAGGGCCAACTGCGCGGCGGCCAGCCTGCTGGACCGGCTGAGCCCCGGCGACATCGGCCACCTGCTGCGGATCGGCGCCGAGTAGCCGCGCCCGAGGCACGGAGGGGGACGCATCGGTGGCGACGGCAGGCGACATCTCCTGGCACAGCCCGCACGGCACCTTCAACCTACGGGTGGCGGCCATTCTCACCCGTGGCGAGGAGATCCTGCTGTGCACGGTCGAGGGCCTCGGGTACTGGTTCCTGCCCGGTGGCCGGGTCCGCTTCGGCGAATCGGCCGGCGCCGCCCTGGCCCGGGAACTGGCCGAGGAGGTCGGGCACGAGTTCCCGGCCGGGGAACTGGCGCTGGTGGTGGAGAACATCTACGGCGGCGAACGGATCGAGCACGAGATCGGGTTGTACTACCGCCTCGCCTGGCCCGCCACGCTGGACCGCGACGATCTGCGCGGCGACGAGCCGGGCCACACGTTCCGCTGGGCACCGGCCGCGGAACTAGGCTCGCTGCCGTTTGAACCGGCCGGGCTGGTGCCCGTATTGCAAAATCCAAGCGGCTCGCTGCGGCACATCGTTGTGTGACCGCCAGCGGGTCTACCAGACCACCTGGCCTGCGGTGCGCAGCGCATACTCCAGTTGCTGGTATCCCGAGGCCTGCGGCAGCGGGGCGCCCGCCCGGCTGAACGTGTGCCCGGTCAGCACGCCCAGCACGTTCAGGTCATCCACGGGATGCAGCAGGACCAGCCGGCTGCCGGATGGGTTGGACCAGGCGATCACTTCGCGGGGGGAGCCGCCGTGCCCCGGGCGGCGGTCCTTGCCGTTCCATTTCCACGGGGCCAGGCGCTGCAGCAGCGCACCGGTCCGGGCGGAGTACACCGACAGTTCGCCGGTCCACGGCCCGTGCGCGGGCGCGAAGTCGCTCTTGCCGGTGTTGCCGATCAGCTTCGTGCCGTCGGGGGTGATGAACACATCCGCGGGGACGGACTCACCGGCCGGGGGCCGCAGCGCGAGCGGCCGGCCGCCGGCCAGGGTGCCGCCCGCCGCGAGGGTGTCGATCAGATGCACCGATGTCACGGCGGGCGGTTGGTCCTGCCTCAGGGCCTGGAGGGATGGGTTACGAAGCACGGGCCACTCCTGGAGCACCAGGGTCCGCCCGTCCGATGTCCACGCGCCCCGGTAGTTGAGCTGTGGCGTCCAGGAGACGCTGGGCGATACCCAGCGCCGCACCTGGCCGCCGCCCAGGCTGACCACTGCCACCTCCGCGGGCGCCCCGCCGCCGCCGAAGGCCACCGCCAGCCGGGTGCCTTCGGGTGACAGCGCGATGCTCGGCTGCTGCCTGGGGGTCACCGCGACCGGGAGGGACAGGCTGGACTGCTGAACCTGCCCGGCCGGGCCGATACGCAGTTCCAGGAACTTCATCAGCGTGTTCTGGTTCCGCCGGAACACCCGGGGCAGGGCGTTCGCGTAGCGCTGCCAGTCGTGCACCGCGCCGAGGACGAACACGGTGCCGCTCGCGTCGGCGGTGACGAGCTGGAAGTTGTTGTACGGCTTGGGCGGGAGGACCGTGGCCAGCAGCTTCCCGGTCGCGGTGGACCTGACCTTGAGGTAGCGGCCGGTCACTCCTGCGCTGTACTGCGTGCCGTGCGAGGTGTAGTTGTAGATGTCTCCCTGGACCGTGTACACGTAGTTGGCCGGCAAAGTGGCGTATTTCGGGTCCGCCGGGCGGGGCCCCTGCCCGCTCCCTGGGAGCATGTGGGCAACGGCGAAGGTGCCGGTGATCACCGCTGCCGCCGCTGCCGCGGCGGCCAGCGGAATCAGCCAGGGCGGCCATCGCCGCGGGCGCCTGCGCCGCAGCACGCCGGGCACGCGCCCGGTCTCGCCGGGCAGGCGCAGCGGCACGATGCTTTCCGGGGTGATCGACTCGGCTTCGGCCCGCAGTTCGCTGCGGAGCCGGTGTTCCAGCAGGGTCACTGGTCCTCCCGGAGCATCCGGCCCAGTGCGGCCAGTCCTCTGGCCGTCGTCGACTTGACGGTGCCACGGCTTATGCCCATCGCCTCCGCGGTCTCCTGCTCGGGGAGATCCGCGAAGTAGCGGAGCACCAGCGCCTCACGCTGCCGTGGCGGCAGCCGGCGCAGCGCCGCCACCGTGGCGCGCCGCTCCTCGCCCACCAGCATCGACGCCTCCGCCGAGGGAGCGGGGGGAACAGCCAGGGACTGGGGGGTGCGCTTGCGGCGGCGGATCACCGTCCGGCAGCCGTTCACCACCGAGGCCCGCAGGTAGGCGAGGACGTTCGCCTCGTCGGGCAGCCGGTCCCAGGCGCGGAACAGGCCGCAGAAGGCCTCCTGCACCACATCCTCGGCAGACTGCCGGTCGCCGAGCATGATGAAGGCGAGCCGGGTCAGGCCAAGGGCGTTGCTTCGGTACAGCGCGGTCACCGCGTGGGCGGCCGCGCTCAGTTCCGCGCGGCCGGTGTCCTCCTGCGGGCACGGCGCCACAGGCCCGGTGGTGCGGGTCTGCGGGGCACCGGTGAAGTCCGAAAGGTGCGCGACGTCGCCTTCCACATATCTATCAACGCTGTGGCGCGCCCTGGGTTGCCTCCACGCGGCGCTGAATCACCGCGGCGGCCAGCGTGTCGATCAGTTCCCCGGTGACGCCGAGCCCGGGGAAGGCCGCGAGCGTGGCCAGCGGCATGTTACCGATGATCGCCAGCAGTTCCTCGCTGCCGAGGATGCCGCCGGGCCTGCCGTCCGCGCGGGTGCCCAGGGCGTCGCGCAGTACCTGCCCGCCCACCGGGTCGGTGAGCCACTCGGTCAGCGTCGAGGTGCCCGACAGCGGCAGGGGTGGCGGGGTGGCCGCGACGGTGATCGCCGCCGACAGCCGGATGTCGCGGGAGGAGGCGCCGACGCCGATGCGGAACTCGCCGCCTTCCAGCACCCATCGCCGGTGCACCGCCGACCAGTAGGACAGGTCGCGGGCGGTGAGGGTGAACGTGACCTCCTGCTCGGCCCCGGGCTCCAGGCTGACCTTGGCGAACGCCTTCAGCTCGCGCGGCGGCCTGGCCACCGCCGCAGCCGGGTCGCTCACGTAGACCTGGACGACCTCGGCGCCGGCCGGGCCGCTGGGGTTGCTGATCGTGCACCGCACCGTCACCGCCAGATCGTCGGCGTCTGCCGAACCGGCCTGGCTGATCCGCAGGTCACGGTAGGAGAAGCTGCTATACGACAGCCCATGGCCGAAGGGGTACGCGACCGGAAGCTCGAGCGCGTCGTAGCCCCGGTAACCGGCGAACACCCCCTCGCCGTACCGGACGTGCCCCTCTTCGCCGGGGAAGTTCAGGTACGCCGGGCAGTCCGCCAGTCGCAGGCCGATGGTCTCGGCCAGCCGCCCGGAGGGGTTGACCGCTCCGGTCAGGACGTCCGCGATCGCGGACCCCGCGGCCTGCCCGGCCAGCCAGCACTCCAGCACCGCCGAGGCGGCGTGGTCCCAGGTGCTGGTGCGGACCGCGCCGCCGTTGCACAGCACGGCCACGATCGGGGTGCCGGGGACCGCCTCGGCGAGCCTGGCCACCAGGCTGGTCTGGGCGCCCGGCAGGTCGATGTGCACCCGGTCGTAACCCTCCGACTCCTGCGCGGGCGGCAGGCCGAGGAAGACGACGACGACATCGGCGCCGGTCGCCATGCGGACAGCCTCGGCGGCCAGGGTCTTGCCGGTAGCCGTGGCCGGGCCAGGGGAGCCGTCGATCTGGTAGCCGGGGGCGAACCGGACCGTGGCGCCGGGCAGCGCGGCGGCCAGTGCGTCCAGCGGCACGTCCACCTGGGTCGGGCTGACCTGGGAACTGCCCGCCCCCTGGAACCGTGGCGTGCGGGCGAACTCGCCGATCACGGCGATGGTCCGGCCGGCCATGCCGGTCAGTGGCAGGGCCCCGTCGTTCTTGAGCAGCACCAGGCTCTGCGCCGCGGCGCGGCGGGCCAGGGCATGATGCGCCGCGACGTCCATGCTGGCGGGCTGCCGGCCACGGGACCGGTACACCAGTCGCAGCACCCGCCCGGCGGCCCGGTCGAGCACGGCCTCGTCCAGGTCGCCGGCCGCGACCGCCGCGACGATCGCCCGGTCGCTCACCCCGAGATTGGGCGGCATCTCCAGGTCCAGGCCCGCGCGCAGCGCCGCCACCCTGTCGTGCACGGCGCCCCAGTCCGAGACCACCAGGCCGTCGAAGCCCCACTCCTCGCGCAGCACATCCGTGAGCAGCCAGCGGTGCTGCGAGGCGTACTCGCCGTTGACCTTGTTGTAGGAGCACATCACCAGCCATGGCCGCGCCGCGGCGACGACGTGCTCGAACGCCGGGAAGTAGATCTCCCGCAAGGTCCGCTCGTCGACATCGGCGCTGACTCGCATCCGGTCGGTTTCCTGGTTGTTCGCCGCGAAATGCTTCACGCACCCGCCGACCTGCTGTGACTGCAGCCCGTCCACCATCGCCGCGGCGAGCCGGCCGGACAGGAACGGATCCTCGGAGAAGTACTCGAAGTTGCGCCCGCACAGCGGGTGCCGCTTGATGTTGACGCCCGGGCCGAGTACCGCCGCGATGTTCTGGGCCCGCGCCTCCGCGCCGAGGGCGGCGCCCACCTCGCGGGCCAGGTCCGTATCCCAGGAGCAGCCCAGCGCCGAGGCGGTAGGGAAGCAGGTGGCGGACTCGCTGGCGCGCAGCCCGGCGTCGGCGGCGCGCTCGGTCTGCTTGCGCAGCCCGTGCGGTCCGTCCGACACCATGGCCGCCTCGATGCCGAGTTCGCTGATCGGCGCGGTGTGCCAGAAGTCGGACCCCAGGCACAGCGCCGCCTTCTGCGGCACGCTGAGTTGGGCCAGCAGGGCGGCTATTGATTCGTCGTCGGCCATGCCCGCGCCCTTCTCGTCGCTGGCCTGGGGGAGCACTCCGCCCTCTGGGGCCACCCCAGACCCCGAAGGCCCTGGAACCCTCCGGTGGCTCCCGGCCCGGTTCCTCCGTCACCGGGCCGGGGCCCTGCGTGCTGCCCGGTGGCGTGGGAGTGCCGCAGGAGCACAACCGCCAGTATCAGGGCCACGGTCGCACATCCGGCCGCGTACGCGGTGACCACGCGCGTGGTCACCTGGCCCGGCCCCGTGGTGATCACGACGAGTACCGCGACACCCGCCACCCACGACAGCAACTGGTCACGGTGCCGGGAGAGCGCCATCGCGCCCTGGCCGAGCACCATCGCGAGCATGTAACACAGCGTCCCGATGGCCAGCCAGCCGAACGCGGCGTTGCCGAGCACGGGCTGCGCGCCGAACAGCACCTGGGTCAGCCACGGCCCGAGGATAGTGGCCAGCAGCCCGCCGGCGATGCCAAGGACCACCACGACCGCGCAACTGCGCCGCAGCAGCCGGCGGAACCTGGCCCGGTCGCCGGCCGCGATGGCGCCGGCCAGCCCGGGCAGCAGGGAGGTCTGCAACGAGGTGAACACGAACAGCGGCACCCGCGCCAGCACGGCCGCGGCGAGCAGCGCGCCGACCACCGCGGGGCTGCCGGGCGACAGCACCCGGACGCTGATCACTGCCGCGTTCATGAGCACCTGGGCGAGCAGCATGGTGGCGATCAGCAGCCCAAGCCGGTGGCTCATCGCGCCCCAGGGGAGCGGGGGCCCCGGCCGAACGCGGGAAATTAGCGGGCCGAGCGTGAAAACCACGGCCAGCAGCGGGGCGACGGTCAGGATGAGCCCGAAGGCCACCGCCGAGTGGCTGCCCGCCAGGCCGAGCGCGCACGCCATGGCCGCCCGCAGGCCACCGTCGACGGCAAGCTGAGCGCCGTACCCCCCGAAGCTAGCCAGGCCCGCGAGCGCGCCGCGGCTGACCGCGGTGACCGCGAGCGCCACACAAGCGCAGCCGAGCACCGCCACCATCGCGGTGTCGCCGCCGAACAGCCGGTCGGCCAGTGGCCGGGCGGCCGCGGCCATCGGCACCAGGATCACGGCCAGCACCAGGCCCGACAGCCCGCACGCGCGGCGAACCACGGGCGCGATTCCCTCGCCCACGGCCGTCCGCGCCGCCACGAGCCTGATCAACTCCTGCTCGACGGGCAGGAACACCCCCAGGCCGAGCAGGAACACGATGGACCACAGCACCGACAGCGCCGCCATGCCGGGGGCCGCCAGGCTGTGCCCGGCGACGGCGAGGTGCGCGTAGTAGCCGGCGCCCAGTACAAGGAGGCCGGCGCCCACGGTGAGCGTCCCCGGCGGCAGCACGTCCAGGGCCCGGCGCGACACCTTCGCCCGGATCCCCGCGACCGCGTTTGTCGCCGTTGCCACAACGGCGACAAAAGAATGTCGTGGTTGCCACAACGGCGACAAACGCATCCGGCGTGTGGGCGCCTGGCCGGCCGGGGGCGCGGGGACCGGGTCGGCCACGGTGGGCAGGCCGGCCTCCGGCACCTGGTCAGGCGCGGGCACGGGAGTATCCGGCGAAGCGCTCGTCGACCTGGGCGCCGGTGAGCCCGAAATCGGCCAGCGCATACTGGTGCGCCGGCCCGCCGGCCCCGGCGCTCTGCTTATCCCGCCCCCGCGCTTCGCGCCCACCCCCGCTCTGCTTGTCCCGCCCCCGCGCTTCGCGCCCACCCCCGCTCTGCTTGTCCCGCCCCCGCGCTTCGCGCCCACCCCCGCTCTGCTTGTCCCGCCCCCGCGCTTC
>Ga0207700_10001057_pt1 | contig 15844 bp, 11 predicted proteins | sample LARL82metaG_FD_184348 | JGI IMG/M metagenome (GOLD analysis project Ga0207700, IMG submission 184348) | Corn, switchgrass and miscanthus rhizosphere microbial communities from Kellogg Biological Station, Michigan, USA - LAR L8-2 metaG... | ecosystem: Host-associated > Plants > Roots >...
CCACTGGCCCCGCCCCGGGAATGAACACGGCCGGGTTCGCGCCGGAAGTGACCGGTGTCGCCGTGTTTGTGGCAGGGATGGGGAACCCCGGTCGGTCGCTCACGGCGTTGCCGGGTACCGGTGCCCCATGGCGAGTTGCGGGTGCGCGGCCCGTACCGGTAGGTCCGGGCCCTGCTCTGCACCGGCAGAGCCCGACTCCGGACCTGCTCCCCACCATCACACCCCGCTGAGATCCGAAGCGACTGTTGGCACAGCAGCCGCTCTGTAAACGGGAGGCCAGATCGGCCTTGAGCTGGCCATTTGCTCCTGGCCGAGCCAAGTTCGGCACGTATTCGGCGCGTGAGACTCCCGGCCCGGGGGGCGCCGACAGGCCGTGATCGATGTATAGGCGCCGCTCAGGCTGCAGGTCCTAATGACGCTTTGAGAACTTCGTCGAGGTGCCATTCGAGGAAGTCGCGGTTGGGCCTGTCGCGCCGGTGATCGGGCAGGTCGATGACCTGCCCGGCCCGGGCGTAGAGCTGATCGCCGTTGTGGAAGTCCTCGCGCAGCCGCGGGCTCACCAGCAGGCGGTACCGGGGGTCAACGGCAAGGTATCCGCGGTCGAACAGGGTATGCACGTCCGACCTGAGCAGCAGCCCGTTGTCGAGGCGGTGCTCGCCACCGTTAGTGACAGGACGAATATGCGCCGCCTGAAGCACCGGTGGTATGTGCGTTCCGCTGATCGCGCAGCGGCGGTGATAGGCATCGAGCACCACTGCCCGGAAGGAACGCTGGCCGAGCCGGTACGGCGCCAAGCGCGGGTCGCCGAACACCGGCCCTGGCCGGTGCCATGGCTGGGTGAAGTCGAGTTCCACCACAGCGCCCAGGAGCAGCTGCAGAAGCATCCGGAAGTACGGAGCAGCCGACTGGTCGGCGAGGTCGTAGCTCTTGCCCTGGACGATGTTGGGTGCGAACCGGGCAGGGGGCTCCGCGGCGGCGTCTGCTGGAAAGAAGCGGACGTCTCGCACGAACAGACAACCGATGACGGGGTCCTCGCCGCCGCCGATCGGGGTGCGCCGGTACCGGCCAATACGGGCCCTCATCTGCTCCACGCTGCCAGCGCCGTTAGCCTCGCCGAACAACTCCCACGCCTCCGAGACCCGCAGGCGTGCCGAGTCGCTGAAGAACCCCCCACCGACCACCCTGTTGTGCGGGTAGTGAGTCTTGAAGAAAAACGGCTCACCGGGAGCAAGGATGCGGAACTCGCGGCCGCCGCTGGGCTGCCAGAGGTTCACCTCAGCCACCTCTGGGCGGGCGGCAAGAAAGCGGTACCAGTCATTGTCGGTCACGCCCACGTATGCGCGCACGACCGTTATTGTGCACCCGCGCCATTCCGGCTCGTCTGATGCCGGTCACATCGGCGACGTCAGTCCTCACGAGGAGCTCCCGCCAACACGCTTTCCAAGTGTGCACACCAGCGTCCGCGCCAGGCCGGGACCGTCCGTAACGTGCGGCTCAGCGTTCCGGCGGACCGCGCCGGACGCCCGTGAACTCAGATGATGAGACCACAATTGAGACCACGAGTCCGCCCACCGCCATGAAACCGAGAGCGTAGCTGTCACGGATAGTGAGCAGTCAGCGGGCACTGCCGTCCTTAGGGAAGCGCCAGATCGCCGACTATGCACTGCCGGCCTATAGGCGCGTTCGCTGCGGCTGAGTGTCACAGAACAGTCGGTTATGACGCCGTCCCGTCTGGCGAGATCGAGTCGGATACGCAAAAGTGCTATTGTCAGCTAATCGAATCCAGCAAGTTTCCTTAGAAAATGCCAAACGTCCAGTTCAAGGATTTTAGCGATTCCCTTTAAGCCTGCCCTTGGCTCTTGACGCGCTGAGCAGGGCCGCCTGGGTCAGGGGACACGGTACTTGAAGACTTTAGGCCATAGCCGGGGCGGAGCCCAGCGGAACATCGACGACCCGCATGAGATCCCCAGAGGCGTGCTTCTGATAGAGAGGGGGTTCTTCCGGAGAGTGATCAGCAGGGTAGATGCCGACGGTTACCACTAGGCGGTAGAGATCGGCGGGCAGTGCTGGCCCGGTCACCTCGACCGAGACAGGGTCGCTCACGCGAATGGTCCCATGGGTGGTCCCCAGGGGGGAGCGATCGTGACCTGCGAACCTACGGGCGGCGACTGTAGCAGAGAAGTCAAAGGTGTCATGGATGGGCGTGCCGGTTGGGTTGATGCGCATGGTGAGGCGCACGGAGCTCGGTTCGTTGGGGCTCAGGGTGTGGCTGGGCTGGCCGCCACGGATGGGCGCCAGTTCCTCGATGCTCAGGGACCAGGACCGCAACCAGTCGGGAGCGGGGGCTGGCACCTGGCCCGCCGGTGCGGGCTCGACGCTTGCCGGTTCCTGATCTGTTACCTCCGTCTGAGCCGGGACGTCTGCCTGCGCCTCGGCCGGCTCAACGCCGGGCGCATCCGCAGACATTGCCGTGGCAGGTAGTAGTATCCGGTCGCGCAGGAAGGAGAGCAATCGCTCCTCATCCCATCCTGGCCAGGCGTCTCGAGCGTCCGTTTGGTGTTGATGAACTTTGGTGCGGCGGACGCTGTTGTCGGACTCGAGAAGGAATTCGACGTGAAAGGCGGCGTAGTGCTGGCGCGGGACGGATGCCTCGGGCGGTGACCCTGCGAGTTCACGCGCCTGGCTGGCTATGCGTTCGGGGGATATCCCAGCCATGGGTGCCAGGACCGCGGCGATTTCTTCCGGTGTGCGCTGCGCCAGATCTTTATATGTGAAAATCCCAGCATCCCAGAGGCGCTGCTCGAATCTACGGCCTACGCCGTCGATCTTCCGGAAGTCATCGCCGGACCGTCCTGTACTGCTGGGCTTGGGGTCACCACGTTGCGTCATTTGGTGCTCCTGCTCTGGCAGTGCACGCGCCAAACCGGCGGTCACGGCGAGCGCTGATCTATGGGGCTCCTGTCCCCGGGCCGACCCAGGACGCCGCTGCCCGGGACCCGGAGCGCCTCATCCAGTGGTGGCAAAGTCACCTAAGGATTGACGCCCGGGTCCTGGTCACGTGCGAAGTATCAGGTTATTGGCCAGGGCGACCGCTCCAGGGGCGGGCAGAACGGCGCCTTTTCGTCGAAGAAGACCAGGACGGGGATCACCGCCCAGCCCACCATGTCTTGAACCGTACGGGCCGGGTCGTCACAGTCACGGTTGGACAGAGTGATGACGACGACGAGGTTGTACACACCCGCCTGGACCGCGCCGGGCGCGCCGAAGTCGAACCTGGTCTTAAAACAAAACGTGGTAGTGTCCTCTCCTTCGGAGACCTCTATCCCGTCATCCGCGGACACCTTCTTCGAGCCGATCCGGCCGGTCCTACGCCCCGGGGTTTCGACGCCATCGATGTCGTCAAGGAAGACCTGCACGCACCAGCAGCCGCTTACCAGGTCGGCGAAGCGGCCGCAGACGCACCATCGCACCAAGAGGCTCCATGGGTCGGTCGTCTCCAAGGCCAGGACCTTCTCGTCGTGCTCGGTCGGGTCGAGCACGTCCAGTGAGATGCTGCCATCCAGCGCCCCTGGACCGGTATCAGATCCTGGAGTGAGGAATCCGGTCAGGACGCTGAAATTCGGACGTTGCGGGCATGTCGGCCATGTTTCCGTTTCCATCTTCTCCTCCTCGACGAGGCAGCGAGCGGCCGGAACCTGATCTGCTCTCGGCTCCTGTCGTCCGGGTGTCCCTGGTACTCCAATCCTGGGGAGCAGCGCTTAACCGACGCGGTATGAGCTCTTAACCTGCGCATCGCCCAAATTAAGTGCTCCGATCGCCGGAGGGGCGCTTAAACTACATGGGCTGAGCGCTTAATCCGGGCACCGCTGAAATTAAGTGCTCCAACCCGGTACGGGACGGCCCTAGCGCTCCAGCTGCCAAGCAGCGCGGCCAGAACCGCGACCAAATGCATGCTGACCTGGTACGCGGCACCCGCCTGCGCGCGCCCGTCAGGTAGCTGGGAGCTGGCAGACCTATGCCGGACCGCCAGCATGATGTTTACGGCGTCGAGGCAATCTCGACAGGAGTGCTCGTCCTGAGTTATACCGAATTTGTGCGACAACCCGCCTGGGGCCATGACAGTTGTGCCCAGAACGGGTGCACAGGGGAAGACGACTAGCCCGCTTGTCGGGGGGGCTTGGCGGCCATGGGATTTAGCTGCTCGGAACGGCTGGCGGGGACCTACCTCGTCCCGCACCCCTGGCCAACGATGCCGAGCTGGCCAACGGTCGAGCGAATAGAGAGAGTCGGGTTGACTGCGCTAGCGGCGCCCCCGGACTTCCTGGCCCTTGACAAGGTGGCCACGGTCGTCCAGGAGCGATACGCCCAAGTCCTGTGGATCCGCCTCCAGATCGCTGATGCTGACCCTGGTGCCCTGCTCGTCACATTGCTCGGCGCAGCGGCGAGGTTGGATGCGGAAGCGTCGCAAGGGATTGCCGAGGACGTGACCCGCCATGCCCGCCATGGCGAATGGCGGATTGGATATCAACTGCTGGCCGATTGGCTGGAGGCAGCTACCGTCCCACCAACGGTGCTAGTGCTGGAGGGCGCCGAGCACCTTGAGGCCGGAAGCCCGGCCACTCTTGACATGCTCGTGTCCGCCTTTCTGCCGCACTTGCAGCGGGGCCTCGACGTCCTGTTGATCAGCTTCACGGAGTGGGACCCGCGGCGCCTGGATCCATGCGGCCAGGTGCTCGGGTGGTCTGATCTCCAGCTGGATCGCCGCGCCGTAACGCTTCTGGCTGGGGCCTTTGCACCCAGCCTTTCCGCGATTGTCATCGACCGGAGTCTCGATCTTACCCATGGCGCAGCCGGCGCGCTGGAAGCCGCGTTCTCGGCTAGCGCGATCCTTGGGCCGGAGGCCCTCCGCGCCGCCATGGCGAGGGCAGGCAATGTGCAAGACCTGCTTAGCGCACTCGGTCACCGCTTGCTTGGCCGCGCCGATCGGCACAGCCTCATCTCTCTGGCTGGTGCCAGGCGGCTTGGTGTCTGGCACCCGGCCATGGCGAGGGCTCTCGGGGTCTCCACGCTTCGTCGAAATGAGCCCTGGTGGCTTGATCTCGCCGAGGGATGGCAGCAACTCAGCCCGGCGTGGTGTGCTCCCCTGCGGTCCGCTCGAGGCACTGGGGACATCGATCCCGCCTCACTCACTACACTGGCCGACTACGTCTCCAGTCAGGGTGCCGGGGATCGAGCGCTCGAACTGTATATGGAAGCCAAAGAGATCGACCGCGCCGCCGACACAGCCGTAAATGTCGCTAGTGACCTTGCGAGCACAGGCTCCTGGGCGACACTGGCCAGGCTGGGTCAGACTCTGGCCCACGACGGTCCGGCCGCCGGACGCAATGCCCAACCACGCCACGTTGCCAAGCACGCCGCCGCCCCCTGGTGGCGTCGCCGGTTGACCTGGTTTGCTCGCCGATCATCGGGCTTGACAGGGCGTGCGGCCCCGCGCGAACTGATTCAGATCGCCGAAGCTAGCGGTGCGCAGTTCCCACCTGCCCTACCAGCATCCCTGGCCCCGCCCGATGCGCACTGGCTGGAGCCTCTCTCCCGGCCTGCAGTGGAGCGCACTACCGTACGCAAGGTAACACCGGACATTACCGCCCACCTGCTTGGTGAACTGCGGGTTGCCTTTCAAGACCGCCCGGTCGAGATGTGGTCATCGGGGCGAGGCCGCGTAGTGTTCGAATACCTTGTCGTCAAGCATCACAGCAAGGTGCGACGGGATCGGCTCATGAGCATGTTCTGGCCCGAAGTATCGGCGGATGCTGCTCGCAACAGCCTCAACGTGGCGATCCACGGGCTTCGCCAGTCCCTGCGCGCGGCGGCCGGCGACACCGCCGTGGTAATCCATCAGGACCAGGCTTACTTCATTGACCCGGCGCTCGACATCTGGGTTGATGTTGAGGTTTTCGAGGAACAGCTAAAGGCCGCTCACCAGCACCTCGCCAGTGCAGAACTCGTGAAGGCAGAGGAAGCGTTCGAGGCGGCAACCTGGCTTTATCAGGGCGAATTTCTAGCCGACGACCCCTACGAGCAGTGGGCGATAGTCACCCGGGAGCACCTGCGTCTTTGCTACCTCGACGCACTCGACCGGCTCAGCGCTTTGCGCTTGAACTCAGGCGACTACCCCGGCTGCGTCGCAGTATGCCTGAAGCTTCTAGCCTGTGACAGCTGCAGGGAGGATGCCCATTGCCGATTGATGCGATGTTACAGCCGACAAGGCCAAGTGCAGCTGGCTCTTCGCCAATACCACTCCTGTGCAGCCGCTCTACGCACAGAACTCGACGTGGCGCCGGCCCCGGCAACGACCGAGCTCTTTGACTGCCTCCGCCGCCGTGAATTCATTTAACTATCACTGGCAGGCCAAGGTCAGGGCCCTGTGTCTTAGCCTCAATCCACCCGCGTAAATCGGGTAATCGTTTCCCAAGACAACCAGCGGCGTCAGCCGAATAGCAATCAGGCTGAGATCCAGGCCACCGACCAACGCCCAAGCAATCTAAACTGTGGAAGCAGCGCCGGACCGCTATCCACATCTTCCCTGCCGAATCTGGTCGACATATCGGTTGAATAATCAGTGCCTCTTGTGCGAACAGATCGGTCAGTTCTGCGCGGGGCTTATGAGTCACGCTGTACCGTGTGCCGACCGCGCCGAACGGCGGGTAGGTGCGCGGTTATCACGAGACCAGGATGTCGTTGACTTCGTAGCAGCCCCACCACAATCCGGCAGACAGCCGGCCGGGCTGCATTTTTATGCATCGGCGCCTTCGTCGAGAACTCACTATTCTGCCGCGTAGCGCGCTCGATGTGTCGTAGATCAGCTGCTGGAAACGGAGACGGGGAGCTGGCCGGTGATGGTGGTGCCCTGGCCGGGAGCGGACCGCACCTCGAGGCGGCCGCCGAGCGCGGCGAGCCGGTCGGCCATGTTCCGCAGGCCCGAGCCCATCGGGGTGTGGCGGGCGTCGTAGCCGCCCCCGTCGTCGGACACGCTGAAGCGCAAAGTTCCGCTCTGGGACTGAACGGCGATGCGGGCCGCCGATGCCCTGGCGTACTTGGTGGTGTTCTGGAGTGCTTCGAGGCAGCAGAAATACACCGCCGCCTCGGCGTCTTGGCTGAACCGGCCGATTCCGTCGGCCTCGACTGCCACCGGCAGGGCAGACTTTCCGGCCTGGGCGCCCAGCGCCGCGGCCAGGCCCAGGTCGGCCAGCAGCGGCGGGTAGATCCCCCGAGCGAGGTCGCGCAGGTTTTCCAGCGCGCCCGCGGCGTCTGTTTGCAGCTGGCCGAAGACCTGCTTGGCCTGGGCCAGGTCCTCAACGGTCATCCCGGCGAGCCGGAGCTTGATCGCCAGGGCGACCAGGTCCTGCTGTGCCCCGTCGTGGATGTTGCGTTCCAGCCGCCGCCGTGCCTCGTCCTGGGCGGTGACCAGGCGCTGCCGGGACGCCCGCAGGTCTTCGACCAGGCTGGCGTTCGACAGCACCAGCCCGGCCTGCGAGGCCACGTCCGCGACCAGTTGCTGCCCGGCCGGGCGCAGCGGCTCGCCTTTGGGCATCCGGATGGAGATCGCGCCCAGCAGATCACCCCCGTGCACCACGGGCACACTCATGTCGGCGCCAGGCAAGGCCGGCATCGCCTGGCCATCAACGGGCAGCCCACCGGCCGGCGGCGGAATCGCGGGCGGACTGCCGCCCGTTGAAGCCCCGGGGTGGAGCTGGTCATCGACCCGCAGCCACACCACCACCTGCTCGGCGCCGGTGCCCGCGGCCACAGTCCGCGCCATCTGCGGCAGGACGTCCTCGTGTGAATAGGTGCCGCCGATGCGCCGGCCGAAGTCGGACAGCACCTGATACGGGGTGGCGCGGCGGCCGTACACGACCCGGTTCGCCAGCCGCCCGGCCCACTGCCGGGCCGGCTGGAACGCCACCGCCACCACCGCCGCCGCTAGCGCCGCCAACAGCGGGCTGTCCCGGCCACCGGCCAGCGTCCCCATACCGACGACCAGGCCGGCGTAGACGGCGGTGATGAACACCGCTAGCGACCCGTACAGCACGGCCTTGCTGATCACGACGTCGATCTCATACAGCCGGTACTTCAGCACCGCGACGCCGATCGCCGCCCACAGGCACAAGAACGCCACGTTCTGGAGCACGTTGATGACCACCGAATTGACGAAGATAGATGCGATGAACGTCGCGACCACGAGCACGGCGGCAGCCGCGAACCACTTCAATTGCAGCCGCTCCTCACCCGCCGACCGGGCGAACCTCACCACCACCGCCGCGACGCTGACCACCAGCGCGGCGGGCATCAGGATGAGCACCGGGGCCAGCACCAGCGGGTCCCACGCCTGGCTGGCCGGGCTGAACGGTTCAGACCAGAAGCGGGTCGCGTTCACCAGCAGGTCCACACCAATCAGCGCGAACGCTCCGCCCACAAACCACGCGGCCGGGCGCCACCGCCGCGAGCGCAGCCGCCCGGCCGGGAAGAGCAGGAACACAAACGCGAGCATGGCGAGCGGGATCACCCAGATCCAGTAGGCAAACCAGGCGGCCGCCCGGCCCGCCGGCAGGGATCCGGGGGCCGCGACCAGGGCATGCAGCCCGTAGGCGGACAAGAAGCCACCCAGTCCCAGCGCCAGGGCCGCCACCAGGAACAGCCAGCCGACGCGGTTCGCGGGCCGCCGGGACGCCAGGACAAACCCCACGACCGGCACGGCCAGGTTCGCCACGCCCTCGAAGACCCCGGAAAAATTCCAGCCCGCCATGTCCGCAGGCACCAGATGCCGGTCCACGTACGTCAGCACCAGCGCGCCGGCCATCAGCGCGACCGACCCCACCGCCGCGCAGCCGGCCACCCATCGAACCGTCAGGACCCTCATCGCCATCCCCCAACATCGAGTCTGCCCCGCGCGCCACCGGTGAGGAAGATCCATGCCCAGATCATGCGCCGCCGTGGGACCGGGTCCTGCCTCCGTGAGCCGTCAGCCTCGGCCCCGCGCCGGCTACTCCCCTGGCGCGTGGGGACTGGCCGCGGGCGGGCCGGGGCGGCCCGGGATGGTGGTCTGTCGTGCTGCGGGGACCCGTTCCGGTGGCTGGTCATCCTGTGGTGGTGCCGATCTCCCGCCGGGTGGTGACGATCGCGCCGCCGGTGGCCAGCACCACCGCGTAACCGGCCAGGACCGCCAGCGCCGCGGCTGCGGGCAGCGTGGTGGCGGTTGCGGAGGCGCCGTGGAGCACGGCGTTGGCGGTGGCTTCGGGGAGCCAGCGGACCACACCGGGCGCGTGGATCAGTACCGGGAGTATTCCTTCGATGACGAATGCCCACATCAGTGCCAGGCCCAGCGCGGCGGCGGTGTTACGCAGCAACAGCCCGAGGCCGACGCCGAGGATGCCGTAGAGGGCGGCGAGCAGCGGCACGGTGATGACCGCAGCGGGCACGCCTGGCTGGTTCCAGTCGAGTGGCAGATGATGTGCGGACAGTACGGCGGTGGAGGTGGCGGCGCTGAGCGCTTCGGCGAGCAGGCCGGCCGCGATGCCGGTCAGGGCGGCGGCGGCGAGTTTGGCGGACACGACGCGCAGCCGCCGGGGCTGGCCGAGGAAGGTGGTCACCGATGTGCGGTGCCGGAACTCCCCGGCGGATAGCACGATCCAGGCGAGCAGCACTGCACCGTCGACGAGCTGCCCACCGGAGGCGCGGAACAGATCTGGCAGTGCGGCGGGGGACAGTGGCGGGTTGCCGCCGTGGCCGGCGGCTGTGGCGCTGGCCACCACGGCGAGTATGGCGGCTGCGAGCGCGACGGCGAGCGGGATCCAGGCGCTTCGGGTGCTGCGGAGCTTGAGCAGTTCCGCGGCGATCAGTGATCTCATGACAGGCTCCTTGGCCGGATGAACGCGGCATGTGTTGATTGAGCGTCGGGGGAGGTGGCGCCGAGGAAGAAATCCTCGAGGGAGGAGGCCTGGCTGCGCTCGAGCAGGCCGGCCATTGGGCCCGCTGCGATGAGCCGGCCCTGGTTGATGATGACCACGTCGTCGGCGGTTTGTGCCAGCTCGGCGAGCTGGTGGCTGGAGACGAAGACGGTGCGGCCCTGGTCGGCGAGGCGGCGCAGCAGGCCGCGCAGCCAGGCCACGCCCTCGGGGTCGAGCCCGCTGGCCGGCTCGTCGAGGATGAGGATCTGCGGGTCGCCGAGCAGCGCGGCGGCGAGCGCGAGCCGTTGCCGCATGCCCAGCGAGTAGCCGCCGACGCGGCGGTGCGCGGCACTGGCGAGCCCGGTGAGATCAAGCACCTCCTCGACCCGCTGGCCGGGGATCCGGGCGGGCCGCGCGGCGATCCGCAATGCTGTGCGGCCCGGGCGCCCGGGATGGAATACGTTCGGGTCGAGCAGCGCGCCGACGTGCCGGAGCGGGTCGCGCAGCTCGGCGTAGGGGCGCCCGTTGATGGTGGCGCGGCCACAGGTCGGCCGGGCCAGGCCGAGCAGGACGCGGATGGTGGTCGATTTCCCGGCCCCGTTCGGGCCGAGGAACCCGGTGATCCGGCCCGGTGCCAGCCCGAACGTGAGGTCGTCGACCGCGGTGATGGTGCCGTACCGCTTGGTCAGCGCCTCGACGGCGATGGTGCTCATGACAGATCCCCCTGAAAGACGTGGTGAGGTGGACAGGTCCGACGCTAGGGACCGCTGCCACAGTCGGCGTCGGCCGCCGGGGCGCACTAGCGCATACGACTGCCGCGGACGGGATACACCGCGGGATGTACGCGGCCGGGGTACTCCGGTCAGCCGCCGGGGGCGATGAGCCCGGACTCGTAGGCGGCGATGACGAGCTGGGCCCGGTCGCGCAGGCCGAGCTTGGTAAGGATCCGGCTGACGTGGGTCTTGGCGGTCGCCGGGCTCACCACCAGCCGGCCGGCGATCTCGGCGTTGGACAGCCCCTGCGCGACCAGCCGCAGAACCTCGCGTTCCCGGCCGGTGAGCTCGCCCACCAGCTGGGCGTCCGGGCGGCCCAGGCTGGGCCGGGACACGAACGCGTCGACCAGGTGGCGGGTGGCAGCGGGGGCGAGCAGCGCCTCTCCGGCGGCGACGACGCGGATCGCCGTGAGCAGCTCCTCCGGCGTGACGTCCTTGAGCAAAAACCCGCTCGCCCCGGCCCGCAGCGCCGCGAAAACGTACTCGTCCACATCGAACGTCGTCAGCACCAGCACCCTGACACCCGACGTCTGCGGATCGGCGGTGATGCGCCGGGTGGCCTCGATGCCGTCGAGCACCGGCATCCGGACATCCATCAGCATCACATCCGGGCGTGCCCGGCGGGCGAGCGCGACCGCCTGCTCCCCGGTGGACGCCTCACCAGCGAACGCCATGTCGGCGGCCAGGCCGAGCTGGACCCGGAAGCCGTCGCGCACCAGCCACTGGTCATCGGCGATCGCCACCCGCACGCTCACGCCCCACCCTCCCCGCCGTAAGGGATGCGGGCCCGGACCCGCCAGCCCGGATGGTCGCCCGCCGACCCCGCGCTGACCTCGCCGCCGAGCCCGGCGACACGTTCGCGCATGCCGGCCAGCCCATGGCCGCCCACCCCCTCGCCCTGCGGGGCCGCCTGCGGCGCGTAGTCCTCGACCGTGACCAGCAGGGCTCCGCCCGCCGCGGCCACCGTCACTGTCACCTGGCTGCCGGCGGCGTGCTTGACCGCGTTGGTCAGCGCCTCCTGCACCACCCGGTAGGCGGCCAGGGAGACGGCGCCGGGCACCTCACCGAGCTCTCCGACCGACAGCGTCACCGGCACGCCCTGCACGCGAAGACCCTCGACCAGGCTGGGCAGGTCCCCCAGCCCCAGGGTCGGGCCGTACTCGCCCGCGTCCCCGGCCCGGAGCACGCCCAGCAGCTGCCGCATCTCCGTCAGCGCGGCCCGGCTAGCCGACTCCACCGCCGACAGCGCCGCCCGCGCCGCCGGCAGCTGGCCCGCGTCAAGCGCCACCCGCGCCGTGCTGGACTGCACCGCGATCCCGCTCAGCGCGTGGCCGACCAGGTCATGCACGTCCCGCGCGATCCGCAGCCGCTCCTCAGCCGCGCCCCGGGCGGCGGCCGACTCCCGCTCCCGCTCCAGCGCGGCGGCACGATCACGCAGCGCGCCCAGCTGCGCCCGCCGCGACCGCACCAGCATCCCCAGCAGCCCGGCCGTCACGGTCACCGCGACCAGCACCACCAGCTCACCAGCCGTCTTCGGGTACACCAGCGCGCAGACCCCGAACACCAGCCCCAGGCCGGCCGCCCCGGCCACCACCGCATACCCCGCCCGGCGCGGCCCGCCGCCATACGCACCCGCCGCATACAGCGCCACCCAGCCCGCATACGGCGGCACCCCCGGAACCACCGCCGCCTGGACCGCATACCCCGCCACACACACCACCAGCACGACGACCGACCGCGAACGCCGCCACCACAACGCCACGCCCCCAGCCAGCGCCGCAGCCACCCCCGCAGAGACCCAGGCCCGCCCGGCCAGCAGATCCGGCACATGCCCAGGACTGCCCGACCGCGGCCCGGTCACCTGCAACGCCGTGACCAGCACCACCAGCAGCACATTCCCAGCACGCGCCCACCCTTTGGCGGGCGCCGACCGCCTCACCACGGCCCTCAGGCTCACACCGCCAGGGTACGAGCCCGGCGCATATCCACACTGTGCCGTCGGTTCGCCCGCTCCTGAATTGGGCTGCGGCGTCGGCCTTTGTGCTGGCCAGGCTGACCACGTTCGCAGGTTGCTCAGAACTGGCAGCCCGCGCGTGGTGGAGCGGTTCCCGGGACCTACGCCGCCGCTCGAGCCGGCCCACGTCCCCCCGAGCCAGGGCTGGCCGGGTGCCTGGGTCGGCGGTTCTACGGGCGGCCATCCAGCTCAGGCCGCCGGACGATGCTCGCCTGCAGAGCCTGCAGGCGCGTGCCGTCCACAAAGGCAAGGGTTTGCGACGGTCCTTGGCGGCCGGATCGGTGTACTGGCGGTTGGTCGGGGCAGGTGCCTAAGCTGAATAGTCGCCTGTCGCGTCTGCCCGGTGCCGCCGTTGTGCGGGTCTGGTGGTCGCCCAGGTTGGGGGCGTGATGGACCTGCCTGCAAAGCCGCCGCCGCGGGCGGCGGCGGCCCACGCTCGGCACGAGCTGATTCGGCGCTCGCCTCGCCGGCGGCGGCCTTCGGGGCAGCCGCCGCCGTTGCCGCGTCATCTGCGGGTCACCGGGGTGGGCTGGCTGGCTGCGGCTGTGGTGCTGCTTGTGCTGTCGGTGGTTGTCTTCGCTGGGGGTTTGCGTGGCCCGGCGGTGGCGGTGACGGTGGCCGACGACGCCGTGGTCAGGTGGCTGGCCGGGCTGCGGGCGCCGGGCCTGGCCGTGGGGATGCGGGTGCTGGCGGCGCTGGGATCGTGGGTGGCGATCAGCGTCTTGCTGTATGGGCTGCTGGCCGCGCTGCTGGTCTTCAGGCGGTTCCGTCAGTTGCTGGTTGTGCTGGCCTCCTGGATCTTGCAGGGTCTGGTGATTCAGTACATTGTGGCGCCGCTGGCGCGGCGCCCGCGGCCGTTTGGGGTGGTCTTCCACACCGGGTGGGACGCGTGGGCGCTGCCGTCGGAGCAGATGGCCGCGCTGGCCGTCACCTTGCTGGGGATCTTGTATGGGCTGGTGCCGGAAGGCCGCTGGCGGCAGCGCGGGAAGTGGGCGGCGGCCGCGCTGGTGTCGCTGGTCGCCATCGCCCACCTCTATCTGGGGGTGGAGGCGCCGGCCGATGTGCTGGTGGGCGTCGCGGTCGGGGTCGCGAGCTCGCTGCTCTGCTTTCGCCTGCTGGCCCCGAGCGAGGTGTTCCCGGTCACCTACGGGCGGGGGCGTACCGCGCATCTAGATGTTGGTGGATCACGCGGGCAGGCGATCCGCCGCGCGCTGGAGGATCAGCTGGGCCTGGTGGCTGCCGGGGTTGAGCCGTTCGGCCTGGCGGGGTCGGCTGGGTCGACGCCGCTGCGGATCACGCTCAAGGGTGACTCCGGCGCTGCCCTGTTCGGCAAGTTGTACGCGCGGAGCCACCTGCGCTCAGACCGCTGGTACAAGCTCGGCCGGGAACTGCTCTATGGCCGCCTAGAAGACGAGAAGCCGTTTCACACGGTGCGGCGGCTGGTGCAGCAAGAGGACTACGCGCTCAGGGTGGTGCGCGACGGCGGGCTGCCGGCCCCCGCGCCGTACGGCTTCGTGGAATTGACACCGGATCGGGAATACCTGCTGGTCACCGAGTTCTTCGACGGCGCCACCGAGCTGGGCGAGGCCGAGGCCGAGGTCGGCGACCAGATCATCGACGGCGGCCTGAGAATCATCCGCAAGCTGTGGGACGCCGGGCTGGCCCACCGCGACATCAAGCCGGCCAACCTGCTGGTCCGCAACGGCCAGCTGCTGCTGATCGACGTGGCGTTCGTCGAGGCACGCCCGAGCCCGTGGCGCCAGGCGGTGGACCTGGCCAACATGATGCTGTGCCTGGCGCTGTGCTCCAGTGCGGAACAGGTCTACCAGCGCGCCCTGCGCCAGTTCAGTGTCGAGGAGATCACCGAGGGATTCGCGGCTGCCCGTGGGCTCGCGATGCCCTCGCAGCTGCGGCGGATGCTCCGTGAGAAGGGGCGTGACCTGCACGGCGAGTTCCTCCAGCTGCTGCCCAGGCGGCCGCGGCCGATCAGGATCCAGCGGTGGAGCGCGCGCCGCGCCGGGCTGCTTGTGCTCATCGTGGCGCTGGCGGCCCTGCTCGTCCCGGCCACTGTTTTTACGCTGGCCAACGATTATCAGCACCTGGCGCCGCTCAACATCGACAGCTTGGGTTGCGGCGAGCCCGAGCCGCTGTGGCTGCTGGCCCAGTCGGTGCCATCGGCGTCGCTGGTGCCCTGCGTGCGCGCGCTGCCGCCCGGCTGGCGGGTCGCGACCGCCAAGGCCAAGGACGGCTTGTCGGAATTCACCCTCGCCCACGACCCGGATCCCCAGGCGGTCATCGTCCGGCTCACCGCCGCCTGCACCACCAGCGGGGCAACCCAACGGCCCTCACACCAGCCCGGCGCACGCCGCTACGAACGGACCGACGCCCGTACCGGGCAGCTCACCTGGTACACGGTCTTCGCGGGCGGCTGCATCACCGCCCAGCTCCACCCAGCCGGCAACACCACCGCCTTCGCCGGCGAAGCCTCGACCGCCCTCGGCCTCACCACCCGCCGCAGCCTGCAACAGACACTCGACGCGCGCACCAACGGGCGACTCCACCTCGACCCGGTCACAACACCATGACCGCCCCCCTCGCACACACAAACAGCGAGGCAAGGCCCGGAGGCTGCCCATCGGCGCAATGGCTACAGGTCGCAGGGGTCAGGTTGGCCACCCGGTCAGGCAGCTGCATCCCACCACAGGTAAGGCTTACGAACAGCAAGCCGGCGTCGCAGAACCGCCGCCAACATATGTGGTTGTTACTGACGCCAAAGAGCTCGATCGCTTTGACGGGCCGGCGCCCCGAGTGGGGCATTCTGCGCTCGGCAACCTTCTGCCAGCCACATGACCAGCTGAGTACGGATTCGGCAACTCCGCGCGAAGTCGGCCAAGAACCCGGTGACAATCGGTAACTGGCGCCGGTCGGCGCCAGCGCGCATGGAGCCGCCGCTCTGCGCGCGTGCCCCTGTCCGGCAGGGCGCTGTCGTGCCACGCCGAACGAGATGATCTGCACCACGAGGTGCCGTCTTCGCGCCCATGCCGCAGGATGTGACCTGAATGGCGCTGGCGGCAGGTCCCGGCTGCATCTGTGGAGGGCTGAATGGTGGATGT
>Ga0207700_10001058_pt1 | contig 15843 bp, 13 predicted proteins | sample LARL82metaG_FD_184348 | JGI IMG/M metagenome (GOLD analysis project Ga0207700, IMG submission 184348) | Corn, switchgrass and miscanthus rhizosphere microbial communities from Kellogg Biological Station, Michigan, USA - LAR L8-2 metaG... | ecosystem: Host-associated > Plants > Roots >...
CAGTTTCGACACATCGATGATGTCGGCGCGCGCGAGCTTGTCTTCCAGCTCTGCGATGCGGCCTTCGTTGAGCGACTGCGACTCCTTCGCGGCATGATATTCAGCGTTCTCCGACAGGTCGCCGTGCGTGCGGGCGTCGGTGATCTGCTGAATGATGCGGGGGCGCTCGACCTGCTGGCAATGCTTGAGCTCGGTCTCGAGCGCGGCATAGCCGGCGGCGGTCATTGGAATCTTTTCCATCGTCTCATCTCCTCCTGGCGGGCGCCCGAAACAACCTGAACGACCTTCAGCGCCGCCAAGCCCCTTTCAATCCCGTCAATTCGACTCGTAATTCGACTCCGGCCACGGTCACCCGCGAAACCGGAGTCATGTTAACGAGAGGCCGGGCAAAAAAGGCCTGTCGCGGCCAGCTTAACCTGATGCCGCGACCATGTACTTGCCGGCGTCACTCGTGCCGTCGCCCGGGTCTCATAGGCCAGAAAAGCCTTCAGCCCCGGCCGCCGAAGTAGCTTTGCAGCGCGTGCACCTCAAGGTCGCCCTCGAGATAGGCCTTGATGCCCTGCGCCGCAGCGACGGCCCCTGAAAGAGTGGTGTAGTACGGCACTTTATGCAAGAGGGCGGCGTGGCGCAGGGAACGGCTGTCGGCCAGCGCGGCGGCCCCCTCGGTGGTATTGAAAACCAGCTGAACTCCGCCGTTTTTGATGGCGTCCACGATATGCGGACGGCCCTCCAATACCTTGTTGATCTTGGCTGCTTCCACGCCTTGTTCCGCCAGGTAACGCTGGGTTCCCGAGGTGGCGATGGTCTTGAAACCGAGGGACGCCAGGAGTTTCACCGCGGGCAGTATGCGCGCCTTGTCGGCATCCTTCACAGAGACGAAAACGGTTCCACTGCGCGGCAGGCTGGTACCGCCGCCGATCTGGCTTTTCGCGAAGGCGATTTCGAAAGACCCGTCGATCCCCATAACCTCGCCCGTCGACTTCATCTCCGGACCGAGCACGGTGTCGACGCCAGGGAAGCGCGCGAAGGGAAAGACCGCCTCTTTCACCGCCCGGTGCTTCGGCCGGGTCGATTTCAGATTGAAGTCCTTGAGCCTCTCGCCGGCCATGACGCGGGCCGCGATCTTGGCGACGGGAAGACCGATGACCTTCGCAACGAAGGGCACCGTGCGCGAAGCGCGCGGATTGACTTCGAGGACGTAGATCTCGCCGTCCTTGATCGCGTATTGCACATTCATCAATCCGCCGACGTTGAGCGCAAGCGCTAGCGCGCGCGTTTGCCGCTCGAGCTCGGCAAGCGTCTTCTCGCTCAACGAATGAGGCGGCAACGCGCAGGCGGAATCGCCGGAGTGAATGCCGGCTTCCTCGATGTGCTCCATGATCCCGGCGATGAAGGTGTCCTTGCCGTCGGCGAGACAGTCGACATCGACTTCAGTTGCATCCGACAGATAGCGGTCGATCAGCAGCGGGCTCTTTTTGGAAACGACAAGCTCGCTCGGCCGGTCGAGATCGCCTGCGAGTCGGGCGACGTAACGATCAAGCTGGCCGCCGTCACGCACGATTTCCATCGCGCGTCCGCCCAGAACATATGAAGGGCGGATCACGACCGGGTAGCCGATCTCATCCGCGATGGCGCGTGCAGCATTGGGCGAGGTGGCGATGCCGTTTTGCGGCTGACGCAGCTTGAGCTTGTCGAGCAGCTTCTTGAAACGGTCGCGGTCTTCCGCGAGATCGATCGCGTCGGGCGAGGTGCCGAGGATTGGTACTTTCGCCTTTTCCAGCGCCTCGGCGAGCTTGAGCGGTGTCTGGCCGCCGAACTGCACGATCACGCCATGCAGCGTGCCGTTCGAACGCTCGGTGTCGATGATCTCCAGGACGTCTTCCGGCGTGAGCGGCTCGAAATACAGCCGGTCGGACGTGTCGTAGTCGGTCGATACCGTCTCCGGATTGCAGTTGACCATGATGGTCTCGTAGCCGACCTCTTTCAGCGCGAAGGCGGCGTGGCAACAGCAGTAGTCGAACTCGATGCCCTGGCCGATGCGGTTCGGACCGCCGCCAAGAATGACGACCTTTTTCCGGTCGGACGGCGCCGCCTCGTCGACGACTTTCCCGGCGAACGGCGCCTCGTAGGTTGAATACATGTACGCCGTGGGTGAAGCGAATTCGGCGGCACATGTATCGATGCGCTTGAACACCGGGCGCACGCCGAGCTTGCGGCGTTTTGCCATCACGGCGTCGGCATCGGTATCGGTCAGCTTGCCGAGCCTCTTGTCGGAGAAACCCATCGCCTTGAGCCGACGGAACGGGCCGGCGGTTGTCGGCAGGCCTTTCGCCGCGATCTCAGCTTCCATCTCCACCAACCCGCGAATTTCCGCGAGGAACCAGGGATCGATGCGGCAGGCATTGTGGATCACCTCGTCATTGGCGCCGAGCCGCATGGCCTGCGCCACCTTCAGCAGGCGGTCAGGTGTCGGTGTGCCGAGCGCGGCGCGGATCGCGGCCTTGTTGTCGGTGTCCTCCATGCCTTTGGCTGCGTCGTAACCTTCGATGGCCACCTCATCGAGGCCGGAAAGACCGGTTTCGAGCGAGCGCAGCGCCTTCTGCAGGCTCTCCTGAAACGTGCGACCGATCGCCATCGCTTCGCCCACCGATTTCATCGAGGTGGTCAGCACGGGTGAAGCGCCGGGGAATTTCTCGAAGGCGAACCGCGGGATCTTGGTGACAACGTAGTCGATCGTCGGCTCGAACGAGGCTGGCGTTGCACCGCCGGTGATATCGTTGGCGATTTCGTCGAGCGTGTAGCCGACCGCGAGCTTGGCCGCGACCTTGGCGATAGGGAAGCCGGTGGCTTTCGATGCCAGCGCGGAAGAGCGCGACACGCGCGGATTCATCTCGATCACCACCAGCCGCCCGTCGACCGGGTTGATGGCGAACTGCACGTTCGATCCACCGGTCTCCACGCCGATCTCGCGCAGCACGGCGATCGAGGCGTCACGCAGGATCTGATATTCCTTGTCGGTGAGCGTCAGCGCCGGCGCAATGGTGATCGAGTCACCCGTGTGCACGCCCATCGGATCGACATTTTCGATCGAGCAGATGATGATGCAGTTGTCTTTTTTGTCGCGCACCACCTCCATCTCGAATTCTTTCCAGCCCAGCACCGATTCCTCGATCAGCACCTCGTTGGTCGGAGAGGCGTCGATGCCGCCTTCGACGATGTCGATGAACTCGGCCTTGTTGTAAGCGATGCCGCCACCGGTGCCGCCGAGCGTGAACGACGGGCGGATGATTGCCGGCAGGCCGATATCGTCGAGCGCTTCGAGCGCCTGCGGCAGCGTCTTGATCTGGTGCGAGCGCGGCGTCGGCAGGCCGATCCGCTCCATGGCCTTGCGGAAAAGCTCACGGTCTTCGGCCTTGTCGATGGCGTCCGCGGTGGCGCCGATCATCTTGACGTTGAATTTTTCCAGCACGCCCATCTTGCGCAAGCTCAGCGCGCAGTTGAGCGCGGTCTGTCCGCCCATGGTCGGGAGCAGCGCATCAGGGCGCTCGCGCTCGATGATCTTGGCGACGATCTCCGGCGTGATCGGCTCAATGTAGGTGGCGTCGGCGAGATCGGGATCGGTCATGATCGTCGCCGGGTTCGAGTTCACCAGGACGATCCGGTAGCCCTCGTCCTTGAGCGCCTTGCACGCCTGCGTGCCCGAGTAATCGAACTCGCAGGCCTGGCCGATAACGATCGGACCCGCGCCGATGATCAGGATCGATTTGATGTCAGTTCGCTTGGGCATTCGGTAACGCGTTTCCTTTTCGTCATTCCTGGGAATGACAAGGAATTCCAGGCACAAAAAAAGGGCGCGCAAATCGCGCGTCCCGGGGGGCGCTAGGGGAAGGCCCCGCGCGCGGTGGTCCTTTAGACCAGATTCGACGGGCAGGGAAGGGCTTCGCCGCCCGATCGGTGGATGAAGATCAGCGGCTGATCCGGGCGAGGAATGTCATCCGCCGCTGGTTGTGACCGATATTGCGCGGGGCGCGTTTTGCCTCAAACCCTGCGCGCGAGAGCTTTTCGAGCGCCGCGGCTTCGGTGTAGTGCGAAAGCCCGATCGTCTTGCGCAGGCGCAGATAGTCGGAGACGAAGATCCGCATCAGGCCTGATGTCGCGGCCCAGAAAAACCCGTTGGCCGCGCCGAAGCGCAGCAGGGCATACGCTGCTGACGGTGCGGCGAGGTGCGGCGGCACGATATCGCCGAGGATGAAGAGGCCGCCCGGTTTGAGCAGCGTGCGGAACATCGCAAGCAGCCGCTCGAGTTCCGTATCGCTCAGATATTGTGCAACCGAATGCATCACGATCAGGTCGAACGAAGCCTTGGGCAGCGCGGCTGCCTGCTCGGCACTGATCACCGTGATCTTCGGGTCGGCCGCGTAGTGCATGGTGAGCGAAGCGCGCACATTGGGCGCGGCTTCGGCGAGAACCAGTTGACCGCAGGCGGCGGCGACAAGTTCGGCCGAGGTTGCTTCGCCGCAGCCGTAGTCCAGCACATGCGCGGTCGGTGAGGGCACATAAGCGCGGATGTCCTGCGCGATCGTGCGGTAGTGCACGTCGCGGTGACGCGCGTTCACGTAAATCACCGAGTGCTTGAAATCGTAGAAATCGATCCAATCGCTCATAAGGTCTCGCTAGAACTTTCCTATAGCCGTCATGAACAAACTTGTCCCGTCATTCCGGGACGGCCCGCAGGGCCGGACCCGGAATCCAGGCGCGCGTTCTGGATCCCGGGTCTGCGGCGCACCACTTCGTGCTGCGCCGCGCCCGGGATGACGCCTGGAAAAGTCTGCGAACTTACGCCTCTCGATCCTGCCGCCAGAGCTTCGGCAGCGGGCCATCCTTGCCCAGGACCGGATCGCTGTCCGGCAACGGCACCTTGGGAATCGTCGTCAGCGCCTTGCCGCGATCGGCGGGATTGTCGCCACGGCACAGGTTATATGTGCCGTCCGGCGGATAGGCGCCAATGACGAGAAGGTCCTCGCTGCCGGATAGTCGCTGATGGCCCGTGCCCGCCGGCAGCACGACCACGTCACCAGCCGCAAGCTCGAACGCTTCGCCGCGTTCTCCGCCGAGCTGAACCCTCGCGTGACCGCGCGCGATACCGAGCGTTTCGTGAATCATCGAGTGGTAGTGCACGAACGGGTAGATACCGTTGCGCCATTGCCCGTTGCCCCAGCCATTGTCCGAAAACCGCGTTTCAATGGCGCTTGCGGAAGCATCGACCGCGCCCTTGTAGACGAGAACCGGCAGCGCCGAATTGTTGGGCACCTTGCCGTCGTCCTTGAACAGGTAGGTGAGGGGCTTCGCGGTGGTCATGGCGGAATAACGCTCAGCACCGAGCGGTGGTTCGTGCGGACGTCATTCCGGGACGGCCCCGCAGGGCCGGACCCGGAATCCAGATGCATCAGCGTCTGGGTCTGGATTCCGGGTTCGCGCCTCCGGCGCGCCCCGGAATGACGAAGTGAGCCTCTAAGCAATCTTGCGCTTGGCCTGCCGCATCATCTCGACGAAGCGCCTGAAGAGATAATGACTGTCGCGCGGGCCTGGCGAAGCTTCAGGATGGTACTGCACCGAGAACACCGGCCTGTCCTTCAGCGCGATGCCGCAATTCGAGCCGTCGAACAACGACAAGTGTGTCTGCTCAACATTCTTCGGCAGCGATTCCTTGTCCACCGCGAAACCGTGGTTCATCGAGGTAATCTCGACCTTGCCCGTGGTCAGATCCTTTACCGGATGGTTCGCGCCGTGGTGGCCCTGATGCATCTTCATCGTCTTGCCGCCGACGGCGATGCCGAGCATCTGATGGCCGAGACAGATGCCGAAGGTCGGCGTGCCCGAGTCGATCAGTTTTTTGATGACGGGCACAGCGTATTCGCCGGTCGCCGCCGGATCGCCGGGGCCATTCGAGAGGAAAACCCCGTCAGGTTTCAGCGCCATGATGTCTTCAGCCGAAGTTTTGGCCGGAACGACGGTGACCTTGCAGCCGGTGCCGGCGAGGAGACGAAGAATGTTGCGCTTGATGCCGTAGTCGATCGCGACGACGTGGAATTCGGGATTTGTCTGCCGCGCGTAGCCCTTGTCCCAGGACCACGGCGTTTCGTCCCAGGTGAAGCGTTGGCCGCTCGTCACCATCGGCACGAGGTCCATGCCGACGAGGCCCGGCCATTCTTTGGCTTCTTTCTTCAGCGCCGCGAGATCGAATTTACCCGATGGCTCGTGCGCGATGACGGCGTTGGGCATTCCGTTGACGCGGATGAGCGAGGTCAGCGCGCGCGTGTCGATGCCGGCAAGCCCGACGATGCCGCGCGCCTTCAGCCAGTCGTTGAGGTGTTTGGTCGCGCGATAGTTCGACGGCGAAGTGATGGCCGTGTGCAAGATGACTCCGCGCGCGCCCGGGGTCGCCGCCATGTTGACGGTTTCGATGTCTTCTTCGTTGGTGCCGACATTGCCGATGTGCGGAAACGTGAAGGTGATGAGCTGCCCGGCATAGGACGGGTCGGTGAGGATTTCCTCATAACCCGTCATGGCGGTGTTGAAGCACACCTCGCCGACCGCATGTCCGGTGGCGCCCAGTCCGAAGCCCTCGAATACGGTTCCGTCGGCCAGAACCAATAGCGCGGTCGCCTTGGGCTCGGCCCAATGACCGGCGGGGGCGGCTTTCGTCTGGGTCATGGCCTCTTACTTGCGTATTATAGTGTGCGAGGCAAGGGGCCGCGTGGTGCCGCCCCCAATCAATGCAAACAATGCAAGGAGGGGCTAAGCGGTGCTGCGCGACGACATTAACAAGGCTCTCACAGAGGCCATGAAGGCCAAGAACGAGCGGGCCGTTTCCACGCTGCGGATGGTCAATTCCTCGCTCAAGAATGCCGATATCGAGGCGCGCGGTGCCGGCAAGCCGCCGCTCGGCGATGCCGAGGTGCTGAGCCTGCTGCAGAAGATGATCAAGCAGCGGCAGGAATCGGTCGAGCTCTATCAGAAGGGCGGCCGCGCCGACCTCGTGAAGCAGGAGCAGGAAGAGATCGCGATCATTACCGGTTACCTGCCGAAGCAGATGTCAGATGATGAAATGAAAGCGGCGATCGAGGCGGCGGTGAAGGAAACCGGCGCCGCCGGCATGAAGGACATGGGCAAGGTGATCGGCGTGCTGCGCGGCAAGTTCGCCGGGCAGATGGACATGGCCAAGGCGAGCGGCATGGTGAAGGCGCGGCTGTCGGGCTAACGCAATGGCGATGGACCGTGACCTCGTCATTCCGGGGCGCGGCCGTCGGCCGCGAACCCGGAATCCAGAAATAGACACCGTACGCGTATCTGGATTCCGGGTCCGACCTTGCGGCCGTCCCGGAATGACCGCGAACGAGATCGAGGTAAACGCATGAAACGAGTGCTCACCGCCGCCATCATGTTAGCCGCGATGTGCCCGGAAATCGTTTTTGCCGACGATTACCCGAGCAAGCCGATCCACGTGCTCACGACATCGAGTGCCGGCGGCATCAGCGACATCTTCATGCGCGTGCTCGGCGAGGAGCTGCACAAGAGCCTCAATCAACCGTTGATCATCGACAATCGCCCCGGCGGCGCCGGCAATATTGCGGCGCGCGCGTGCCAGGACGCGCAGCCTGACGGCTACACGATCTGCATCATCAATGCCGATCCGATGATCTACAACCAGTTCCTCTTCAAGAACTTGTCGTTCGATCCCGACAAGCTCGCACCGATCATCAATCTCTTCGATCTGATCCAGGTGCTGGTGATCAATTCCGATCTCAACGCCAAAACGGTCGATGAATTGATCGCGGTGTCGAAGCAGAAGCCGGGCACACTCTCATATCTCACGGCCTCGGTGCCGATGGTCGCTTACATGGACAGCCTCAAAAACGAAAAAGGCGCCGACTGGGTGCGCGTGCCATTCAAGGGCGGTGGTGAGGCGACGAACGCGATTCTCGGCGGCTCGACCCCGATCGGGCTCATCGGGCTTGGCAACGTCATCTCTAACATCCGCGCGGGCAAGATGACGGCGCTGGCGTTGATCAACAACATCCGCACGCCGCTATTGCCGGACGTGCCGACACTCGAAGATCTCGGCTACAAGGGTGCGCCGTCGCAAACCTGGTACGGGTTGTTTGCGCCGCCGGGCACGCCCCGTCCGATCATCGATAAGATCGCGGCTGAGGTGAAACGCGTTTTCGCCGACAAGGACTTCGTCGAGAAATACGTGATCAGCCGCGGCCAGGTGCCGGCGATCAATACACCGGATCAGTTCGCCGCGCAGATCAAGGCCGACCGCGCCGCCGCGCAAGAGGTGGTGAAGGCCTCCGGCATGCAGCCGCAGTAGAGTGTTGTGGCTGCCCTTCTCGTCATTCCGGGGCGCGCGGAACGCGCGAACCCGGAATCCAGATTTACATTACAGAGGCTACGCCAAGATCTCCGGATAGAGGTCGCGCCAGTCGGAGTTCTCGTTTTCAATCAAATTGATCTTCCACGCTCTCCGCCATTTCTTGAGTTCTTTTTCGCGCTCAATTGCGGTTTGCGGGTCGTCGTAGCACTCAAACCAAACCAGACGATCAACGTTGTAGCGGGCAGTGAAGCCCGGTGTCGTCTTTTGCTTATGTTCATAAATTCGGCGGGAGAGATCGCGCGTCACACCAAGATACAAAGTCCCGCCTTTTCGACTGCAAAGAAGATAAACGTAATAACGCACGCTCGCACTCGTGGCTGGATTCCGGGTTCGCGCCTTCGGCGCGCCCCGGAATGACTCATAGTGGAACGGCCCTTACGCCACCTCGAGCAAAATCTCCGTCAACCGCTCAGGGTCATCGATCATCACGTCGTGGCCGCATGGCACTTCATAAGTGCGCCACGATGGATCAGCCTTCACACGCGCGAGCGCTTTTTCGAATGACACATTCGGATAGCCCGATGCGCGGATATACGTCTTCTTCGCAATGCGCTCCCGCGCGCCGGTGAGCTTGAGCTTCTCCGTGAAGGTGGCGATCGGTTGCGGCGTTGCCAGTGAATCGACCCAGGCGCAGTCCTTCTCGTTGACCTTGAAGGCCGCGGCATCGCGCACCGGCACGGTGATCTCGCCGCGCGCAAGTGCGCCACGGATGACGTCCTGCACCGCCGGCTGCACCAGATCGAGCGTGGAATCGCCATTGTCGGGAATGAAAGCGTCGAGGAATACGATCGACTGGATCGCGTCCGGCACTGCCTCGGCGATGCCGGAGATGACGCAGCCGCCATAGGAATGGCCGACCAGCACGAAATTCCGCAGCCGCTCGTATTCGATGACGCCAAGCACATCGGCAATGTGCAGGGAGAGATCAATGCCCGGGCGAAGCAGGTGCGCGCGCTCGCCGAGACCGGTGTTCGTCGGGGCGAACACGCTGTGCCCGCGGGCGCGCAGCCGGTCGGTCACGCGCTGCCATGCCCAGCCGCCATGCCAGGCACCGTGCACGAGGATGAAGGTCTTGGCGTTTCCGGGTTGCATGTTCTCTCCGCATCCAGTCTTTTCAGTCTCCATGCCCTAAAGGCGTGGATGCGCGGGTCAAGCCCGCGCATGACGACGGAGAGGCTATATCCGCTTCCACAGGCCTAAGGCTGCCTGTGGAAAAGCAGGAAATGGCCTGAAACCTCAGACAACAGCACACGTTTCCGGTATCGGCCCAGAAACTCCCCAGTTGCGGGCCTATGCTCGGCAAAACGATTCGGCCTTAGACCCATGCGCTTCACGCCCCAGTTTCTCGATGAGCTGAAAGCCCGGCTTCCTGTTTCGGAAGTCGTGGGCCGGCGCGTCAAGCTCGTGCGCTCGGGGCGCGAGTTCAAGGGCCTGTCGCCGTTCAACAAGGAGAAGACGCCGTCCTTCTTTGTGAACGACCAGAAGCAGGCCTGGTTCGATTTCTCCTCGGGCAAGAACGGCAGCATTTTCGATTTCGTGATGGAAAGCGAAGGCGTCACGTTCCCCGAAGCCGTAGAGCGCCTGGCGCAGATGGCCGGCGTGCCGCTGCCGAAAATCTCCCGCGAGGACGAGGCGCGCGCCGAGCGGCGCAAGACGCTGCACGATGTGATGGAGATCGCGGCCAAATTCTTTCAGGACACGCTCGCCTCACGCACCGGCGCGAAAGCGCGCGGCTATCTCGCCGACCGTGGCCTTGATCCGGCGACGCAGCTCAAGTTCCGCATGGGTTATGCACCGAGCGAGCGTTTCGCGCTGAAGGAGCACCTCGGCTCGCACGGCATTCCGGTCGAAGACATGGTCGAGGCCGGACTGCTGATTTCCGGCGACGACATTCCGGTGCCGTTTGACCGCTTCCGCGATCGCGTGATGTTTCCGATCACTGATTTGCGCGGCCGCGTGATCGCCTTTGGCGGGCGGGCGCTCGAGAAGGATGCTCAGGCGAAATATCTCAACTCGCCGGAGACGCCGCTCTTTCACAAAGGAGCGACGCTTTACAACATCGCCACCGCACGCCAGGCCGCGCACGAGGGCGCGCCGCTGATCGCGGTCGAAGGCTATGTCGACGTGATCGCGATGGTCACCGCGGGCTATGCCGCAACCGTCGCGCCGCTCGGCACGGCGCTCACCGAAGACCAACTCGGGCTGCTCTGGAAAATGGCGGACGAACCGGTGCTCTGCTTCGACGGTGACGGCGCGGGCGTGCGTGCCGCCTATCGTGCCGTCGATCTCGCAATGCCGCGCATCAAGCCCGGCAAGAGCCTGCGCTTCGCACTGCTGCCGCAGGGGCAGGACCCGGACGATCTGGTGCGGGCGGGCGGACGCGAGGCCGTGCAGGAAGTCATCGGCGCGGCTCGGCCATTGGCCGACATGCTGTGGGCACGCGAGACGGAAGGGCATTCCTTCGATACGCCAGAGCGCCGGGCGGCACTCGAAGCCCGCGTCAACGAGTTGATGGCCCAGATCGGCGACGAGGCGGTGCGAAAATACTACCGGCAGGATTTCGCGACCCGCCTTGCGAATTTCTTCGCGCCTCCGCCGCGCGAATCACGTGGGCGCAACGAATGGCGCGAGCCGCGCAGTCGCGGCGGAAACTGGCGCGAGCGACGTAACAATGGCGACTGGCAGCGGCAGGCGCCGCCGCGCGGTCCGGGTCGGCCAATGCCCTATGTGGTGGCGAGCCAGCAGCTCGCCTCAAGCCCGGTGCATCGCGGCCACCGCACGGCCGTCCCGCGGCGTGAGGCGCTGATCCTTCTGGCCGCACTCAACCACCCATGGTTGCTGCACGATCATCTCGAGGAGCTCGCCGCGCTCGAATTCCGTCATGCCGACGCCGAGCGGCTGAAGGGCGCTTTGATCGATATCGCGGCCCACGCCTCGGCGCTCGACGCCGGGGCCCTGCGGGCGGAACTCGCGGGGCGCAATCTGACCGAGGCCATGGACCGGGTGGCCCAGTCGATCACCACCCCCTCCTCGGTCTGGGGGGCCCAGCCGGAGGCCGCGCCGGACGATGTTCTTGTGACCTGGCAGCAGCTTGTCGCCTTGCATCGGCAATGGCATTCACTAACTAAGGAGCTCAAGGACGCCGAGCAGGCCCTGGGCCAGGACGCGAGCGAAGCCAGTTATTTGCGCTTGCGCGACGTCAAAGCCCGCCTGTCGAAGATGGAAGGCACCGAGGCCCTGATAGAGGGGTTCGGAGCCTCTTCCGGTCGGGGCGTTCGTAGCTTATGACGTGCCGCCGCCTTTTTTGGGCAGGCGGGAAATCAGGGCCGGCGTGGAATAAAGGGTCGATTCCAGCGGTATTCTGGGTTAATCGGAGCTTAAGCGAGTTCCGACGAGACTGAAGACCTGATTCGGGGCGGCGCCTTGCCGGCGCGGCCCTTTTTGGCCGTGCCGCCGTGGGGCGCGGGCCAGGTGTAGACGGCCAGGACGGTCCAGGAGAAACGGAATGGCGAGCAAAGCAAAGGCGACGCAGGCAAAAGAAAAAGAAGAAGCTCCCGAGAAGGAAGAAGGCGCGCCCGATACTCCGCTGCCGCTGCTCGATCTCTCGGATGCTGGCGTCAAGAAGATGATCAAGGCCGCGAAGAAGCGCGGCTACGTCACTATTGATCAGATCAACGAGGTGATGCCCTCGGGCGAGGTGTCCTCCGACCAGATCGAGGACATCTACGCGATGCTCAACGAGATGGGCATCAACGTCGTCGAGACCGAAGAAGCGGACGCCGACGAGAAGGCGGCCGAAGAAGATGATGATGACGACGACACCGGCACGGAAGTCGTCGAGGCGAAGACCAAGTCACTCGCCACCACCGAGAAAAAAGAACCGTCCGAACGCACCGACGATCCCGTGCGCATGTATCTGCGCGAGATGGGTTCTGTCGAGCTGCTCTCGCGCGAGGGCGAAATCGCCATCGCCAAGCGCATCGAGGCCGGCCGCGAGGCGATGATCGCAGGTCTCTGCGAAAGTCCGCTCACCTTCCAGGCCATCATCATCTGGCGCGACGAGCTCAACGAAGGAAAAGTCTTTCTCCGCGACATCATCGATCTCGAAGCGACCTACGCCGGTCCCGACGCGAAGCAGATGCAGCCGCCGGTGATCGGACCCGACGGCAAGCCGATCATGCCCGCGGTGGGCACGCCCGTTCCGGGCGCGCCGCATCTTCAGGTCGTGCAGACGCCGGCCCCGCCGGCAGCGCCGCCGGCCGCGACTCCTTTCAAGGCGCCGGGCGCCGAGGGTGAAGAGGAGCCAAAGGATCCTGGCGAGGCTGCAGCCGAGAGCGATTACGACGAAGACGATATGGAGAATTCGCTTTCGCTCGCCGCCATCGAGGCCGAGCTGAAGCCGAAGGTGGTCGAGACCTTCGACACGATCGCGGATTCGTTCAAGCGTCTGCGCCGCCTGCAGGAGCAGGACATCGAATTCCGCCTGAAGAATTCGTCGCTGTCGCCGGCACAGGAACGCAAGTACAAGAAGCTGAAGGAAGAGATCATCTCCGAGGTGAAGTCGCTGCGGCTCAACCAGGCGCGCATCGATTCTCTCGTCGAGCAGCTTTACGACATCAACAAGCGCCTCGTGTCCAACGAAGGCCGGCTGATGCGGCTCGCCGAAAGCTATGGCGTCATCCGCGAGGACTTTCTGAAGCAGTACATGGGCGGCGAACTCGACCCGCGCTGGCTCAACCGCGTGTCGAAATTGTCGGCCAAGGGCTGGAAGAATTTGGTCGCGCGGGAAAAGGATCGCATCAAGGAGATCCGCTCGCTGGTGCATGACCTCGCCGCGCAGACCGGCGTCGAGATCGCGGAATTCCGCAAGATCGTGCACATGGTGCAGAAGGGCGAGCGCGAAGCGCGCCAGGCGAAGAAGGAGATGGTGGAGGCCAACCTGCGCCTCGTCATTTCCATCGCCAAGAAATACACCAACCGCGGCCTGCAGTTCCTCGACCTGATTCAGGAAGGCAACATCGGCCTGATGAAGGCGGTCGACAAGTTCGAGTACCGCCGCGGCTACAAGTTCTCGACCTATGCGACATGGTGGATCCGGCAGGCGATCACCCGCTCGATCGCCGACCAGGCGCGCACCATCCGTATCCCGGTGCACATGATCGAGACGATCAACAAGATCGTGCGCACGAGCCGGCAGATGCTCAACGAAATCGGCCGCGAGCCGACGCCGGAAGAGCTGGCCGAGAAGCTCGGCATGCCGCTCGAGAAGGTGCGCAAGGTCCTCAAGATCGCCAAGGAGCCGCTCTCACTCGAAACGCCCATCGGCGACGAGGAGGATTCGCATCTCGGTGATTTCATCGAGGACAAGAACGCGGTCCTGCCGATCGACGCGGCGATCCAGTCGAACCTGCGCGAGACCACGACGCGCGTGCTGGCGTCACTGACGCCGCGCGAGGAGCGCGTGCTGCGCATGCGCTTCGGCATCGGCATGAATACCGACCACACGCTGGAAGAAGTCGGCCAGCAGTTCTCGGTCACCCGCGAACGTATCCGCCAGATCGAGGCGAAGGCGCTCAGAAAACTGAAACACCCTTCACGGTCCCGCAAGCTCCGGAGCTTCCTGGACAACTAGAGACGCCTTTAGCCCCCGGGCTTGACCCGGGGGTGAAGCATCCGAGCCGGTCGCGGAAACTACGATCGTTCCTGGATAACTGATCAGACAAAACCCCGGCTCAGGCCGGGGTTTTTGTTTTCAGCCTTGCTGTTTTTTCCGCGGCAATCCCTTGCGCTTCGTGTGCGCGAATTCCTCGAGCTGCTTCTCGCTCATCGATTGGGCCATCTGGCGCGAGGCGCCTTTGAGGCTCGAGATCGGGGTTTCGCCGCGTTTGGCGGACAAGGCGGCGCCCGCCGCCATCTGCTGTTTCTTCGATTTTGCCGGCATGACGTTCACTCCCTGCTTAAAGAGGGAGGAACGCGTTTCGGTTCGAACCGTTCCCGGCGAGAAAGCGCTCAGCGTCCGCGTTGCGAGCGGTAAAGTTCGGCCTGTGTCTCTTTTGTGCCGGCGCGACGAACGCTCTTGATCGGGCTGCGCGGTACGCCGGATTTTGCCGCGATCTCCGCGTCCTGTTCTTCGATGATGGCTCTGGCGGGTTCATCGCCTTCGAGACCGCCGAGCGCCGAGCCCGGAACCCTGCGGTTGGACCGCTGGGTGCCGTCCTCGTAAAACACGTCGAACAGTACGAATTCGCCAACAGTTCGCGTCCCGGGTTTGCGAGCCATGTTGTTGTTCCTTGGTTCGGCGCCCCGCCGCGTTGGGCCGGGGTTTTGCCTGAAAAATTCTGGAAACGCAACGGCGCGAGCCGGCGCTTGTGGAGCGCGCCCCGCCGATTTTATTTGATTCGCCGCCGTTAAGCCGCGCTCAATTTCCCTTGTCGGCTTCGGCCACCGTCACCGGCTGGTCGCGCCACACATCAGGGAACGTCTTCTTCAGGTTCTCAACCTTCGGTGCATCGTTGATGACGATGTAGGGCTGATAGGGGTGCTTGGTCGCGTAATCCTGGTGATAACCTTCGGCGGCGTAGAACGGTACCTTCATCGTGTTGGTTTTCGTCACGATCGGACGCTTGTACACGCCGGTCTTGTCGAGCTGCGCGATGTAATCCTGTGCGACCTTCTGCTGCGTTTCGTTCTGCGGGAAAATCTCCGAACGATATTGCGGCCCGCTGTCCGGGCCTTGGCGGTTGAGCTGCGTCGGATCGTGCGCGACCGCGAAGTAGATCTGCAGGATCTTGCCGTAGGAAATTTCACGCGGGTCGAACGTCACACGCACGCTTTCGGCGTGGCTGGTGCGGCCGGAGCTGACGACGTCGTAAGTGGCATCTTTCTGCGCGCCGCCGGCATAACCGGACACCGCGTTGGTGACGCCTTTGACGTGCTGGTACACGGCCTGGATGCCCCAGAAGCAGCCGCCCGCGAGCACGGCGGTTTCGAGCCCCCCGCTTTGCGCCGGCGCTTCGGCTGCAGGTGGCGGAATGGTCACGGCGGATTCGGCCAGCGCCGCAAGCGGGCTGAAGGCGAGGGCAGTCGCGAAAAGTACAGCGGAAGGACGCATCATGGTGTTCGTTCCCGACGTTTATCCGCTCCCATATAGGGGCGAATTCGGCCTTTGGCTTCACACAAACGGTACACGACTACGTGACCCCGCCAAGTGGTGCGGCGTGCGCCGACCCCCGGGCGGGATTATAATTTGCCCGCCACGTTCCTCCTGAAACCGGAGATGTCGTCATGGCAACTTACCTGTTGTTCGGGAAATATTCGTCCGAGGCGCTCAAGGGCATCAGCGCCAAGCGCTCCGAAGACGCCAAAGCGCTGTTCAAGAAGCATGGCGGCGAGTTGAAGGCAGCCTA
>Ga0207700_10001060_pt1 | contig 15834 bp, 12 predicted proteins | sample LARL82metaG_FD_184348 | JGI IMG/M metagenome (GOLD analysis project Ga0207700, IMG submission 184348) | Corn, switchgrass and miscanthus rhizosphere microbial communities from Kellogg Biological Station, Michigan, USA - LAR L8-2 metaG... | ecosystem: Host-associated > Plants > Roots >...
ACGCGGATCGAGCCCACGCCGTCGGTTCCGACCGCAAGCGGAACGCAGTTCGCCGCCACGCTGGCCGCAGCGCCGCCACTCGAGCCGCCGCTGGTGCGGTTCAGATCCCACGGGTTGCGCGTCACGCCCGAGACCGGACTGTCGGCCGTCAGCTTGTAGCCGGCTTCGCAGGTTGTCGTCTTGCAGGTGATAATGGCGCCTGCCGCTTTCAGCGAGGCCACCACCGCCCCGTCAACGTCCGGAACGAAATCCTTCAGGTACGGCGCGCCGCCCTTTGCCGGCACACCCGCGACGTAGACGAGATCCTTCACCGTTACCGGAATTCCCGCCAGCGGAGCTTCCACGCTCCCTTTTGCCCAGGCCACGGTCGCACGGTCTGCTTCCGCGCGGGCCTGCTCATACATCGGCGTGACGACGATATTGCATGAGGCGTCGGTGGCCGCGAGCGCCGCGATGACGTCCTCGATCACCTCACTCGGCGTGAAGCGCCTGGCGCGGTAACCTTCCAGCAAATCGGCGACCGATAGCCTGGCCAGTGGGTTCAGCGCGGCGCTCGCGCGGTCCCGAACCGTCGCTATTCCCACGAAAGGTCTCATGATTTGTGGATTGCAGAGGCGACGGCGCGCTTTGCCATCACGGTGACGAGGTGGGCGCGATATTCGGCATCGCCATGGATGTCGGAGGTCAAGTTAGCGGCGCCGATCTTGATCGGGGCAAGAACGCCGGGCTCAAAGGACGAGCCGAGGGCGGCCTCCATGGCCGGGACGCGAAAGACACCTGGCCCCGCTCCCGTAACGGCGACACGCACGCCGGCGGCGCCCTTGGCAACACAGACGCCGACCAGCGCGTACCGCGAAGCCGGAGATTTGAATTTCGCGTATCCGGCCGCAAGCGGTATCGGAAATCGCAATGCGGTGATGAGCTCACTGGCCTCAAGCGCCGTCTGAAACAGCCCGCGAAAGAAATCATCCGCCTTGATTTCACGCTTGTTGGTCACGATCGTTGCGTTCAGGGCGAGTACCGCAGCCGGATAATCGGCGGATGGGTCGTTGTTTGCGACCGATCCTCCGATCGTCCCGCGATTGCGGACGGCCGGATCGCCGATCCCCTCGGCGAGATCAACCAACATCGGGATTTTCTCCAGGACCACGTCGGATTCCGCGACGCTGACGTGACGGGCCATGGCGCCGATCGTCAAACTGTCTCTCTCGGCAGCAATATCGGTCAGCTGCGGAATTTTGGAAAGATCGACGATCGCTGCCGGCGCGGCCAGCCGCTGCTTCAGCGTCGGCAGCAAAGTCATGCCGCCCGCCAGCGGCGTGCTGTCCGGCGTCCCGCCCAACAGTGCAAAGGCTTCCGAAATCGAGTTCGGCTGGTGAAGTTCGAAGGCTCTCATGTCGAAACTCCTATTCAGCAGCGCGCGGCATGGCCGCGTTTTGGATGATCCGCCAGATGCGGTTGGGCGAGGCCGGCATGTCGACATGCTGAACCCCGAGATGCGACAACGCATCGACCACGGAATTCATCACCGCTGCCGGCGATCCGATGGTTCCGACCTCGCCGCAACCCTTCACTCCCATCGGGGTGTGCGTACACAGGGTCGAGTGCGTCTTGATCGTCATCTTCGGCAAATGGTCGGCCCGCGGCATGCAGTAGTCCATCAACGATCCCGACAGCAATTGCCCGGTCACCTCGTCGTAGACCGCCGTTTCGTACAGCGCCTGCCCGACCCCTTGCACGATGCCTCCATGCAGCTGTCCCTCGACAATCATCGGGTTGATGACGGTTCCGACGTCATCGACAGCGGTGTATTTCTCGAGCGAGACGATCCCGGTTTCCGGGTCGATCTCCACTTCCGCGATATGGCAGCCGCCCGGATAGGTGAAATTCACCGGGTCGTAATAGGCCTTCTCCTCAAGTCCCGGTTCGAGGATTTCCAGCGGGTAATTATGCGGGACATAGGCTGCGCCCGCGATCTCCTGGAAGGTTTTGCGACGGTCGGTGCCGGACACTGAAAATACGCCGGCCTTGAACTCGATATCGTGTTCGCCGGCTTCCAGAAGATGCGCGGCGATCTTTCTTCCTTTCGCCACCACCTTTTCGCTCGCCTTCGACAGCGCCGCGCCGCCGACGACGAGCGAGCGCGAACCGTAGGTTCCCATGCCGAACTGCACCTTGTCGGTGTCGCCAAAGACGATGTCGACATTGTCAAAGGGAACGCCGAGTTTCTCCGAGGCGATCTGGGCGAAGGTCGTCTCATGACCCTGGCCATGGTTGTGGGTACCGATCAAGACGGTCACGTTCCCACTCGGGTGCACCCGCACGGTGGCGCTCTCATAGAGCCCGCCCCGCGCGCCGAGCTGGCCCGCAAGACGAGACGGCGCCAGCCCGCAAGCCTCGACATAGGTCGAGTAGCCGATGCCGCGCAGCTTTCCTGATTTGGCCGACTCTGCTTTGCGCGCAGCAAAGCCTGCAACATCGGCAGCCGCAAGCGCGCCTTCGAGGCAGCCCATCGGATCGCCGGAATCGTACTGCACGATCACCGGCGTCTGATAGGGATAGGCTTGCTTCGGGATGATATTCCGCCGCCGCAGCTCGACACGGTCGATGCCCATCTCGGTTGCCGCGACATCGACAATGCGCTCGAGCACGAAGGTGGCTTCGGGCCGTCCGGCGCCGCGATAGGCGTCCACCGGCACCGTATTGGTGAAGACGACCTTCACATTGCAGTAGATCGCCGGAGTAGTGTAGACGCCGCTGAGCAAGGGTCCGTAGAGATTGGTCGGTATGTTCGGCCCGAAGGTCGAGAGATAGCCACCCATATTGGCAAGCGTGATGACCTTCAGCGCCAGGAATTTTCCGTTTTCATCGAGTGCCAGTTCGGCCTCGGTGACGTGATCGCGACCGTGGCGGTCCGACAAAAATCCTTCCGAGCGATCGGCAACCCATTTGATCGGCCGTCCGACACGCTTCGCAGCCCATGTGATGACGGCTTCTTCGCCGTAGTGGAATTGCTTGACCCCAAACCCGCCGCCGACATCGGGCGCGACCACCCGCAACTTGTGCTCCGGAATATTAAGCACCAGCGCACTCATAAGGAAGCGCACCACGTGCGGGAACTGACTGGTCGACCAAAGCGTATAGTGTCCGGTGCCGGGGTTATATTCGGCGATTGCCGCCCGCGGCTCCATCGGATTTCCGATCAGACGGTTGTTGACGAGGCTGATGCGTGCCACGTGAGCCGCCTTGCGGATGGCGGTGTCCACCGCGTTCTTGTCACCAAGTTCCCAGTCGCAGCACAGGTTGTTCGGCACGTCCTCGAACAACTGCGGTGCACCCGGCCGAACCGCTTCCAATACGCCGACGACGGACGGCAATACCTCGTAGTCGATCGAGAGCGCTTCCGCCCCGGCATGTGCCGCTTCCAGGGAATCCGCGACCACAAAGGCGACCATGTCGCCGACGAACCTGACCTTGCCCTGAGCGAGCATGGGAAATGGCGGTTCCTTCATCGGCACGCCCGCCGCATTGGTGATACCCCAACCGCATGGCAACGAGCCGAGGCCATCCGCCGCGACGTCCTCTCCCGTCACGACCGCCGTGACGCCCGGCAGCGCCAGCGCTGCGGATTTTTCGAACTCGCGAATTTTCGCGTGCGCGTGCGGCGAACGAACGAAGACGCCAAACGCCATGTCCGGCCGCTTGATGTCGGCGACATAATTGCCGCGTCCGGTGAGGAAGCGAAAATCCTCCTTGCGGCGCGGAGCAGCTCCAATGCCGATGATGCTTCCCATGATTAATCTCCCATTCCAGGCGTGTTCATCGCCGCGGCGCCGACGATCACGGACGCAACGATGTTCTGGTATCCGGTGCAGCGGCAAATGTTGCCTTCCAGCCCGCGCCGCACTTCGGCCTCGGTCGGCGAGGGATTCTTGGCCGCAAGCGCGACCGCCGTCATCACCATCCCCGGCGTGCAAAAGCCGCACTGCAAACCGTGATTTTGATGGAAGGCTTCCTGCATCGGATGCAGCCGGTTGGAACCATCCGGAGCCGTCAGCCCTTCGATCGTGGTCAGCGTGCCGCCATCAAGGCTTGCAGCCAGCAGCGTACAACTCTTCACGGCATCGCCGTTGAACAGCACAACGCACGCGCCGCACTGGCTGGTGTCACAGCCGACATGGGTGCCGGTCAGGTTCAGCGTATCGCGCACCAATTCGGCCACGAGCGTCGCCGGCTCCACATCCAGAGTTCGCCGAGTACCGTTGAGCGTGAAGCTGATTTTCATGAGGGACCTCCGATGGATGGTTTCAGGCGAGGACACGGGCGCGGCCTGCCGACCAGGTGGCCAGTAGAACGTCGCCTACGTTGAACGGATCAAGAAAGAACGTGCGCTCCGGGACATAGGCGATGAATTCGTCGTCCGGCACCGCGTCGAGTATTACTTTGACGAAGGAGCCCTGATACTCGATGGCAGTCACACGGCTCGGCAATATTGTCGATCCGCTGGCAGGCGCGGCGTCGGCGCGCCGCAACTCGATATCGTCGCGGCGAACCGCGAGATCGATGTGGTCGCCGACTTCAATGCGCTTGTCCGGACGCAGACCGACGTGAATGCCGCTTCGATCGCGCTGTGTGATGACAAGGTGGTCCTCGCCGATCTTTTCGACCTTGCCGGTCAGAACGTTCTGCCCGCCCAGAAACTCGGCAACGTAGCGATCCCGGGGGTACGCATAGACGTCACGCGCCGGTCCTGCTTGCTTGATCTTGCCCTTCTCCATCACGACGACCACGTCGGCGAGCGCGATGGCTTCGAGCTGGGTGTGGGTGACGTGAACGAAGGTAATACCGAGATCGCGCTGCATCCGCCGAAGCTCCTGCCGCATCTGAACTCGGAGCTGCTCATCCAGCGCGGAAAGCGGTTCGTCGAGCAACAATACGCGTGGCTCGGTGATCGCGGCTCGCGCCAGCGCCACGCGCTGTTGCTGCCCACCGGACAGGTTAGCCGGTAATCGGTTCGCAAGCTCGGTCAGGCGGACTTTTTCCATCATCGCGTCGGCGGCCTTGTAACGTTCGGCCCTGGTCTGACCGCGAACGCGCAACGCAAACGCGATGTTGTCTCGCACGCTGAGGTGCGGAAACAGCGCATAGGACTGGAACATCATCGCGGTTCGGCGCTCGACCGGCGCAAGGCCAAGGACATTTTCGCCACCGATCAGGATTTCACCCGCGGTCGGCTCCTCATGGCCGGCGATCATCCGCAGCACCGTAGTTTTTCCGCAGCCGGAAGGTCCAAGCAGGCAGATATAAGCTCCGTCCGGTATCTTCAGGTTGATCCCGTCGACGGCATTAATCATGCCGTCATAGCTCTTGCAGAGCCCAGCGAGTTCGATATCACCGCGCGCGGCTCGCATCAGAGTCCCCTTCAGTGACTGTTGGCGCGAACGCCGCGCCGCTTGTTGATCAGAATTATCGCGCCGATGCTGACGCCGATGATCACGAAGGATACGACGGTAGTGACCGTGCCGAGCGCGTAAAGCGACGGCGACGTCACATTCAGCGTCATGCTCCAGATCTCGAGCGGTAGCGTGTTGAGGGAACCGGCTGTCTGTAGCGTGCGGGCGAATTCATCGTATGAAAGCGTGAAGCCAAATAGCGCCACTGCCACCAGGCCGGGCGCCAGGATCGGGATAACAACAAGCCGTATCGTTTGCCAACGGCTGGCGCCCAGGTCGCGGGCCGCCTCCTCCCATGCATTGTCGAACCGCGATATCACCGCAAACATGATGAGCACGCCGAACGGCAACGTCCAGGAAAGCTGCGCGCCGAGCGCCGAGGTGTACCAGGCCGGCCCTATCCCAAACCATTGAAACAGCAAGCCCGTACCAAGGCCGAGCACGAGGCCCGGAGCGACAAGGCTTCCTATCATCAGATAGAACACGAAAGTGTCGCCGAAGAACCGCCGCCGAAACGCCAGTCCGGCCATGAACGAAAACACCAGCGTGATGATCGTGACAAGCACCGCGAGTTTGATGGAGCGATCAAAGGATCCCTTGACATCCCCCGTGCGCACTTGGGTGAACAGGTCGATGAACCAGTGCAGCGAGTGACCCTTCATCGGAAACACCAGGCCGCCACGGACGTCCTGGAATGACAGGATGTAGATGCAGATCATCGGGCCGTAGAGCGCGGCCACGTACAAGACGAAGACGGTGGCGAGGATGTAGAAGGTCCACGGCCGTTTGCCGGGTTGGGTGGCGACCACTCCGCGACGGGGTTGCGTCATGGCAATGTCCGGCCTTTCCATCGCAAGCGTCATTGCGTGATTTCCCTCCTGATATCGACGACGCGGAGGATCAGGGATATGATCGCCACAAGCACAATCGTCAAAAGCACGGCACTCGCGGCAGCAATGGGATATTGCAGAACGCCGACGTTTTCATAGAAGGCGCTCACGACTGATGCGGAACCGCCGCCGGACATCACCTTCACGACGAAGAAGTCGCCCATCACGATGGAGACGACGAAGATCGAGCCGAGCGCAATACCGTTCTTGGACATCGGAATGATGATCAGGCGCATCACGTCGAAGCGGCTCGCGCCGGCATCGATCGCGGCTTCGACGACGCGCTTGTCGATGCGCGCCATCGAATTGAAGATCGGTACGACCATGAATATCGTCAACTGATGTACGTAGGCGATGACGACGGCGAGACTTGAAAACAGCAGGGCCTCGATCGGTTGATCGATAACCCCGACCTTCAAGAGCCCCGTATTGATCAGCCCCTCCTTGCCCAGCAATGGGATCCACGAGATCATGCGGATGATGTTCGAGGTCCAGAACGGCACCGTGCAGATCAGGAAAAGACTGATGGCAAGCAGCTGGCTGCGAATATGGAAGACCAGGAAATAAGCGACGAAGAAACCGATGATCACGGTAAAGAACCAGGTCAATACCGTGAATTTCAGCGTCGCTGTGTAAAGCTGAAGCGTCTGTGCGGAAGTCAAGAGGTCGATATAGTTTGCGAGCGTGACGGTCGGCGTCAGACCCCCGAACCCGTCGGTCTCGAATACGCTCGCAGCCAGCACCACAAGAATAGGGAGCAGGAAAAACGGCACCAGCACGAGCATCAATGGCGTCACATAGAGCCACGCGGTCAGATTTCGAGACATAGCGCTCCAATGGCAGTCGGTTCGACGACGCGCGCCGCCCGCAAGGCTGCAAGGAGCCATGCAGGTGAGCCGGCGTTCAGGCGACCTTGAAGTCGTTCCAACGCTTGTTCATGTAAGCGGCCTCGTCCATCAGCGTGTTCCAGCACGAGATGTTCTTGACGCGCTCGAGGAAAGAGCCGCCATCGCGCAAGGTGCCCGCTTTCTCCATGGATACGCCGTAGGGATCGTTGATTTCCGCCGGTGCCGGCTTGCCGTCGTACCAAAAATCCCATTCGGCCGGCGACAGGAACTTCTTCGCCGTCGAAGGTACCGGGCTGTAATAGCCGTAGCGGGCGACGAAGCCGCCTTGCCATCCGGAGAGATACCAATTGAGATATTCGTAGGCGGCATCGAGCTTCTTGCCGCTGAGATGCTTCATCAGGCCCATGCCGTTGCACCAGCCGCGATAACCTTCCTTGCCGTTCTTGACGTTGACGGGCGCGTAGACGCAGGGAATTTCCTTGACGCGGACGGCGGCGACAGCCGGAGACCACATCGATTGGATGATGACCTCGCCGGCGGCCATGAGCTGCACGGATTGGTCAAACGTCGTCCATGTCGCCCGGAATTGACCTGCTTTCTTGAGCTCGATCAGCTTGTTGCAGGTGAAGTCGATCTCCTCCTTGGTCATGTTGCCCTTGTTGCCGTACTTGATCAGGTCCGCGCTTTCGAAGCAGAGCGCCGCATCCATGATGCCGATCGCGGGCACGTCGAGAATTGCAGCCTTGCCCTTAAATTTCGGATCGATCAGATCCTTCCACTCCGTTACCTGATGACCGACGAGATCGGGCCGGTAGCCGATTGAATCGGCGTTGTAGACTTGCGGCAGGAACGTCGCCCATTCCGCAACGCCATCGTGCAGTTCGGTTGCGTTTGGTTTTGCGATGTACATGGCTTCGTAGGGTGAAATGCCCTGGCGCGGAATCTTGTGGCCATCGATTTCGCCCTTGGTGAAGATCGGCAGGATATTGTCGAATTCCTTGATCTTCTTGACCTCGATCCCCTGGATGACGCCGCGCTTGGTAGCGAGCTTGGCCTGCCATCCTTCGAGATCGGCAATGTCCACCGAGTCCGGCTGACTGATGAACCGGTTGATGGCCGCTGAGGTATCGAGATTTTGCATCGTGACCTTGAAGCCGAGATCCTTCGCGGCCTGATCACCGATCGCCTTTACCACCGAATAGGATACGCCAACGTGGCGCAGCTCGATATCCTTGATCTCCTGTGCCCAAATCGTCGGAAAGCCGCGGATGGCGTCCGTGCTAATCGCGGCACCAACCGCCGCAGCACCGGTCTTGAGCAGCGACCGCCGCGACAGCCCTTTCGCGTTCGAACTGCCTCTGATTCTCAAGATCTTAGCGCCGTTGTCAGACATCTGTTGCTCCGTCCGTGTTTGTGGCCCAAATCACGTCCAACCGGCTCGTTTTCGCTACCGTGTTGATGAAGCACACCGTAGCGACGGAAAAATCCAACTGTAAAATTGGAAGTAACAATGCGATTCATAAGGGAAGCTTATGCTCGCCTGCTTGCCCACTGCAGCGGCATCGCATGCCTAAACTTCGCTGTTGTGTGACGAACGAAGCGATGCAGCGTGTTGGATGCAGCCACTTCGGAGGCGTGATACTGTGCGCATCTCGGTTTAGCCGGAACGTGTGTCGGCATGGGTGCAGGCCTCTTCTGCCTGATTGACCTAGCACATATCCAACTGCCGGGCATTGAAGCGGCCTGCTTCACTGCAGTCTGAAACTGAGCTTCACCAAGATCGGCATATGTCCGGGGCTTATTTGTTGCTTAAAGGGGGAGCGACATGTCAGACTCAAAAATGACAATGGAAGTGCCCACACAAGTGCGCGACTTCGGAGTAAAGAGCGTCGACAAAGCTGAAAGAGCAATTTCGTCATCTATGGAATCGGCAAGCAAATCCGTCGCTATGGCCCCGAGTCTGATGAATGACGCAGCACAACAGACACTCGCAATCACCGAGAAGAACCTGAACGACACGCGTACGGATTCTCAAACTAGATGTTATGATACAACTCTGTGCCTGTCGTAAATCAAATCCGGCCATATTGGTGATGTAGCCCGCCAAGAACTGGGCGACAAAGAATGTGCCCGGCTAGTTCGACGGCGCGCGAGACCGGAGCATCTTTCTCCAAAGATAAATGCGTCCGTACCTCGTTGTGATATTTCATGTACGACAGCAGTATGTGACGGAGATGCTGCTCTCCGAACACAACAACGTGGTCAAGGCATTCCCGTCGGATCGAACCGATTAGCCTTTCAGCATAGGCGTTTTGCCATGGGGAGCGTGGCGATGTCGGCCGGTCGCGAATGCCGATTGATCGAAGTCTGCGGATAAAGACTTCGCCATAGGCCCCATCCCGGTCACGGATCAGATAGCGGGGAGCCTGTTCCCAACCGCAAGCCTCCGTGACCTGATTTGCGATCCATTCCGCATTTGGGTGAGCTGTGACGCCAAACCAAAAAATATGTCGTCGGCCGTGCTCCATGATCAGCAATCCGTAGAGCAGGCGGAACGAGATTGTCGGCACGACGAACATATCCATCGCAGCGATCCCATCCGCATGATTGCGCAGAAACGTCTTCCAACCCTGCGACGGCGGTTCTCGTCTCTTGACCATATATTTGGCAACGCTCGTCTGTCCGACATCAATACCGAGCTTGAGCAACTCACCGTGGATCCGTGGCGCTCCCCACAGTGGATTGGCAATGCTCATCTCGCGGATGAGCTTGCGTACCTTTGGCGGTACGGTTGGTCGGCCGCCACCGCGCCTCGACTCCCAACGCCAGTACGATCTGAACCCGGCACTGTGCCATTTTATGACGGTCTCCGGCTTCACAATCGCCAGAGCGTTTAGGACCGTTGGGGCCAATCGATACAGCCAGGCAAAGATCAAACGGTCTGCGCTACTAAAGGTCTGTCTCTTCGGCGAATGCCGTCGCAGTACGTTAATCTGATGCCGGAGGACCAGGATCTCGGCTGCCAACGAAGATCGCGTCCGGAACAACCCGATCAACACCGTCCAAACAAGGCTGCAGGCTTCCTTCATAGGACAGAAAGATTGCGTGATTCTGCATCAGTTGTCAGCCCGATTGAGTTTACGACAGGGACAACCACTAATCGGCTCATCCGTGCGCCCGCTGCGACTCAAGCCTCTGTGTAGGCTGGCGTAAGGATTAGTGAGAAAGAGTAGCAGGGGCCCGCTACATCGCTAAACCCACTATTCCGGAGTCCCTGTTTTCTTATAGGGCAGCTTCTGGACTTACTTACCGGCGAGCGAATGCGTCGGGCCCAAACATAGCACACTGTCTAGCCGGACCTACCCAGAGCTTTCAGGATAAAGCGAATCTGGTCGCGCAGGCCTGCCTCTGTGTCTTCGCCGTGATCAACGCGGTGCTCGATCAGAATCGGATGGAAGAATGGCATGAACGCGGATCTGACTGCTCGCGCCGCTTCCGCGGCATCTTCGACAACGAACTCGCCCGCTTCGGCACCCTCGCGTATGATCGCCTCGAAGATCGTTCCCATCCGCTCGATATGCGCCTTGATGATCGGCCAGCTCTCCTGCGTGGCGGCGACGATCAACTCGTGCATGGGTCTTGCCTTGACCAGCATCATCTTGTTGTGGTGGTGAACAGCGGCCAGGAGTTGGCCGAGCTTCTCTGTGCCCGGCGCGTTAGTGCGCGCGATCGCGGAAGCGACGTCGGCAACCTCGTTCACAACACGCCCGCAGATGGACTCGTTGATCGCATCCCTGGAGGGAAAGAAACGGTAGATGTTGGCCGGGCTCATGCCGAGTTGAGCGGCGATGTCGGCCACCGAGGTCCTATGGTAACCCACGCGGCGAAACTGCTCCTCCGCTGCGTCCAGTATCCTCTCGCGGGCCTCGTCGGAATCTTTTCCCGTTCGGACCGGACGGTTCATCGAATTGACGGAGCCCTACTCGGCAGCCATTGCTGGTCGTAACTCCGATTGCTCCGCCGAATTATGATGGACCTGATCTGCAGTCGGCTTGATGCGAAACCACACAGCATAAAGCGCAGGAACAAACAGCAGAATCAGCACCGTCCCGACTGCCGTGCCGCCGATCAAGGTATAGGCCATCGATCCCCAGAAGACAGAATGTGTGAGAGGAATAAAGGCCAGCACGGCGGCAAGTGCGGTCAGGATCACGGGCCTGGTACGTTGCACCGTGGCCTCGATGACGGCGTGATAGTCGTCAAGACCGGCGGCACGGTTCTCCTTGATCTGTTCGGTCAGGATCAGCGTGTTGCGCATCAGGATGCCGGCCAGTCCTATCAGGCCAAGAATGGCGTTGAACCCGAAGGGCTGGTTGAAGGTAAGCAATGCCGGCACGACGCCAACGAGGCCGAGCGGTGCCGTCAGCATGACCAAAGCCATCATCGAGAACGATCGCACCTGGAGCATGATGACGATCAGCATGGCGGCAATCATCGCCGGGAAGACTTTACCCAGCGCGGTGTTGGCCTTGGCCGCCTCCTCGATCGATCCACCCAATTCGATGCGATAGCCGACTGGAAGAGATGCGATCAGCGGCTGAAGCGCCGTCATGATCTGCTTGGAAACCTCTGGTGGCTGGGTCGCTTCATTGATGTCCGAGCGGATCGTGATGGCAGGTGTGCGGTCGCGGCGCTTCAGAATCGGCTCTTCGAGGCGCACTTCCGAATGACCGACCTGGTCGAGCGGAACCGGCCGGCCGTCTCGGCTCATCAATGAGAAATCTGCGAGACGCGTCGGATCCAGTCGCTGGCCACCTGCGCTGCGCGCCATGATGGGGACATTGCGAATGTCCTCGCGGACCTGTGTAACAGCGATGCCAGTGAGCAAGAACTGGAGCTGCCGGCCCACTTCAGCGGGCGAGAGTCCGATCAGGTTCAGACGATCCTGATCGGGGATGAAGCGAAGCACGGGCGCACGATTGCCCCAATCGCGGTTCGCCTGCCGCGCATCTGGAACGCCGCGCATGATGTTGAGGGCTTGTTCAGAAATATCGTACAACCGCCCAGGATCAGGACCCATGACCCGAAATTCAACCGGAAACGGCGTATAGGGCCCGAACACAAGCTGAGTGACGCGCACATAAGCCTCCGGCGCAATTCCCTGCGAGACCGCCTCCCTCAGGCGATGCTTCAGAGCCTCGCGCGCCTCGGCGTCTGGTGTGAGCACGACGATCTTGGCGAAGGCAGGATCAGGCAGTTCCGGCGCCATTGCGAAGAAGAAGCGCGGAGCGCCCTGACCGACATAGCTGGTGACGATCTTGGCTTCCGGCTGATCGTGCAGCCAATGTTCGAGCTTCTCGACCGCGACGGTCGTCGTCTCAATGCTGGTGCCTTCCGGCAGGCGAACCTCCACCAGCACTTCGGGGCGGTCGGATGTCGGGAAGAACTGCTGCTTGACGGCACCCATGCCGAGACCGGAAAGCGAGAAGGCGACGACAACGATTCCGCAGGTCAAGAACTTGTGGCGTACGGCGAAGGTGATGAGCCGCCGCAGGCGCCGATAGTTCGGTGTGTCGTAGATCGCGTGGTGGCCGCCTTCGACCGGTTTGATCACGGGCAGCATCTTCACGCCAAGGTAGGGCGTGAAGACCACCGCGACGATCCAGGAGACGATGAGGGCGAACCCCACGACCCAGAAGATGTTGCCGGCATATTCGCCTGCCGTCGAGTGCGCGAAGCCCACCGGCAGAAACCCGGCGATCGTCACAAGTGTGCCGGACAGCATCGGCGCTGCGGTGTGGCTCCACGCATAGGCCGCCGCGTTGATGCGGTCCATTCCCTCTTCCATTTTCACGACCATCACCTCGATGGCGATGATGGCGTCGTCGACGAGAAGGCCAAGCGCCAGGATCAGAGCACCAAGCGTGATGCGGTCGAAGAACCTGCCTGTTTCCAGCATGATGACGAACACGACGGCGAGCGTCAGGGGGACGGCGGCCGCCACCACCATGCCGACGCGCCAGCCGAGGCTGAGCAAGCTCACCAGCAGCACCACGCCGAGCGCCATCGCGAACTTCATCATGAATTCATCAACTGCCGAGGTGATGTTGACGGCCTGATCGGTCACCTTTTCAAGCGTCATCCCGAGCGGCAGCGTCCGTGCGATGGCCGTGGACCTCTCTTCCAGCCGTTTGCCGAGCGTAAGACCGTTCCAGCCTTCCTGCATGACCGCCGCGAGCATGATTGTGGGTTCGCCCTGGTGGCGAATGATGTAGGTGGGTGGATCCTCGTAGCCACGGCGGACCTGGGCGATATCGGAGAGCTTGAGCGTTCGCCCCGCGGCGACGATTGGCGTGTCGGCGATCGCTTGGACGCTGTCATAAGCGCCGTCGAGACGGATGAAGACTTGCGGGCCCATGGTGTCGATCGAGCCTGCCGGTGTGACGGTGTTCTGCCGCTGCAAGGCGGCAACAATATCCTGTGCCGACACGCCGAGCGTTGCCAGCTTTGCATAGGAAAACTCCACGAAAATCTGTTCGGGACGTTCGCCAAGGATGTTGATTTTCTTGACGCCGGGTACATGCAGGAGGTCCTGGCGGATAACTTCGGCCTTCCTGGCCAACTCACGCATCGGCATGCCCTTCGCCTTTAGGGCATAAAGAGCGAAGCTCACGTCCGAATATTCGTCGTTGACGAAGGGGCCGAGCACGCCAGATGGAAGGTTGCGGGTTTCATCCCCGAGCTTCTTGCGGGCCTGGTAGAACTCCTCCTGGACGATATACGGCGGTGTGCTGTCCTTCAACGTGACCGTCATATACGCGTAACCGGGCCGTGTGGTCGTCTCTACCCGGTCGTACCAGGTCAGCTCCTGAAGCCGTTTCTCCAACGGTTCGGCGACGAGGTCCTGCATCTCGCGCGCGGTCGCGCCCGGCCATACCGTCGTGACTGTCAGCGTCTTGATGGTGAAATTGGGATCTTCCGCGCGCCCGAGCATCAGGAATGCGTAAGCGCCAGCCGCGGCCAGCAGGAGGATGAAGAACAGGGTGACGGCCCGTTCGCGAACGGCGATCGCGGAAAGATTGAAATTCAGCATTTGGCGGCTCCTATTCCTCGACGTCCTGACGTTCGCCGTCTTGCGGCAGGTGGGGCGCCGAGTGAACCGCGCTAACCTAAAGAACGCGGGCCTCTGACTGCGCTTTTGCTAACTTACGATGGGTTCGGCGGCAGCTTCTTTGAGGCCAGCTGCCGCTTGAGCGGCAAGCCCACGGGCCGCTGCTTGTGAATCTTGAAATTCCTCGAGTGCATGGACTCTACCCCACCGCAGGGTGAACACGTGGAGACCACGGTTGGTGTACGACGCGTCGCCGTGGAGCAGCGATGCGGCGCCGTCCCACTGAACAAACACGGTGGTGTGCCACGGCCAGCCCTTCACCCAGATCTTGTTGACTGTGAGATGGAGATTGGGAAGGACGCGTCCGAGGCGCTCGAACCAGCGGCGCATGGCTTTTTTGTCGTGGCGCTCACCACCAAGCGCGTGGGCGCCGGAAACGCGGTGATAGACATGCGGCGCGACTGCCTTCACCGCTTCATCCCAGCGGTGGTTGTTGACGTGGTCGAAGGTCTTTCGGATTTCGTTCTTGACAATGTAACCGTATAGCATTGTTGGTCTCCAACGGTGATCGCGGAAAGATTGAAGCCCATCAGTTGCCCCTGCTTTCAGACGCAGTCCTAACGCGAGCGCCCTCCCGCAACAGATGTGCGCCGAGCGAAACCACGGAGTCACCAGACCGCAATCCGGAGAGTACGGCCGCTTCGCTGGTCAAACGCACAAGCTTGATGGGCTGAAAATGTACGGTCGAGGTACCGCTGTCGAAGATCCAGACGCCGGTCCTCTGGCCATCGTCGAGCACGGCTCCGAGTGGCACCTGGACTTTGGGCTCACTCGTTTCGCTTGCCAGCCGAATGGTGACGGTCGCGCCAAGGGGTGCCGCCGCCGCCTCGCCGTCGAGCACATAGCGGGCCTCATAGGTACGGGTCTGGGCATCGGCTGAATCCGACAACTGCCGCAGCTGTGCCGTGTAGCGGCGTCCGTCGTTTCCATAGAGGCTAGCTTCGGCCACCGAGCCGATCGCTGGCCGGATCGTTTCTGGAAGCGCCACCACAGCTTCGCGCGGACCGGCTTGGGCAAGCCGAACCACGGTCTGGCCGGCGGCGACCACTTGTCCCGGCTCACCAAGCGTCTGCATGACCGTTCCGTCCGCGTCTGCGAACAAGATCGAATAGGTCGCCTGGTTCTCGGCGACCCCTGCGTCGGCTTCGGCAGCGGCAAGTTGCGCCTTCGCTGTGTCCGATGCTGCCTTTGCCTGCTCGTAACGCTGGTGGGAAGCCCATCCGTCGCTCACCAACTTGGTGTAACGCTGCTCATCGGCGTCGGCCTGGACGAGAGATGCACGCGCTGCGGCAACCGCGTTGCGTTTTGCGGCAAGCGCAAGGCGGAGGTCGGTTTCGTCGATGCGCATCAGTGGCTGACTGGCTTTGACCTGGTCACCGACATTGACAAGCCGTTCCAGGATCTTGCCGGCGACACGAAACCCGAGATTGCTTTCGACCCTCGCCCCTACCACTCCTGTGAAGCCGCGTTCG
>Ga0207700_10001069_pt1 | contig 15781 bp, 14 predicted proteins | sample LARL82metaG_FD_184348 | JGI IMG/M metagenome (GOLD analysis project Ga0207700, IMG submission 184348) | Corn, switchgrass and miscanthus rhizosphere microbial communities from Kellogg Biological Station, Michigan, USA - LAR L8-2 metaG... | ecosystem: Host-associated > Plants > Roots >...
CGCTCGCGCTCGTCCACGAGGCCTGGCTCTGGGACGACCCGGAGGGCGCGAAATGGGTGGCCGCGATGACGCCGCTGGCCGACGCGATCACCGGCTGCTTTCTCGACTGGCTGCCCAGGGCGACCTACCCGGTCCGCTGCGGCGTCCACGCCAACAGCGCGTTCGGCCTGTCGCGCGCGCTTGGTTACGCGCGGCTGCGGGCGGCCGCGGGAGATCCGGAGCTCCTAGAGGCGATCGCGGAGAAGGCGTTCGGCTGGTTCGGGAGCGACTCGTTCTACCCCGGCGGGTGGGAGCCATCCGGCCAGGACTTCCTGTCTCCAGCCCTGACCGAGGCCGAGCTCATGGCCCAGATCCTGCCGCAGGAGGAGTTCGCCGACTGGCTGTCGTTCTTCCTGCCCGGCATCGCCGGCGGGGAGCCCGCCACGCTGTTCACCCCGGTTGCCGTTTCTGACCCCAGCGACGGCCAGATCGCCCACCTCCACGGGCTCAACGCGAGCCGGGCCTGGTGCTGGCGGCGGATCGCGGAGTCGCTCCCCACCGGCGACCCGCGGGTCGAGCCCGCCGAGACCGCCGCGCGGGCCCACGCCGATGCCGCGCTGCCGCACGTCGTCGGGGACGACTACATGGTCGAGCACTGGCTCGCCTGCTACGCGGTCCTCCTGCTCAGCTGAGGACGCCCGGAGTTCTTGCTGGAGGTGGAGGCGGACCACGAGGCCCGCCCCGATCTGTAGACGGCCCGCATGGTTGACGCAACCGGATGGTTGCTATAGAGTAGCAATCAATCAGTTGCCACTCTATGGAGGCTGTCATGGCATTTCCTGACCGGATCGAGCGGACCGTCGAGCTCGCCCACCCGCCAGCGAAGGTATGGGCGGCGCTGACCACGGCCGAGGGCCTGGGCGCCTGGTTCGGCAACGAGGCGGCGATCGATCTGCGGCCGGGAGGGTCGGCCCGGATGAGGTGGTCCGAAGAGGGATACACGGCCCACATGCAGGTGGAACGGGTGGAGGAGCCGGCCGTGTTCGGGTTCACCTGGCACATCTTCGGGCTGCCCGAGGACGACCCGCGCCGGACCTATGTCGAGTTCACGCTCGAGCCGGCCGGCGCGGGCACCCGGCTGACGGTGACCGAGTCCGGGTTCGCCCAGCTGCCCGACGACCTCTACCGCAAGGCATACGACGGCAACACCGATGGCTGGGCCAAGGAGCTGGGCGAACTGGCCGCCTACCTCGATGCCGCCTGACGCCGAGGCGCTCGCCGAAGCTGATATCGAGGCGGTCGCCGAGCAGGTGTTCGTGGCCCTGGCCGACCCGAGCCGGCGCGCCATTCTGGCCGCGCTGGCGTCGGGGGGCCCGGCCACGGCCACCGACCTGGCCGATCGCCTGCCGATCACCCGGCAGGCGATCGCCAAGCACCTGGCGCTGCTGGCCGAGGTGGGCCTGGTGACGCCCGAACCGGGGGAGCGGCGCCGGGTGCGGTACCGGCTGCGGTCGGCGCCGATGCAGGTGGCGCAGCAGTTCCTGGCCGCGCTCGCCCGCGACTGGGACGGCCCGCTCGGCGCGCTGAAGGACCACCTCGACCGGTCAGCGCACGGCCCGGCCACCACACCGCACCCATCGCGCCCGGGGGCGACGTGACTGATCACGGATTCACGGCCAGACCCGGGCGGACCGCCTGAGCGCGATCTAGAACCGAAGGACGGACACGACCATGAAGACCCCCCCGATCGTCACGCCGCAGGAGTGGGAGGCGGCGCGCCAGCAGCTCCTCGTGAAGGAGAAGGAGGTGACCCGCGCCCGGGACGCGCTGGCCGCGGAGCGCCGCCGGATGCCGTGGGTGGCGGTGGAGAAGGAGTACGCGTTCGACGGGCCGGAGGGCAGGGCGAGCCTGCCCGGCCTGTTCGAGGGCCGCCGGCAGCTGATCGTCTACCGCGCCTTCTTCGAGCCCGGCGTGTACGGCTGGCCCGGCCACGCGTGCCCCGGCTGTTCCCTGGTGGCCGACCAGGTTGCCCACCTCGCCCATCTGAACGCCCGTGACACCACCCTCGCCTTTGCCTCGCGCGCGCCGCAGCCGGACATCGCGCGGGTGAAGGCGCGGATGGGCTGGACGATGCCCTGGTACACCATGACCGACGAGTTCGACGCGGACTTCGGCGTGGACGAATGGCACGGCACGAACGCGTTCATCCGGGACGGCGACCGGGTGTTCCGCACCTACTTCCTCAACAACCGCGGCGACGAGCTGATGGGGGGCACCTGGAGCTACCTGGACATCACCGCGCTGGGGCGGCAGGAGGAGTGGGAGGACTCGCCCGAGGGCTACCCGCAGACCCCGCCGTATGCGTGGTGGAGGTGGCACGACTCGTACGGCGACGACGAGCCGTCGCCGGGGTAGCTGGCCGGCCCCCCGTCAGGCCGTGTCGGCGCTCAGGATCTCGCTCACCGGGCTGCGGGCGCCGATACGGGCTGGGATGTTCACCAGCACGGTCACGGCGAGCAGGGTTCCCAGTACGGCAGCGGCCAGCCACGAGGCCGGCGGGACGGTCACGATCCCCGCGTGGTTCGCCGCCGCGAACAGCCCGATGCCCAGCGGGACGCCCAGCAGGGCACCCGGCAGCGCCGGTATCACCTGTGCCGCCGAGATGCCGGCGCTCAGCTGCCGCGGGGACGCGCCGAGCGCCTGTGCCAGCGCCGATACGCGCCTGGCGTCCAGCGCCGTCGCCCAGGCGGCGAAGACGGCGTTGAGGACCGCCAGGGTGACCAGGACCACCGTGAGGATCTGCAGCATCTGCACATCCCGGTCGATGACGGGATTGGCCAGGCCGCGAGCTGCCCCGGAGATTCTCAGGTCGACCGTGGCGTGGAAGGCCAGCACGGCGACGATCCCGGTGACCGTGACCGCGATGCTGGCCGCGCCGAGCAGGGCACGGCGCGGCCTGCGGGCGACCAGCCGCAGCCCGAGCAGCAGCGGCACCGGCAGCCGTGCCGACAGGGCGATCAGCGCGGAGCGGCGCCGTGGCGGCCGGGCCGCGTCGGCCAGCGCGCTGACCGTGCTGGTGCGCGCGGCGCGGATGGCGGGCACGAGGGTGGCGGCCAGCGCCACCGCCAGGGCCACGGCCACGACCTCACCGGCGATGGACGGGGTGAGCGACGGCGCGCCGGGGGTGCCGACCAGACCGGCCCCCGGACTGGTGATCAGCGGGGCGGCCAGCCACCCGACGGCCAGGCCGGCTCCTGCTGCGAGCAGCGCGAGGAGCAGGTTCTCGGCCAGGAGCACGATCGCTGTCAGTCCCGGCGTGCCGCCGACCGCCTTGAGCAGCCCTATCCGCCGGGTGTGCTCGGCCATCCGGCCACCGGCCAGCACGGCCACGCTGGCGATGGCCAGCAGCCCGGCCAGCCAGGCGCCGGGCGCCAGGACCTGCTGCTCGTCCTGGACCAGCAGACCGTCCGCGGCGGCGATGTCCTGCCAGGCAATCAGGCTCGGGCTGCCGGGTCCCTGGCTGGTGTTGCCCGACGCGTTGGCGAATGCCCGGGCAGCCGCCGGATCGTTGAGCCGCAGGTTCAGGAAGTATGACAGCGGCGCCGCCGCGGCTGAGGCGAGAGCGTGGGCATCCGGCTCGGTGACCCACGCCAGCCCGATCCCGGACGGGGGGGACTGCATGCTCGGGATGTCCAAGACGCAGCCGCCGCCGGGCCGGTAGCACAGATTGGGGTATGGCGGGCTCGCGGCGGTGACCGCGATCCCGGCGACAGTGAATCGCCGGCCGTTCAGGGTGACCCGGTCGCCCACGCCGACGTGGAGCGCTTCGGCGAAGGTCCGCTCGATCACCATGCCGCCCGGCCGCACCCAGCTTCCCGCCGTCACCTGCGGCTGCTCGATGGCCGCCGGTGCCTGGCCGCGCCCCTCCGCCTCTACCGCAGCGGTGATGCCCCGTACCCGCAGAACCGCGGAGGCCACCGGATACGGCCCGCTGTGGCCGGCGACCCCAGGCGAGCGCACCAGCGCCTTGACCTGCGCCGCGATCTGTGACTCGTTCGCGCGTCCCAGACCATGCGGCCCGCCTGCCGGGCCCCCGATCTGAGCAACAACGTCCGGTCCGCGCGTCGCCGCCCGAGTCTGCTGATAGGGGTGGCTGGTGACGCCGCGCAGGGCGAGCCCCAGGGTGAGCAGGGCCGTGGCGGCGGTGATCGCCAGCAGCAGCAGTACGGCCTGGGCCCGGTGGTACCGCAGGTCGCGGGCGGCCAGGCGCCCCACGAGGACGATCTTGCCCATGGCGGTCAGCCCTCCAGCCCGGCGAGCGCGCCGAGACTGCCGCTGGTGCCGCCGGTGAGCCTGGTCTCGTCCGCGAAGGCGCCATCGCGCATGCCGATGAGCCGGTCGGCGGTAGCCGCGATGCGGGAGTCGTGGGTGACGATGACCAGGGTCTGCCCGGCCGTGTGCAGGCTCTCGAACAGCCGGAGCACCTCCAGGGTGGACTCGCTGTCGAGGTTGCCGGTGGGCTCGTCGGCCAGTACCACCAGCGGGTCACTGACCAGCGCCCGGGCGATCGCGACCCGCTGCCGCTGCCCGCCGGACAGGGCCGTGGGCAGGAACCGGGCCCGGTCGGCCAGCCCGACCTGCTGCAGCAGCCCGGCCGCCTGCCGCCGCGCCGCCCGCGGCGAGCTCCCGGCCAGCAGCGCGGGCAGTTCGACGTTCTCGACCGCCGTGAGCTCATCCATCAGGTGGAAGGCCTGGAACACGAACCCGACGGCGTCGCGGCGCAGCCGGGCCAGCCCCCGTTCCCCCAGCCGGCCCAGGCTCTGTCCGGCCAGCCACACCTCGCCGCCCGTGGGCCGGTCCAGGCCGCCGAGCAGGTGCAGCAGCGTCGACTTCCCGCAGCCGCTCGGCCCCATCACCGCGACCGTCTCCCCGGTGGCGACGTCCAGGCTGACCCCGTCGACCGCCCGCACGAGCGCTTCGCCCTTGCCGTATTCCCTGCGCAGCCCGCGGGCGCGCAGCACAGATCCCTCGCCGGTGCCGGTCATGATGTGCTCCTTCGGACTGTCCAGTTCCGCTCGCAGGCCTCCAGCCAGCGCAGGTCCGCCTGCAGCCGCAGCACGATTCCCTCAAGCAGGAGCCCGGCGGCCGACCGGTCGGGCTCGGCCATCGCGGCGCGCTGGGCGTCGCGCAGCCGGCGCAGCAGTTCGCGGCGCTGGGCGTCGACGATGGCCAGCGGGTCGGCCAGGCCGGCCGCCGCGGCCGCGATCAGCTTGAGATGGAACTCCGCCAGGTCCGGCTTGGGCCAGCTCACCTCGGCCAGCCAGCCGGCGACCCGCTCCTGGCCGGCGGCGGTCAGCGCGTACACCTTGCGGTCCTGGCGGTCCGGCAGCCCCGCGGCCTGCCCGGACGTCACCAGTCCCGCCTTCTCTAGCCGGGTCAGCGTGACGTAGACCTGCCCGTCGTTCATCGCCTCGCCCAGCGGGCCCAGCGCCTGACGGAGCCGGGCGCGCAGCTCGTAGCCGTGCGACGGCTCCTTGGCCAGTAGCGCCAGCACCACTTCCTGCTGCACAGGCCACTCTCCCTAACGGTTATCCCCATTAGATAACCGTTAGCCCTTTCCGGTCAAGGGCAGCCTATGCCGCTGCCTCGGCCCGGCTTCGCGGCCGGGGACGGCGGTCAGGGACCGGGTGGCCGCTCGCGGCTCAGGGCGATGGCGCCGCTTCGGCATAGCCGTGCGTGTAGGCATAACGGATGGCCTGGGCGCGGTCCCGTGAGCCGGTCTTGGCGAAGATCCGGTTGACGTGCGTCTTGACCGTCGCCTCGCTGACGAACAATGCGCGGGCGATCTCCCGGTTGGACCGGCCCTCCGCGATAAGCCGGAGCACCTCGGCCTCGCGCGGGGTGAGCTCCTCACCTGTCGGCACATCAGGCGGGCCGAAGGCGTCGTGCGCGCGGGCGGCGGCCGACAGGAGCCGCCGCTGCACCGCGGGATCAAGGATGGCCTGCCCGGCCGCGGCGGTGAGCACCGCCCGGCCGATCTCCGCCCGGGTCGCGTCCTTGGTCAGGTAGCCGAGCGCCCCGGCCTGCAGCGCGCTGATGATCGATTCGTCGTCGGCGTAGGTGGTGAGGACGACGACGCGCGTGCCCGGGTGATCGGCGGTGATGCGCCGGGTCGCGGTCACGCCGTCGCAGCCCGGCATGTTCAGGTCCATGAGGACGACCTGGGGATGCAGCGCTGCCACCAGGTCGACCGCGGCGTCGCCGTCCGCCGCCTCGCCCGCCACGGCGATGCCGGGCAGCGTACCGAGCAGCAGTACGAGGCCCTCGCGCACGGCGGTCTGGTCGTCGGCGACGATCACGCTCACCGGCTCACCGGGGCCCTCCGGGCTCACGCCGGGATGCGCAGGCATACCCGCCACTCCCCGTCGGCCGGTCCCGCCGTCAGCGTTCCCCCGGCCAGTGCCGCGCGTTCCCGCAGGCCGGTAAGCCCGTGCCCGCCGCCGGTGGCGGCGAGCGGCCCGCCGGGGCTCATCTCCGGCAGCGGGTTGGCGGCCCGCACGGCGATGTCGGTTGGCGAGAACTGGAGGCAGAGCCTGACCGGCTGGCCCGGCGCGTGCTTACGCGCGTTGGTCAGCGCCTCCTGCGCGGTCCGGTAGGCGGCCAGGCCCGCCTCCGCGGCCACCGGCCGTGCTGGGCCGGCCACCTGGAAGTCCACCGGCGCGTCGCCGTCGGCGCGGTACTCCTCGGCCAGCGCCGAGAGTTGGTCGGGCAGCGGGGCCGCGTCGTCCCGCAGCGCGAGGATCGCGCGCCGGGCTTCGGCCAGGCCGTCCCTGGTCAGGGCCTCGGCCCGGCCGACGCATTCGATCGCCTTGGCCAGCTCGGGGCTTCCCGCGGGCAGCGCACCCAGCAATCCCTCGGCGGCCTGCAGGTTCACCGACACCGCCGCGAGCGAGTGGGCGAGCACGTCGTGGATCTCCCGGGCCATCCTGGCCCGTTCGGCCAGCGCGGCGGCCTGAGTCTCGGCGTCGCGTGCCCGGCCTGCCTCCGCGAGCATCCGTTCGGCTTGTTCGGCGCGGAGCAGGTAGCTGCGGCGCGTCAGCCCCAGCGCCCAGAAGCCGATGAACGTCAGCGGGTAGCCGAGCAGCGTCTCGGCGGGCGCCCCGGTTGCCAGGCCCGCGGCCAGGAACGCGGCCACTGTTCCCGCGGTGATGGCGAGCGACGCTTCGGTCTTCAGCCGGACTCCCGCCGAGGTGGTGGCCATGCAGCCGATCGCGATCGCGGTGCTCAGCGGGGACAGTCCCGCCAGGGCGCCGCCGGCCACCCCCATCACGGCCAGCGCCGCCACCGTCAGGGGGTCCCGGCGGCCAGCGAGCAGCCACACAACCGAGCTGACGGCCGATACGGCGAGTGCGACGGCGACCGCCGTGCCGCGGGCGCCCGCCCCCAGGTGCGGCTCGGCGAGCGGAACCGTGACCAGCACCACCACCAGGACGAGGATCCGGACGGCCAGCAGCAGCGGGGGCACGGCCGTTGCGCCGCTGGCGGCCGCGGGATCCCAGCGGGCGGTGAGCGAGCGAAGCACGTGTTCAACGTATCCGCCCGGCCCGGCGCCCGGCGCCGGCGCCCGGGTTGACCCCGGGTTGACCTGGCCGTCTCCACCCGGCCTCCACCCAGTCCCCGTCCCGGCCTGCACCCGGCCTGGACCCGGTATCAAGCCCCAGGCCGGCGCGCCGCCGGGAGCCCGCTGCCTAGCGTGGCTGACGCAACGACACGACAGCGACATGCTCACAAGGAGTTCCCGTGGACGCCAGCGTCTTGATCCCCAACCTCGTCATCCTCGCGGTGGTGCTGATCTCCGATCTCGGCTACCGCAAGGTCACCGTGCTGCGGCTGCTCCGCCCGTTCATCGCGGCCGCCGTCATCATCCCGTTCTTCTTCAAGGGCGCCGCCACCTCCGGCAATGGCCTGGTGCTCGAAATCGCCGCCGCGGCGGCGGGCCTGGCCCTGGGCGTGCTCGCCGCGGCGCTCATGCGGGTCTTCTACAACGAGCAGACCGGCAGGGTCACCTCCTGGGCCGGCCTCCCATACGCGCTGATCTGGATCGCCGTCGTCGGCGGCCGCATCTACTTCGCCTACGGCGCGACCCACGTCTTCGGCGCGCAACTGGGCCGCTGGATGATGACCAACCAGATCACCGTGGGCGCGCTCACCGACGGCCTGATATTCCTGGCCGTCGCGATGCTGCTGGCCCGCACCGGCGCCCTGGCCGCGAGGGCCCGCCGCGTCACCAGCCAGCGCGCGGCCCAGCGGGCCGTCCCAGTGGCCGCTCACCAGTAACGCGACCGACCGTCCCGCCGGCCCGCCAAGCCGGCGGGACGCTGTCGCCTCCAAGCCCGCTATCGTGCGCTGAGCAAGGGAGCTGCGCCAAGATCGTGACGAGGGGATGGGTGGCATCGGAATGGGGCAAGCCGGGCAGGGGCAGCGGGACCGCGCGAGGCTGTTCGACGGTGAGGCGGAGCGGTACGACCGGATCCGGCCCGGCTACCCGGAGGCGCTCATCGACGACGTCCTGGGCCCGTCCCCGCACAGGCTGTCCGTGCTCGATGTGGCCTGCGGCACGGGCATCGCCGCACGGCAGATGGCGCAACGGGGCGCGCAGGTGGCCGGCGTTGAGCTCAACGCCCGCATGGCCGAGATCGCCGAACGGCACGGGATCCCAACGGAGGTGGCCGCGTTCGAGAGCTGGGACCCGGCCGGGCGCACCTTCGACCTGGTGACCTGCGCACAGGCGTGGCACTGGCTGGACCCGGAGGTGAGCGCGGGCAAGGCCGCCTCCGTGCTGCGGCCAGGTGGCCGACTCTGCCTGTTCTGGAACGTGGGGCACTATCCCGATGATCTCGCCGACGCGCTGCAAGCCGCTTACCAGCGGGTATTGCCTCCCCGCTCGCCCAGGACGGTGATCGGCTACGCCGCGGACAAGGCGGGCGACCCTGCGGCCGACTTCGGCGCGGTGGCCGAGGCGCTCCAGGGTTGGGGCGGCCTCACACAGCCGCAGACGGCGTCGTTTCCGTGGAGCCGCGCCTACACCCGCGATCAGTGGCTGGACGAGCTGCTCACGCACAGCGACCACCTGGCACTGGCGCCCGGGGTGCGGGAGGACCTGTTCGCGGAGATCGGCACGGTCATCGACCGGTTCGGCGGCGCCTTCCAGATGCCGTACCTCGCCATCCTGGTTTCCGCCACCCAGGCCTGACGCTGGGTCAGCTGCGGCGCGGCTCGGCCCAGCGGTTGGTGATCGGCAGGCGGCGGTCGCGGCCGAAGTTGCGCGGGGTGATCTTCGGGCCGGGCGGGTACTGACGCCGCTTGTACTCGGCGTGATCCACCATCGCGATCACCCGGTCCACCAGGGCGGGATCGTGCCCGGCGGCGACGAGCTCGGCCGCGCCCATGTCCTCCACCACGTAGTCCTCGAGCACGGCGTCCAGCACCGCGTAGTCGGGCAGCGTGTCGGTGTCGAGCTGGCCGGGGGCGAGCTCGGCGCTCGGCGGCTTGAGGATCGAGTTCTCCGGGATGGGCGGGGCCTGCCCGCGCCGGGCGGCTTCCTCGTTGCGCCACCGCGCCAGGTCCCAGACCAGCGTCTTGGGCACGTCCTTGATGGGCGCGAACCCGCCCGCCGAGTCGCCGTACAGGGTGGAGTAGCCGGTGGCGATCTCGCTCTTGTTGCCGGTCGTCAGCACCAGGTGGCCCTCGGCGTTGGACAGCGTCATGAGGATGATGCCGCGCACCCGGGCCTGGAGGTTCTCCGCCGCCACCCCTTCCACCTGAAGGTCGGCCTGGAAGGCGTCCACCATAGGCCGGATCGGCACCGTGCGCGCGTGCAGACCCTGCCGCTTGACGAGGTCTTCGGCGTCGCCCACCGAGTGCGCGGAGGAGTGCTGGCTGGGCATGAGCACCACGTGCACGGGGTCGGGGCCGATCGCATCGGCCGCGATGGTGGCGGTCAGCGCGGAGTCGATCCCGCCGGACAGGCCGAGGATGACCGAGCGGAAGCGGTTCTTGCGCACGTAGTCCCGAACCCCGGTCACCAGCGCCGCGTAGACCTCCGCCAGCGGGTCCAGCCGCGGCCACACCGGGCCGGGCCCGGAGCCGGGGGAATCCGCCGCCGGTGCGGAATCCCCGGGCGCCACGGGGTCCACCGGAACGCTGATCCGGTGGATCGTCATCGTCGTGCCGTCGTGGGCGTCGGTGGCCACGTCCACCGGCAGGGCCCCGGGGCCGGCCGCCGGCAGGTCAAGATCCACGACCACGAGCGCCTCTTCGAACTGCGGTCCGCGGGCGAGCAGCCGGCCGCTGGCGTCCACGACGATGGAGTCGCCGTCGAAGACAAGCTCGTCCTGGCCGCCCATCATGTTGACGTAGGCCAGCGTGGCGCCCGCCTCGCGGGCGCGGCGCTGGCACAGCTCCAGCCTCGTGTCGGCCTTCTCGCGTTCGTAGGGGGAGGCATTGGGGACGACCAGCAGCCCGGCCCCGGCCCGCCGGGTGACGGTCACCGGGCCGCCGTCCTGCCACAGGTCCTCACAGACGGCGGTGGCCACGTCCACGGCGGGCTCGGCCTGCCCCGGCTCCCCGCACGGGAGGCGGAACACCGGCAGCCGGTCGCCGGGCAGGAAGTAGCGGTACTCGTCGAACACGCCGTAGTTGGGCAGATGGTGCTTGGCCGAGGTGACCAGCACCTGGCCACCGTGCAGCAGCGCCGCCGCGTCCAGCGCGCCCTCGGCCGGCTGGCCGTACCGCGGCGGCGGGCCGACGTGGCGGCCGAGGTACCCGGTGACGACCGCGACGCCGCCGAGCCCCTGATCCGCGAGCCGGGCCGCGGTGGCGGACAGCGCCTCGATCGATGCGTCGATGAACGACGCGCGCAGGGCGAGGTCTTCCACCGGATAGCCGGTGAGCATCATCTCCGGGAAGACCACCAGGCGGGCGCCGCGGTCCGCGGCGCGGCGGGTCCATTCGATGATCGCGGCCGAGTTCCCTTCCAGGTCCCCCACGGTGGAGTCGATCTGGGCGAGAGCGATCCTGAGCCTGGGCATGTTCTCAGCCTATGCGGGCCCCCAGGCCACCCCCCTGCGGCCAGGCCGGGGGCATCTCAGCTATTGGCCCTTCCCGGCGAGGGAGGGGCCGCCGATCCGGGCTTCGCGCCTCATCTCACCCCGGTGCGTGCGGGACGAGCAGGTGCGAGTCGAACCGGCCGCCGGTGTGGACCAGGTGCGGCCCCCGGTTGACCGAGTCGTCGTGGAAGGTCTGCACCAGCGGCCGCGGCTGACGGTAGATATCGGCGCCCTGGATGACCAGACGCAGCGTCTCACCGGGCCCGAAGCGGGTGCCCGACGGCAGGATCTCGATGTCGAGCGGGACGATCTCACCGCGCCGGAGTTTGAGCTCCCGCTGGTGGGCGAGGACGGGCTGGCTGGGGGTGGACCGTCCCTCGTCGAGTTCCCGGTGGGAGGCCCGGATCCAGCCCAGCGCGACCGGGCCGTCGGAGAACACCGCGTAATAGGGAAAGCCGACCTGGTCGCCGTAGCGGTCGAGCTTTTGCAGGGCGACGAACACGTCCATGTCGTCGGCCTCGGGCGCGGACATCCAGACCCGCAGCTTGGCCTGGCCGACCAGTTCGGCGGCCGTCTCGAACCGCAGGTCGAAGGCGGCCCGGCCGCGGCCCCGGCCGGCCCGTTCGCTGTCGTAGGAGACCGATCCGCCGGCGGCCGGGGCGTCCCGCCGCAGGCTTCCCGTCCCGGCGTCGAGGAACAGCCGCTCGTATGAGGTACCCGGCAGCGGCCAGCCGTCCGCGGACTCCCTGGCGCTGGCACCCGGGCGGTCGCGGACCTCATAGCTCACGGTCGGCCACCCGTTCACCTCGGTGTCGGCGCCCTTGAGGAAGTGGTCGAAGAACGCCTGCTGGCGGCGCAGGCTCTCGGGTGCGTAGTAATATCCCCACTTCTGGCCGCCGTGGGCGTCGAGCCATTTGCGCGGCGAGCTGATCCGCTTGAAGCCCTCGAAGGTGCCCCGCGTGTGCAGGCCCTGGTCGGACCAGCTGGCCACGACGAAGGCGGGCACGGTGATCCGCGCCAGGTCCGCGGCCTTGCTGGCCCAGAAGCCGTCGAAGAACGGGTGCTCGGCGGTTTCGGCCGCCAGATCCTCGACCAGGTGCGTCCCGCAGCCCCACCGCTGGCCGATGTAGGGCCAGAAGTAGGTCTCCGGGATGCCGCCGTGACGGGCCACCTCCCGGTAGGTGTCGCTCCAGCCCTCCCACGGGTTGATGGCGGCCAGGTGCGGCGGGTTGGTGGCGGCGATCGACCACTGCGCCGAGGTCAGGTACGAAACGCCGGACATGCCGACCCTCCCGTTGCTCCACGGCTGCGCCGCCGCCCACTCGATGAGATCGTGGCCGCACGCGGCCTCCTCCGGCGAGAGGAACGTGGCGTTGCCGCCCGAGTGCCAGGATCCGGGGATGTCGGCGTTGACGACCGCGTAATCCCGGGCCGTCCAGTAGAGCGGGTCAGGTGACTCGAAGGCTGCGTACCCGGACAGCTGGCCCGGCGCCACGCCCCCGTCCGGGTACCGCTCGGTGACCTGGCTCCCCGCGTGCTTGCCGTAAGGGCTCCAGGCGATCAGCGGGGGCGCTGGCCGCTCGTCCGCGGGCCGGAACACGTCCGCGTAGACCGTGACGCCGCCCCGGACGGGAACCGCGACGTCCCGCTCGATGATCATCCCGTCGGTGGTCTCGCGCCGGTACCGCGGCGGCGGCGCGCCGTTGTCCTCCGGCCGCCGGGTTGGTGACCGGAAGCGGTACTCCATCCCGCCACCTCCGCTGCCCGCGCGTTTCCCTGGCGTGCAGCCGATGTTACTGGCGGCGGGTCTTGTAACCCGCAGGAAACACGGGCGGGGCAGACTGGGGGAGACCGTGGCCTGAGGGCGCGCACCGCGCCCGCGGCGGCCACGCTCCGCCACCCTGAACCATTGAGGAAAGGCACTCATGGACCGACAGGAAGAGTTCGTGCTCCGGACGCTCGAGGAGCGCGACATCCGTTTTGTCCGGCTGTGGTTCACGGATGTGCTCGGGTTCCTCAAGTCGGTCGCGGTCGCCCCGGCCGAGCTGGAGGGCGCCTTCGCGGAGGGCATCGGCTTCGACGGGTCGGCGGTCGAGGGTTTCGCCCGGGTCTACGAGGCGGACATGATCGCCAAGCCGGACCCGTCCACGTTCCAGCTGCTGCCCTGGCGCGGCGAGTCCGGGGTGGGCCGGATGTTCTGCGACATCCTGATGCCGGACGGCAGCCCGTCCTACGCCGACCCGCGGTGGGTGCTCAAGCGCGCGCTCGGCCACGCCGCCGAGCTGGGGTTCACCTTCTACACCCACCCCGAGGTCGAGTTCTTCCTGCTGAAGGAGAAGCCGGAGCCGGGTGCCAAGCCGCAGCCGATCGACTCCGGCGGCTACTTCGACCACACCCCGCACAGCATCGCGCACGACTTCCGGCACGTGTCCATCCAGATGCTCGAATCGATGGGCATCTCGGTGGAGTTCAGCCACCACGAGGGGGCGCCCGGGCAGCAGGAGATCGACCTCCGCTACGCGGACGCGCTGTCCACCGCCGACAACATCATGTCGTTCCGGCTGGTCATGAAGGAGGTCGCGCTCCAGCAGGGGGTGTACGCCTCGTTCATGCCCAAGCCGTTCACCGAGCATCCCGGCTCCGGCATGCACACGCACATGTCGCTGTTCGAGGGCGACCGCAACGTGTTCTTCGAGCCGGGCGCGGAGTTCCAGCTCTCCAAGGTGGGCCGGGCGTTCATCGCCGGGCTGCTCAAGCACGCCGCCGAGATCACCGCCGTCTGCAACCAGTGGGTGAACTCCTACAAGCGGCTCTGGGGGGCGGCCGGCAGCCGCGCCGGGGCGGGCGGGGAGGCGCCCGCCTACATCTGCTGGGGGCACAACAACCGCTCGGCGCTGGTCCGGGTGCCCATGTACAAACCGCAGAAGGGCAACGCGACCAGGATCGAGTTCCGGTCGCTGGACTCGGCCTGCAACCCCTACCTCGCGTTCGCGCTGATCCTGGCGGCCGGGCTGAAGGGGATCGAGGCCGGTTACCAGCTGCCGCCCGGCGCCGAGGACGACGTGTGGGCGCTCACCCCGGCCGAGCGCCGCGCCCTCGGCATCGACCCGCTGCCGCAGAGCCTGGACGAGGCGATCTCCGTCATGCAGGGCAGCGAACTGGTGGCGGAAACCCTGGGCGAGCACGTCTTCGACTTCTTCCTGCGCAACAAGCGCGAGGAGTGGCGCGAGTACCGTCACCAGGTCACCGCCTTCGAACTGGACCGCTACCTGCCCATGCTGTAGCCCGGCGGGCGGGCCGACGTCATCGCGGCCGCATCATCACGCCCCGGCTGTGGCCGCCGGGGCCGGACCGGCGATCATTGACCCCGGTGCCGCGGCGGCGGTTCCGGCCTACCCCTGCGGCCAGCGCCAGGAGGCGGATGTGACGGCGAACCACCCCGAGGCCGCGGGCCCGCTGCCCAGCGGCGTGTCGGTCGGGCACTGGACCGACGAGGCGGGCCGCACCGGCTGCACGGTCGTACTGGTGCCGGGCGGCGCCGTGCCCGGCGTGGACGTGCGCGGCGGGGCACCGGGCACCCTGGGCACCGACGCGCTCCGGCCGGGCACGCTCGACGACCAGGCCCACGCCATCCTGCTGACCGGCGGCAGCGCGTTCGGCCTGGCGGCGGCGGACGGCGTCATGCGCTACCTCGAGGAACTCGGCATCGGATTGGCGATCGGCGCCGCCCGGGTCCCCATCGTGGCCGGGGCCGTCATCTTCGACCTGCTCACCGGGGACCCGCGGGCCCGGCCGGACGCGGCCGCCGGCTACGCCGCCTGCCTGGAGGCGACGGGTCACCCGGCGGTGGGCGCGGTCGGCGCCGGCGCCGGCGCGACCGTCGCGAAGGGCAACGGCGGGCAGCCACACGCGGGGGGCGTGGGGATCGCCAGCGCGCCCGCGGGCGCCGCGACCGTCGCGGCGGTCATGGTCGCCAACAGCGTCGGCGGGATCTGGGACGACGAGCGGCATGAGTGGGCCGCGCCGCTGCTGCCGGGCGAGCGTGGCCCGGTGCCGCAGGAGGGCGGGCCGGCGGGTGAGGGCGCGGGCCCGGCCGCCGGCGCGAACACCACGATCGGGGTGGTCGTCACCGACGCCGAACTGACCAAGGAGCAGGCGAACCGGGTAGCCGCGGTCGCGCACGACGGCATCGCCCGGGCGGTGCGGCCGGCCCACACCAGATATGACGGCGATACCATCTTCTGCCTGGCCACCGGGTCGGTAACGCCGTCCTGGACGGCCGGGACGGCGCCGGTTCCCGCCCTGGCCGACCTGGTCGAGGTGGCCGCCGCCGAGGCCGTGGCGCGGGCGGTCGTGCAGGCCGTGCGGGAGGCCGGCCGCGGCAGCCGCGGAGCATGATGGGCGTTAGCCAGCGGTTTGACCTCGCGCCGGCCCGGAGGTGAGCATGCCCGATCAGTTCGCGGCCGTGGATGGTCTGGCCGAAGGCTTCCAGCGGCGCGGCGGGCAGCTGGGGCTGGCCTACGGGATCGTCGCCGATGGCCGCCTGGTGCATTCCGGCGGGTGGGGGGAGCGCTGGCTGGGCGGGCCCACGCCGGACGCCGGGACGGTCTTCCGGATCGCCTCGATGACCAAGAGCTTCACGGCGGCGGCGGTGCTGGCGCTGCGGGACGACGGCAGGCTGGCCCTGGACGACC